>Ga0310811_10009433_pt1 | contig 12593 bp, 9 predicted proteins | sample YCmetagenome_FD_207642 | JGI IMG/M metagenome (GOLD analysis project Ga0310811, IMG submission 207642) | Soil microbial communities from experimental microcosm in Duke University, North Carolina, United States - YC | ecosystem: Engineered > Artificial ecosystem > Soil microcosm > Unclassified ... | reverse complement strand
CCGCCCGCGCATCGAGCAGATCGTCCGCTTCGATCTGACCGTGATGCGCTGGTTCGCGCACGTCGTCGCGCTCGTCCCTTCGATCCGCTTGTTGGCGCCGGTCGAGAGCGTCGACGAGTTCGGCCGCGCGATCCGCATGCAGATCGATCTCACGATCGAGGCCGACAACAACCGCCGCTTCCACGCGAACTTCAAGGGCGACCCCGACGTCGTCTTCCCCGATCTGATCGAAGAGCTGTGCTCGGTGCGCGTGCTCACGATGACGTTCGTCACCGGCAAGAAGGTGCTCGAGGCCGGGCGGGTCTCGAAGGATCCGGCCCGGCTCGCGAAGATCGGCTTCCGGACATTATTGAAGATGGTCTTCGAGGACGGCTTCGTCCACGCCGACCTCCACCCCGGCAACATCTTCGTCACGCCCGAGGACAAGGTCGCGATCCTCGATCTCGGCTTGACCGCGGAGCTCGACGAGGACAACCGGCGCAACTTCGCCCGCTTCTTCGCGTCGTGGGCGTCGGGTGACGGCAAGTCGATGGCGAAGATGATGAGCGACCTGTCGCCGTCGTCGAAGGTGAAGGACTACCCGGCCTACGAGCGCGACGTCTGCGCGTTCACCGCGCGCTACCTGGGCAAGCCGCTCGGCGAGGTCGCGGTCTCGCAGGTCGCGTTCGACGTGATGGGCATCCTGCGCCGCCATCGCGTGCGCGCGAACCCGACCTTCACGATGGTGAACATCGCGATCGCGGTGACCGAGGGCATCGGCAAGCAGCTCGACCCGAAGCTCGATCTGCTCGCGCTCGCCCTGCCCTTCTTCGGCAAGCTGCAGGCGCTCGCGAAGCTGTAGAGTGAATCGCATGATGAGGACGCTGCTCGTGGTGTGCGTGCTCGGCGGGATCGCGCACGCCGACAAGGACGCCGACGCGATCAAGAAACAGGTCAAGCAGACCGTGTACCTCGCCAACGGCGCGACCGCGTTCGACGCCGACACCGTGTTCGCCGCCGACGCGTTCGCGATGGTGCCCGGCGGCTACGCCAACGGCCCGGCGGCGATCGACAAGGCGATGGTGTGCAGCTGGTCGAACCCCGAGGGCAGCTACGACATCAAGCTCGGCAAGGTCGTGGTCGGGCACCAGGGCGACGTCGGCTGGGCGACGATCGATCTCGCGATCCGCGAGCGAGCGATGGACTCGCCGCCCGCCACCGTGCCGTACCGCATGACCGAGCTGTTCACGCGCGACGGCGCGACCTGGAAGGCGCACGCAATCTACATCTCGATGGCGATCAAGGATCGCCCCGAGGACTGGGGCGACGACTCGCACTACGTCTCGAAGGACTCGCCGCCCGGCGCCGAGACCCGCGACGCGCCGATGCTCGGCTGGCTCGCGCACGCGCCGGATCTCGCCGCGCACCTGCACAAAGGCGCCGACGTGATCGTGCTCGGCTCCGCGCCCGGCGAGCGCGGCGGCGCGTCGCTGCTCGGCGGCTGGAAGAAGCTCGTGTTCGCGACCGATTGGTCGCGCGCCGGCGGCGACGGCAAGACCTGGGCGTGGGTGGTCGCGCGCGTCGTGCGCGACGTGAAGGTCAAGGACGGCATCGTGAAGGAGCCGTACTGGCTGCTCGCGCTCGCCGTGAAGGGCGCGGCCGACTGGGAGATCGTGAGCCTGCACTACGGCCAGGACTACCCAGACCCGGGCGATCTCCCGGGCTGCGGCTACTGATCGTCACTCGGCGACGAACGCGAACGCGGTGCCCGGCGCCGCGGCCATGATCTTCGGCGCGACCTGCGCGAACGTCGCGGTGCGCTTCGCGGTCAGCGCGAAGCCCTTGCGATCGATCGTGATCGATCGGACCGCGACGTAGTCGCGCACGTACATCGCATCGTAGAGCTGCGCGAGCTCGCGCGGCGTCACGCGACAGGCGCAGTCGCCGAGCGCGTGCTGCGCGCCGCGCGCGATGTACGCGAGGGAATCCTCGACGGTGTCGCCGTGCATGAACAGGTCCGCGACCGCCGGGCAGCGCTGGTAGGTGTCGGTTCCGAGCGCGCGCATCTGATCCGCCGTCGCGTCCGCCAGCGGGTTGCCGTCGACGCGCACGCCGGCGAGATCGACCGCGAACGCGACGTACACGGTGCGCGAGTAGAAGCCGAGATCGTGCGCGGCGCCGACGACGTCGACCCAGGTCGCGTCGGCATCGATCGCGAAGATCACCGGGTCGTGGTGATCGGGCTGCGGTCCGATCCACGCGGCGTGATGCGATGCGACGCTCAGGACCGCCGCGCGCGCGGGCAGCTTCTCCAGGCCGTCGTTCGCGCGCACCAGATGGGCGTCGCGGGGCGACAGCTCGATCGCGTCGCCCCACGCGCGATGGAGCGCGAGGTTGCGATCGAGCATCGGCTGGATCGCCTTCGCGTCGGCGGCGCATCGATCGAGCTCGGCTTGCTGATCGATCACGACCGGCGCCGCGTCGGGCGGCGGCGGGGTGGCGACGATCGGCCGCGCCGGCTTCGCGGGCGAGCTACACGCGACGATCGACACCAGCACGAGACGGCGCATGCGCCGTGCTTATCACGCGCGCTTGCGCGACTGGTGCAGGCCGACCGCGTTGCCCTCGGTGTCCTTCACGATCGCGATCCAGCCCGGCTCGCCGATGTCGGTCTTCGGCAGGAGCACGGCGCCGCCCGCCGACGCGACGCGCTCGACGCAGGCGTCGAGCTTGCCGCGGGTGTCGAGGTAGATGCGCGCGCCGGCGCCCGACGGCTCGAGCTGCTCAGACTTCACGAGCGCGCCGGCGACGCCGGGATCCGGCGCCTCGAAGATCGCGTGATCGTGACCGCCGAAGACCTCGCGCTTCAGCTTCGTTTCCATCACGGCCTCCCAGAAGCGGACGGCGCGGTCCATGTCGCGGACGGGGAGCTCGAACCAGGTGATCGCGTTCTCGATGTTCGTCATGCGCTCTACTTCGAACGCCTGCGTGTCACCCGTCTGTCAGTAGGGAAGAACAGCGCGAGGAAGGCGATCGCGATCGGGATCGCGCCGCCCGCGGTGGCGGTGCGGCACGAGCACGCGCCGCCGCCGGGATCGAGCTCGAGGTAGCGATGATCCTCGGCGTCGGGGTGATCGATCGCGTCGGCGCGCGGGCGCGCGTCGACGACCGCGTCGGGTGGGCCGCCGTCCGCGCGTGCATCGATCGATGCGTCGGGCGGCCCCGCGTCGGGCGGGATCCACACGGTGCCGTCGTTGGGCGCGCGCGGGGTCGGCGACTCGGTCGTCCAGTCGTCGGCGACGACGTGCGTGACCTGCGTGCGCGCGAGCGAGATGCCGCCCGGCGGCGCGATCGCGCTGGTGTCGTCGGTCGCGCCGAGGAAGTCGTGGACCGGCACGGCGATCGCGCCCCAGCGCACGCAGTCGTAGTTGGTCGACGAGCTCGCGAAGCAGAGCTGCCCGGCGTTCACGGGGAGCGCGGGTACCATCGTCACGTCGGGCGTGAACCCGTACTGCGACGCCGCGCCGCTGGTCGCGAGCACCAGGTACGTGCCCGCCGCGAAGCAGGTCGTCGACGAGAACGGCGCGATCGCGTCGATCGCCACGCCGTTCGGATCGTAGACGTCGAGCCGCGTCGACGGGAACCAGCACGCGTCGACCCCCGTGTAGAGCTCGACGAAGCGCACCGATCCGTCGTTTCCCGGCCCCGCGGTGAGCACCTCGTTCAGCCGCCAGTCCCCGACCGCAGCGGCCGCGGGCGACGCGACCAGCAGCACACCGAGGGTCACGGTGCGGTACACGGCGGCAGCATAGCTTGTGCGCATCGTCGAAGTCCGCCTAGAATATGCGTACTTAGGCAACCGGTCTGGCCTCGGCTCTGACAAAGATGTCATCCCTACTGAGGGGGGACGCGCCCGTCGTGATCGAAGTCGGACAGGTCCTGGACAAGTACGAGCTGCTCGAGCGAGTCGGACAAGGCGGCATGGCCGTCGTGTACCGCGGGCTCGATCGCAGCTTGCGTCGGACCGTCGCGGTCAAGGTGCTCCATCGCCACCTCGCCGATCACAAGGAGGCGCGCGATCGCTTCGAGCGCGAGGCCCACGCGGTCGCGAAGCTCCGCCACGAGAACATCCTCGAGATCTTCGACTACGCCGCCGGCACCGACGACAGCTACATCGTCACCGAGTTCATCGAAGGCGCGACGCTCAAGCAGTTCGTCACCGATCACCCGCCGCAGCACGCCGAGATCGGCGCGATGGTCGTCCTGCAGATCTGCCGCGCGCTCGCCCACGCGCACGGCCAAGGCATCCTGCACCGCGACGTCAAACCGGAGAACGTGATGATCCGGTCCGACGGCGTCGTGAAGCTCACCGACTTCGGCATCTCGCAGATGGTCGATCTCGAGCGCATGACGGTGACGGGCCAGCTGCTCGGCTCGCCCGCGTACATGAGCCCCGAGCACGTCGAGGGCCGGCCGCTCGACTTCCGCACCGACATCTTCGCCGCGGGCATCGTGCTCTACCAGCTCACGGTCGGGAAGCTGCCGTTCGAGGGCAAGAACCCGCACGAGATCCTGAAGCGCATCGGCGAGTGCAAGTTCCTCGATCCGCGCCAGGCCAACCCGCGCGTCGGCAACGAGCTCGGCAAGATCATCCTGCGCGCGATGGCGCGCGAGCCCGACGAGCGCTACCCGGACGTCACCGCGATGGTCGGCGCGCTCGAGCGCTACGTCGAGGGCTCGGGGCTCGGCGATCCGGCGAAGGAGCTGGCGCGCTTCTTCGCGTCGCCGCCCTCGTACGAGGTGGCGCTGCAACAGCGGCTCGTCGATCACCTCGTGCGCAAGGGCAAGGAGCTGCTCGCGCAGAAGCAGCAGGCCTCCGCGCTCGAGCTGTTCGATCGCGTGCTGACGATCGAGCCGAAGAACGAGACGGTGCTGGGCCTGCTCGATCGCATGGCGTCGAAGCGGAAGTGGCGCTCGGTCGCGGCGGCGAGCGCGATCGTGATCGTCGCGATCGGCGCGTGGTACGCGCGGCGCATGTTCACGTCGCCGCCGATGTCGCGGGTCGGGCCGACGATCTCGCCGACCGGCGACCTGCCCGGCTCCGACGGGATCGCGAACGTCACGGTGCCCGCGATGACGCCCGACGCGGCGCCCTCGACCCCGATGGCGCTGCCCGATGCGGCGTCGCAGGTCGCGATCACGCACGTCCACGCCGACGCGCACCCCGCCGACGCCGGCGCGGCCGCGAGCGTGACCGTCACGGTCGTGGTGTCGCCGCCGGACTCGCAGGTCTCGATCGCCGGCGGCGCGTTCGAGGCGCACGACGGCGGCAAGGTCGAGGTCGAGGTCGGCGAGGCGCCGGTGATCGTCGCCGCGCAGAACGCGTGCTGCGAGACCGAGTCGATCACGATCACGTCGAAGGACGCGGCGAAGCCGCAGCTGCTCAACCTCGGGTTCCTGCCCGGCTACGTGGTCGCGCACTGCAAGACCGCGGGCATGGAAGTGCACGTGAACGGCCAGCACGCCGAGCTCGACAAACCGTTCATGATCCCGTTCGGCCGCACCACGCAGACGCAGAAGTCCGTGACGGTCGAGTTCTTCTCGAAGGACACGGGCACCGACACGCAGCAGGCGATGGTGACCTATCACCAGACCGCGGAGGTGACGTGCAAAGAGCACTGATCCTCACGATCGTGTGCGCCGCCGCGTCGATCGCGCACGCGACGCCCGGCGACGATCTCGACAAGGCGCGCAGCGAGTTCCTGTCCGGCAACTTCAAGGACGCGATCCCGCTGCTCAACTACCTGCTCTACCCGACGCCGCGGCTCGCCGAGCCCGACGATCTCGTCGAGGCGCACGTCCTCTACGGCGCGTGCGCGTTCCAGGGCGGCGACGTCTCGACCGCGCGCCTGGAGTTCGAGGCCGCGCTGTCGATGAAGCCCGAGTACGCGATCGACACCAACCGCTTCTCCGCCGGCGCCGTCCACTTCTTCGACGACACCAAGCACGACCTCGAGGAGCGCATGAAGCGCGACGCGCAGGAGCGCGCGCTCGCCGACGAAAAAGATCGCCTGCGCCGCTATCGCGAGTCGCTGGTCGTCTACGAGGTCCGCCCGTACTACGTCAACTTCATCCCGTTCGGCGCCGGTCAGTTCCAGAACGGCGAGCACAACAAGGGCCTGTGGTTCGCGACGACCGAGGCGACCACCGGCGCGGTGTCGGCGGGCATCTGGGTCTATCTCGTCGCGTCGTACGGCTTCAACGGACGCGTCAAACCCGAGGACGTCGGCTTCGCGCGCACGCTGCAGGAGGTCGAGATCGGCGCCGGCGGCCTCTGCCTCGGCCTCATGGCGTGGGGCATCGTCGACTCGCTCGTCCACTACCATCCGCGCGCGCAGGTCGACGCCGACGACTCGCTCCTGCCGCCGGATCTGCGCAAGCCGCCGCCGCCGCCGCCAAAGTCTTCGTTCTACATCACGCCCGCGATCGTGCCCGACGGCATGGGCGTGGTCCTCACTTGGGAGCACTGATGCCTAGCCTACGTCTCACCGCGCCGGGTCACCCGCCGACGGTCTACAACCTCTACAAGAAGATCACGTCGCTCGGCTCCGGGCCGGACAACGACGTCGTCCTCCCCGATCCGCTGGTCGCCGACAGCTTCGCGTCGATCCACTTCGACGGGCAGATGTACACGATCACGACGCTGCAGCGGAAACAGGAGGCCGTGATCAACGGCAAGAAGCGATCGAAGCATCGCCTCTCGCACGACGACAAGCTGGTGATCGGCAGCTGCGAGCTGCGCTTCGCGCTGGTCGACGACGTCGCGCCCGTCGAGGACGAGGCCGCGCCGACGATGGCGGACCTCGACGCCTACACCAAGCTGTTCGAGTTCAGCGAGCGCTTGATGCACCAGCGCGATCTCGCCGAGGTGCTCGACTCGCTGATGGACGCCGTCATCGAGATCACGAACGCCGACAAGGGCTTCTTGATCCTGATGGAGGGCGACACCGTCGACATCAAGGTCGCGCGCAACTTGAAGCGCGAGAACATCGCCGACGCGGTCTCGCAGCTCTCGGACTCGATCATGGCGAAGGTGATCAAGACCCGCCGCCCCGTGATCATCTCGGACGCGCTGCACGACGACGAGTTCGCGAGCGCGAAGAGCGTCATGCAGCTCAAGCTGTCGAGCGTGATCTGCGTGCCGCTGCTCGACCGCGGGCGGCTGCTCGGCGCGGTCTACGTCGGCAACGACTCGATCGTCGATCTGTTCCAGCAGGACACGATGAAGGTGCTGACCGTGTTCTCGTCGCAGGCGTCGCTGATCGTCGCCAACGCGATGCTGCTCGACGAGCTGCGGGTCGAGAACAAGCGGCTCGGCGAGAAGCTCGAGCTGCAGCGGTTCGGCGAGATCGTCGGCACCTCGCCGCCGATGCAGCAGGTCTTCCGCAAGGTCGAGAAGATCGCGATCACCGACATCAGCGTGATGATCACGGGCGAGACCGGCACCGGCAAGGAGCTGATCGCGCGCGAGGTGCACCGGCGATCGCCGCGCGCGCAGAAGCCGTTCATCACGATCAACTGCGGCGCGATCCCGGCGAACCTGCTCGAGAGCGAGCTGTTCGGCCACGTGAAGGGCGCGTTCACCGGCGCGGTCGCGAACAAGCAGGGCAAGTTCCAGGCGGCCGACGGCGGCACCCTCTTCCTCGACGAGATCGGCGAGATGCCGCTCGATCTGCAGGTGAAGATCCTCCGCGCGATCCAAGAGAAGATCGTCGTCAAGGTCGGCGACACGCGGCCCGAGCCGGTCGACATCCGCATCATCGCGGCGACCAACCGCGATCTCGAGAAGGAGATCGCCGAGGCGCGCTTCCGCGAGGATCTCTACTACCGGTTGAACGTCGTCAACGTGCACCTGCCGCCGCTGCGCGAGCGCGGCGAGGACGTGCTCGTGATCGCGCGCTACCTCTTGTCGCGCTACGCGCGCGAGTACGACTCGAAGGTGCGCGGCTTCTCGCCCAACGCGACCGTCGCGATCCGCAAGCACAACTGGCCCGGCAACATCCGCGAGCTCGAGAACCGCATCAAGAAGGCGATCGTCTTGTGCGAGTCGACCGTGATCGGTCCCGACGATCTCGCGCTCGACGCCGACTCGCTGCCGCCGATCCTCACGCTCCAAGAAGCGAAGGACAAGTTCCAGCGCGAGTACATCAACGAGGTGCTCGCCATCAACAACGGCAACCGCACCAAGACCGCCCGCGACCTCGGCGTGGATCCGCGGACGATCTTCCGTCACCTCGAGAAGGAAGGCGATGCGCCCGACGGTGACGCATCCCCATGACTTCAATGTCTTAGTCTGTCTCCGCCGTGGATCACGAAATGTCGGCCAACGTACCGGAAAGACGCAAAGCGAGCGTCGTGGCGCGCGGGGTGCATATCTGCGCCCTGGTGCTGTCTTCTGCGTGCGTCGTGCCTCCGCCGCTCGGGCTCGACCAGCCCGACGCCGGCGCGAACTCCGCGCCCGTGTTCCTCTCGGTGCGCGGGCCCGACGGCAAGGAGCTCGCGGAGCCCGGCCCGGTGACCGTGATCGCGCACCAGGACGCGACCGCGTCGATGACGATCTACGACGCCGATCGCACCGACACGCTGACGGTCCAGCTGTTCGTCGACTACACGCTGCAGAACCCGACCTCGCCGCGCGGCACGTGCACCGCGCCGCCGCCGACCGACAGCTCGCTCGAGCGCACCGTGCAGTGCCCGCTCAAGGCGGTGTGCCTCGACAACGACGTCGCCAACGGCAACCCGCACTACTTCGTGTTCGAGGTCTACGACCGCGACGTGACCAACGATCCGGTGATGTTCCGATCGGTCGCGTCTCCCGGGCTGATCGATCACCGCTGGTTCTTGCTCACTTGCCTAGCGCCGACGCAGTAATGAAGTCCTCCGCTGTACCCCTCTTCTTCGTGATCGCCGGCTGCCTGCCGGACGTGTCGGGCCAGAGCCTGCCGCCCGAGTGCCACGTCGACAGCGATTGTCCGGTTTCCGGACAAGTCTGCGACGAGAGCCTGTGCTGGGGCGATCCGCCGCCGGGCAACTACGCCGCGCTCGTCGGGCCGCCGCAGTCGAACCGCGGCGATCTGGTCGTCACCGAGATCCCGGAGCTCTCGATCCCGCAGGACGGCGGCTTCGGCGATCTGATCCTGCAGGCGCCCGTGCACATCGGCGGCCGCGTCCACCTCGGCTGCAACGCGTTCGACTTCGCCGGCTGCGACGCGAACGCGGCGGTCGCCGCGAGCATCACGGTGATCCGCCCGTCGCGCATCCAGGGCGGCCCGCAGTACGTCGACTCGACCACCAGCGACGCGACCGCGACCACCGGCGACACGTTCAGCGTCTCGGTGCCGCGCCTCGCGCTGAGCGATACGCCGTACACGATGACGATCACGCCCGACGAGACCATCCCGGTCGTCGACGGCGGACCGTCGGCCGCCGAGCTCGCGCCGCCGCTGACGATCCAGGTCGACGCCACCGACGACATCACGGGCCTCGACGTCACGCTCGGCCAAGGCGCGCTGCGCGCGGTCTCGGGCCGCATCACCGACGCGACCGGCGCCGGCGTCACCGGCGTGCGCGTGAGCGCGCTCGGCCGCTTCGAGGCGCTGCAACCGCTCGAGCGCGTCTCGACGGTCGCGGTCACCGACGGCAACGGCTACTACACGATCTTCATCGCCGAGGCCGCGTACCCGATCGTCGACATCGTCGGACATCCGCAGGACAAGCCGGGCATGACCTTGCGCCTGCGCGACGTCGCCGCGGATCAACCGGCGCAATCGGTCGCCGAGCTGCGCATCCCCGCCGCGGGCAAGCCGATCAGCGTGACGCTGCCGGTCACCGGCCACAGCGGCGCCGGCGTCGCGACGCCGGTCGCGGGCGCGACCGTCGACGTCACCACCGAGCTGGTCGACACCTCGCACCCGCTGCAGACGACGACCTTCGAGGTCACCACGTCGACCGACGCGCACGGCAACGCGACGCTCGGCCTGATCCCCGCGAGCGGCGTGGCGCTGCGCGAGTACGACGTGCGCATCAACCCGGCGCCGACGTCGGAGTTCGCGTCGGTCTACGCCAAGAAGATCGAGGTCGGCACCACCGGCGGCGTGCTCGGCGCGATCGATCTCCCGCACCGCGTCGCGATCACCGGATCGCTGGTCGACGCCGACGGCGTGCCCGCCGAGGGCGTCACCGTCACCGCGCAGCTGTCGCTGCGGCTCGGGCTGACGCTCGACACCCAGACCCAGGCGCTCTTGTCGTCGCTGCAGCCGCCGACCACCGCGACCAAGCCCGACGGCAGCTACTTCGTGTGGGTCGATCCGGATCTCGCGGGCACCGCGGCGTCGTACGATCTCGAGTGCGTGCCGCCCGCCGGCTCGCGCTCGCCGCGCTGGACCTTCCACGACGTGACGCTGGCGAAGGACAAGGACACCACCCCGATGGGCACGCAGGGCCTGCCCCGCGGCCGCCACGTCCGCGGCCGCGTGGTCGACGAGTACGGCACCGCGGTGTCGGGCTCCGAAGTGCGCCTGTACGAAGTCGTCCTGGACCCGAGCCTGTGCATGGCCTCGAATCTCCCGTCGAGCTGCGTGCTTCCGGCGGTCCTGCGCTCGGTCGACCGCAGCGACGATCAGGGGATCGTGCGGCTGGTCCTCCCGGACGACCGTCCGTAGGCCGTGCTTGACCAATCCCGAACGGGCGTCTAAGGTGTCGCGCAACTAGGAATGCAGCGGACCCAACCTATCGGTCACGCTCGCGAAACACACAACGGCCCGCGCGCTCTCGAGATGAACAAGATGATGATGCGCGTGCGTTGCGATGCTTCCCGGCGAGGCGCCCAGAGCGGCGCTCGTGGCGGCGGAATCGCGACCCACATGACGTCGACGGCGCGCCGGCCCCGATCGGAAGCACAGCCATGTCTACTGACTTCGTATCCGGCGAGGAGCACGCTGAGGCGTCCCTCGCGCCCGTCGATCCCGCTTTCCTGAGCGACGACACCGCCGTTCAACCCGCTGCGGAGGAGCCTGCGAAGCCGGCCAGCTTCGCAGACATGGGGCTGCACCCCGACATCCAGCTCGCGCTGGACGACATGGGGTACTTCACGCCGACCGACGTGCAGACGGCGACCTTCCACCCGCTGATGGCGGGCAAGGATCTGCTGGTCCAAGCGCGCACCGGCACCGGCAAGACGACGGCGTTCGGCCTGCCGATCCTGTCGGGCATCGACCCGCAGAAGAAGGTCCCGCAGGCGCTGATCCTCGCGCCGACCCGCGAGCTGGCCTTGCAGGTCTGCCGCGAGCTCGCGCAGATCGGCAAGTACCGCGGCATCCTCGTCGAGCCGATCTACGGCGGCGCGCCGATCGGCAAGCAGATCACCGCGCTCAAGAACGGCGTCCACGTCGTCGTCGGCACGCCGGGCCGCGTGCTCGATCACCTCGGGCGGCGGACCCTGGACCTGAAGAACGTGAAGCTGTTCGTGCTCGACGAGTGCGACGAGATGCTCTCGATGGGCTTCCTCGAGGACATCGAGCGCGTCGTCGCGCACCTGCCGAAGACGCGGCAGACCTGCCTCTTCTCGGCGACGATGCCCGACGAGGTCACGCGGTTCGCGAAGCGCCAGATGCGCGAGCCCGAGAGGCTCTCGCTGTCGGCGGATCAGCTGACGGTCTCGGACATCCACCACGCGTACTACGTCGTGAGCGGCATCGCGCGCAGCCGCGACCTGCTCCGCATCATCTTCGGCGAGAACCCGGAGAGCGCGATCATCTTCTGCAACACGCGCGACGAAACCGGCATGGTCGCCCGCTTCCTCCAGAAGCAGGGCCTCGACGCCGAGCCGATCTCGAGCGACCTCACGCAGGCCGATCGCGAGCGCGTGATGAAGCGGATGAAGGCGCACGACCTGCGCTTCCTGGTCGCGACCGACGTCGCCGCGCGCGGCATCGACATCTCGAACCTCTCGCACGTGATCAACTACTCGGTGCCGGAGTCGCCCGAGGTCTACGTGCACCGCACCGGCCGCACCGGCCGCGCGGGCAAGACCGGCGTCGCGCTCTCGATGGTGGGACCGCGCGAGCTCGGCTCGTTCTGGCTCCTCAAGATGATGTTCAAGCTGAAGCCGGAGGAGCGCGAGCTGCCGCCGGCCTCGGTGCTCGAAGGCAAGCTGAAGACGCCGCTCCCGCCGGTGGGCGCGCCGCCGCCGCCCGACCCGATCGAGGTCGTGAAGGGCGCGGTCTCGGGCGATCCGACCGAGGAGCAGATCAAGCTCGCGAAGAAGCTGCTCGAGTCGGGCGAAGGCGAGCGCCTGCTCGCGCTGCTCGTCGGGCAGAAGCTCGAGCTGTTGCAGAAGGCGAAGAAGGACGCCGAAGAGGCCGCGCAGGCGAAGCGCAATGCGGAGCGCGCCGAGCGCCTGCACGACGCCGACGGTGAAGGCCGCGGTGAAGGCCGTGGCGGCGGACGCTTCGGGCGCGATCGCGACGACCGCGGCGGGGGTCGCTGGGGTCGTGATCGCGACCGCGGCGGCGAGCGCGGCGGTGGTGGTGGCGATCGCGAGGAGCGCGGCGAGC
>Ga0310811_10009431_pt1 | contig 12594 bp, 9 predicted proteins | sample YCmetagenome_FD_207642 | JGI IMG/M metagenome (GOLD analysis project Ga0310811, IMG submission 207642) | Soil microbial communities from experimental microcosm in Duke University, North Carolina, United States - YC | ecosystem: Engineered > Artificial ecosystem > Soil microcosm > Unclassified ... | reverse complement strand
CAGCCGGCGCCGCCTGGATGCCCGGTTCGGTACGATCCAGCTCCAGAATGAAGGCCTCCGGAATACGGCAAAGATTTCCGAACAGGACCTGAAAAAAAACGTAACAGCTCAATATATTACCACCTATGGAGACTTGCAGCAATTGAACTTCAACCGGGAGGTATACACCCTCCTGCAAAAAGAAGAGAGCCTCCTCAAAGACCTCACGGAGAAGAATGTTTATCGTCAGACGGACTACCTGGCATTTCTGGTCACCCTCAAACAGGAAGGGCTTCTCGTGCAGCAATTGCAGATACAATATCAGAACGACTACAACACCCTGAACTACCTCTGCGGCATCGTGGATACAACGGCTACCCCATTACAGGACCCTGACCTGCAGCTTCAGCCCCTGCCGGATATTACCAACTCGGCCTTTTTCCGGCAATATCATATCGATAGTCTGCAACTGCGTAATAGCCGGACGCTGATCGATTTCGGCTACAAGCCTACGGTAAATCTATACGCTGACGGCGGTTATTCCTCGACACTGGCTTATCAGGCATATAAAAATTTCGGCACCAGCTTCGGCATAAGCCTCAGCGTACCCATTTACGACGGCCACCAGCGGAAAATGCAATACAGTAAACTGGATATTGCCGAGCGCACCCGCACCGGATACAAGGATTTTTTTACCCGGCAATACAATCAGCAGATCGCCCAGCTGTCCGCCCAGTTGAAAGCTACGGAAGAACTGATCGGCCAGATCAATGAACAGGTAAAATACTCAGAGACCCTGATCACCGTCAATGGCAAACTGCTGGGCACCGGCGACGCTAAGATTGCAGACTATATCCTGGCGCTCAGTAATTACCTCAATGCAAAGAACCTGCTGACACAAAATAATATCACCCGCTTGCAGATCATCAATCAAATTAATTATTGGAATCGATGAATGAATACACGTCCACATCCCGATATTGCTCCCTTTCCGAAGCCTTCCGGAATGCCCTCTATAGCCTCTTTTGGCTAACCGCCCTGGTTTTGGCCGCCTGCAACCATCAGCCCGCACAGGAGACAGCCAGCGGAAAAGACTCGGCCAGCGCTAAAAAGCCGGCAGACGAAGCCGCCGCTGATTCAGTGGATGCCGGCACCCCCGTTACTGTCGCTTCCATCAGCCGGGAGCCGCTGAATGATTATATCGAATTGAATGCCGTCTCCGCCTTTCTGCAGAAAAGCTATGTTAAAGCTAACGCAAATGGATATTTGCAATCAGCCGATATCTACCCGGGCAAATATGTGGAAGTAGGACAGGAGCTGTTTACCCTCAAGACCAAAGAGGCGCAGAGCATCGGCAACTCCATCAAATTACTGGACTCCACCCTGAAATTCTCCGGCCTCAACCGTATCAAAGCAGGCCAGCATGGCTATATCACACAGCTCAACCACCAGTCGGGGGATTATGTCCAGGACGGCGAGCAACTGGCGGTCATCAGCGACCGGAACAGCTTTGTATTCCTGCTGGACCTTCCTTACGAACTAAGGCCCTATGTATTGCGCCAGCACACGGTGGACCTGCTGCTGCCTGATGGAGAAAAGCTTACCGCAACGCTGGGACCGGTTATGCCAACCGTAGACTCCGCCTCCCAGACACAAAACGTGGTGCTGCGGGTTAACACGACCCATGCCATCCCGGAAAATCTGATCGGCAAAGTGCGGATCCTGAAGACGGCCCGCAACAGCACCCAGTCCCTTCCCAAAGCCGCTTTGCTGACAGACGAGACCGAGAGCGACTTCTGGGTTATGAAATTGATCGACAGCGCTACCGCCGTTAAAGTCCCTGTTAAAAAAGGGATAGAGACAAAGGATAAAGTGGAAATTCTGTCCCCCGTATTTTCTCCGGCAGATCGCATCCTGGTTACCGGTAATTATGGATTGCCGGACACGGCAAAGGTGAAAGTAGGAGAGGCCCTCCAATAATTTCTTAAAAAGAAAAGCATTATCTTGAAAAACTTCTTTGTTTCATACAAAAATCCCCTCACCGTTACCCTGGTGATGATCATCCTGGGCGGGATGTTCGCCTATAGCAGGCTCCAGACTTCCCTGTTCCCGGAGATCACCTTTCCTAAAATAAAGATCATCGCCGATGCCGGCCTTCAGCCGGTCAGCAAAATGATGGTCACCGTGACCAAACCCCTGGAGAACGCCATCAAACAGGTACCCGATCTGCAATATGTTCGCAGCACCACCAGCCGGGGCAGTTGCGAGATCTCGGCCTTCATGGACTGGAAAGCGGATATCGATCTCAGCCAGCAACGCATTGAATCGAAGATCAATGAGATAAAGAACAACCTTCCCCCCGAGACACAGATCACGGTGGAAAAAATGAACCCCTCGATCCTCCCGGTCATGGGTTATACCCTGGAGACCCATGACCGATCTCCCATCGAACTGAAACAACTGGCTAACTATACCATCAAGCCTTTTCTTTCCCAGGTCGCCGGCGTTTCCGAGGTCCGTATCATCGGGGGAAAGACAAAGGAATACTGGATTACCCTGGACGCTCAGAAAATGAGCACCCTGTCCATCACCCCCGATGTGCTGAATACCTCCATCGGGCAGACAGGTTTCGTCAAATCCAACGGTTACCTGTCCGATTACCATTTCCTCTACCTGACAGTGACGGATGCGACGGTACGTACAAAAGAAGATATCGGCAACATCGTTATTCGCAACACGGGCAAAAGAGTGATCCTGCTAAAAGACATCGCCGCCATCGATATAAAAGAAGCGGTAGAATATACCAGGATCAATGCTAATGGGAAAGAAGCCGTTCTGGTCGCCGTCATCAAACAGCCCAATGCCAACCTGGTAGACCTCTCCACGGCCATGGAAGCCAAGGTGAACGAACTGAGAAAGATCCTCCCCAAAGGTGTGATCATCCAGCCCTACTATATCCAGGCTGACTTCGTCAATACCTCAGTCAGGAGTGTCACCGATAGCCTCTGGATCGGCCTGGCCCTGGCCATCATCGTAGCTATTATCTTTCTACGCTCCCTGAAAGCCAGCGCCACTATCCTGATCACGATCCCGGTGACCCTTTGCCTGACCCTGATCGTGTTATATGCCATCGGATATACCTTTAATATCATGACCCTGGGCGCCATCGCCGCCGCCATCGGCCTCATCATCGATGACGCCATCGTAGTGGTGGAGCAGATCCATCGTACCCATGAAGAACACCCGGAAGAACCTACCACCAACCTATTGCAAAAGGCGATCGGCTACCTGTTCCCGGCCATGCTGGGATCTTCGGTCAGCACCATCGTCATCTTTGTCCCCTTTGTGCTCATGAGCGGAGTGGCGGGAGCTTATTTCAAAGTACTGACCAATACGATGATCATCACCCTGATCTGCTCTTTTTTCGTCACCTGGATCGGACTTCCCGTTATTTACCTGTTACTGACCCGACGGCGGAAAACCACCCGTAAGATCAAACCGCACAATGTGAAGAATCAGCGATGGGTTGCCTTCTTTATCCGGCGTCCCTGGCTGAGCCTGATTATGATGGTAGGTCTGGGATGGCTGATATGGTTTATTGTACCGCAGCTGGAGACGGGTTTCCTGCCGGAGATGGACGAAGGCAGTATCGTATTGGACTATAACTCGCCTCCCGGCACTTCCCTGCAGGAGACAGACAGAATGCTGCAGGAGGTAGAAAAGATTATCGTTAAAATCCCGGAAGTACAGGCTTATTCCCGCAGAACAGGTACGGAAATGGGCTTCTTTATCACGGAACCTAACAGGGGAGACTACCTGATACAGTTAAAAACAGACCGTACAAGGTCTACCGACGAAGTGATCAGTGACATCCGTAAAAAGATCGAGGCCACACAACCAGCTTTGCGGGTGGATTTCGGGCAGGTCATCGGCGACATGCTGGGAGATCTGATGACCTCTGTACAGCCTATCGAACTGAAGATATTCGGGAATAACCCCCAGACCTTGCAGGACCTGTCCAAACAGGTAGCCGATATCATATCCAAAGTGGAGGGAACGGCCGATGTTTTCAATGGCATCGTCATTGCCGGTCCTTCCGTCAGCATCGAGCCCAACTACGCACGCCTGGCTCAATTCGGCCTGACCCCGGCTAACCTGCAATACCAGCTGCAGACGGCCCTTGAAGGAAATATAGTAGGCACCCTGCCGGAGAAAGAGCAGCTTTCCAATATCCGCATCGTTTATCCGGGGAGCCGTACCCTCAGCGTGGCGGACATCAGCCGCCTGCCCATCTTCCTTCCCAATGGACAATTGAAGCCCATCACGGATCTGGCCATTGTTTCCGTCAAAGCAGGGGACGCGGAGATCCAGCGGGAGAACCTGCAATCCATGGGTGTCGTCAGCGGCCGCCTGGAGGGCAGGGACCTCGGCAGCGTCATCAAAGACATCCAGCAGCAGGTAGGCAGTAAGGTCGCCTTACCCCAGGGATATCATATTGAATACGGAGGCGCCTATGCTGATCAGCAAAAATCCTTCAGCGAATTGCTGATCATTCTCATCACCGCCAGCCTGCTGGTCTTCGGTGTCATTCTCTTCCTGTACCGGGAATTCAAAGTAGCCCTGTTGATCCTCATCGTGGCCGTATTGGGCATATCCGGAAGTTATCTGGCTTTATATCTTACCCATACTCCGCTGAATGTAGGCAGCTACACGGGCCTGATCATGATCGTGGGCATCATCGGTGAAAATGCCATCTTTACCTTCCTGCAATTCAGGGACACCCTGCACACCCATTCCGTGGATGAAGCCGTGATCTATGCCATCTCCACCCGGCTCCGTCCAAAGCTGATGACGGCCCTGGGTGCGATCATCGCGCTGCTGCCCCTGGCCCTGGGAATTGGGACGGGCGCGCAGCTGCATCAGCCCCTGGCCATTGCCGTGATTGGCGGTTTCGTTATGGCCCTGCCCCTGCTGCTCATCGTGCTGCCATCTATGCTAAGGCTGCTCTATCGGGGGCAGGATAAGAAGGCCGTACCGGTAGCCTGACAGGGGCTTCCGTTTTTTTTCTCTTTCCATTTTTGGCTAACTTGCAGACATGGAACTTACCATCCGCATCGCCGATAAAAAAGACGCAGCCCTCATCGCCGGGCTCAGTAGAAAGACTTTTTATGACACCTTCGCCGTTCACAACACGCCCGAAAACATGGACCTCTATCTCAGCCAGCAGATGACGGTCGAATCAATGATCGCCGAAGTAGAAGATCCTGGCAATATCTTTTTACTGGCATATCTGGACGGGCAGCCCGCTGGTTATGCCCAGCTCCGGGAAGGACATTCCTCAACAGCCCTCGAAGATGGACCGGCTATAGAGATCTTTCGGATCTATGCCGAACAATCCGCCATTGGGAAAGGAGTTGGGAAGGCCCTGATGACCCGTTGCCTGGAAATGGCCCGGGAAAAAGGAAAGGAATGGATCTGGCTGGGTGTCTGGGAACACAACCAGCGGGCCATTGACTTTTATACAAAATGGGGCTTTGATAAATTCGGAGAGCATGTTTTTTTACTGGGCCGGGATGTACAGACGGACTGGGAGATGAAGAAGAAACTGTAGCCGTGCATGCGCCAGGTCAACCCCGCCCGGCGACGATCCCTATATCGCCCCTGCGATCATCCGCTGCAGATGTTTCTTCTTTTCCGGCCATTCATCATCGATGATGCTAAAGACCACCGTATCCCGCCGGCTGCCGTCATTTCGGATAGCAAACTTTCTCAGCACCCCCTCCTTCACTCCCCCGATCTTTTCTACTGCCTTCTGGGAACGGATATTCTGGTGGGCTACGCGGAACTCCACCCGGTTGAACCCCAGCGTCTCGAATACATATTGTAATAGCAACAGCTTACATTCTTTATTGTACACCTTCCCCCAGACATCCGGCACATACCAGGTATGACCGATCTCCAGCCGCTTCTCCTTTGGCTCGACGTTAAACAGCCGCGTCATCCCGATGATACGACCGTCCTTTCCATCCACCGTCCGTATCACAAAAGCCTGCCCCCCGGATTCCGGCAGGCCAAGGGCCACATCGAAATATTCATCGAACTGGGCATCATAACGATAATTGATCATCAGGGTCTTGGTGAACTCCCAAATGCGCTCGTCCCTGGCCAATCCCCGCAGGACCTCCCGGTAACTTTCGTTTACGGGCTCCAGGTAGACAAAATGGCCGCTCAGATCTTTTTCAACATTCAGTTGGCTAAATACATTAATGGCGGCAGCTGGGCGAAAGGCCGCAGCAGGGGATTGTTGAGCATTGGTGGTCATGTTTGTGGATTATGCCCACAAAATTACGGCAAACATGGACTATCTTTATAGTCCAGTTTGTATTACATAGGTAGTCCAGTAAGAGCACGAATGAAAATCGGGTGTTTTCACGGTTGACCTGCTAGCGCTGATGACTTAATTTAATATCCTTATAATGTAAGGTCGCCTGTAAAATATCCTTCAATGCCTGATAGTAATACTATTGAAGCAATAAAAACAATTTCCCGCGAATCAGGGGTTCTTTCCGGCTGGGCGCTTGCCGTTTTGGGAGGGTCCATTTTAATATTGGTTAGCACCTCCTACATAAGACCAGCTAATAAAAGGGTAAGACTGATTTATTTATTATTTGTCCCGGGGTGGTTTTTCTTTGTCTACTCCATGTACTTCGGTGACAGTATAAACAGAAGATTGATAGCAGCTGTTTATGCACACAGAGAGGATGTGTTGAATGATATAGGGAGAGATATTAATGCCGAATTTACTGGTCAGATGAATCTTTTCAGTGCTGGGATCTTAACATTTGTTATCTGGTTAATCGCTTATTTGTTGTGGTGGATTTTTGGCGACTGGGAACTTAAAAAAACATAATTATTTTATCAATATGAGATACTTTAACATTATTCCATGGATCCTTTTGTTGGCGTCGGTTATTCCGCATCAGGGGTTATCGCAAAGCATTTTGCAATGTAACTGTAAGAATTACCCGTACGATCCAACTATTCCTTGTTATGATTATTGCACCAAGAATCTGTTGGACAGTGCCCAGTCGAGTGAATTGATTATGATTTTAGGCTTGTCGGATACCTTGTCGAAAAAAATTGCACTGATCAAAGAAGAATACCCTTTAAAATCCCTCAGTGATTATTTTGCAAGACTTAGTCCAGAAGAAACACAAGAACTTAAAAAGACTCTCAATGCTGCAAATAAATGGCAGCGGTTTTATTTTAACATTCCTATTGTTGAAAGGAATAAATTCGCAATTGATATGCAACAGTTTATATTGAAAAAGCAGGAATTTGAAAAGACTCATGGCTAAACTTTACGGCGCCGTCAGCATTCCGGAGGCCGTAGTCGTATAACTGGGCCCTCCCAGGCTGCCGGAAAAAGAAAGGCTGCAAAAAGTGACCCGCAGCTTCCCTCCCACGTGCGATACATAGACTTTCCCGCTCCCCGCCTGGAAGAAAATGCTGGAATAAATGAAGTTCATATACACGGTATAAAGGTCATTCTGATCAAAAGTGCTCGTAGGACTGATGTTATAAGCCCCATCCTCCGGCTCCTTACTCGTCCAGTACGGATTGAAATAAATATTAAAGCTCTGGTTGCCGCTAAGGTCCTTCAACCCCATACCGGGGTCGATGCCATAAGTAATGGACCCAAAGGTGAAATTAGGTATGCTGGAACAGGTGACCGTATTATTGGAAGGATTACAGGGAGCTGCTTCGGCCTTATTAGTTACCGTTATATAAACACTGTCCATATGGCTCGCGCAGTCGGGATAACTAACGGAAAGATAATACCAACCTTCGTCATATTTGGTGCAGGAAGGGATAAAGACCCCGTCAGAATTGGAGATCTCATTTAAAGAATTGGTAGTTCTCCAGGAATAAAGTCCCAGCGGCGTAATATTGGTCCCCAACTGGATGGTATCCCCCACGTAATAAGTGGTGGTCCTGGCGCCGGTGATCTTTACCTTGGGGATTTGCGTACAATTATCTTCCTCATCCGAACCGGATTTTTTACAACCATATACCAGGAGCATAAACAGAAATGCGGCAATTAGCGTGGATAGGATATTCTTTTTCATGGATAATGTGAATTGCCTCTTTAAACGCAAAAAGAGGCAATTTTATTGAGTAAAAATACTTATTGTTTGAGGGTAGGATATTTGATGCCTAACTGATCGAGATAAGTCTTATACCGGGATGGGTCATAATAATAAGACTTCATCCGGGGACGGAACTCCTCCATGATAGCCTTGTTCAACTCTATAGCCGGCTTGTCGCTATCCGAGACGAAGGATATATACTTGGTCTCTTTGGTCTGAACGTCCTTGAAATAAGCCCAGGCTTTTTCTATCACTTCCGGCTTTACCAATAGATCCAATAGGGTAAGTGCTTCGGCCTTCGCCCCGGCTGTTACTCCCTTATGAGCGATAGGGGTGGCCATGGAGATGCCATTGGCCCAGTTATGGCCCGGCAAGCCGGGTATATTGGCCGGATACCGTAATACGACGGTAGGTACGTTCCAGGAGATATCGGCAATGTCGTCCGAACCTCCGCCCATAGAGAACTTCACGGGTAGACCGAGGGTATCCAGCTTCGTATCGAGACCGTCGATGGGATGACTGGTTATAGGGTCGGTCTTGGGGGCATTCACTTCTTTTTGGACAGCCCGGGCCAGTACCTGGTCTTCTGCACTCCACTCCGGTAACCCGACCATCTTCATATTCTCGTACATGTCTTCAGCGATGGCCTTGTTAAAATGCCCCGGCCATGCGCTGCCCAGCACCCTATAGGACATCGTGGTATTGGTCATTAGGCAGGCCCCTTTGGCAATATTGACCCCATCCTCATACATCTGTTTGATCTTCGGGTAAGTCCGTTCACGAAAATAATACCAGACGGCAGCTTTTGAAGGCACTACATTGGGTTGATCGCCTCCATCCGTGATCACATAATGCGACCGCTGCGTAGGCTCCATATGCTCCCGATGGAAATTCCAGGCAACATCCATCAGTTCAACAGCATCCAGGGCACTCCTGCCTCTCCAGGGGGCGCCGGCGGCATGGGCGGACTGGCCTTCGAAACTGAATTTAACAGATATCGCTCCACTCCCTTCCGCTTCGCCATAAGACACGGCCAGGTTGCTGGCCACATGAGTAAAGATGCACGCATCTATATTCTTGAAATAACCGTCACGCACATAATAGGCCTTGGCGCCCAACAACTCTTCCGCTACGCCGGGCCAAAGCACCAGCGTTCCCTGGATATGCTCTCTTTCCATTAGCTTTTTAAGCGCCAGCACCGCGGTAATATTCAGCGGCTGACCCGAGTTATGCCCTTCACCATGACCCGGAGCTCCTTCTATGATGGGATCATGATACGCTACGCCCGGTTTTTGTGACGCCTTAGGAATACAGTCAATATCGCTTCCGATGGCAATGACAGGCTTGCCGGATCCCCACCGCGCCAGCCAGGCGGTTGGAATCCCGGATATGCCGGATTCGATCGTGAACCCATTCTTTTTTAATATTTCGGTGAGATAACGGGACGTTTCTGTTTCCTGGAAACCCAACTCTCCAAAGCTGAAGATCATGTCTACCATCTGTTGGGTAAATACTTTTTCTTTATCGATTTCCGTCATCAGCTCCTTCTTAAAAGCCGCCAGCTTTTCAGGGGTTAGGGGTGCTTGGGCGTACGTAGATCCGGGCTGTATAACCGCGAACAGGGATAGGCAAGCCGCCATAAGGCAGGTCGCCAATGAATGTGAATGGATATTTTTCATGAAAATAAATTTCTACCAGCTTTCATCCCCGGCCTCAGCCGTCCAATCTTCCTCCTGCATCCCCAGAGGTGACCCGTCCGGCGCCACCAAGGGGCTGACCGGTATCACTTTCCCCGGATCATCTTCAAACAGTTTGATCTGCGACAAGGCCCACCGGTAAAAAGCCGCCCAGTCCGCACTCGTGCCATGAACGGCCGAAAGCAACAATTTCAGCGTCCTTATTTTATCCGTAGCCACCGACCGCACCTGCACGGAGGTTTCCTTATTGACGGACAGTCCCACGAGCTGTTGTAATACCAGCCAATCCACTACCCGCTGGATCTCACCATTATAACCTGTTTGCTGACTGGCTTTCCAGGTGGCATCCAGCACATGATCTACCAGTTCATCCAGCCCGGGCATCGCCGGGTCCATAGCATGCTGCCCTACTATACGGGCCGCCCGTTCGGGATTAAAGATAAATCCTAACGTCATCGCCGCTGCCGCTTCGGGAGGGCCCAGCGGATCGAAGGTCATCCCGGTATGACGTTTAAAAACTTCCCTTGGGTTCTCATTGTACCCAAAAGGACGGGGAGGAATCAGGTCCACCACCCTGGAAGGCAAGGCCAGGGCCGCCGGTGTAATAGTGGCCAGCAAAGCATCCAAGGCCCGCCTTTGCTCCTTTGCAGACACCAGGGTATTGGGCTTTTGACCATCGCCTCTCAGGGCATAGGTGTAATCCACTCCTCCCAGGGATTTGGAAGCCGCTTCCACCTGGTAGCGATGAAACATATACATAGGTACCAACACCTCTTCCAGGGTCGCCATCGGCGCACCGGACGGGATCTTTTTTTCAGAAAAGTCCTTCAGGATGACAGACCGGATCTTCATGATCCGCTGCAATTCATCTACGGCATTAGTGCCATTATCCCAGAGATGGGTATAGGGGGAGGCGCTGCTTACAGGCCGGGCATCCTGGTCGGTGAGAAATCGCTGTCCCTTGCTCATATAGTCGTGGACCAGCTGGTCCAGCTCCTTTTTTTCTTCCGTATGGGGAGGGAATTGCTTATAAGCCATGGTGATAGCAACCTTATCCCAATCTCCGATCCCCTTCGAATAGGCATCGGAGAGGTCCACTTTGCCCTGTGCATCCAGTTTCACCAGGGGATGGGGATAGTCCATCACAGAAGCCCGGTTGACAACGCTGGCAATATAATTATGAGGTAATCCCAGCGTATGCCCCACTTCATGCGCAGCCAGCTGGCGCATCCGCGCCATACACAGCTCCATCAGCTCCGGGGGCAGGGGTTTACCGTCTTCAAAATCGGCGATCAGTCCCTGGCCGATGAGAAAATCCTGCCGGACCCGTAAAGATCCCAGCGTCACCTTCCCTTTGATGATCTCTCCGGTGCGGGGATCGGAGATGCCGCCTCCGTAGGACCAGCCCCGGGTGGAACGATGTACCCATTGCACCAGGTTATAACGTACGTCCATCGGGTCCGCATCAGGAGGTAATAATTTTACCTGGAAGGCATTTTTAAAGCCGGCTGCTTCAAAAGCCTGGCTCCACCAGGACGTCCCTTCCATAAGAGCCGTACGTATCGGCTCGGGAGTGCCCGGATCGATATAATAGATCAGCGGCTTTACTGCCTCACTCACGTCCGCCGATGGGTCCTTTTTTTCCAGGCGAAACCGCCGGATATAACGTTTGACAATAGGCTCGTACACCGGAGTGGAATAATCAAAAAAATGAATGGACCCGATCCCGGCCCGGGGATCATATACCCGGGGATGATAATTACTGTCCGGTAATTGCACGAAGGAAAAATGTTGCCGGATAGTGACGGCGGAAGGACTGGGTACCGTCTCCTGCAGATAGGGGCCCGGTTGGTCGCCCACCAGCGTCGTGGTCACTTCCACCTCTGTATTCAGCGGGAAATTTTTAGTGCGGGGCAGATAAAAGGCGCAACGTTGCGGGTCTATCCGGTAACTGCCCTGTTTGGCTCTTGTGATGGCTTGCGCGGCCCCCACGGCATCCTGCATAAAAAAAGCCGTTGCATCCACCAGAGGATGGCCATTCTCTTCGGCCGCCACATCGAATCCCCATAATACAGACTGCGCAAAAGATTCATCGACAGCACGCTTCTCCATGGGATTGTCGCTTAAGGCCCGGTAATCATAATTGGGTTCTACCATTAATATTCTGTTGCCCGACCGCTGGAACCTGACAACATGCGATTCCTCGATCTTGCCCCTGTCCAGCCCTATATCATTCGAACCCACGCCGGCGGCCAGAGAAGGATAATACAACAGCTCCATATCCAGTTTGTCGATCTCCAGCCATATCTTTCCCTTTTTGGCATCCCAGTATAAGGGAATAAAACCGGGCATAGGCTGCATGCCGGCGGTAAAAGAGGCGCCAGCAGCCGGATTTTGCCCCCGGACAGACATAGAAAAAATAATAAATGGGAATAGTAGGTAAAGAAAATTTCTCATGTGCAGCTGTTTAAGGATGATGTAGCTGCCTCAATATAATTAATTATTCAATTCCAACGCCACTTCTTACGCCACCGGGTGATCGGAGTTTTAAACGGCCAGTCTTACCACAGCCCACAGGGCAAAACCTGAGATCAAACCCCAGAGCAGGATTCCCTGTAACAGGGGCTTCACACCGGTACTCCGCAACACCTGTCTCGATAAGCCCGAACCGATCAGGAATAAGGTCAGGGTCAACCCCACTTTACTGGCCTGAACCAGCGTGTGACTGATCGCCGGCATAGGCAGGTAAGTATTTGACAGCATGGCGA
>Ga0310811_10009430_pt1 | contig 12594 bp, 13 predicted proteins | sample YCmetagenome_FD_207642 | JGI IMG/M metagenome (GOLD analysis project Ga0310811, IMG submission 207642) | Soil microbial communities from experimental microcosm in Duke University, North Carolina, United States - YC | ecosystem: Engineered > Artificial ecosystem > Soil microcosm > Unclassified ... | reverse complement strand
TCTATCATAGTCTCGCACCACCTCCAACACCTGGGACGATAAAGATGAACGTGATTTCACCGCCATGCTGAAAAAGGAGCTCGATAAAGTTCATGATTTTCAGAAGCAAAAGGTATACCGTAAACCCGTCAGTTTCATTCCTTTGCTTGAACTGACGCTGGCCAGACCGCTGAGCTATCTCGCCGTATACGGGATGCCGAGAAGGATGTCCAGAAACTTGTCGCTCAAGAATCTTCTTCTTCTGAACCGTCTCCTACCCAATCCTCGGACCCAGAATCGCACCAAGCACGTCCTTCGGACTATGGTCCCGATGAGGGTTCCGATGATGATATGGACGATAACCAATCTGATACATCGCTCGAAGACATCTTTCACGGCCTTGAAGAAGAAGTCGCCACACTCGTAGCAGATGTTCACGACTTGGCTCTGTACACAAAGTTGAATATCACTGGTTTTCTCAAAATCCTCAAAGTGCGTCCATTTACGCCTCTCGTCTGATGTCAACTCACCGTTCATCTCCATAGAAACACGATGTACGTTCCCTGTATTTCCTCATGTGTCATCCTTCATCATCACCGACAGAAAATAACGAACCTTCCACTCAAACCTACTTTTATTCAAAACTATCTCGAGGAAAGACCTTTCTATAAATACAATTGGGACGCTTTGATCGTCAAGCTATCCAAACTCTATGACTTGGTCCGCACTCGAGGTCATCCCGTGCAGGGTGATTCAAGTGCAGGCGGGAGCCAGAGTGCGTTTGTGCGTCAGACGACAAAGTATTGGGTAATCATCATTTTTTTCTTTTTCTCAAGTCTATATTTGCTAACTAGTCGATTTTAGGTGCATCCAGACAACCTCGTACCACTGAAACTGGCCATCTTGCGACATCTACCCGTTCTTGGTCAGTTAGATAGTGCGTTTCGGTATTTTTGTCGACTTATGTCTCCTTGTAGTGTTCAATGCCGACAAGGAATTTGAACAGAAGGATGCTGGTACGTTTTTTCTTGGTTTCTAAACAACAGAAGATGTAATGACAATGCTTGTTGCAGCCATTACTTCAATATACTTTGACAATGAAGATCTTGAACTTTACCTCGGTCGACTAGAGAAGACAGAGGGTGCCGAAGCTATCCGCCTTCGGTGGTACGGCGATATAGACGTAAAAACCGTCAGTATGCCCGAATTGGTTTTTGTTGTTCATATTCAAGGTCGTCCCTCAGATTTTCGTAGAGCGAAAGACGCATAGAGAAGACTGGACAGGTGAAAAGTCCGTCAAGGCCCGTTTCCCGATTAAAGAACATCTCGTGAACGCTTTTCTGCGAGGAGAATATACTATGGACGCGGAGCTCCAGGCGCTAGTTGACAAAGGCAAGAAGACACAAGCCGAAGTTGATTCAATGATCCAGCTTGCAAGCGAGGTTCAGTATCGTATTCTTACGAAGCAGCTCCACCCGGGTATGCAAGCATCCCCAACGTCTGACTTCTTCACTCACAAATATGTCAGTCATGAGGACGTTTTACAACCGAACTGCGTTCCAACTCCCAGGAGATCCGCGTGTACGGATATCGCTTGATACGGAACTCACTATGGTTCGCGAAGACAACTGGGATGGACAGACGCGTGCTGGCGATAACTGGCGGCGGACCGACATTGGCATCGACCATCCTTTCAACCAGGTGCCAGCGGAGGATAAGGAGCTTTTCAAGTACGTCTCCATTGTTGAGCTGATTCTATCGCACGCTCACGCTCTTCGAAGGTATGGTGTTTTAGAAGTCAAACTTCAGACTCAGTTCGGACAAGAGCCTCCCAAGTGGGTTACGGATCTCGTCCAGTCACATCTGGTCGAAGCTGTTCCCAAGTTCAGGTATGATTCTCACCTACAAGGTGGTGCCATGTCGCTCATGGAATATCGCTAGTAAATTTATCCATGGCTGCGCTACGTTACTGCCGAATCGTGTAGATCTCGTGCCATTCTGGCTGCCCCAAAGTGAGCGGATGAACCTACTTACAGTGTGACATACTTACCTGACATCATCCATAGTGGAAACCGACATCCTCAAACCCAATACTGGATACCTTACTGTCGAGCGTCCCACAAAGAATACCCCCGAAATGCAGTCCGGTATCCTTTCGCCCCTCTCGCCCATGTCGTCCGTACCATCCTATATTGAGCCTGTATCGGAGGGCGAAGACGATGAAGAGATGGACTTGGCGCCTGCTAGAGACGAGTACCGGCGCACGGGACTGCCGCATGAGGACGTTGCGGCTGCTATCGCATTTCGTGAGAAGTCTCTCAAGGAACGCGAGCGTACATCTCAGTTCAACGGGAGTAGCAGCACTCCTGAAGAGGTATGTGATGAACGTACGCCATTGTTGAAGCTGCCACAGCCGCCTGGAGTGGAGAGGACTGTATCAATCGACCCGCTTGCGCCGTCTTCAGCGTTTGATGAGCGCCTGCGCGAACGTTTACAGGCGAATAAGAATGCGCCGCCACGTGCGCAGGATGTTGAGGTGGGGGAGGCTGTAGGCCTGGATGAGGAAACCCTGCGGGAGGAAGAGCGTTTACTGGTGAGAGATTGGAGTGCGCCGTCTGGCAAGCGGATTGCAGTGCCTGTGCGTATTGAGCCCAAGGTGTATTTTGCAAACGAGCGCACGTTTTTGGTATGACTTGATCCGTTATATGGTCGAGTTTGTCTGCTGATATTTATCATATCAGAAATGGCTGAGCTTTGGAGTGCTGATCGGCTCCATCGCTACGACGTTGCTAAACTTCGTACCTGCGGATGATCCACGGGGCCTAATCAGTGCTGCGCTCTTCACACTTGCTGCGCTGCTCTCCATCGCCTATTCGGCTATCATCTTTGTATACCGAGCGCTTCGTCTGCGTGCGCGATCTGCGGAGGGGCTTTATTATGACAAGTACGGCCCGACCATCCTTTGCTTTGTGTTGTTGGCTGCGCTAGGGACTAATATTGGCTTGAGGATGGCGGATATGTGAGGACGTGGGGATATGTTAGCCATGGACACTGATATCGGCGATGTGAAGGAATTTATTCCCTCTTTAAGGACCACGTATGGGAGATTACCAATCATTGCAATTAATTTTGGGATTTCGATCAATGCTGACTGATGAATGAATTCACTGAAGACTGCGGCTTTTGATGGAGGCACATGGACTCGTCCAATGAGGCATTTGCGCGATTTGATGGATGGCAGAATCGGGAAAATAGCTTGATCCGGAAGGTAAAGTGACTTGGCTTGGGCTCAACAAGACCATACACAAGAAATCTATATAAGAGGCCACCGACAATCTGAAAGATCACCATCATCTTATCACAACATGTTCACCGTAAGTGCATCTTGCTCCTTCCGTCGCATTTCGTTGATGATCTTATCTTGATCAGGTCACTGAAGTCCCTGTCTCTAACAACAACAACTGTGGCTCGCAGAGCTGCTCTTGCGGCACTTCGTAAGTCTCATTCTTTGTACGGAGTGTACTACGGTCTGATTCACGACTTTGGGTGCAGGTGCCAATGCAAGCCTGGAGAATGCAAGTGTTGATTGAACACTGCAACTTGAATTGGACTCGGCCTCGACATGTATTATTTCTGTCTTGGTGTTTGATCGGGGTCGACGTATGATTATCGATTATGTGGCTGTTGTATGAGTTATCAGCGAGCAGAGGCGCATTAAATAATGTTAATATGAACTCTTTTTGAATATTGAATCCGTGTGGTGTGGGGATCAGCGAGGTCTTGAGAACTTGAGTTTGGGGGGATCTTGTGTTTGTTGTTGTTGGTATTCAGGCACCCCTGCCCGCATGACCTGCACACATGTGGGCCACTGCACTCCATTCCACGGTATACAGATCATACAAGTACTTCGCCAAGTCGTTTGCTTTATCCCGCCTGCAAATTACATCTTCACGCCAGGCCAGCTTCTCGCTCACACCCATGCCAAGCGACTACGTGAAATATATTTTACATAAGGATAAGTGTCAGACGGCCGTTCGTGTTTTCATGTTATGATCAGTGTGAGCGAATGACACGCTGTCAATTAGCTCCAGCAGGGATTACCATATCCATTTCAAACGCAAGCGCCGTGGCCCGTTATCCTGTCATGCAGATGTGTCTCATCCGAGAATTACACCGAGTAGGGCCTTGTTACTCCTGGTGGACGATGGATCGGGCACGGGCTGCAAGGGAATCAAGGCCAAATCTCTATCATAGCGGGAGCCTACGGCTCTATCTATCAAGGACCGACTACGACACGCGCCTGCAGGACTACCTACTACGAGCCAGGACTCCTGCTACTCCTGCTACTGCGCCAGGACGTCTGGCACTCCCGACCTGATCTGTCCTGCTAGAGTGGGCTACTCCAACGAAGAACACCGGGAGCATCTATCGATCTCAGTGGTAGGGTCTTAGTAGTTGGATTATGGTATTGTCGCGAGAAGCGAAGGGAGCACAGCCAGAGTGAAATGATAGTGGCACCTTCCATGGGTAAACGAAGAGGTACGATTTCTCGCTATTATGATATGACGAGTGCTAGCATTCTTTGTGTTTCAAGCATTCCCTCTCCTCGCTTCCTTGAGCCCAGTCATCAAACACGCTGCTCCATCATTCTACCATCCTCATGCACGAATATTGGAAGAGAGTCGCACCGAGGTTTTTATAACTAATCCCACTCACCAACCGACCGTAACCACTATTCTGTCTCTACCTAGAACTGTACACAACAAACGGTGCAAGTAATCTAGCCTCCCATTTTCCATCATAACAGCATACAAGATACATCAATATGAAATGAACGATTTGATTTAGCGTAGCGTGCGTGTACTACGGAGTAGCACTGCCCTTACTATGTCGACGATGTTCTTACTCTTGTGATATTGCAGTGTTCGTGACTTCATGTTCTGACCTTTCTAATGGCATTACCAACAGCTGAAATTCGGCTATCGGCGCTCATCAGGAACATAATCAATGAAGGCTTCCTGTGGTTGATCGGACCGACGCCCGCGGGGCGCAAGGGTCTTCATCTCTCTTATCTCTTGGTGGTTGACGAATGGCCCAGGCTATGTTCACGCCCATAAATGATGGGTTGTGAATGGGGCTGTGACGATTGATGTATCAGTGATCTCATCAATCGCACACTACAAATTGAGTATGATGTGTCTTTATCAGATTCCGCACTCACTAAAATTTAAAAACGAAATTATTGGCATCTTTATCATGATGATATGATAGGCCGATGATCAAGGTGGTCGGAGAAGGTGTGCATATGCTTACATTGCTTAGGACGCGGACTATCTATTGAATGGGTTGCACAGGTGAGTGATATGTCTACTTCTCCCTTGTTTATATATCCACCGTTTCTGTCGTGTCGATATAGGTTCCTATCTTATGGATTCCCAACTAGGCTAACTCTGGCAGTGAAAACTGATGCCCTGCCCCACGATGCAAATCGAAGATTCTGCACAGCACTCATCATTGTTGATAACCTTAGCCCGATAACTGAGGAACAGAGCGAGAAGGTGCTCGTGAAGCGACTGGTAGCCCAAGGACGAGGAGCAGATATAGTAGACAGCGAAATATGTGCTCGCACACGGGTAGAATGTGAGTCATCTGTTTGCTTTGTGTGGATATTCCCTATTCTATTTATATTTGCTCTTGCCTTGGCACGCCAACACAATTTGTCTTCTGTCATTTGCGGTATTCAAGCTTCGCCCGTGCAATGGTTTCACAGCCACATCTGCGTTGAGCCCCTCGATTGACTTTACCCAAAGCAGTGACGGGAATCTCCCCTCGATCTCGTTCTGGTGACGGATGGTGGTATATAAGCCATTGTCACATGTCCACTAAGTTCGGCTCTTACCCACCCATTCTCTGACGATATGACCTTAATCTCAGACGATCCTGCTTGGTGGCCGTTGATCGATGGATTTCGTCTTTACAGCTATTTTGCAGGTTCGTGGAGGGCAGTCGGATGTTGAAGCTGATATCTCAATCTTACCTTGACTGCGGTTTTACAGTTGCCTCCTTTGTTGGAATGACATATGATTGGGGTGAGCATAATAATATTGAAGGACTGCTGATATCTTACAAGTATTTTCAGTACTTACGTTTGGACAAGAGGTATGTTGACGCTATGACTGGAGCAACCATGTCGCTAAGAAAGGTCTTATAGGTCGAACTGATCTGGGTAAGTAGAGTCTCATGTCAGAGGAATACACATGAAATACATATAATTCCAGAGGCATCGCTGGTCCCTAATGGCGGTTCTGTATCTCTGTGTACGTAGCTCGTTTGTCGCAGTTTTCATGTTGTGCTAACTTAAAAATAACCTAGGTACGCTACCTCGGAATCTTATATGCCGTGTATGTTCGGAAGGTTAATCAATCAATCGGTGTTGTGCTGATCGTCTATCTCTCTTAATCAGCCTGGTCTTGCTGTGTATGTCTCCTTGGTACATTCGTTGTCTTCGCTTCTTCTGACCAATGTAATACTACAGACAATGTTCGGACCATCCCGCTGCCAGATATAGTGAGTCTTCTGCACACATGCCTACTATCCTCCTCCAATTAACTGTGGTGCTTTGCAGGGGTGAGTACGATGCTTTAATAACTTTTTGGTTCCCTAATGACTGGCACACTATACTTCCACAGATGTAAGTCTGTTCAGAATGTACCACCGAGGGCTTGTCACTGACTGGATTTACAGGCTATATTATATACACTATATGGTATTGGACAGGTGTTGTGGTATTTGCAATGCTGTGGGGTGAGCTTGTAATTTGCAAGAACTCAGTAGTATTGACTTGACTGAAACATGCTGCAAGTCATCATCATCACTCAGTTGCATGCCATGTATCAACCATCCAGAAAGACCCTGATATTTCTCGTTTTCACCTTCCTGGCTGTCAATATTTTCAACGTATGGGTCGCCGTGATGGTGACGATGCAATCTACAGGGGGTACGCTTAATTGTGGATGATGAAAAATACGCAGCTCATCGATGAACTCTAGAGGAAGTCATTCTCTCCGGCACCTATCAGTGTTGGTTTCTCACACCGGAAAACATCCTATCTCAGATTCGCCGGACTTGGATACTTTTTTTTGTGTGGGAGGTCCTTGCATTGTGTTACACAGTCTGGACGGCGGTGAAACACTTCCGTAGCCTGCCACAGCGACAAACCTCGACAGGAAGGATTGTCGGGGACTGTTTCGCGATGTTGATCAAAACTCACATCCTTTACTTTGCGAGGTGAGTTCATATTGTGATGATCGTCCCCCTTTTTCACTGAAGGATCGGATGTGGTAGCATGGTTATTATTTCTTGCTTCACCTTCATTCTTAATTACTCTCCAATTTTCTCAACGGTATGTGAATATTTCGCTTGCCTCTGCATGCGACTACAGTTCATCATTTATATAGCCACCATCTGGCTCGATTAATTATGGGCTTCTTCAGATTTTGGAGGTCGTGCAGATGTTTGTGCTAGGACCCCGCCTGATCCTTAGCATGCGAGAATATCACGCTAAGATCGTGGCCGATTCTGATGTAGCAACTGACATGACCTCAATCGCTTTCAAAGATCGTATGTATGTATCGACTTGTACTACTACTACTGCTAGTAGTAGTAGTAGTGCGTAATGCTCGGTTAGTGCTCCGTAAGGAGCAGGGGAGTTTAAGTTGCTTTTATTTATTCTGGATGACTATCCGTAGGCTCAGGCATTGCGGAATAAAATGTAATACATACGAGATTATGGGTTGTCATACGAATTATTATCGAGCAGAGGCGCACTAATATGAGCACTTATTGAATATTGAATTGTTATGGCGCGAGGATCAGCGAGGAGCTTGTAGTTACAGGGAGTTTGAGTTTGGGCGGATCTTGTGTTTGTTGTTGTTGGTATTCAGGCACCCACAGCTGTGCGCCACTTACAAATCATACAAGTACTTCGCCAAGTCGTTTGCTTCATCCCGCCTGCAAATTACATCCTCACGCCAGGCCAGCTTCCCGCCCACACTTGTGCCAATTATGACTACGTGAAATATACCCTGAGGATAAGTGTTAGACGGCCGTTCCTGTTTTCATGTTTATCAGTGTAAGCAAATGATATGCTGTCAATTAGCTCAAGCAGGGATTGTCACATCCATTTCAAACACAAGCGCTGTTATCCCGTCATGAAGATGTGTCTCATCCGAGAATCACACCGAGTAGGGCCTTGTAACTCCTTGTGGACGAAGAACACTGGGAGCATCTATCGATCTCAGTGGTAAGGTGTTGGTAGTTGGATGATGGTATTGTCGCGAGAAGCGCTAGAGAAGAGAGCGGAGTCAGAGTCAAAGTGATAGCGGAGCATCTTCCATGGGTGCACAAATGAAAGAGGTACGATTTCTCACTGTTATATGACCAGTTATCCTTTGTATCTCAGGCATTCCCTCTCCTCGCATCCTCGAGCCCAGTCACCAAACACGCTGCTTAATCATTCTACCATCCTCATGCACGAATATTAGAAGAGAGTCAACCAATCTCGCACCGAGGTTTATCAACTAATCCCGCCTGACCGCCAACCGGCCGCCACTACTATTACAAGATACATCAATATTAAATGAACGATTGATTTAGCGTAGCGTGCGTTTGCTACGGAGTAGCACTGCCCTTACTATGTCGACATTGTTCTTACTCTTGTGATATTGCAGTGTTCGTGACTTCTAATGGCATTGCCAACAGTTGACATTCGGCTGATCGACGCTCATCGGGAACATGATAATCAATCTTTCATGAAGGCTTCCTTTGGTCGTAAGGACCGACGTCCTCAAGACATACCGGTCTTCATCTCTCTTATCTTTGTTAGCGGTCGACGAATGGGGCTATGTTCATGTCCATAGATCATGAATCGTGAATCAGGCTGTGACGATTGATGTATCCACGATCTCATAAACCGCATGCTGTAAATCGGGTATGATGCGTCTTGTATCAGATCCCGCACTCACTATTTATTGGCATTTTTATCATGATGGTATGATAGGCTGATGATGGAGGTGTGCATATGCTTACATTACTTGGGACGCGAATTATCTATTTGATAGGTTATACAGGTGAGTAATCTGCTACTTCTCCCTTGTGTTATACATCCAACGTTTCTGTCGTGTCGAGATAGGCTCCTATCTTAGGGATTCTCAACTAGGCTATCTCTGGCCGTGAAATCTGATGTCCTGTCAGCACCGCACGATGCAGATTGAATATTCTGCACAGACTGCACTCATTATTATTGGCAACTTTTTGATACGAAATCCCGATAACGAGGCGGAGAGCGAGAAGGTGCTCGTGAAGCGACTGGTAGCCTGAGAATGATGAGCAGATATAGTAGACATCGAGATATGAGCTCGCACATGGGTAGAATGTGAGTTACCTGTTTGCTTAGTATGGATATTCCCTATTTTGACGGTTCATATTTGCTCTGGCCTTGGCATGCCGAAACAATTTGTGGTCTATCTTCTACAGTATTCAAGCTTCCGCCCGTGCATCTGTTTCATGGCAAACATTTACGTTGAGCTTCTCGATTGATTTTACCCAAAGCAGTGACGGGAATCATCCCTCGATCTCGTTCCGGTAACCTAAGCATTGGATGGTGGTATATAAGCCATTCTCACACGTCCACCAAGTTCGCCTCTTACCCACACCTATTCTCTGACGATATGACCGTAGTCTCAGACAATCCCAGTTGGTGGCCGTTGATCAATGCGTCTCATTTTTACAGCTATTTTGCAGGTTCGTGGAGTGCAGTCGGATGTTGAAGCTGATATCTCAATCTTACCTTGACTGCGGTTTCACAGTTGCCTCCTTTGTTGGAATGACATATGATTGGGGTGAGCATAATGATATTGAAGGACTGCTGATATCTTACAAGTATTTTCAGTACTTACGTTCGGACAAGAGGTATGTTGACGCTATGACTGGAGCAACCATGTCGCTAAGAATGGTTTTATAGGTCGAACTGATCTGGGTAAGTAGAGTCTCATGTCAGAGGAATACACATGAAATACACATAATTCCAGAGGCATCGCTGGTCCCTAATGACAGTTCTGTATCTCAGTGTACGTAGCTTGTTTGTCGCGGTTGCCATGCTGTGCTGACTTGGAAGTAACCTAGGTGCGCTACCTAGGAATCTTATATGCTGCGTATGTTCGGAAGGTTAAATGATGGATGTTGTGCTGATCGTCTATCTCTCTTAATCAGCCTGAACATGCTGAGTATGATTCCTTAGTATATTTACTGTCTTCGCTTCTTCTGACCAATGGAATACAGACAGTGTTCCGACCATCCCGCTGACAGATACAGTGAGTCTTCTGCACAGATGCCTACTATTCTCCTCCGATTAACTGTGGTGCTTTGCAGGGGTGAGTAATAACTTTGTGGTCCCCTAATGACTGCCACACTATACTTCCACAGATGTAAGTCTGTTCAGAATGTGCCACCGAGGGCTTGTCACTGACTGGATTTACAGGCTATATTATATACACTATATGGTATTGGACAGGTGTTGTGGTATTTGCAATGCTGTGGGGTGAGCTTGGAATTTTCAAGAACTCAGTAGTATTGACTTGACTGAAACATGCTGCAAGTCATCATCATCGCTCGGTTGCATGCCATGTATCAACCATCCAGAAAGACCCTGATATTTCTCGTTTTCACCTTCCTGGCTGTCAACATTTTCAACGTATGGGTCGCCGTGATGGCGACGGTGCAATCTACAGGGGGTACGCTTAATTGTGGATGATGAAAAATATGACCTCATCAATGAACTCCAGAGGAACTCATTCTCTCCGGCACCTATCAGTGTTCAATTGGCTCCACGAAAGATGTCCTACATCTGATTTCCATGACTTGGATACTTGACTTTGTGTGGGAGGTCCTTGCCCTGTGTCACACGGTCTGGACGGCGGTGAAGCACTTTCGTGAACTGCGACAACATTCAACAAGAAGGATTGTCGGCGACTGCTTTACGATGTTGATCAAAACTCACATACTTTACTTTGCCAGGTGAGTTTATATTGTCATTATTGTCCGCTTTTCCTCACTGAAGGGTTGGACGTGGTAGCGTGGTTGCTGTTTCTTGCTTCACCTTCATTCTTAATTACTCTCCAATTTTCTCAACGGTATGCGAACCTTTCGCCTACCTCTGTATGTGACTACAGTTCATCATTTCTATAGGACACACTTTCCATGGAAAGTGAGATTGATTTTGGGCTTCTTCAGATTTTGGAGGTCTTGCAGATGTTTGTGCTAGGACCCCGCCTGATCCTTAGCATTCGAGAATATCACGCTAAGCTCGTGGCCGATTCCAACGCGGCAATCGGCACGACCTCAATCGCTTTCAAAGAGCGTATGCATATATCAACTAGTAGTAGTGTGTAATGCTCGGTTGGTGCTCCGCCAGGAGCAGGGGAATTTGCTTTTATTTATTCTGGATTGATTACTATCCGTAGGCTCAAACATTGCGGAATAAAATGGAATAAAAAAGAGGTTATGCATGGGACTGTTGTACGAATTATCATCGAGCACAGGCGCACTGATATGAACACTTATTGAATATTGAATTGTGATGGTACGAGGATCAGCAAGGAGGAGCTTGTAGCTTGGATCTTGTGTTTGTTATTGTTGATATTCAGGCACCCACCACCTGAAGTTTCATCACAAAAACCAACATGTTCGATCAACCTTTTTATACACATTATAATGTAGATAATAACCATAATTGGCTAACATGTGACAGTGCATGCTATATAGTAATTTATGCCTTTAAAACGCTATCCTATATGACCAATAACCATCGCATGGACCTATATTTGGTGGCGGTTGCACAAATATGATTGTGAATGCACTGAATCTGATTGACGAGTATGATTAATAGATCTATACTATGCGGTGTGTAGACTGTAGGTTATTGTGGCTATTTGTGTCTCATGTCTTTGAGAGTGCGTCTGATTCGTGATCTATATGATAAATGGACAAAAGCCGAAGATCAGTAAGTCATATAAAGTCATTTATGCAATTCTAACGCTATCCTGCATGATCAAAGAAAATCATGCATGTTGATGTTCAGCGTCACAGCCCAGTTGCTGGTTGCGCAACATATTCACGAACATGCAATTGACGACAGATGCATATCATTGCACGACATAAGTGTAAGGTGATTACATTGCGCTCACATTTTCCACATCAACCTTGATGTTTGGCATTCAAACGTGAGCGCATTGTGCTTCAATATTTATCACCCTATCACAACCTGATAACTCAAGAGACTTAAGCGCCTGATTGTCATTGATGGCTCTATATTATCTGTGTGGAAAAGTAGGTAAAGTGATCCCTTGCCTACGCGAATGAAAAATACGAGACAATGGGTCTGTTGTATGACATTTCTAGCACAAAGGCTATTGTTTCACCAAAGTAAAATCACTATGGTGTCTTGCCACCTGTAACTTAGATGTGTAACTGCCTCACAAGAGCAACGCAGGTTTGATCTCTTATTAAGAACAATATTTGGAGATATCGAAAATGAACCGCTGTTAGGCGCTGCATTGC
>Ga0310811_10009429_pt1 | contig 12595 bp, 7 predicted proteins | sample YCmetagenome_FD_207642 | JGI IMG/M metagenome (GOLD analysis project Ga0310811, IMG submission 207642) | Soil microbial communities from experimental microcosm in Duke University, North Carolina, United States - YC | ecosystem: Engineered > Artificial ecosystem > Soil microcosm > Unclassified ... | reverse complement strand
GCTTCGGGGGGGGCGCGGCGGCAAGGACTGCCCTGGCCGGGTCCCATCTATTTCTCAACCGCCGCAATCTTTCGGCGTTTTATCGGCAATACCTCAGCGGATTTTCAGTCCCGCGTTCGTGTTCCACCGTGGGCCGCTTTACACCCCTCTCAGGGGTCGTGTCCTCTTAGGCCGGAACCGCGTTGACCCTGCCCGCATCTGCCGAGACGGTTTTATCTCAAATGCTACTCCCACCCGGAAAGCCAATGCAGCGGCGGATGTTGCCATCCTCTAAACCGCCATTGAACTGTTATGACCCCGGTGGTTTCGCAACCCGTCCGTATTTTCGGTTGAGCTCACGGCAACGTCTGTCCCCCTTGGCATCCAGCACCCTGATGAGGGAGATGACTGAATCGGACAGCGTCGTTTCTTCGGCGATTGAGAACTTGTTGATCTCATACGAATTGGCCCCACCCAGGCACTTGCATACGTAATCCGCTCCCGCGAGTGAGCGGTCATAAAGCCGAAAGTCCCCGTCCGCATTACCAGAGATGATTTTCCAGCTCCGATACATCTGCGAACGCAGGCTCATCATGTTGCACGTAGGGGCCACTGTCAGCAGACTGTGAGCATGTGGCCTTTCCCCGATTTCTCCCAGCTCACCACGCAACGCTATGAGCAGGTCTTTATAGGGAACTCCGCTGAACTGGCTCACGTCCCGGCACCAGCGCCAGAACATTGACCCGCGCACGTAAGGTTTAGGCAATGGATTATTAAATGTGTGTGTGTTAAAAAATTGCCAATCTACACGGGCCAACGTATGAGCAAAATCAGCGAACCGCTCGCGCCGGTGGATCTTCTCCATCGAATTTCGGTCTGCGCGAGGGTTGGTTGACATAAGGGCAGTTATTTCGCTGCTTGGGTGGTTTCGACGATTTCACCGATCAGCGAGGCCTTGCCCGATTTACTGTGGGCAATGCGCCGGCAGTTGACCTCGATGATCTTGTCCATCGCCTTGTCCCAATACTTCGGAATCTCCTCGTCCTTCAGCTTGTAGCTGATGCTTTCGGTCATGCGGGCGTCCGCCGGTTGCGACATGTCCACGCACACCAGGCAATGGCTCGTCGCCGCCGGCTTGTCTTTGGTCGCCGGCCAGTTCTGGAAGTCCTGCGTTTGCACTAATAGTTTTAATCTCATGGTTGTTTGCTTTCGTTGTTTCCGTCGGAAGGATGTAAGTTCGCCCGGCGCGGACGGCAGCACGCCGGGGAAATGAAAAAGCCGGCGATGCCCGCAATATCGCGGTTCAACGTCGGCTGGAGATTTTTGTATCGGTCAAAACTCATGCCGTGAATTAAATCACGACATGGATTGGAGAAATACCCCCAAAGATGCGGGCGGAAGATGTAGAAATTATTTCAACTTGGACGGGCGGCCACTCTTGCCAAACTTCATGCCGATCTTTTTGGCGATCCGGGTTTCAAAATGTTTGAGGCTGCCGATTTTATCTTCACCATATTTCTCACAGAGCTTGCGATGAACTTCCGCCACGCTCCGGCACTGGTGATAATTCCGCCAGTTGAGCCCCAGCTCCCAGAAGGTTTGGGTATGTCGCTGTTTTATTTTACCGGCATCCAGTTCGTCCGCTATGAGATTCATGCCGCGCATCAATCCCTTTTGAAATTTCAGGGCATCCTCGTGGGATGAATCCAGAACCGCCGCCATCAGTTGGGAAATCGCCTGGTCGTTGGCATTCACCAAATTTTGAAAATCTTTTGCGACCAATTTATCCTGGGCCGCTCGTTCTGGTGTCTGCGGCAGTGATGCCGCGTGTTTTTTTATCTTGTCATAGTCCGCCTGCATTTCCTGGCTCATCGGAAGCTCGCCCACATACAGCTTGCCAAAGGCATGTTGCCGGCCGACCAGTTCGCCAAGCAATTCCACGTCCCATTCGCCTTCGGTCGGCAGGCTTTTGCCGGGCAGGACGATTTTTACCGCTTCGGCCAGCGCCTTTTCCGCCCATGCAGGAGAACCTTCTAAATTCAACGCGTCGCAATCCGTCTTTTCAGCGGACGCCACCCAAGCTTTGATGGCAGCTTTGATCTTGCCTGGCTTTTTGGCGGCCAGCTTGATCTTGTTTGGGTTCTTATTTTTTCCCGATGATTGCGACATGCCTTCTTTCAACACCTTAAACCGGATTTGGTTGCGGTTTCGCGTCTTGCGCCGACAGATTTTTGCGACAATATCCCGCTCACATAGCTGGGATGGTCGCCGCCATCACCGAAAGCGAACCGTGGGGTGAGAGTGAAGAACTCCCAAGCCACACCTGGTTGACCGGGACAGCGCCACGAGGCGGGCACTTGTCGGGCCGTAGCTTTAGAATAGGCCGAAGGCGTTTGGCGGTTCAGTCTGACGTAGGTGAGCTTTCCTTCGTTTTGAGAAGCGTTGGCGAGGCGAGTTCAATTCTTAAATCCAAATTAGTTTCGCAGGTTTTTTTTCCGGAGAGACCAAAAATTTATCAAAATAATTAGGGTCTTTCATTTGGTTCCAAGGTGAAAGCGCATAAAATGCATTCAGAAATTTGATTACATTACCAGCTCCAAACACTTTGGCTCCTACGAATCCGCCTTTACGTAGATTCTCAAAAGGTAGCATTTGAGTTGGAACTCCAATGGAGCAATGCGCTACTACCGCCCATATTCCAGCGTCAAGCAAATCACGAGTAACGAACAAGAGGGAGAATAATTTATCGGTCGGCATCTTACTAATTTGCGCTATTTCTGAGCTAGACTTGATTCTCCAATCAAAGAAAGCACAAGTCACAGAATTTAGAACTTGCCTTTCTTGTCCAACGATTTGCGCGACAAGGCTAGACCTGTCCTGAAGCGTAACCAAAAATACATCGCCTTGAGACCATTGTTGTTGTGTTTTCATTTTAATTTCTAGTTGGTCAGTTATCTATTCGCATCATACCGGGCATCTGACATCTGATGACGTCTGTTCACGAGGGTTCCTCCTTCCCGTTGAATTCCTCCATATTCCCGAATCATTGTCTCTTCTAGAACATCTAGATCAATACCAGGATTGGCATGGCCCAAGATTTCATAGTCATGCTCAACGCCTAGATTATTGTCATGTTCTGATTGACGTGCATCAAATCGTTGAGGAGATTTTGCCTGTCCAATATATTGTTCACCAGTCTCAGGATTTGTGCGTAAATACACAATCCCATCACCTTCTACAGCAGGACTTATCAGTGAATTATACAGACCCAAACCACCTGCAGCAATGCTTGCCGTGCTGGCAATACCACTTGCAAAAACCGTTGCTCGTTGCCAGCCATCTCCGATTGGTTCGCCTGTTGCCAGATTAAGATTTGCAGCACCCGAGTAAACTGCCCCGACATTCCAGCTTGTCAACGCATAACTGGATGCAGCCAAAACGCCGTCGCTCTGGTAAACCGAACTGATATTATTTCCGAAAGTCGAAATTCCATTGATATAAGTTGAAGGTGAAACTGCTGCCCCAGCTTCATTAAACAATGTGCCAAAAAGAGCGCTGGAAGGCCCAAAAATATAACTGTCTGAAGAGTCTGCGTAATTATTTAACGCGTTACCGATGCCATTTAGCGTGTAACCTGCGACTCCGCCGTTATAGTAAAAATTTTCCAGATTTTGAAACCAACAAGGCAGCAATCCTGACGGGTCTGTTAGATCGATCGCATTATTTCCACAATACGCATATAGATTGATGCCACCATTCTCACTGAGCGGGTCGCGGTTGACGAACCGCTGCAAATTCGGGTCGTAATACCGGCGACCGAAATAATAGAAGCCTGTGTGCGCATCCCACGCCTTGCCCGCAAAGCGGTAGGTGTTGGCCGTTGCCAGTGTCCCGCTCATCGCAATGAAGTTCCCAAACGGATCATACAGATATTTGGCCACCATCACTTGGCTGGCGTTGACCAGCATCGTCACATTCCCGTTGCCATCCGTGTGATAATAGCTGTGCACCGAGTAATACGGTGCGGGCGGCAGCGAATGATCGCTCCGCGCCAGCAATGTGTTGCCCGTCCGCGTGTAGGTCACCAGCGGCACATTGTTCGAGTCCCGTTCCTCAATCACATTGTTGCCTTCATAGATGAAGCGAATCTCATTGGTCTGCGTCCACGCACTGCCCGACCAGGTGAAATCCTTCTCAATCCGCCGCCGGAACTTGCCGTCATACACAAATTCCTCTTTCCACGCATTCGTCGCCGTCACCCGGATCAACTGGTTCTCGTCGTCATAGTCCAAAATTTGATTGCCATTCGTCCGCATATTTCCGTTCAAGTCATACGCATACTTGTTCGTCGCCAGCAGGTTCGCCACCACCACATTCGTGTCAATGTTTCCCAAGCTGTCCTTCGCCACCGCCGTGAACGTATTCGCCCCGTTCGCCAGCGTGAAATTCGTCGCCGCAAACGTGAAGTCCAGATAGCGGAACGCATTGGTCGTGTTCACCGTCACGTTTGTCGCCGCCGTGGTCGTCGTCCCGGCCGCAGTGAACGTCCCGCTGCGCGTGAGGTTCGTCAGCTCGTTCAACGCATTCACCTTGAACGTCTGCACCAATTTGTTGTTCGTCCGGCTCGTCACGTTGCCCGCCCAGTCGTAATCGTAGCCGAACTGCTCCTGCCACCGGTTCGTCACCCCGCCCGCCTCCTTTGCGTTGGCCGTGATCAACTCCCCACCGTTGTCGTAGGTGTAGGCCACCGAATCGCCCGCCGTCCGCACCACGCTCGTCCGCTGGCCGGCGAGATTGTAGGTGTAGGCATACGCATCCAACGCTGTGCCGGCGCTATTCGCCAGCGTCGTCCCCGTCAACCGTGCCACGCTGTCAAAACTGTTCGTGATGTAAGCGCCGTTGGGCAATGAAAGGAGGGCCACCTGCGCCTTGCGCACGGCATCGTAAACATAATTGAAACCGCCCGCCGGTGAAGTCAGGCTGGTCAGGCGACGGGCGTTGTCATAGCCATAACTCTGGCTCCACGGCGAGGTGCTGGATTCAGCCAGACTTAGACTTGTGCGCAACCGGTTCTGGTAGGTGTAGCTCACCGTGTCACTGGGCCACAAACCGCCTTCGCTCAACATCTGGCCGGCCGCGTCATAGCCATAAACCGTCGTGCCCGCCGCGTCGATCATGTTCGTCAATCGGTTCAGCGCGTCGTAGCCCAAGATGATGGCAGGGCTGGTCGGATAATAAATGCCCGTCATGTTGCCGAGTGCGTCGTATTGGTAGGCTGTATTGCCCTTGACCGGTGTCCAACGGTTCGTCAGCCGGTTGTCCGCGTCGTATTGATAGCGGAAGATGTTTGTGCCCAGCGTGTCCAGCTTGTTCGTCACCCGGCCAAAGCTGTCATAGGCAAATGTGTTCGTGTGCTTGTTGCCGTCAATCAGCTTGAGCAGGTCGCCCGCACCGTTGAAGATGAACCGGTTGGTCGTCACGCCCAGCACCAGTTCGTTCGTCTTGCGCCCCAGCGGGTCATACTGGTAAAGCACCACGTTCCCGATCTGGTTGGTGTGGCTGGTGGCGGCGGCATAGGTGGCTGTGTAACCAAATTTTTCCACACCGGTATCGGGGTAGCTGTTGGTGGCCGGACGGTTAAGGTTGTCATACACTGTGCCGACGCTTACGCCATTGGCATTCACGGAATTGGTGACGCGATCCAAAACGTCAAACTGGTTGGTCACCAGCAAGCCGGCGGCATTGGCCGAAGAAATCAGCAAACCCTGGTTGTTGTAAAGGTTGGTCACGCTGGCACCGGAACTGTCGCCGGCCATCACGACCTGATGCAGCAAGTTGTAAGTCTTCATCGTGGAATAGCCGTCGGCATAATCCACCTCGGTTTGATTGCCCTGATTGTCGTAAGCATAATAATTGGTGTTTCCGCCTGCATCGATGGTGGATTCCAAGGCCCCGCAGGTGCAGTAATTGAACGTCGTCACATTGTTCAACGCATTGGTGATCGTCGTGTTGCGCCGCATCGGGTCGTAGCCAAAATAAGTCCAGTTCCCCATCCGATCCTTCGTCGCCGTCAAATCAAGGATGGTGTAGATGTTGGAAATCGAACTGCCGTCTGGGAATGATGTGCCAGTCAGCCGGTTCAGGTTGTCCCAACTGTTGGTCGTCAACAAGCCACGCGGATCTTTGTGGGTCAGAACGAGGTCGTTGACGTAGGTGAAGATGTTCGTGGCAAACCCGGAAACGATATTCGTCATCAGCAGATGATTGGTGGCGTAGAAATAGGTCGTCAACACGGTTGTCGGGGAAAGGACGGAGGCCAGTTGATGATTGGTGTTGTAAACAAAAACGGTCTTCTCGTTCAGCGCATTGAAGTTGGTTGTGATCTGGTGATACGCGTTGAAATAATTGCTCATAACCTGCACCCCCAGGGCGTTGGTCGCCCTTACAAGGTCAATTTGATTGGCGGCATAGGTGTAGATGTTGGTGCGAAGTAAAATCGTGCCGTCATTTGCCGAATAGGTGCTGATGTTCGTTGTATCAAGACCTAAAATATTACGGTCATGATGAACAAAGCTGGTGGTGCCGTCGGGCAATACTTTTGCCACTATTGAAGGCTGCAACCAGGTGCCTTGCTCCTCTGAAATGAATTTGCCGGGATAATCATACCAGATTATTTGCCCTTCGGTCGTGCCGCCCGCATCTGGGCTAGGTTCGCGCTCCAGCGACAAGGTTCCACTGACATCATTCGTATAGTAATAATTACTGAAGATATTTGTGTTATACTCAAGCAACCAATGCTGCATGTGTGCCTTGAGAAAATCGCTGGCAGTGAAACTCGCAATTATATTTGTGGAAAGATTCTCATATTGTCGCGGCCCCCAGTGAAACGTATTACGTAAATTCAAGTCAGCATTATCAAACGAATTGGCTAATGTGGCAGTATTGGGGACATAGTTTGTGGGATAGGATCTGGCGATACCCGAAGCATAATCCTGGTAAAGGTAAAGTTCCCGGCTGCTATCTGGCCGGGTAATCAAAATGGAACGGCCATTCGGACTTGTATTCGTGACGCCGTCGGTGATGGCAAAACTGGTGGGACCATAAGGCGTGACCATGTTGGTCGCCCAATCATTGGTGTCATAATTGATCGCCGTCGCGTTATTGGCAACATCCGTAAGATTGGTCAGGTTGCCGTTGGTGTTGTAGCCCAGATAGGCACTCCGGCCGAAGGCGTCGGTCACCTGGCTGATCAGGTTCGTGCTGTAGGGATTGGTCGCACTATAGTAAATCAAATTGGTCCGGCCATCGCCGTCCACCACCGATTGCAGGCGGATGACGGGGTTGGCTGGGGAATAGGTGAAATAATTGAGCGTCAATTTTTGCCCTTGCGCATTCCAACGCTGGCTTAAAAAGGCTTCTTGGAAAATGCCTGTGGTATTGGTTACAACAAACCCGTAAACGTCCTTGCTTCCGTCTGCTTTGTTCAAGGTAAAGCCGTTGGTGGTGTCTCCCGTCAAATAGGTGCTGGTGAGAATGTCAATACTGGTGGAATGGTAGGTTTCCTGCCCACCACCTGGGAAATTAACCACGTTATTAGTGTTTGCATCCTGAGTCACATACCCAAGCCACGCGCAATTCCATTTTTTGCCCACGCTGAACCAGTTGGTGTTGTAACCGGCGGTGGATTCACGTTGTTTGAAATCTAGTTGAAGGGAAACGCGCGGTCCAACCGCCGGCTGATACCCCAATGGTTCGTCATGCAGCCCCAACGAAATATAAGGCTCGGAAATATCCCACACCGGCATCCCGCAGTCACCATCTTGTCCCAGCCCACGATTGTTATTGTTGGAAAAGTCTTGGTTGTCGTTTGGCGAGAAAGCCAGAGATGAGTTGAATGCAGAAAAGTCACCACAACTCAAGTAATATGTTGATCCGCTACTAAACGAAGTGCCATTATCGTAATAAATTCCATTAACAAAATTTGGGTCGTATATGGTTTGAACCGAATCACCCGGGGGAGCTAAATATGCAGGAAATCTAATATACCCCGAGCTGCTTCCTTGAGCAAAATATTGCCCAGTTAAAATCAAATTATTAGTGCAGAGATTATGTAAATACATAGTCCCATTAGCGAATGAACTCAAGGCCAATACAACAAGCAAAAAAACTGCTGATAAAAATTTTATTCCCGAACTTGCCATGAATGTCAGAGGCATTATTCTTTGAGTTTCCGTTAACAATGATTTCATAGTTTTGTTCAAGGCAGCTGACTTCCATTTCTTGGCCGGCTGATGAACACCCTGAATCCTTGTCCGTTATAGGCGGCGTTCCAATCAAGTTCCCCGTTGTCCACCAAGCCATTTCCGTTGGCATCCTCCAGATAGTCCGGAATGCCATCGCCATTGGAATCAAGCGGATTGCCGTAGGCGTCAGTGGCGACGTAGTGATACCCGATGTCCACCACGGAATTCGTCTCCTTCGTCTGGCCGGTTTGCGTGGTGAAGTGGTAGAGGCCAAAATTGTCCGCCGTCAGGCTGCCCTTGTCGATGAGCGGACTGCTAGTTGGCAGGTAATAATTTCCGAACCAACTGGTCTGCCAGTTGAAGTTGGTCACGATCACATCATGTGCCCCCAACATCGGCAACCGAGCGCTATTCGTCACAAAGGCGTTGTAATCGCAGTAGGTGATGTTCGTGTCCCCGCTCGAATGATCCTCCACTGAGAAAGTGGTCTGATCGAACGCGCTGTCCTCAATCCACACCGGCCAGTTCAGGCCGGCTTTGTAGATATTGATCGTGCTTCCATGCACCGTGCAGTTGCGCATGGCATAGCGGGCGGCATTGCCCCCGGCATTGCCCGTGCCCGTCCGGTCAAACAAACAGTTGGTGAAGCACGAGTAAACCCAATAGGTGCCCACACCCCCGCCATAAAACTCCGAGTTGTTCGCCGCCACCCAGGTCAGGGCGCTCAACTCGCGATAATGGTTGGAATCCTGGGTCAACACAAAATGGCGGGTGAACGTCGGCCAAATCTGCCCGGCATTGACGGGGTTCATGCTATAGCCACCACTCAAGCTCTGGACGATGATCCCGGCCAGAAAACCCTTGTCCTTCCACAGGCCAGTGCTGCCTTCCTGAACGGTGGAATAGCGGGCCACCGTGCAAGGCCGGGTGGCCGTGCCGTTCAAGGCCAGAATCACATGGTCGAAAATCGAGATGCCATAACCGTTACCCCCGGAGCCGGGCAGTTCAAAGTAGCCTACCGCCGTTCCCGCCGTGAACGTGATATTGGAATACACATTCACGCCGCCGAAGACATAATCCAACGGGTCATAATGGTAGCCCAAGTCAGAGAAAGTATTGGTGTCACGTTGAACTTGAGGTGAATAATTCGTGACCATGGAAATCGAAATATTGGAGATGACCACTGGGGAATGTGTTGTCCTCGTTAGCAACAGCACCAGATCATTGGTAGCCATATTGGTTTTGCCAGCATTCAAGAAAGCACAACCGTTGGTCAGGTAAAAACCTCCCGCACCGGCCGGGTTGAAGGGATAAAATGTATTGGTGATGGTGGGAGACCCCAGCGGTGCGGTCTGGTAGAAACCGTTGTAACCGGCATAGACGGTGGTTCCCACCACGTTGGTCACGTTAGCCAGGATGCAATTGGTCAGTTGCAGATAGGAACCGGGGGGATAATTCGTGGGCGTGACCAGCACCTGCGCATTGTCAAACGTGACGTTGTTGGCTGTCACCGCCGTGGCCGTGGCCGTCAAAACAAAATTGGTGTTCACGTTCACAAACAAGCCGTTGTTAAGCGTCAGCGGGCTGTTGCCGCAGGAAATGCCGGCGTCACACTTGACGAACTGCGCGTTATTGAGTGTCAATGAAGTGTAGGGACTTGAGATGGCAAGTTCAGCATATGAAACCCGCAAGCCCGACAGTTGATGATCCGCCAACGAAGAGATGGACAGGGCCGGATTCGCATAATAGCCGCTGGGGCTGCCGGTTGATCCGCTGATATTTTCACCCACGGTGTTGTCGTCCTTCGCCGTGAAAACAACCGGATGATACATTCCTGCGTCAAAAATTATTTGAGACGCCGCCGAAATGGTCGCGTTGGCTGCATATTTGATCACCGTGCCGCCTTCAAAGGTGTTGGTGCCGGACAAGGTCAGCGTGCCGCTCAAATAGTAGGTGGTGTCCCGTTGAAAAACGTAATTGGTGTAGGCCGGGTTCAGGGAAACATAATCCAGCACATAGCCCTGATTGGGCGGCGTGGTGGACGCCATACGGAGAGGACGGCTCGCGGTTTGCATCGGCGGCGTCATTGGCAGAACGGGATTCTTGGAGGCCAGTCCTGGCAGCGGATGCTGGTTGGAGGATTGTTCCGGCAGTTTTGACAAGGAAGGTGCTATGTCCCGCAGCATTACTTTCTCAAGCAGAAAATGGCGACCGTTGAGGTTGAGATAACGCTTGGACACCGGCGCTGGAGAATCCGCACCATCCAGATTAAACGCCTTGCCGTGCCCCAGCAGGGTTGCCCCCCAATTGATGTTCTCGTCCGGTTCCAAGCCCGGTTCGCTTGACGTTGTGTCCTGGACGCCGGCATCCGGCGGATCAATAAACTCTGTCATTACTTCCAGTTCCGTGGTATCAGGATTCATGCCGAAGGCATCCGGCAAAGGCAGCTGTTCCAGCAAAATCACGTCCTGCTCAAAGCTTCCGCGCTTGTAGGTGTATTGCACATCGGCTTTCACTCCATTAAACGCATTCGGATACAGCACTTGGTTTGATGAGATCAATTCCCCGGCTGAATCTTGGACTCCTCCGATCAACACGGCATCCCCGGTCGAGGTGTCCACATACATCAACCCAAGAATATTGCTCCGCAGCCGTTTGCCATCCGTGGTCTGCATGTCAATCGAGCCGGCGCTGTTCAGGTTGTCCGCAAAGATGACTTGATAGGCTCCCTTGCGGGCGACCGCGCCGTTCGGAAAGGCTTCGATCAATTCCTGTGATTCCTGCCACTGGCCACTGGCATCCTTGTAATTCATTCCCGAGGCCAGTTCATGGTAGGTATGGATGTGCGTCATAATCTGACCGTTTGGTCCAGCTTCGTAGGTCTCGCGCTGCCACACGCGATGGTTCGCGCCAATGTCAACTACCCGATACTCGGTGGCTGCCGGCAAAGTTGGTTGATTCGCGCTGGCTGAACCACTGGCATTCTGTGCCTGCGAATACATGACACTGAAACACAGCAACCCAATAATCAGATTGGAAATTTTCATAAGTGGAAAAAGCGACCGGAGATGAGTTACCAAAAAGCCCGACTGGAAATGAATAGAATCTGCCTGCCAACCTAGAATCCATATCGGCTGTTGCCCTAAATATCCCTGTTTTTTACATATCATGTCTCACCAATTGACACGCCCGCAACTCGCGACGTTTCAAAGACATGCGTTTTTACGCCTGATGCCAAAAACTTTCAAGAACTTTTTCGGATGTTTTCCATTTTTCACACTAATGACACTTTGCCTGCGTGTTTACATGGCGCTACGTAATGTTTTACCCTACGACCGTGCGGCAGACTGCGCCTTTTCTCCGTTGCCAAGCTCTGTCAAAATGCCGCTGAATGCCTTGCCGGTGGCCGGACGAAAGCGCCCTGACTCCGTCCGATTCAGATGGCTCCACTCCACGGCTCTCTGCGGAAACAGCCGACCTGCAACCGCCTGTTCGCGCTACGCTCCGTTCCGTTCCGCCATCTGCATCCGGCGGAGACAGGCTTTGCCCCCACTTTGGCCGGAGACGGCGTAAAGTGGCCACTCCCGGGAAAATTCCGAAACGTCCCGTCCGTGCCCAGTTTACGCCGACTCCGGGCAGGTTCAAAAACCACGGCCCGGCCGGGGGCAGTAAGTGGGTTGGTTTGTCTTCGCCTTTTCTTTGCGCCCGCCGTCACTGTTCCGCTGGCTGCTCACTGTTCCGACACCGGGCCGGCGTTGGGAGCGAGATCAAAAACCGCGCCAGCGTCGCCCCTGTTCCCTTTTCGCCGCTGTCACGGTTTTAGCTTTCGCTGGGAATTGTTTGCACTCCGCGCACGGCTCCGCTGTCTCCCCGGATCGTGAAGCGAGCAGCCAACGGCAGGGTGACGGACAGCGGTTCCAAAAAAAAGCTATGAAACCCAAATATTCTAAAATTGAAGCGTCAGCTCCAGCGAGTGTCCGGCCTACGTCGGTTTCAAAAATCGGAGCGCAGGAGTTGGCCAAGCATTGCGCCAATCGGAGACTGTCCACCGAGACGGTCTTGAACTGTCTGCGGAGCTTGATGCCAAGACAATATGAACTGGCCGAGGTCGTCGGCCATTGGGTTTGGCTCGACGTGTCACCCGCACGGAAACCGATGCTGGCAAAGCTACTCTGGTCTTTGGGCTTTCACTGGAATCAGCGCCGCACGGTCTGGCAGCATCCCTGCGGCATGTTCGACCCGCTCGGCTCCCACCCCACCGACCCCCGCGCCAAGTATCGTTGCTATTTTCCGGCGGATGTCATACCCGTATGAAAACCACACTGTCAGTGAAACTGTCAGTGACGGCAGACGCCGCTGGCGGAAAATTCTGA
>Ga0310811_10009428_pt1 | contig 12595 bp, 8 predicted proteins | sample YCmetagenome_FD_207642 | JGI IMG/M metagenome (GOLD analysis project Ga0310811, IMG submission 207642) | Soil microbial communities from experimental microcosm in Duke University, North Carolina, United States - YC | ecosystem: Engineered > Artificial ecosystem > Soil microcosm > Unclassified ... | reverse complement strand
GAGCCAAAAAGCGACGCCCCAAGAACTTCCAACTCCTCACCAAACCTCGCTCTCTCATGGGCAACCTTCCTCACCGCAACCGCCCAGCCAAAAAGCATCCAAAAAACCCCTTATCTTAACGCCATTCAGGACTGACCCCCGCTCTGTAAACAGCCCCTGAAGCGCCATGGATTCAGCCTTTTTGTCCATCTGGAAACGCGTGGTCATCTGAGAAATTTACCTCCATCGTTCTGCGATGAGCGAACCGGGACAGAATCAAGGGCTCAAGGCCGTTCCAACAGGGTAAGAGCATCCCCAAAACCGCCTTATCTTAACGCATTCAGGACTGACCCGACGTTCACTCTGACCCCTTATACCCCTTGTATTCACCAACACGTGGACGACATGATGGGACGGTGGACGCTATTACGTCACTGAAGAGGAAACACCTTCGTCGCGGCGCTTCTGAGGCCTGATTCGTCGCCTTGTATACTATTTGGAGTATGTAGAGCTAAATAATCGATAAGGCTATCACGGGGCGTTACCTCTCGCACCCAATGTCCGTTCTTTTGTGAGTAGACTTCAACCCGCCAGCTTCTTGGTTCTCCAGTTGTCAAGTCGTACGGTGCGACTTGCAGATAAACAGCTACTATGGACGAGCCTTCAACTTCGGTGGCGGACAGGATAGAAATTGTAAAATTGAAAGGTTTACTGCGAGCCTGGTTGAAAGCTTCGGCAATTTTCGCGTCGATCGGAGGAGTATCGTTGAAAACTGATTGCACTTCTGACCAATTTTTTGCGCGCAAAAATTGCTCCTCTAAGGGGGCTATCTCCTTAAGCGTCGACGGAATAGGCGAAAGGTTCTCCTTGGAAGACATCCTGACTGGGGGCACGAAAGCGGTGAAATGAACCGTTGTCGCTTCGTGCCTTTTCCTTTGAAACGTCCAAACAAGAAGACCGGCAGCTACTACCGAGAGCACTAACAACACCGAAACAATCCGACGAAATTTCGTTCTCATTAGCTACCGCCCAGGTGAATCGTTGGACTCCAATCGATTCCGTATTTGTCGATCGGTATAGAAACTCCGAAGACAGACGGCGGAGAACCATCTTCCCAATATTCAGTTAACAGGGCTGAGCCGATGGCTTCAATTTTGAAGAGTGTCCAAGTAACTTGCTTTGCATCAGCATTCCACTTGGCTCCTTGGGTTGATAAGTTGAATCCTAAAGTAAGAGCCGCTGTAACGTGGTCGATTCCTCCCTCATGGACATCCTGGGTAACTGATGAAATACCGGTTAAATTCATCACAGTGCTACCGGCGATTGTTCCACTCATCGGCGAAGCTTTCGAATAATCCATTTTGAAATTCTGAGCGTCGACGTTAAAAGTGATGCCCCCTCCGAATTGTATAGAGAATTGCAATGTGAAAAAGTACAGGGGCATCGTCCATGTACTATCGCCCATGATTTGGTATTTGAAGTCTTCGTGACCGTCTAGAGACCAGCTGTCTTTAACTTCAGGCTGGTTATACCAAGGAGACACCCAATTTTGCCCAGTTACAGTTCCCTCTACACCTATGGTGGTGGTGACCCCCCACGAATGACATATGCTGTCTAACACACGGAATTGGGCGATATCCGCGGTCGCATCGACGGTGTAACTCGTCAAATCTTTGTCATGTAGCGTGACCGTCACCGACGAGCCTCCCTTACATGCGTCAGCGAAGACATCACCAGTTTCAGAGACGGTCCCAACGTAATCGAATTTCCCTTTCGCATCTTCGCTGTTTTCAAAGCCCGTCCAAGCGGGTTCGTCGTCTGGCGTCGGGGTCTGCCCCTCCGATGTGGCGTAGAAATGCACGCTGGCGGAATCACCCACCATGTGGAGATTTGATGAACTTTCACGGGTCCCGGATTCGGTCGAGGTGTCAGCTGCTTTCACCGAGGTCACTTTCAAAGTGCAGTCGCCACTTGGCTCCCCGCCAGTTTGGGCGAGCGCACTGGAGCAGATCACTAGAAAAAAGGTCCCGAAAGCTAAAGAGGTCCTCATACTATAAGTTGGTCGCCTCCACCCACTGGAGGTCCTGCAAAATCTCATCGTGCATGGAGGTAAGGAATGACTCTTTGTATTGGGATGCTTGTGCCGTTACCTGTGTTACATCGAGATCACAGAGCAACAGTTCAGCTTTCGCGCCATATCGCCATTGTTCATATGTGAGCTCTGTGTGGGCATTGCTCGCTTTTAAAGAAGCAACCAGCTTCGGAAGTTCACTAGAACCGGTGCTGTAGGCATTTAGGGCAATCCAGTAGTGTGCCGTAGAAGTGCCGGTTGCAGTTGGGTATTCGGTTGTTAGCCACTGAAAACCCTGCATCGCATCATAGTATTGATGCTGCTTTAGTAGAGCTTCATAGTACGGCGAACCAACGATCGCTAGAACCTCTCGTGGGGTGGCGGGATCATTCAGGGCCGTCCCAGCGGCTGCGGCGGCACCAGCCGGGTTATTGGCTCTCATGTAGGCTTCCGCAACCAGCGCGAAATACATCCAGTATTGGCGGTTGTTCATCCACATCCATGTGAGCTTCGCCGGCGGCATACTCTCCCACCTAGCGATTACATCCTTGTACCCGGAAAAGTCGTAGAGTTGCCTGCGGGTTAGCTTGTAAAGCGCGTCGATCGCAAGTGTTGGATGAACGGCCGTGTTGAACGCCTGGATCGCGGCATCTTTTCCCTTTTGAAAAACCTGCATGGTCAAAGGGCGAAGGTCGGGACCAAGCTTTTGGAGCTGGCGTGCGAAATTCAGAAGGAGATCGTAATCGTTGATGCCCTGGATCATCGCGGGAACCGTCGCCGAAATGTTATCGATCCCATCAAGGTTCCCAGTCTTCACAAGATTCTCAGCCCAAAGAAGCTTTGCTTGGAGCCGGAAACGATCTGCCACTGAACTTGTAGTTGCGACAGCCTGATACGCCGTTGCCGCTGCGGAATAATTTCCCAGAAAACTCTCCATTCTTCCAAGTGCCCACTGGGCCTTGGTCCAGACAGGGTTTCTTATAGCCCCCAAATCGGCGATTGCGCCCAGCAGAAGCGTTCGAGCAAGGTCATGCCTCTTTGCCATCATGCACGAAAGCGCCAGACTATGTTTTATTTGCGGACCGAAGTTGGAGCCGTATTTCGTGGTTCCCTGACTGACGAGCTGGGAAAAATTTGGTACTTGTCCCGAAAACAACGACGATCGAACCAATTCTTTCGCCGCTGATAGCCACTCTATCGGGGCCAGAAGAGGGTTTGTGAGAATCGCTGCCGAGGCAGCGGATTGAGCAGTTGGATCCGAGAGCGCTGTTTTTGCATCGGCGAGCAGCATTTTTTGCAACTCACACGCGATGATCGGAAAAGTTGAAATGTTTGTGGTGATTGGCGGATATAGAGTGCTGCCGGCAAGCCAAGCGTTCGCGACCGTTTTCCATTGCTGGTCATTCGCTGATCGCAGTTCTTTTACAATTGTGAGCGTCGTCCTAGCTCCCACCGAGGGAATGCAGGTCTGAACGCTGGCAAGAAGTTCGGCTGGAACCCCCGGTTGCTCCAATTTTCGTTTTGCCGCAAACAGTGTTTTCCACGATGAAATTGTCTTTGCTTGGAATTTTCCGAGGGTCAATGCTTCGACCGAACGTTGAAATGCTGTGTCCGGATCGTCGGAGCGAAGCGCGATTTCAGCGAGGCCTTGGCGTGCACGACAGCCTCCTCGAGGATTCGCGTCGACGACCTGCTGAAAAAATCCGGCTGCCAGCGTCATCTCACCTTCGATTAAAAAAGCGTCTCCAAGCTCGCTCAAAACGGTGCTGACGCGGTAAGGCATGATCGGCACGGTAAAACTTCCCGTTTGCTGAAACTGTTGTTCCGCGGTCGCCCTAGCATCGAGAAATTCTTGCCATTTTTGCTCGGCGCTGGTTGCACATGCGCTTGCCGCAGTCGAAGCCTCCGAGACTGCGGCATCTTTCAACAAGCACTTGATATTGAGCATTTTTAACGGATACCATGCCCGCGGATGGGGGTAGGCAACTGTCGAAGCTTGATCAAAGGCCGCAGCGGCATCCGCGAATTTGCCCTGTTTCATCATGGTCTGGGCGGCCTGACCTAGCAGTTGACCTCTATAGTCGGGTGCCGTCGCAGTAGCCAACGCGCTATTTATTAGATTCAGCGCTGCCGGATAATCGCCTGCGCCAACAAACTTGGCAATCTGGCGCAACTTGAGCGTTTCCGGCGATTGGTAGTTTGGCTCTATCCCTGGCTTTTTGAAAAATTTCGACATGTAAAAAAAGGCCGGTGCCAACCAATCCTCATAGGTGGTTGAAGCACCGGTGTACCAGTGTAGTCCCCGTTCATATTCTCACTTAAGTGTGAACACAGGCCGGACGACGGTAATTTTTTAATTATTTGCCTCGATCAGAATCTGCGATTTCTTGCTGGCAAGCCGAAATGCATCATTGACCGTGCGAACCTCGAGCCTTTGCAGCCTCCTTTTGAGCCCTCTTTGCGCGCCCGGATGCCGCGTTAGGGCGGAGCATCGAAAGCGCGAGGCGAACTTCGCCTGAAGAGCCCGAGCAGGTGCAATGGCTAGAAGAGATAAACCAACACAAGCGAATGCCGCTTTTTTAAGAAAGTCTCGTTTTGTGGTAGTAGTCATCCCTTCTTTCCCTTGCGGCGAAGGAGTATCAAGCTGCCACTGTAAATCAATAGTTTTTTTCGTTACAACAATGAAAAACTCTCTTTACCTGTCCTCCCAACAATCATCTCGATACATAAAAATTATGCATAAAGCGTTACGAAATTGCTGTTTATATCTAGCGATTACCACGCTGTGCACGGCGCACTGCCGTGCGGAAAAAATTGCGTTTTTTTATGCGCTCGATGCAGATTTGACGGCGCTTAAAGGCAATTCGGCTCCAGATCTCCGGACGATTCGTGTCGGCTCGACGGTTGTTCAGAATTTTACCGTCGGTAGAAACAGAGTTTGGGCCGCAAAGATGGGGGTCGGGAACGTCGATACCGCGGTCAACGCAGCCGCCCTGCTCAGCAAATTTCCATGCGACGTGGCAATCTCTACCGGTCCAGCCGGCGCCTTATCAGATAAAGTTCGACGACTTTCGTGGTATGTAATCGACAGCGTCGTCGGCTACCAGCGCGGCACCTTTGGACCGTCCGGGTTCACCGTATCCCCCGACGCTCGGGTTGTTTTGCCGAAGGAGGTTTTTGATCGGCTCGCCAACGCGAAAGGCTCGGAAGGGATTCCTTCGGGAGAACGCCGCGCGCTCGCCTCAGGCGATGCTTTTATCGCTCAATCGCAGCAAAGGACGATAGTGCGAGATACATCCGGTGCCGATCTCGTGGACATGAACACTTTCGGTCTGGCGACGGCGTGTTCAAAGATGAAAGCGCCTTTGGTCGTTTGGCGTGTGGTGAGTGACAGTGCGAATGAACAGGCGAATGAGGATTTTCGTACTTTTGTCGCCGACTACGATGGTCTAGGGGGGCGGCGGGTTAGGGAGATGTTACTTTCTCTGCCACCATCACAAAACTCGGTTGAGGCGTACGATAATATCAGGAAAGCGCTCATGCAGCCATCGAGCGAGAAAGTACCATAGGGTTGCCAGACGGAAGATGGAACAGCGCGAAAGTTCCAAAATTTGTCTTGGGGCGTCTCGTGTCTGACCAGGACGAAGGACAAAACCACTTAATCGTCAATCGGACGTCGACTCACGCTGTCATCTACGGTTCTGGCGACATTTGGTCCAAATCCGAAGTGGGTAGGCGATTGCGATCCAAACCGGAGGATGCTCTGCTACAATCGTGAATGGTGGAATCAGCCAATGACCAATGACGCCAACTTGCGCCGGACACGGCCGTCTACATCCACCCGCCCTGCCGGGCGCGAAGTCTGCATGTGAAAAAGCACGCCCTCGCCCTCCTACTGGCCGCGTGCGCCTGTGGCCTGCTGCGCGCGCAGACGGCCACGCCGGTCGGCTCGTTTGGAGGGCCCGGTTCGGGCAATGCGCAGTTCAATTCCCCGCTCGGCATCGCCGTGAATCAGGCGACCGGGCAGATCTATGTCGCGGATCCCGGCAATAACCGGATCGAGCGATTCAGCGCGGCGGGGCTCTTCGAGCTATCGTGGGGCTCATCCGGCACTGGTAACGGGCAATTCGACAGCCCGTTCGGCATCGCCGTCAACCAATCCACGGGCCAGGTCTATGTCTCGGACGAGAATAACAACCGCATCCAGCGCTTCAACTACGCCGGCGGCTTCGAGCTGACCTGGGGCTCATCCGGTGCCGGCAACGGGCAATTCGACAGCCCCGGGGGCGTGGCCATCAACCAGACCACGGGCGACCTGTATGTCACCGATCTCAACAATAATCGCGTGCAGCATTTCACCGGGAACGGCGTGTTCATCGGCAAATGGGGCACCACCGGCAGCGGCAACGGGCAATTCAACGTGCCTCGCGGCATCGCGGTGAACTCCGCCACCGGCCAGGTATATGTCGGCGATAGCAACAACGGCCGCGTCCAGCGCTTCACCGCCAATGGCAACTTCCAGCTCGCATGGGGCTCTCTCGGCGACGGCGACGGGCAATTCACCAGCCTCCTCGGCGTCGATCTCGACGGGGAGGGGCGCGTCTGCGTGAGCGACGATGTCGCGGATCGCGAGCAGATCTTCGACGCCGACGGGCATTTCCTGCTCGCCTTCGGCTCGGCCGGCAGCGGCCAGGGGCAGCTCTCCGCGCCCCGTGCCGCCGTCTTTGCCGGCGCGACCGCCCTCGTCGCGGACTCCGGCAACAACCGCATCTCGCGCTGGCAACTGGCCTTTCCTTCCGCCCCCGCCTCGCCGCCCTCCCCCACCCTCACGATCTCCGGGAAAACGAAGATCACCACGGACAAGGTGAAGCTCGTGCTCAAAGGCCGGGCCAGCGACGCTGGCGGAACGCTCGCCCGGGTGGAGGTGAAAGTCGGCAACGCCCGCTACAAGCCGGCCCGAGGCACGACGAGCTGGAAGTTCACCGCGAAGCTCAGGCTCGGGAAAAACAAAATCCTGGTGCGTGCCGTCGATGTCTCCGGCGTCGCCTCGCCGCCCAGACGCATCACCGTGAAGGTCCGCCCTTGAGCAGGTTTTGGGGATAAGGGGACGAATGGCGGGGATAGAACTCCCCGCCAAGAGGTCGTCGCGCTCTTCCGCTACTGCTTCAGCTTTTTGCCGCCGAGCTGATAGAGCAACACCGCTGAGCCGGTATAGATCGAAAGCGTCTCTTGAACGGTGACATGGCCATTTTTAGCGATTTTCATCGTGCCAAAGACCGTGCCGACAGCGCCCATAAAATTGACCGGGATCGTATACGAAATCTTGTTCTTCGAGATCTTGGCAGTGCCTGCACCCGGAATGGTGATGGAGGATCCGTCACCCGATTGACTGAGGCTCCAGGTTACCGACCTCTTATTGAAGATGAATTGCTCGGTAAGCGTATAGGGCGTGCCTCCCGGAGAGATGGATGTCTGAAGCGTGAAAGTCCCCATCTCTTTTTTCTTCGACGCCGAAAAGCTGCCGTACGTTGTGCCCGAGATTCCAGAAAAGACCAGGGTCCCGTTGTGAGCTCCCTTGAAAGCGGAGATCAACGAATCTTCTTTCGGAGCAGCGCCTGCAAGGGGAAGAGATAGAGCGAGGGCAACCGCAGCGAGGAGGTGGATTTTCATGCACAGGACTTTAACAGACGTCCTTCCTGCGGCAATCCGGCGTTCCCCTGAGGGATTACGGAAGCTGCGCCACCTTGCCTCCCCGCCTGGCAGGCTCTCATGGTGCGCGAGAAAACCCGCGGGAAGGCCTTGAGGGTCCGGGCCATTCGACCGGCCCGCTGGGGGGACCTCACCCGCTCACAATTGCGATGACCACGCTGCCTGGCAGTGACACAATCAGTCATGAAATCGATCCTGGTCGCTCGTCTCTTCCTGCTCGCCGCCGTCTCTCTAGGCATCGGTTCGCTCCGGGCTGAGAAACCCTTCGAGAGCGACTCGCTGGGAAATCTCAGGCTCGGACAGCCAGCGACCACCATCACCAAGTCCCTCGGGAAGCCTGCCCGCAAGGGACAGGACGTGGAATGGGAAGCCATCGGCGCGTGGGGGCAGGAATGGCAATTCCCGAAACAGGGGCTCACGCTCGCGATGAGCTCGGAGAAAAAAGGCGGCGCAAAAACCGTCCTCAGCATCACCGCCGAGGCTCCGTGCAAACTGGCCACCTCGCGCGGCATCCGGATCGGCAGCACTGAAGCGGACGTCGCGAAAGCCTATCGCGACGTGCAGGACAAGGAAGACAGCGAGCCCGGCAAACTCTTCGTCGCCGGCTCGCTCTACGGCGGCGTCATGTTCCACCTCGCGGAAGGCAAGGTGGTGAAAATCTTCATCGGGGCCTCGGCGGAGTAGGCAAGGTCTTTCCAAGCCCAGTCTCCCATTGAAGAATAAGCCGGGGCCGCCGGCTCAAATCTGAAAAGGCGGGTGACTCAAAGCGCCAAAGAGGGGGCGGATTCGACTCGACACGCTTCCTCGAGGGTCGAAGCAAGGGTGGCGCGTTTGATCGGTTTATTGAGATAATGATCCATTCCTACCTCGAAGCAATGGGCCCGATCTTCCGGAACAACGTTTGCGGTGAGTGCCGTAATGAACGTTCGGCTCGAGGTACCAGTCGAAGCCTCGATTGCCCGAATCTCGGAAGTCGCCTGAAAGCCATCTTTGACCGGCATCTGCAGGTCCATCAAGATGCACTGAGGATGTTCCTGGCGGAAAATCGCGACGGCTTGCTCGCCATTTTGCGCAGTCAACGGGGAGTAGCCCAGTTTCCGAAGCACCATGAGCATGAGCTTCAGATTGGTTGGATCGTCCTCGACCAGGAGTATTCGCAGCGGGTGACGCCTCGCGAAGGTTTCATCCAGGATATCGGTGCCCGCGGGAGGTGGGAGCATGGCCGCATCCGACGGGATCGCGGTGGGTAAAATGACGACAAATTCGGAGCCGATGCCGATCTCGCTTTTTACCGTCACCGCACCGCCCATCAATTCTGCGAGACGGCGGGAAATTGAAAGACCCAAGCCGGTCCCTCCGAACCTGCGCGACGTTGTAGAATCGATCTGGGTAAAGGGCTCGAATATGTATCCCTGTTTGTCCTCAGCAATGCCGAGGCCAGTATCCCGGACAAAGATCTCGATCGCGGGTTCTCCGCTCCGCAAGCCCTTGCCCGAGAGACGAACGCCAAGGGTGATCGACCCCGACGCGGTAAACTTCAGCGCATTGCCGACGAGGTTCAGCACGATCTGACGAAGTCTCGCGGCATCGGTCCAGATTTTATCGGGGGTCGCATCGTCGGAGGTGAGAACGAAAACAAGGTCTCGCTCGATGGCGTCCGGAAGCAAGAGGCGGTGGATGTCTTCGAGAATCTCCCGCGGACTGAGGAGGGAGTTTTCAAGTTTCAATCCGGCCGACTCCGTCCGGCTAAAGTCCAAGATATCATCGAGAATCCTGAGCAAGGACTCGCTGCTGGAGGTGATCGTTCGGACGTAGTCGCGCGAGTCGTCCGGTAAACCTTCCATGCTGCCGAGGAGTTCCGCGAACCCGAGGATGCCATTCATGGGAGTTCGAATTTCGTGGCTCATGATGGCCAGAAACTCTCCCTTCACGCGGTTGGCGGCCTCAGCCGCTTGCGCCAACGCCTTTTGCTTCGCCAACGCCTCGGCAAGACTCACTTCGCGCTGCCGCTCCTCGGTGACATCGTGGAACGTCCAAATACGGCCATAGTGCTGCGAATCCTTTCCTCGAACCGGAGCGGAATATCGATCCAGGATCGTGCCGTCCACCAATGCGATTTCATCCCGGCTGACCGCATCTGGATCGGAATACAAGCCTTCCACTTTCCGAGTGAACTCTAGAGGGTTCCTGGTCCGCTTCGCCACGAACTCGAGTTGCTGGGCGTCGTCGTCGCATTCGGCAATTTCCGGGGGGATCTGCCAAAGCGCGATCATGCGCCGGTTGTTCAGGATGATCTTCCCAACGGCATCCACCACGAGGATGCCGTCCAACGCGCACTCCACCTGCGCTTCGAAAAAGGCGGTCTCCCATTTGAGCGCTTCCTCGATTCGCTTTCGATTGGTGACATCGCGTTGGATGCCAATGAAGCGGGTCGGGCCACCGTCGGCATCGTGGATCGGGGAGAGGGTCAGTTCGTTCCAAAAAGGGGTGCCGTCCTTTTTGTAATTCAGGATCTCACCTTCGAAAGGAACGCCGAGATCGAGGGCCCGTCGCATCGATAAAATAGTCTCCGGATCGCTATCCTTTCCCTGGAGGAAGGAGCATTTCCGACCGAGCACGTCCTTAGCCGAGTAGCCGGTGATGGCCGCAAAGCTCGGATTTGCATACACGACCAATCGGTTTTCATCGCAGATCAGAACGCCCTGCGACACTTCTGCGAGCGCCTGCTCCCGCAAGTGAAGCGCCTGTTTCGATTTTTTGTAGTCGGTGATGTCCCGGGCAATTTTCGAGGCCCCCACAATCTGACCGGCGGAATCTCTGATTGGGGAAATCGCGACTGAAACATTGACGATTACTCCGTCTTTCCGGAGTCGTTCCGTTTCGAAGTGACGGACGCTTCGACCGTGGGAAATCTCCTCGAGGATGTTCGTCTCCTCCAAGTGCCGATCCAGGGGGATGATGCTGACGATCGATCGTCCCACCATCTCTTGCGACGAAAAGCCGAAGATCCGCTCTGCCGCGGAGTTCCAGCTCGTGACCACGCCCCGGAGGTCCTTTCCAATAATCGCGTCTTCGGAAGATTGGACGATCGCAGCAAGCTTGGTGGCATCCAGCTCCGCTTCCTTGCGTTTCGTGATGTCTGCCCGGATCGCGATGTATTGACGGATTTTCCCGTGCCGATCCATGAAGGGAACGATCGTTGTGTCGACCCAATAGTAGGTGCCGTCCTTGGCCCTGTTTCTTATCTCCCCCTGCCACACTTCGCCTCTGGAAATGGTCTCCCAAAGCCGCCGGAAGAACTCCTTGCCGTGATAGGCCGAATTAATGATCCGGTGATCTTGCCCGATGAGTTCGTCCCGGCGGTATTTGGAGATCGCGCAGAACTTCTCGTTCACGAAAGTGATACGACCTTTGGAATCCGCGATGGCGACGATGGCATGTTCATCCAAGGCTGCGCGCAGGTCGTCGACGTCTTTGGAGGCCAACTTCGCCTGGTCCTCGGCGATGGATTGCTTCTGATTGGCAACCTTGACCTGACGGAGCGCCCGGTGCAGGGCTTCGTTCAATACGCTTATGACAATGCCTGCGAGAACGATGAAAAACTGCTGCCAACGCTCGGCCGAGGACGCGACCGCAAAGTTGTGGATCGGCGGAAGCAGGAAGTAGCTGGTCGCCAGATACGCCAGTGCGGTCGCAAGCAGGCCCGCTTTCAAGCCTCCGATATAGGCGCAGATCATGATCGGAACGGTAAAGATCACGATCGTGGGCTGACCTTCCAGTTGGCCTTCGAGTGCCAGGCGGGCAACGAGGGTCAAACCGATGCTCGAGATCGCGAGCGCGACCGCCTGCAAATACGTAACGCTCCCGATTTCGGGCTTTTTCCGTTCGTTCATTGCGTAAGAAGTAAGAAAGATCCTATCCTTTTCGGAATAAGTCATATTCGTTGAACTCAGAAAAGCGACGAATTATTTAGAGTCTAAACCCTACTCATCGAGAGGAACGTTCCAAGCGGTGGACGCGGCCGAATTCGAGACGGCAAGGAAGTCCGGGTGGACGATTTTCTTACTTCTCGGAACAGCATCCCCACCGGTCGACTCCAGGGGAGGCAGCAGACGGAAAACGTACAGCATGTCGGCCATGGCTGAACTTCACATCCTCGCGACTGCCACGCGAATCAGGCCTTCCGATGAAGCCCAAAGGCAATGCTCAGAGCATGGGTTTTTCGAGTGACCACCATAAGGCCTCCTCCCCTGGCTCTCCGCAACATGACGAAAAAATCGGCTTTCGCCGTTCAGATCTGAGCGGGAGCGGGCAGCGGAAGGCGCACGGGGTCGTCCGGGACTACGAATACGGCACCCGCTCCTCGGTTCGCCGCTGTCGAGTGCGCAGATTCAAGCGCCGCCACATTTGTGACGTACATGGCCAGGACGCCTCGCCATTTGTCACCGCGAAGCCTCGGAAGCAAGGGAGTGCGGTGTGGGGAATATCAACGCGAACGAATGAGGGCTTATCTCCCATAACCACGTATTTTTCCTTTCTAAAGTCAGCCTAGGCAGCCTCCCTGAGATGCGGTTTCAGCGCTTGCGTTGCCCCCGACTGGCCCCATATTCCCGCCTCGTGATCCGGAAACTTCCCGCCCTCGCCCTCCTTCTTTCCACCGCCCTCGGCGCGCACGCCGCGACGCAGACCTTTGGCCCCACGGGCGCGGAGCAGAGCTTCGTCGTGCCGGCGGGCGTCACAGCGCTGACGGTCACCGCCAGCGGGGCGCAGGGCGGCTCGGGCTATAACAACCCCTCCGCGCCTGGCAACGGCGGCACGACCACGGCGACGATCGCG
>Ga0310811_10009427_pt1 | contig 12598 bp, 7 predicted proteins | sample YCmetagenome_FD_207642 | JGI IMG/M metagenome (GOLD analysis project Ga0310811, IMG submission 207642) | Soil microbial communities from experimental microcosm in Duke University, North Carolina, United States - YC | ecosystem: Engineered > Artificial ecosystem > Soil microcosm > Unclassified ... | reverse complement strand
TGGCTTATAGCCTGTATATGATCTCGGACCTTTTCTCTCCCATTTATCGACACCAGTACTATACCGTACAATGGATCTTCCCCCTCCTGCTGGCAGCAGCCCTTGTTCGACCCCGTTGGAAAACCCCATTCGGCCTGATGATGGCCGGCCTCCTCCTGAATATTTCAAAAACAGGTTTCATCCCGATGCAGCATACACTCGGGGAATACCTGATCCTGGCGGCACTCCTGCTGCAGGCCTTTTTATACAAAAATGCCGGTTCACAGCAAGCCCCCACCCGGTTAGGGACAAAGACCCCGGAGGCCAGGTAGGCCCCTGCCCGAAAATTTTCTGCACTGGCAGCGGTTATCGGGCGTCCCAATGGCCCCAAACCCGCCAAAACCGGGCATTCTTATGCATAAATCGAATGCCATCAAGCCTTCCGAAACTTGCCCCAAAAGCTATGCACACATAGTGGATAAACTTACCTTCTTTTTTTGTCTGGCTATGTTATTTTCGTGTTAGATCTTGAAATTTCTGTTAAGGTTTGAGCTGGTGCTACCACCTGATCGCCGGTTTTGATTAAAAGGGAACCATGTGTAAGTCATGGGCTGACGGGCAACTGTAAGTAACACCAAAGGTCTATCAGATTCTCCTATCCATTGCCCTTTGTTAACGGGGGTGAGAAGGATCGAAACGACCGTTACAAGCCAGGAGACCTGCCTTAAACAGTGATTGTCGGGACCTCCCCGAATGGGGTTCGGCAAATATTCGCAATTTCGGAGTATCTGAAATTTTTATCGAGCTGTCGGTACACAAGTAATTAATCTGCAATCTATTTGACAATGGAGAACGGGACTGAAATTTTATTGAAGGAAAACAAGGACAGGTTTGTCATTCTGCCCATCAATTATCCCAAAGTATGGGAAATGTATAAAAAGCATGAAGCCAGCTTCTGGACCTCCGAAGAGATCGACCTCAGCGGGGACATCCAGGATTGGAATAAGCTCAATGACGGCGAACGTCACTTCATCTCCCATATCCTGGCCTTCTTCGCCGCCAGCGACGGCATCGTCAATGAAAACCTGGCCGTCAACTTCATGAGCGAAGTACAGCTTCCCGAAGCCCGTTGTTTCTATGGTTTCCAGATCATGATGGAGAACATCCACTCCGAGACCTATGCACAGCTTATCGACACCTACATAAAAGATCCCCAGGAGAAATACCGGCTCTTCCATGCCATCGAGACCGTGCCCGCTGTACAGAAAAAGGCAGAATGGGCCCTCCGGTGGATCCAGAACGGCAGCTTCGCCGAACGACTGGTGGCCTTTGCCGCCGTGGAAGGAATCTTCTTTAGCGGCAGCTTCTGCTCCATCTTCTGGATGAAGAAAAGAGGCCTGATGCCGGGACTGACCTTCAGCAATGAGCTGATCAGCCGGGACGAAGGTCTGCATTGCGAATTCGCCTGCCTGCTCTATAGCATGCTGGAAAATAAATTGTCCCAGGACCAGGTATATACCATCATCGGTGACGCCGTCCGCATTGAAAAGGAATTCGTCTCCGAATCCCTTCCTGTAGACCTCATCGGCATGAATGCCAAGCTCATGCAACAATACATCGAATTTGTCGCCGACAGATGGTTAGGCGAGCTGGGCTACCCCAAAATGTTCAACGCCACCAATCCCTTCGACTTCATGGAAATGATCTCCCTCCAGGGCAAGACCAATTTCTTCGAGAAACGGGTGGGCGATTACCAGAAATCAGGTGTCATGTCCGGCAAAGAAGCTCAGACCTTCAGCCTGGAAGAAGACTTCTAGTTAAAGACCTTTTCACCCCTCAGATCTATCCTACGATGGTCCGCTGACGGACCTGAAAAAAGCAGCAAACCTATTAAATCTATTATATATGATCGTCAACAAAAGGAACGGAAAAAGAGAGTCCGTAAAATTCGACAAGATAACGGCCCGCATTGAAAAGCTTTGCTATGGCCTCGACAGGCGTTTCGTCAACTCCATCGACGTCGCTAAGAAAGTGATCGAAGGATTATACGACGGAGTAACGACTACCGAGCTGGACAACCTCGCCGCCGAGACCGCCGCCTCCCTCACCGTCAAACATCCGGATTATGCCCTGCTGGCCAGCCGTATAGCCGTCAGCAATCTCCATAAGAACACGATAAAAAGCTTCTCCGGCACCATGCAGCTGCTGTATGAATGCATCGACGGCAAAACAGGCAAACAGGTGCCCCTGCTGTCCGACGACGTCTGGGACATCATTCATAAAAATGCCGAATTACTGGACTCTACGATTATATACGATCGTGACTACGGCTTTGATTACTTCGGCTTCAAAACCCTGGAGAAATCTTATCTGCTGAAAGTAGACGGGAAAGTGGTTGAGCGGCCCCAGCACATGTACATGCGCGTAGCCATCGGCATCCATAAAGAAGATATCGACAGCGCTATCAAAACCTATCACCTGATGAGCGAGCGCTGGTTCACCCACGCCACGCCCACTCTCTTCAACGCAGGCACTCCCAAACCCCAGATGAGCAGCTGCTTCCTGCTGACCATGAAGGATGACAGCATCGACGGCATCTATGATACCCTCAAACAAACCGCCAAGATCTCCCAGAGCGCGGGAGGCATCGGCTTGTCTATTCATAATATCCGGGCTACCGGCTCCTATATCGGGGGCACCAATGGCACCAGCAACGGCATCATCCCCATGCTGCGGGTCTTCAACGATACGGCCCGTTATGTAGATCAGGGTGGCGGCAAACGCAAAGGCGCCTTCGCCATCTACCTGGAACCCTGGCATGCCGATGTATTCGCCTTCCTCGATCTCCGCAAGAACCATGGTAAAGATGAGCTGCGTGCCCGCGACCTGTTTTACGCCATGTGGATCCCCGACCTCTTTATGAAAAGAGTGGAGGCCGGCGGCTCCTGGAGCCTGTTCTGCCCCCACGAAGCACCGGGCCTGGCGGATTGCTGGGGAGAAGAATTTGAAAAACTGTACGCCCAATACGAAGCCGAACCAGGCCGCGCCCGCAAGACCATCAAAGCGCAGGACCTCTGGTTTGCCATCCTTGACGCACAGATCGAAACAGGCACCCCCTATCTCTTATACAAGGATTCCGCCAACCGGAAAAGCAATCAACAGAATCTGGGCACCATCAAGAGCTCCAACCTCTGCACGGAGATCATCGAATACACGTCCCCTGACGAAGTAGCGGTCTGCAATCTGGCCTCCCTGGCCCTGCCCCGCTATGTGATCAACGGGAAATTCGACCACGATAAATTATATGAGGTCACTTATGAGGTCACCAAGAACCTCAATAAGATCATCGATCATAATTATTATCCCATTGAAGAAGCCCGCAACTCCAATACGAAACACCGCCCCATCGGGCTGGGAGTCCAGGGCCTGGCGGATGTCTTCATCCTGCTCCGCCTTCCCTTCGAAAGCGACGAGGCCAAGAAGCTGAATAAAGAGATCTTCGAGACCATCTACTTCGCCGCCATGACGGCTTCCAAAGACCTGGCAAAGATCGAGGGCGCCTACCAGAGCTTCCCCGGTTCTCCTGCCTCCAAAGGCATCTTCCAGTTCGACCTCTGGAATGTAGAGCCTACCCTGCGCTGGGACTGGTACCGCCTGAAAGACGAAGTGGTGAAATTCGGCGTTCGCAACTCCCTGCTGGTAGCGCCCATGCCCACCGCCTCTACTTCCCAGATCCTGGGCAATAACGAATGCTTCGAACCCTATACCTCCAATATCTATGTGAGAAGGGTACTCAGCGGAGAATTCGTGGTGGTGAACAAACATCTCCTCAAGGACCTGGTAGAGCTCAACCTCTGGAATGATGACATGAAGAACCAGATCATCCTCCACAACGGTTCCATCCAGCAGATCGAAGAGATTCCCCAATCCGTCAAAGAGATCTACAAGACCGTCTGGGAGATCAAACAACGCAATATCATCGACATGGCCGCCGACCGGGGCGCTTATATCTGCCAGTCACAGTCCCTCAACCTGTTCGTCGAGACCCCCTCGGCCAGTAAACTCACCTCCATGCATTTTTACGCATGGAAGAGCGGACTCAAGACAGGTATGTACTACCTCCGCACCCAGGCGGCGTCACAGGCCGTTCAGTTCACCGTGGAGAGACAAGGCGGCAAGATGGTTGAGCCCCTCGTCAACCAGCACAACATGAAAGTGATCGAAGGAAATGGGGACGAGATAGTAGACGGACCTTCCTGCAGTATGGAAGATGGATGTGTCACCTGCAGCGCATAGCATATATTATATAATAAGAAAGGCGCCCATGTGGGCGCCTTTCTTATTATATGAAGTTTCTATTTTATTTCTCCACCACATACTTCACTCCTTCCGTAATCCCCTTCCACTGATCTGTCCGGAACGGTGAAGCAGGAAACCCTTCTTTATTAAAGAAATTCCCTTCCCCTGCATCATCTGCCCATCCATACCGGACCGCTACCGGGGCACTGACGCCATCCTGCCAGACCGTCACTTTATTCCCATCGATCATCGCCTGCGCAAAATGAAATTGCTGATCGGCGCCGGCGATCTCAAATCCTTTGAGATACCCATATTTATCATGTACCGTCAAGCCGCTGCCCGTATGTGTAAAGGTCAGCACAATCTTACTGCCGTCCGTTTGCATCGACTGATAAAGGGGACCGCTGTATTCGGCCGTTTGGTCATAACACTGATGCAACGCTATGGCTGCCAGCCTCGCCCCCACATCTTGTTTGTCCTTCGGGTGAATATCCTTCGCATTGCCGATATCCGTTGTCACCGCCATCCCGGTATTGGGGAGGGACAGGGTCATCGCCTGCGCCTCTCTTAGCTCCGCCCAACTGCTGCCCCGCTTGCTATCGCCGTTATTGGCGCCAAAACTGGACAACTGTACAAAATAGAACGGGAAGTCACCCAGCCCCCAGCGCTTACGCCAGTCCGTGATCATCAGCGGGAACGACCTCCGGTATTCATACGCCCGGCCGGCATTCGTTTCCCCCTGGTACCAGATGGCGCCCCGGATCGTATAAGGGATCAGGGGATTCAGCATGGCATTGAACAACAGTGTGGGCGCAGCATTGGGGTTGACACTATTGCTGACGGCTACCGATACGACATGAAAATACCAGTCCCCTGCCAGGGCTATCGTCTTACCGGCTATGCTTAGCTTCAGGTCGCCGGGGTCGCCATAGATCCCACCGCCGCCGGCGTTATCTTCTACCCGGACAGCTATGACATTCTTTCCGGCTTTCAGGATGCCCGCCGGCAGTTGGTAATGCCGGGGATCACTATATCCATTGGTGGCGCCTACCTTCACTCCGTTTACATAGGTTTCATCTGCGTCGTCGATCTTGCCTAGGCCCAGGAGAGCCGGCTTACCGGCATCTTCGTCCGATAGTTCGATCGTCTTGCGGAACCATGCGATCCCGTCCAGGTCATCAAGGCCTAAGCCTGCCTGTTCCCAGAGACCGGGTAATTTCATATGGACCCAGCCGGCGTCATCATAGGAAGGGTTTTTATATTGCTCCTCCTCCCCTGCTGCAGGTAAGGGCCCTTGCAAGGCGACAAGGGTCTTCATCAGCGTCTCTTTCTTTTTTCCCATGAGGGTAGCCAATTCTTCGCCAGCCGGAAGAGTAGCGATCATATTTTTAAACTCCTCGCTTTGTTCAAAGGCGCCCCGGCTGATCCAGGTCTCCACCATCGTGCCTCCCCAGGAAGTATTGATCAGCCCGATCGGGATGTGCAGTTGCCGATATAAAGTACGGGCGAAAAAATAGGCGGTCGCGCTAAACTCCGGAGCATTCTCCCGGTTGGCGACTTTCCAGCTGCCACCGGAGATATCTTCTTTAGGAGTGGTGCTGGTAGTCAACGGCACCTTAAAATGACGGATGGCGGGATAGTCGGCAGCGGCGATCTCTTCCTGGTAATTATTTATTTTGCCCCAGCCTGCTATCGGCATTTCCATATTGGATTGCCCCGAACAAATCCATACCTCTCCCACCATTACATTCGAGAAGGTTACTGTTTCTTTTCCTTTTACCGTCAGCTGAAAAGGACCGCCAGCCGGCTCGGGGTCCAGCTTTATCATCCAGGAACCCTTTTTATCTGCCTTCGATGTTTTTGTCTGCTGGTTGAACAGCACCGTTATCTTTTCTCCGGCATTCGCCCATCCCCAGATGGCAATGGCCTTTTCCCGTTGCAGGACCATGTTGTCTCCAAAAATTCCGGGTAGTCGCACCGACCCGGCGCCTGGTCCGGCAGGACTGAAGCCGGTTATGTCTCGCGGAGTAATAGTAGCCCAAAGGGAAAACGCACCCAGCAGGGCGACGACAAAAAGACAAGCTTTTTTAAACATATGCAATCGGTTGGATATAATTCTTTGTCTCCCGGACAACAACCATAAGCTGCCGGCCGGTTCCTGATGCACCCGGTGAACCCTATTTCAATTTCATATCCTGAATGATCCCATCGATGCGGGCGTTCAGGGAAGCATGCACGGCATCGAAGTCGGCGGCATTATCCAGCTTGGTATGCACGCTGAAATAGAATTTGATCTTTGGCTCGGTCCCCGAAGGACGGGCAGAGATCTTTGATCCATCCGCCAGGATAAATTGCAGCACATTGGACTGGGGAAGCTGGATAGCCCAGGACTCCCCGGTCTGGAGATTCTTGCCGGTCTTCAGCTCATAGTCCAGTAACTGTACCACCGCGGAGCCATTGATGGTCGCTGGAGGATTGCTGCGGTAGGCGCTCATCATATCGGCAATCTCCTTCTGCCCGTTCATTCCTTTCTTGGTAATGGAGATCAGCGATTCCTTATAAAAACCATATTGAACATACAGCTCGATCAGCTTATCATACAGGCTGCGGCCTTTATCCTTTTCATAAGCGGCCATCTCACACAAAAGGGCCACCGCGCTGACGGCATCCTTATCCCGGATGCGGGAGCCGATCATTAAGCCATAGCTCTCCTCTCCTCCGATGACATAATGTTCCGTAGCCTCTTTCTCTTTTATCAGCTCCGCGATATATTTGAACCCGGTCAGTACATTATAACATTTTATCTGATTGCGTCTGCTGATCTCATCGATGAGGTCGGTAGTGACTATTGTTTTGACTACCATATCGTTAGGCTGGGCAATACCCTTTGCTTTCCGGGCTTCGATCATATAATTGAAAGCCAGCACAGCCGTTTGGTTGCCATTCATGAGGACCCAGTCCCCTTTTTTGTCTTTAACCCCAATCCCCACCCGATCCGCATCGGGATCCGTTCCCAGCAGGATATCCGCGTCGATCTGTTTGGCCTTTCTCAGCCCAATGCTCATCGCCTCGCTTTCTTCAGGATTAGGATAGATCACCGTGGGGAAATTCCCATCCGGGGTAGCCTGCTCGTCCACCACATGTACGTTGCTGAAGCCAAATCGCTGCAATACTTCCGGCACCAGCTTGATCCCCGTCCCATGTATCGGAGTATAGACGATACGCAGATTATGCTGTTTTTCAATGATTTCCGGGTATACGGAGAGGTCCCTCACCATGCTGATATACGCCTCATCGATATCTTTTCCGATCATAGTGATATTGGCTTCACCCCCACTCCACTTCACTTCGTCCACGGAATGGATCTTTTCCACCTCTTTGATGACATTCTTATCGTGGGGAGGCACCAATTGCCCTCCATCGTCCCAATAAGCTTTATAACCGTTATATTCCTTGGGATTGTGCGAAGCAGTACAGACCACTCCGCCCTGGCAATGCAGCGTGCGGATGGTAAAGCTCAGTTCGGGAGTAGGCCGCAGCGACTGGAATAAAAAAACCTTTATCCCATTGGCTGCGAATATGTTAGCGGTAGTTTCCGCAAAGAATCGACTATTATTCCGGCTATCATGAGCGATAGCAACCCTGACCTCCCGGTCCGGAAAAGACTTTTTCAGGTAGTTGGCATAACCCTGGGTAGCCATACCTACCGTATATTTATTCATCCGGTTCGTGCCGACTCCCATAATGCCCCTCAGCCCTCCAGTCCCGAATTCAAGGCTCCGGTAGAAACTTTCCGTCAGTTCGGCAGGATTCTCCTTCTGTAAACGGGCAATTTCATCCTTTGTAGCCTGATCATAGTTCCCTTTCAGCCATAAATCCACTTTTCCCTGTATAGCAGCGTCCATATCGTTCATTTTTCTGTTTGAAAATCAAATTGGTGTGTTCGGAGGCTAATTTCGGTAAGATCGATAATATTAACAAATCTGACCAGAAAGATTACCGGGGACTATGATAATATTAACGGAAATACTAAATTTGTCTTGTCAATCCCTTTCAACAGCCTTCCAGTATAACTTACTATTCACAATATCCGGCGAAAAATTTGCTGTTGTTATCCATATCCCTTGGATTATGTTTTATTGATTAATATACCTCTTAACCGGAAGTTGGATGACTAAGTATTTGTTATTACGTGATAATAAGGAAAGTGGTCCTTACACCTTTGACGACTTAAAGGCTAAAGGACTGAAAGCTTATGACCTCGTCTGGATAGAAGGGAAGAGCGCCGCCTGGCGTTATCCTTCCGAAGTGGAAGAGCTACGATCTTTTGCTCCTGCTGTAGAAGAACAGCCTTTCGACCGATTTTATAAGAAGCCTTCCCAGGAGAATGCTTCGGTTACCCCCACTGTTCAGTTAAAATCATCTTCTGTTCTTTCCGGAGAGCCTTCCGCCGTTCCTGGAAAAAGGATCATCTATGTTACCCTTCCTGCAGGCAGGGGAACTCCTGCCACCAGAGAAGCTGCTCCCCGTGAAGCTATTACCGTGAAAACACCCCCCTCCGTCACCTCCGTTACCCAGTCGCCCTATGCGCCCTCGTATGAGCCGGCCGCTCCGGCTACCCCCCTCTTTGTTGAGGCTGAATCTGCCCAGGCCCATGAAGATTATGGCGCCCATGTGGAAATAATGCCCCGCAGCGGCAAAAGAGGGAATAGATCCAGGATCTGGCAGCCCGTTGCCGTAGTATTGTGTGTGCTGGCCTTACTCGCCGCAGGTATTTTCATCGGTCTGTCCATCAACAAAGACAGGCTGGGTTTCGCGCAAAACATCCCTGCAAAAAAGAGTCCAATTATTCCACCGCCGGTTATCACGCACACGGATGGCAATGGATCTGCAGCTTCGTCTACCCCTGCCCTGCAGACTTCCTTTACGGATACGGTCAGTTCAGCAAATTCAACGGGTACAACGAAACTGACAGCGACCCTAACAACAACGGCCACGCCCAAAAAGCCGGTTGGAGTCAAAGAAAAATCCTTACCCGCGCAAAAGATGGCCGCCGCGCCTTCCATTGTTAAAGATTCTGCGTTGGTAGGCCTTCCGGTCGTCCACCGGGAAGCCAGCCACCGCGCGGAACAACCAATAGATAAGGTCGATAAAGAAGTCCTTCGGACCAATCTTTCCAACCTGGTCTCTGTAGGTACCAATAGCTATACAGTGGGCACTTTTGGAGGCATCTCCGGGGTTCAGCTAACGGTCAGTAATAAATCCGTTTATCCCCTGGACCTGGTAGTGGTAGAAGTTCAGTATATACAAGCTAACAAAAAAGTGTTCAAGACAGAAAATCTCTATTTCCGTGGCATCGGCCCCGGATCCGCGTTGATGCAGGAAGCTCCTAATAGCTCCCGCGGAATAAAAGTTCAATACAAGATCACCCTCGTCAATTCAAAGGAATTGGGGTTATCCTATTCCGCACTCTGATGACAGTGGCAATCCGATAGACAAAAAATGACTTAACAAAAAAATCTAACGGATTTATCGCTCATTAACAATTTGATAAATGGTTTTTTCTTTCAATTCTTCTCATTTGGCATAGTAGTTGGAAATTATATCATCCCTGAACCCGCCGTCTGTTCAATCTCTTAATTAATCGCCTGTTTCAGCATGCATCGCCCGCACCTGATTAGTAGTCGCATTAATTAATTATGAACGCTAAAAATCGAAACTGAGATGAGAAACGCAATGGTTCAATTATGTCTGGTGTTGATAGGAGTTACCAGCGTACATGCAGTCAAGTTATTGCAGACATCTTCACTGCACGCTACTATATTACCGGCAGAAGCAGCCGAAAAAGTCTGGGCCGTTCAAGGCAAGGATTCCATCAAAATGGCAGGTATCGACGGAGAATATTATCTCCCGACGGTTAATCCCGGACGCTGGCAGGTGCATATCGAAGCAAAAAAGCCCTTCCAGGATGCCCGCTTTGAAGAAGTTGTCGTTGGCCCAGGAGTGGAAAAAGACCTGGGCGCCATCCAATTGAAAAGGTAAAACCTCGTTTTGAAAAGGCAATCCTTCGTTTCTCGAGGCATCCTGATTCTACTCCCGTCTTGCTAAATCGTTTTCTTAGACCTTTCCCGCTACCTGAATAGCCATCCTCACCTTATCCCACAACAGGATGAATCAACGGCAACAAGGAATAATCCTTTAGCAGCACAGAAGCCGTTACGGCCGGGTCCACACCCAGCCATTTTTCCAGCAAACTGGCATATAAGGCCCTGAAATCAAATTGCATAGGTATATTGTCATTTACGGTAGCACTCGCTGGCAGTAAAGGATTATTTCCGATAATGCCTCCCTGTAAGCTGTTGCCAAACAACAGGACAGGAGCAGCGGTTCCATGATCTGTACCGCCACTGGCATTCGACCGTATGCGCCGGCCGAATTCGGAAAAGGTCATACCGGTCACCCGTCCCTCCACCTTCAAAAAATGTACATCATCCTGGAAGGCGCCAATGGCTTCTGATAATTTTGACAGCAGCCTTGCATGCGCGCCCGTCGTCGTATCACCCACATCTGTCTGTTTGGCATGGGTATCAAATCCTCCCATGCCCACCAAATAAATCTTAGTCTTCAACCCACCCGCCACCAGACGTGCTACGATCTTCAATTGATCCGCCAGCGTGTTCTTCCCCGCCGCGGGATATTTATCCGATTGTTTCGTCACCTTTTGTGCAGCAGCTTTTATCACCCCTGCATATTGATCCGTCTTCACGGACATCTCCCGGATATAGGCGAGTTGATCTCCCGCCCTGCTGGCAGGCGCCGCATCAGTCCGGTCATTGATCAGGTCATAAAAACTATTGGGATTGCTGATAGCCATTCCCATAGTCAGAGTTGGCCCCTGGAGAGCGGGAGATACCAGGGAACCGATCTGGATCGCCAATGGATCCGGCATGGCCGGATTAGGATAATCCTCCGGGAAACGAGGGTATTGTTCATGGAGATAACGACCAGCCCACCCCGTAGGAAGGATCTGACCGGCATCCGCCCCGGTAAGCCAGATATCGGTAGCTCTGAAATGGGAAAAATTTGGCTGCGGGTAACCCACTCCCTGGACGATGGTCAACCGGCCTTCGTTAAATAAATTCTGCAGCTCGGGCATAGCGGGATTCAGTCCCGTCCCCTCATACCCATTCAGCTTCAGGATGCAATCCTCCGGAATAGCAATATTGGCCCGCGCCGCATGATAAGCATCATAGGCCTCCAGGGGGATCACCATATTCAAGCCATCATTGCCTCCATTGAGCTGCACCAGCACCAATACATGATCGGAGTCTATGGACTCTCCCACTGCTCTCGCCCATGGAGAGGAAGCCAGGGCACGAATGGAAAATCCATTGATCAGTGATGGCAACACGACCGATGGAATGGTCCGAAAAAGAAAATCTCTTCTTTTCATGGCTTATTAATTTACATTTCCCACCCCCTGTTTACATCAACTGATATTCAGGCAGATCCATGAGATGTTTCAAAAGGGCCTTTAGCCGGGTGGTTACAATAGTCCTGTTATTCTTATCAGCAGGATTATCCCGGCAGGATAACCAGGCTGCCGTCCAGTAGTGGTCCGACGTCATGCCTACCAGCCCCGATAAAAGGATATTGGTCTTGATCAGCCGCAATTGTTCTGCCGGCAGTTCCACCCGGTACAGGGCCCTGACAGCATCTATTATCAGCTGATCGGGATCTTCCGGGTTTGAGAGACCGGAGGCAAATGCTATCGGGTCAATAAAGAGTTTCTTGTCTTTACGGCTCAATCCTGCGCCGATCATCCGGTCCGTGAACTGGTTACGCCTGGGTAAGGTGTCCGAACTGATCCAAAGCTTATCAAACTCCGGCTCCTGATAATAGGCCTGCCAGCCGGCAACATTGGGCGGATCGCCGATATTCTGCTGCAACCCCGCCGCCTGGTTTCGGATTTGCTCCCAAAACCCATATTGATCCGGGTAGTCAGCCCCGGCAGGGAAAATCAGGTCAAACTCTCTGCATAACCCCACCGTAAAATCCAGGGGACTCTTGATCATACTTCCGTAATTGGCAGGATCAAAAAAATGACGGCTTTCGAACAAGACTTCCAATACCGGGCGAATCTCATAGTCTTTTTTCCGGAACAGGGTCGCCAGCGGCTCGATGACATTTTTTTCGGTTGTCTCGTCGATGGTATGGTAAACGAAGAAGCGGTACAGCTTCCTGCAGATAAATCTCGATACCTCTTCCCGGGTAAAGATCATGTCCAGCAATTCATCCAGTTCCGCCCTGGCCTCTTTCC
>Ga0310811_10009426_pt1 | contig 12598 bp, 14 predicted proteins | sample YCmetagenome_FD_207642 | JGI IMG/M metagenome (GOLD analysis project Ga0310811, IMG submission 207642) | Soil microbial communities from experimental microcosm in Duke University, North Carolina, United States - YC | ecosystem: Engineered > Artificial ecosystem > Soil microcosm > Unclassified ... | reverse complement strand
CTCCAGCACCTGCACGACCGCGGTCTCGTGGTCGATCTCCAGCACGAGTCCATGCCGCGTCTCACCGTCGTCCAGCCGCACGGTGACGAAGTCGTCCCAGCCGGCGTCCCGGACCCCGTCCACGACAACCAGCGGCCCGTGCAGTTCCCGCACGGCGGTGTACTCGACCTCGGCGCTCACGACAACTCCCTGAGCCGGGCCAGCACGTCGTCGCGGCGCGCGAGGACCTCCGCGGCGGTGGCGGCCTCCTCGCGGGCCCGCAGCAGCGGGCCGAAGTCGAACCGTTCGAGCGTTTCGGCCGCGACGCCGGCGGACCGGCAGTGCTCGATGACGTCCAAAGTGGACGTGACCAGGGCGTCCGCCCGATCGTCCGCGCAGTAGCCGTCCACCGCGGACAGCGAGTTCTGTTGCAGCACAGCCTCCCGGACCAGACGCCCGGCGAGCATGGCGACGCGCTCCCGGTCCGGCAGGCCCGCGGCGCCGACGAGTTCGGCGAGCGCCGCCAGCCGGTCGGCCTCGGCGAGCATGTCCACCAGCCGGGCCCGCCGCTGCGACCAGCCGGCCTGTCCGGCGGCGGCCCGCCCGGCGCCGATCGCGTCGGCGTCCCGGGCGAACGACGAGGACCAGGACACGGCCGGGTAGTGCCGGGCGTAGGCCAGGTCCCGGTCCAGCGTCCACCGACACCGGGTGAAGCGCTCGGTGTAGGTGGTGACCGGCTCGGTCATGTCGCCGCTGGGCGGCGACACGGCGCCGACCACGGTGACCGACGCGGGCCGGCCGCCGAGGGTGACCACCGCGCCGGCACGCTCGTAGAAGGAGGCCAGCGCGGACGCCAGGTCGGCCGGGTAGCCCTCCTCGGCCGGCAGCGCGCCGGTGCGGGAGGCGAACTCCCGCAGCGCCTCGGCCCAGCGGGAGGTGGAGTCGGCGATGACGACGGCGTGATAGCCCATGTCCCGGAAGTACTCCGCGACCGTGATGCCGGTGTGCACGCTGGCCTGCCGAGCCATCATCGGCATGTTGGAGGTGTTGGCGATGACCACGGTCCGGTCGGCCAGCCGGCCGCCGGTGCGCGGATCGGCCAGCTCGTGGAGGTCGGCGACCACCTCGGCCATCTCGTTGCCGCGCTCGCCGCAGCCGACGTAGACGATCACGTCCGCGTCGCACCACTTGGCGATCTGCTGGAGCAGCATCGTCTTTCCGGTGCCGAAGCCGCCGGGCACCGCCGCCGACCCGCCCTTGGCGACGGGGAACAGCAGGTCGACGGCGCGCTGGCCGGTGCGCAGCGGCTCGATGTCGTCGGTGCGCCGCCGGCACGGCCTCGGCACGCGCACGGGCCATTCGGTGACGAGCCCGACGTCGACGTCGCCGATCCGGGCGACCGGCCGGTCGTCCCAGCGCCGCCCGGCCGGGCACACCGCCGCCACCACGCCTCGCACCCCCGGCGGCACGAGCACGCGGTGGGGGAGCGGGGAATCCGGCTCCACCACGCCGATCTCGGCCCCGGGCTCGACCTGCTCGCCCCGACGAACGGACGGCTCGAAACGCCACCGCCGGACCGGCGGCGCCGGCAAGGCGCCCGGGGCCAGCCAGACCGGCGCACCCGACAGCGGGCGGAGCAGCCCGTCGAACACCGAGCCGAGCAGGCCCGGGCCGAGCCGGGCGGACAGCGGATGCCCGCGCCCGACGACCGGCTCACCGGGCCGCAGGCCGCCGGTGTACTCGTAGGCCTGCACGGACGCGACGCCGTCGCGCACCGCGATGACCTCGCCCGGCAGCCCGGCCGTGCCGAGGGAGACCAGGTCGAACATCGCCGCGTGGCCGAGGCCGTCGACCTCGACCAGCGGGCCGCTGACCCGGCCGACCTGTGCGCCGGTCACGACACCCACAGCTGCCGGATCCGGGCGGCGCACTGGGAAAGACCGCTGTCGGCCAGCTGACCGGCCGTGATGACGAGCCGCCGGCCGGGAACCGACCCGCTGACGCCGCCGTCCGGCAGGTCGGCCAGCACGGCGTCGCCGCCGAGCCGGTCCTCGATCACCCGACGCAGCGCCGCTCGAGCCACGTCCGTGGTCAACCTGGCCGAGATCGCCGCGGTGACCCGGGTGACGAGCTCGTCGTACACCTCCCGCTGCGCCGCCAGGACGGCGTCGCGAGCCCGGTCGCGAACCTGCCCGTGCCGTTCGGCCGCGTCGGCGGCGGCGTCCATGGCCCCGGCCTGCCGGGCCCGGTCGAGGATGTCGGCCGCCGTCCGCCGCGCCTCGTCGACGCGGTCGCGCGCGCAGGCACGGGCGGCGGCCAGGATCTGGTCGGCGTCGGCCTGGGCGCGCCGGAGCAGCGCCGCCCGAACCGGGCCGAGGTCCTCGGTCGTCGTCATGACGGCATCACCACCGACAGCGGCGCGTCCGGCGCGTCCACGAGGTCCCCGAGGGCCTTGGCGGCGGCCGGTGTCAGCACCACCAGGCCGACGTCGGCCGGCAGCCGCCGCCAGGCCGCCGCCGGCTCGTCCGTCGCCAGCACGGTCGCGCCGATCAGGCCGAAGCCCTCGACCAGGGCCCGTTCGCCGAGCACGCACAGCGCGCCCACGTCAGGCCCGGCCGATCAGGATGATGGCCACGATCAGGCCGTAGATCGCGATGCCCTCGGCCAGTCCGACGATGACCATCGCCCGGCCGAACAGCTCCGGCCGCTCGCTCAACGCCGCCAACGCCGCCGCGCCGGTGTACGCCACCGCCACGCCGGCCCCGATGGACGACCCGGCGACCGCGACGGCGGCGCCCAGGAACGCCGCCCAGTTGCCGCCCGAGCTCGTGCTGACCTGAGCGGCCGTGACGATCCCGGAGTCGCTGGGCGTCGTCAGGGCGAGCACCACCAGCGCCCCGGCCATGAGCACCGCGCTCACGGCCACCACGACGGTCAGCGCCACGCGCTTGTTGCGGCGCACCAGCGCCGTCACGACGACGGTGGCCAGCACAAGCGCCGGCAGCGCGACCAACCACGCGTTCACGACGATTCCTCCTCGGACAAGGGAACGTGCCAGGGCCGGAACGGCCGGCCCTCGGTCTCGAACATGCGGGAGAACAGCTCGTAGAACTCCAGGCGCAGCGCCTGGACGCCGGCGACCAGCGCCTCGAGCGCGAACACCACGGTGGTGCCGACGACGAACGCCGCGGCGGCGGCGACCGGGCTGAGCGACCACAGGCCGGCGGTGGCGTCCCAGACGAGCATGCTCAGCGCGGCGTGGGCCAGGCCGAAGGCGGCCAGGCGGGCGAAGGACACGAGATTGGAGCCGAGCCGCACCACCAGGTCGAACAGCTGCACCAGGGTCTGCACGACGCCGGCCGCGCCACCGCCGGCCGTGGCGCGCAGACCGATCGCCGCCAGCACCAACCCGACGCCGGCCACCGCCGCCCCGGCCACCAGCAGCGGGAACCGGTCGAAGTAGACCCCGCCGGCCAGCAGGCCCAGTCCCAGGAACACCGCGGTGCCGGCGATACCGGACGGCGCGTAGGCGCTGGCCCGCGGGCCGCCCTCACGCCAGCGGTTGACGATGCCGATCCCGTACGCGACGGCCAGCAGTACCGCGCCGAAGCCGATCGCCGCCGCGAGCAGCGGCACCGGCGCCTGCATCGGGTCCAGCCACAGCTCGGTCAACACGGTGGTCGGCCCGAAGAACTCGCCGTAGAGCACGCCGAACGCCATGCTGGCCAGGCCCGCGCCGGCGAGGAACGGCCAGACCGACCGGAGCCGCGCGAGCCGCCGCCAGCGGCTCAGCCGCAGCGCCACCGCGCAGGCCAGCAGCATCAGGCCGTGTCCGGCGTCGCCGAACATCATGCCGAACATCAGCACGTAGGCCACGCCGGCCAGCATCGTCGGATCGACGTCCTCGTACGGGACCGTGCCGTAGGTGCCGACCAGCGGCAGGAAAGCCCGGCGGACCGAGCCGCCGGGGCGCAGCGCCGTCGGCGGATCCATACCCGGCGGCAGCGGCAGCCGCACCAGGGACGCCCCGAGCGGCGCGAGCCTGCCGGCCAGCTCGGCGCGCCGGTTGGCCGGGCACCAGCCGACCGCCGCGAACACCTCGCCCCGCCGCACCGCCGCGTCGGCCCTGGCCGCCAACTCGGCCTCGCCGGCGAGCAGGTCCGTGCGCCCGGCCCGGCGCAACTCGGCCGGATCCGGCTCGGCCATGGTCAGCCGGGGCGGCACGGAACTGTCCACATCGGACTTCCCGTTGTCGAACTCGACCAGTCCCGCGTCGGCGACGGTCACCAGCACCGGCCGCAGCGCCGACAGCGGCGCGACGACGGCGGTGCGCTCCATCCGCATCGGCAGCGCGTCCTCAAACGAGGGCATCGAAGGTCTCCAGGTCAACGCCGCCACGGGCGGCCACCTCCAGCGCGGCCTGCACCCGCCACGCGTCCACCGTGAGCACGCCGATCGCGCCGACCAGCGGATCCGGCCCGAAGCGCGCGTCGCGCAGCAGCCGGAACCCGTCGCGCTCGACCCGGTGCCACCACGCCCGCTCCGCGCGCCAGAGATCCGACGGCTGCTCGATGTCGGCCAGCGGCCAGCGGGCCGGCGCCGGCAGCCGACGGGCGAAGTCGGCCCAGTCGCCGCCGATCTCCGTGGCCAGCAGCGATCTCGCCTGCCGGTGTTCGTGTTCGGTCAGCGGTTGGCGCACGAGGAACACCCGGGTGGCAACGAGAATCGCCGCCGCGCCGAGCGCCCAGCCGGCCGCGGCCGGCACTGTCGCGGTCACCGCGCGGGCCCAACCGAGGCGGCGGCCCAGCGGCGGCCCGTCGTTCCAGCCGTAGCGGCGGCCGAGGCCGCCCAGCTGGTACCGCGGACCGGCGCCGGCGTTGGCGATCTGGAAGCCGCCGGCCAGCACCCGGGTGATCGCCGCACCGGCCGGCGGCTGCCAGCCCGCCACCACGCGCAGATGCCACAGCAGCGTCGCCCATACCCCGTGCTGGGCCTGGGCCAGGTCGTGGTCGGTGTGCACACGGCTGCCGTACGCGGAGTCGGCCAGGGCGGCCAGGGCCGCGGCCAGGGTGGGCGATGCCGCGATCTCCCGTGCCGCACCACTGCCGATTCGACGGCCGGCCAAGGACTTCGCCCGCACCGCGCCCCCCACCCAGTGCCCGCTCACAGCCCCACCACCGTCATCGCGGCCGCCACGACATCGTCGACGACGCCCGGCAACTCCCGTTCGGCCCGGCGGCGGATACCGGCCGCGACCGCGTCCGCGTCGTCGGTGATCGCCGTGAGGTCCCGGTCGGCGTCGACGCGCGCGGCGGCGGCCGCCTCGGCTCGTACGGCCTCGGCCTGCTGCCGAGCGCTGTCGACCAGCTGCGCGGCGCGGTGATCGGCGTCCTGCCGGAGTTGCTCCGCCCGAACCGTGGCTGCCGTCCGGAGGCGATCCGCATCGCGTTGGACGTCCGCGATGACCGCGAACACCTCCGTGAGCTCTGACTCGGCCTCGTGCCGGCGGTCGGCCGGCACCCCGCTCGACGCGTCGGCGCCGGGCGCGACGACCGGCCGCAGCCGGTCCAGCAGTTCCGCGACGCCGGGCATGGTTCAGCGCTGAGCGCGGACGACCAGCACCGGGCAGGGCGCGTGGTGCATGAGAGCCTGGCTGGTGGAACCCAGCAGCAGGCCACCGAGCTCGCCGTGGCCACGGCTGCCGACGACCACCAACTGGGCGCCGCGGGCGTGGTCCAGCAGCAGCTGCCGGGCAGGTCCGCCCTCGACGACGCGCCGCACCGTCACGTCCGGGAACTTCTCCCCGTAGCCGGCGAGCCGCTCGGCCAGCTGCTCCTCCTGCCGGGTCACCACGACGTCCCAGTCCACGACGAACTGCCGCGCGAACGCGTACGAGTTCTCCGAGGCGAACTCGGTCCAGCCGTGCACGGCGACCAGCTCGACCCGCCGGAACGACGCCTCCTCGAACGCCCAGGCCAGGGCGCTCTCGCTGGTCGGCGACCCGTCGACGCCGACGACCACCGGGCCGGCCGGGTCGGGGTGCTCGCCGCGGACCACCACGACCGGGCAGTGCGCACGGGCGATCGTCGCCACCGCGGTGGAGCCGGTGAGAAGTTCGGTGAAACCACCGAGACCGCGCGAGCCGAGCACGACCATCGCGGCGTGCTCGGACGCGTCCACCAGCACCGGGATCGGCGAGCCGTCGAGCAGATCGGCGGTGACCGCCAGCTCGGGGTGCAGCTTGCCGGCCGCGGCGGTGGCGTCGTCGAGGTAGCCGCGGCCGGACTGCCGCAGCGCGTCGAAGAAGTCCTGCGGCAGCCCGAACGCCCCGCCGTAGGCGATGGTGCTGACCTCGACGGCGTGCACGAGGCGCAGCGGCAGGCCGCGCCGAGCGGCCTCGTCGGCCGCCCAGCGGACGGCGTCGAGCGCGGATCGGGAACCGTCCACGGCGGCCACGATGTGCCGGCCGGCCACGTTGCTGGTCACTTGGCTCTCCTCGACGTCAGGGCACGCGTTTCGTGCCCTTCGACGCTAGGGATCCAGGCGGTGGCCGGCGAAGAGAAGCAGTGCTCGGCCGGGCATGGCCGAAAGACCCTGAGCCGGCAGCTCACCGGTCCGGCGGTGGGCGGCGGAGGTCGGCGGCGTCGACCTGGGCGGTCAGCACGGCCCGGGCGAGATCGGTGAGCGGCACGTGGTGGGTGTGCGCGTGGGCCCGCATCAGGGCGAAGGTCTCGCCGACCGGCACACCGAGCTTCTCGGCGAGGTACCCCTTGGCCTGCTCGATGGTGATCCGGGCGTTCAGCGTGTTGTGCAGCTGTTCGGCGAGCTGCTCCTGCCGCTGGAAGGCCCGGGTGTGCAGGATGCTGATGGTGGCGATGTCGGCCATCGACTGGCCGATCGCCACGGTGTCGGGGCCGAGCGCCCCGGCGGTCGCGCTGAACAGGCCCAGCACCCCCAGCGGCCGCCCGCGCAGCCGGAGCGGGAGCGCCTGGGCGCCGGCGTAACCGCCGTCGCGGGCCGCCTCGGCCAGCCTTGGCCAGCGCGTGGCCTCTGCCGTGAGATTGACGCTGGCCGTCGGCTCACCGCTGCGGTACGCGTCCAGGATCGGGCCCTCCTGGTTGCGCAGCCGCATCAGGTCGAGCAGTTGGGTCCGCTCGCTGGAGGCGGCGACGAGCTGGAGGGCGCTGCGGCGGTCGGGCAGCAGCACCGCGGCGGCCATGACGTCGAGCAGCTCCACGCAGCGCTCGGTGAGCGTGTGCAGCATGTCGATGATGTCGAAGCCGGCGACCAGGGTGTCGGCCAGCTCGACGAACGCGGCAGCCAGCCGCCGGTCGCGAGCCGTCGCCGGGCCGCCTGCGCTATCCGCTTGAGTCATGGCGCTTCCGTGTCCTTGCCGTTGTCCAGCCGGGTCCGCCCGGCCAGTATGTCCTCGGCCAGGCGGGACAAGCCCTCGCCGCTGGTGAACGCCCGGGCGCGCAGCCGCAGGAACGCGGTGGTGGGATCGACGCCCAACTGGGCGGCGACCATGCCGGTGGCCTGGTGCACCTCGGCCCATCGCTCGCCGAACTCGCTGGCGAACAGGCCGTACTCGGTGACGGTCGGCGCGTCCGAGACACCGGCCATGATCAGCGCCATCGCGGCGTCGGCGAACAGCCACGCGTCGCTCAGCTCGGCGGGCGACAGCAGTCCCGCGCCGGCACGGTAGATCTCCAGCGCGCCGATCGTGACCCCGTTGGCGCCGATGGGGAAGGCGAAGATCGCCCGTACGCCCTCGGCGAGCGCCTCGGGCGCGAACATCGGCCAGTGCCCGCGGCTGGCTGCCGTGTCGAGGTCGGCGATCAGCACCGGGAGGTCCTCGGCCACGGCCACGGTGGCCGGACCCGCACCCAGCACGACCTGGAGTTCGACGAGCCGCGCGCCGACGGGGTCGGTGGCGTGGACGGGTTCGATCGGGCCGAGGTCGGAGACGAGGTACACGCCGACGCCCATGGCGTTCATGACGGACGCCGCGACGGCGCAGACGTGCCGGACCGCGACCGTGGCGTCCTCGACACGGGCCCGGTCGCGGATCGCCTCGGTGATCTCCAGTTCCCGGTTGGGATCCACGGTCGCCCCTAGCCGATCGTTGTCGGGCCAAGCGTACCCACCGCCGGCGGGGACCGGCCGCGCCGCCGCGCCGACCGCCGCGATGATCACCCGGGTCAGCGTGCGTCCAGGCCGAACGGATCGTCCGGGGCAAGCCGCACCACGCCGCCCACGACGTCCTCGGCGACCTCGCAGAGACGTTGTCCGGTGGCGAAGGCGTACGCGCGCAGCCGCAGCGAGGCCGCCGTCAGGTCGCACTGGAGCTGGACCGACACGATGGCGGTCGCCTGGTGCACCACCTGCCAGCGGGCGTGGAACCGCTCGACGCCGAACTCCTCCGGCATCGCCGCGTCCACCTCGTCCAGCTGCGTGACGATCTGGTCCGTCAGCATCTCGGCGCACACCCAGCCCAGGTCCTGCTCGGCGGCGGAGGGCCGCCACGGCTCGGCCGAGTAGACCTCGACGGCGCCGATGGTGCCCGAGCCCAGCCACATCGGGAACACGAGGCCGGCTCGCACCCCCGCGACCTCGCTGGCGTTGCTGAACAGCGGCCACCGGGACCGGTGGCGCCGGACGTCGTCGACGAGCACCGCCCGCCCGCCGGCGACGGCCAGGTGGGCCGGGCCCTCGCCGAGCGTGGTCTCGAGCTCGATCATCCGCTCGACGAGGTCGGTGGTGGCGTGCACGGGTTCCAGCTCGCCGACGTCGGCGATGAGCTGGATGCCGACGCCGAGGGCGTCGAACACGTCGTGGCAGACCAGCGCCAGATGACGGGCCGACACCGGCGTCCGGTCGCCGGCGGCCCGCAGGCGGGCCTCCAGCCGGATGCGGTCCGCGTCCCATTCGGTCACCATGCCGGCCTCCTCTCCGGCAACCTGCTCGCTGGTTCGACCGTAGGCGCGCGGTGACCTGCCCCTACAGGGCACAAAGCCGGTCAGCCCAGGTGTCCTTCGCCGTCGGAGCGCCGCCGGACGGCCGCGACCCGTTCGGTCGGGCTCACCGTGCCCTCGATGACGCCCTGGGCGACCGTCTCGGGTGGCCGCACCAGTTCCCGCGCCATGGTCCGCAGCGTGGCCGTCGCCTCCTGAGTGGAGACGCCGAGGCGCTCGGCCAGCATGCCGGTGGCGATCGCGACGGCGTTGCGCTGCCGCAAGTGCTGCCGGAACGCTTCGGCCTCCTCCGCGACGGTGGACAGCTCGTGGCGCAGCGAGAGGACCGTCAGGCCGACCTCGGCGAAGTCCCGAGCGGCGTCCTGGGCCCGCATGTCGGACGCCGTGAGCTCGCCGGCGCGGAACGTGGACAGCACGCCGAGCACCTCCCCGGACACCCGCAGGGGCACCGCGTCGACCGACGACGTGCCGCCGTATCCCATGGCGGTGGCCAGCGGGATCCAGCCGCGGTCCTGTGCCTCGTGGTAGGTGCAGGTCGCCGCGACTCCGGTGGCGAAAGTCTCCAGCCATGGCCCGGAACGGCTCTGCACGGCGAACAGCTGGGCGTAACGGTCGTCCACCGGCGCGCCGGCGCTGACCCGCACGCCGTGCCGGTCGATCACCAGCACACCGGTCGGCAGGCCCGTCAGCCGCTGGCCGAGGTCGGCGGCGATACGGATGACGCCGGTCAGCGTCGGGGTCGCACTCATCGCGCGGACGAGGCGGCTGACCGTGGACAACGGCACCGAATGCCGTCGGGGCGAGGCTGTCATGGCTCCGGCCTTCCTGGCGGTGTCCGATCAGATGGCGGCAAGGCCCGGTCTCCACCTGGTCCGCGAGCGCATCATTTCCTCCCCGGTGCTTCCAACCTAGAAACCGCACGAGTGATCACAAAAGGGGCCGCTGGCCGCTGCGCACAGGGGTTTTCGGCCGTTATGGGCAGGCCGAAAGGCCCGGCGCCGTGTCACGGCCCGCGGGTCGCACGCGGTGTAGGGTGCCACCGCGTCGCATTCTGTCGACCGACGCGCCCGATGCACAGAGTCGTTCGGCACCAAGGCAGCCGCCGGCCGGCCCTATGATGCCGGGCGTCAGGCGAATCGGCAGCGGCCGCCCGTCCCGTCGGCAGCGCCGAACGCGCCAGGGCAGAAGGTCCGCACTCCGTCGCGCCTGACCGTTCGCACCCGAACAATATCTGGCTGTTCGGCCGTCCGGGTGGCCGCCGGCCGACAACGGCTCCTGACGCGCCGTCCTGCCGGCCACGTAGCCTGAGGTCAGGAGGCGCTGGGCGACGGGTGGGGAAGAGGGATGTCCCGTGCTGCAAGGTGGACACGACCTGGTGCCGACCAGGATGCTCGCCCGGTTCGCCGGTGACCTTGCGGCGGCCGACTCCCGGGCCCGGTTCGTCCGGGTGGTGACCGACCTGCCGCGCCGGGTGCTCGGCGTGCCGGCGGTCGGCGTGCTGCTGGCCGATGCCGACGGTGTGCTGGTGACCGGCGGTTCCCCCGACCAGGAGCGGTTCGCCGAGCTGTTCGCCGGGCAGGCGAGCGGCGGTCCGGTCCTGGAGTGCTTGCGGGCCGGTCAGCCGGTCGTCCTCAGTCGTGACGGCGCGCTCGCCCAGGGGCGCCACGACCTCGCGGCGGCGATGTCCGCGGCCGGCGTGACGGCGGTCGACGCCGTGCCGCTGCGCGTGCGCCGGGTCGTCGTCGGGGCGATCGCGCTGTTCCTCGACACCATGCCGTCCTCATCCTTTCGGCGGAGGAGCCAGCTGGTGCAGGTGGTGGCCGCGCTCGGCCTCACCGCCCACGAGCTCGACCGCGATCTGCGCGCCACGGCCGACACCGTGGTGGACCTGACCGAGGCGGTGGTCCGGCGGGCGAAGATCGAGCAGGCCACCGGTGTCCTCGCGGAGCGGCGCCAGGTCACGATCGACGACGCCGCGAGCATGCTGCGCGAGGACGCGCTGGTGCGGCGGTTGTCGGTGCACGAGGCCGCGCTCGAGATCCTGGCCGGGCGCAACGACCTGTTCGGCTGACCCGGGTGCCCACCTTCGACCCCTCGCGGTGGGGACCATCGGCCCTGTCCGCGACCGGCAGGCCGCGTTGCCATGGCATGGCAGGCAGTATCTCCGAATCGGGAGTCAGCTATGAGCAATGCTCGACAGAACGGATCCCCGTCGCGGGTGCTGACGCGCCTGACGGGCTGGCTGGGGGCGCTGCCGTCGCGGCGCCGCGAGCTGCCGGTCGAGGAGTCGACCGAGGACGGGCGGTTCCTGGTGCGCGCGGAGGTGCCGGGGGTGGCGCCGGACGCGGTGGAGGTCGACGTCCGCGACGGCGCGCTGCTCATCAAGGCGACCCGCGGCGAGCCCGCGGGTCACCGCATCCGCACGGACCTGCGCTACGGCACGTTCGAGCGGACAGTCGCCCTGCCGGCCGACGCCAAGGAGGACGACATCCGCGCCCGCTGTGCACGAGGAATACTCACGATCTCGGTCGGCACGGCCGCCGGCGACCGGCCGAAGCGGCGGATCCCGGTGGAGGCAGAGGGAATGGCCCCCTGACGCCCCCGTGCCCGGCGGCGAGACTTGAGTCCGGCAAGCGCGGGCGGACGGAACCGGTGAGGCCGAGCGCACCGAAGTCCGCCCGCCCGCGGAGACCACGACGGCGAACATCCTCGGCGCGATGTGCTGAACGGGCACTCGTGCGGACGCCGTCAGCCTGGGCGAGCCCGCCGCGTGCGGCGGTGCTCGGGTGCGGCCGGCCGCCACCGTGTACGGCCGGCCGCACCATCAGGCGTCGTGCGCAGACGATGTCGCTCTCGCCGCCGCCTCGATGGCCCGGCGCGCCATCTCGGCTGCGTAGCCGGTCCACGGCCCCCGCCCCCGGTGCCGGTAGCAGCTGGTCTCCGCGCACAGCAGGTGGAACAGGGCCCGGCGGTATCGAGGGTCCGATGTGGACATAACGCCGCCGGCGACCCGCTCGTGGAAGGCCGAACTGGCCCGGTCCATCGGGATCAGCACGTCCTCGTAGCCGCGCACCCAGGACAGGTCGTCGGTCCAGCTGCCGCCCGCCATGTGGAAGCCGGGCGCCCGCACGGCGAGGTCGGCGATGACCGACGCGAGCCGCAGCCGGCCGTCCCCCGGCGACATGCGCTGCCAGACCAGGTGCTGCCACACCGGCCTGAGCACGGGAAAGGCGCTGTCGGCGACTTCCCGCCTTGACGGGAACTCGGTCATCAGCACGCCGCCGTGCTCGACGTCGATCGGTGAGAGCCCGAGCGTCTCGTAGTAGGGCCGCAGCCGGCCCACCAGTTCGGTGTCGCTGTCCCGGGTGCTGACGATCGCGAGGATGTCGGCCTGCCGGCCTTCGGAACTGGTGCACACCAGGCGATGTGGCACGTGCGGATCGGCGACCGGCCCGCCGTCCACGGTCTCCACGCTGTGCTCCCGCACGAGCACCCAGCGGTAGCCGCAGTCGCGCAAGGTGCGCACGAACTCGTAGGCCACGTCCGGATGGTTGGGCAGCGCCAGCTCCGGCGGCGAGAAGCCCCGCACGCGCGACAGGGCCGCCATGCCGAACAGGGACGCGAAATGGTGCTGCCAGGCCCGC
>Ga0310811_10009425_pt1 | contig 12599 bp, 9 predicted proteins | sample YCmetagenome_FD_207642 | JGI IMG/M metagenome (GOLD analysis project Ga0310811, IMG submission 207642) | Soil microbial communities from experimental microcosm in Duke University, North Carolina, United States - YC | ecosystem: Engineered > Artificial ecosystem > Soil microcosm > Unclassified ... | reverse complement strand
CGCATACGCGTGAAGACAGCTTCCAGCTCGTTCGGCCCTCGGAAGCTCAAGATGTGGACGGTGATGCCGAGCAAGGTCGCGGCGTGCTTGATCTGTTCGAGCTGCGGCGGGACGTTGACCTCATCCTGAGCATGTAGCACGGCCACCCGAGAGAGCTGCGGCACAGCCTCTTTCAACAGCTGGACACGTTTGCCTGCCATCTCGGATCCCGCCTCGGCTGTAATCCCGGTCATATTGCCGCCTGGCCGGTCAAGGCCTGCCACGAACCCAACGCTGATCGGGTCAGGGACCGCGTAGAACACGATTGGAGTGGTGCTGGTCGCCTTCTTGGCGGCGAGCGAGGGAGCCGTTCCGGCTGAGACCAGGACATCAACCGGAAGGGCCACCAATTCTCTGGCGGCGGTCAGAAACCGCTCCGGGGTTCCGTCGGTGTAGCGTTCTTCGACGAGGACATCGCGACCGATGACATAACCCTGTTCGCGCAACCCCGCGTAAAATGCATCGGTGGTCACCCCCGGTCCTTCAACGCCAAGGTAGCCAACTCGCAAGACCTTCGCCGTGTGCTGCGCCTCGACCGCGAGCGGCGCGGCGAGGAGGCCGCCCGTCACAGCCGAGAGAAATGCTCGCCGGGTCACCACCGGATCAACTCACCGGCAGCATGAAGGTGAAGGTGGACCCGCGCCCCACCTCGCTCTCGACCCAGATCCGGCCGCCGTGCAGCTCGACGAACTTCTTGGCCAGCGTCAGCCCGAGGCCCGTGCCTTCCTGCTTCCTCGCATCGTCGCTCCCCACCTGGCGGAACTCTTCGAAGATGGCCGCTTGGTCCTCTGGGGCGATCCCGATCCCGGTGTCGGTGACCGAGATCTCGACTGCGCCGTCCCGCCGGCTGGCTTTCAGGCTGATCCGGCCGCCTTCCGGTGTGAACTTGACCGCGTTGGAGAGGAGGTTGAGCAGGACCTGCTTAACCTTGCGCTCGTCCCCCACGAGCTCGCCCAGTCCCGGGTCGACATCGAGCTCAAGCGCGATGCCATGGCGGGCGGCGCGCGCCCTGACCAGGGTGACGGCATTCTCCAGGGCGCTCGGTAGGTGGAACGGGGCCGAAACCAGCTCCATGCGGCCAGCCTCGATCTTGGAGAGGTCGAGGATGTCGTTGATCAGCGACAGGAGGTGCTGGCCGGAGGCGTAGATGTCCTTCAGATACTCATCCTGCTTGTCGTTGAGCGCGCCGAACATCCGCTGGAGCAGCACCTCGGAGAACCCGATGACCGCATTGAGCGGCGTGCGGAGCTCGTGGCTCATGTTGGCGAGGAACTCGGACTTGTGGCGGCTGGCGGCCTCGAGCTGTCGGCTCTTGTCTGCGATCTCTCGGAACAGGCGGGCGTTTTGGATCGCCAAGGCAGACTGGGTGGCGAACGTCTTCAAGACGTCCACTACCTCCGGCGGGAACGCTCCGGGCGCCTTCCGGTTGAAGGACAGGCTGCCGATGATCTGGTCCTCGCGGAGCAGGGGCACGGCGAGGAGCGCCCGGTACCCGAACCGGATGAGGGTGTCCCGGACGCTGCTCTGGTAGGCCCCGGGCTGGGTGATGTCGGGGATCTGGATAGTCTCGCGTATCTCAGCGGCGCGCCCCATGAGCCCCTCACCCTTCCGGAGTGCACCGTTCGGAGGGCCTCGACGAATTCCGCCTCGTCGTATTCGTAGATCGAGCAGCCGGCGGCGCCAGCCAACTGGCTGGCGCGGGAGACGATCGTGCTGAGCACCGTCTCGAGATCGAGGGTCGAGCTGAGGGCGTGACTGACCTCGCCCAGGGCTGTAAGTTTCTCGACCGATTGGGTCAGCTCGCCCGTCCGCGCGTCCAGCTCCTTGAACAGCCGGACGTTCTCGATCGCGATGACCGCCTGGTCGGCAAATGTCTTCAACAACTCCACCTCGCCATCCGAGAAGCAGCCGGGCTCTCGGCGGTTCACGATGATGGCCCCGACTGCCTCACCTTCGCGCAGCATCGGCACCGCGACCGAGCTACGAAAGCCGAGCCCTCGTCCGATCTGCCGGATGAGCTCGAGCGCTGATGGATCCTCGATATCTGGCACCTGGACGACCGACCGCGTCAGGATCGCCATGCCGGGCGTGGAGTCCATCCCCACCGGTCGTGGGTACCACGAACGGGTCACGGCGAGCGCCTCGGAGGAGGCGCCGTAGTTTGCCAGGTGGTGCACCATCCGGCCCTCGGTCAGAAAGGCCCCCGCAACGGGCGCGTGGCAGAGCCGGGCGGCGCTCCGTACGATGGTGTCGAACACCGGCTGCACGTCGGTCGGCGAGCTTGAGATGACGCGGAGGATCTCGCTGGTCGCCGTCTGCTGCTCCAGGGCCTCGGTCAATTCGGTGTTCCGTACCTCTAGCTCCTTGAACAACCGCACGTTTTCGATGGCGATCACGGCCTGGTCGGCGAAGGTGCCTACCAACTCGATCTGCTTGGCCGTGAAGGGACGAACGTCGCGGCGGTAGATTGCTAGAGCGCCGACCACGGTGTCGCTCTTGAGCAGCGGGATCCACATAGCCGTGCGAGCGCCGAGCAGGGTCACCGTACGGGCGCGCAGCGGATCGCCTTGGCGGTAGGCGATGTCGTCGGTGATGTCCGCGACCTGTATCGGCCGCTGTTCTGCGAGCAAGCGCCCGAGACCTGAGAGCGGTCCCGGCCGCATCGGATCCGCCCGAAACGCTCTCTCCGCCTCGGGGCTGAGTCCCCGGCACGCTACGGTGCGGAATGCCCCATCGTCGTACTGGAACAGGATGCCGTTCTCCGCCACGCACAGCCGCGTGGCGCTGTCCAAGATCGTCTCGAAGACGGGCTGCACATCTGTGGGCGAGCCTGAAATCACCCGGAGAATCTCGCCCGTCGCCGTCTGCTGCTCAAGCGCCTCGGTAAGATCGCGATTCCGCGCGTCCAGCTCCTTGAACAGCCGCACGTTCTCGATCGCGATGACCGCCTGGTCGGCGAAGCTCTTGAGCAAGGTGACTTGCCGCTCGGTGAACAGCTGCGCCTCGGCGCGGCGCAGCATGATCGTGCCGATCGAGGCTCCTTCACGCAGTAGCGGGACGCAGAGCGTGGCCCGTTGTCCCAGCTCCAGTGCGAGGCGTTGCCCTTGGGGGAAGGCGTCCGCAGTGGAGAGATCCTCGACATGATAGACCTTGCCCTCGAGAATTGTTCTCCCCATCACGGTACCGCTCCCGATCGGAAACGTAGATCCGACGGGCCGCAGCGGGATAGGACCATAATGGGCGCTGATCCGATACTCGTGGCGTTCCGCGACGGCCAGCGTCGCATCTGTCGCGTCGCACACCCTCGCCGCGCTCCGCACAATGCTCTCAAACACTGGCTCCAGGTCCGTCGGCGAGCTCGCGATTACCTGGAGGATGTCGCTCGTCGCCGTCAGGTCTCGATTGCGCGCCTCCAGCTCCGTGAACAGGCGCACGTTCTCGATCGCGATGACCGCCTGGTCGGCGAAGGTCTTGAGGAGGGCGATCTCCTGATCAGTAAATGGACGAACCTCGGTGCGGCGAATCGAGATGACACCGACCGCCGTCCCTTCGCGCACAAGGGGCACGACCAGGATCGTTCGCCATCCCGCATCCCGAACGACCACCGCGGTGTCGGGATATTCGCGGGCAAAGCCGCCGTCGAACGCGTCATGAACATGTATCGACCGGCATTCGAGGATCGCGCGGCCAACCGGAGAGCCTGGCGTGATGCGGCGCATCTCGGGCAGAATCAGCGGAATCGCTCCGGAATGGGCGACGCGCCGTGTCTCGTGGCCTTCGACCCGCAAGATGACTGCGTCTGTCGCTCCACAGACTCTCGCCGCACTCGCGGCCACCGCGTCGAGCACGGGCTGAATGTCGGTCGGTGAACTACTGATTACACGCAGGATCTCGCTCATCGCGGTCTGTTGCTCAAGCGCCTCCCTCGTCTCGTTGAACAGGCGCACGTTCTCAATCGCGATAACCGCTTGGTCGGCAAAGGTCTGGAGTAGCGCAACCTCGTCGGGCGTGAAACCCCTGGCATCTCGACGGCTCACGCCGAGTGCGCCTATCGCCGTGCCGGTGCGCCGCAGCGGTACAGCAAGGTTACTGCGCCATCCTCGTGCGCGAGCCATCCTACGAACCGGTTCTGGGATGTCAGGCTGCGTGTCCGCATCAGCGATGATGTGTGGTTCACAATGCCGGATCGCTACGGCGTGCGGGTTGGGACTATCGATCGATACGGGATATGACTGTCGGACCGTCGCATCGAGTGATTCACTGATCGACGTGAACGCCGCCATGTAGACATCGTCGCCCGCGCGTCGCGTGATCGATGCGACAAATCCACCGAGTAGTGTCGTGGCGCTCGCGAGGATCGCATCGAACACCGGCTGGACATCCGTCGGGGAGCTCGCGATCACGCGCAAGATCTCGCTCGTCGCGGTCTGCTGCTCCAGCGAGTCGGCCAGAGCCTTCTCCAGAGCCTCGATCCTCGCAAGGAGTGCAGCCTTCGTGATCTGCGTCATGGACACTCTCCTGCGTCAGAGGGCCGGGGGCCGCGTCATCCCGCCAGCGCCTTCATCTCCTCCGCCTTCTCCACCCAGTAGGTCATGCCCATGTCGCGGTACATCGCCGTCGCGGCGGTGAGGTGCTCCAGCGCCCGCTCACGCTCGCCCGTGCGCCGATAGAGCTTGCCCAAGCCGAGTTGGCAGTGAGCCACGAGCGGTCGCATCCCGCGCGGCTCGGCGAGAGCCAGCGCCTGGCCGTAGTGGGCCTCCCCGCGCTCGGCATCGAATCGGTCGGGATGGGTCGCAATGTCGCCGAGGAGGTGCTGCGCATAGGCCGCAAACCCGTGGTGACCGGGAGAGGATTCGAGAGCGCGGTCGGCCAGACGCCGCGCCTCGCCCAGCCGACCGAGCAGCAGACAAGCGCGACCCAGCGCGTGGTAGGCCCAGCTGCGATTGCCGACGATCCCCCCAGCCGCGAGGCGCTCGAGCAGCTGCTCGCCTTCACGGAGCCGGTTCAGCGCCTCGCGCCCCTCACCGAGCTGCGCCAGTACCCAGGCGGAGGAGCCGACCGCCCAGGCAAGCAGGAGGACGTTGTGCCCCAGTCGGACCATCGCGATCCAGTCCTCGATCACCGAGCGCGCCTTCGCCCAGTCGCCCTCGACGAGGTAGAGCGTGCCCGCGGCCCAGTGGGCCATCCCGGCGGTGTGCGCATGATGCGTCGGCTCGGCGAGGCGGATCGCCTCAGCGAGAGGCTCGGCCGCTTCGGCGAATCTGCCGAGCTCGGCGAAGCTCATGACCAGCCACGAGCGATCGTAGACCGATGCCGGTGCGGCGTTTCCGAAATACTCGTAGACCCAGTCGGCGGGCAGTGCCGCGAGGTTGGCGGTGGCCAGCTCGACCACCCGCTCGTACTCGCCCCAGTGGTAATGCAATTGCTCGAGATAGGTCGTGGTGACGATGCGGAGTCTCAAGTCCTCAAGGCACCCGGCAATCTGCAGCGCGCGGGTGCCGGACGCAAGCGCCTCCTCCAGCTCGCCACGCAGCGAGTGGCTGTTCGTCAAAAATGCGCAGACCCGGCCTCGCCGGCGGTCATCGTTCAACCGCTCGGCGAGAGCCTCGGCCTCGCGCAGGCGCTCCAGTGCCCGCCGGCCTTCACCGAGCTGGTTCAGCATCGGCCGCAGCTCGAGGCGGATCTCGAAGGCTTGCTCCAGCGTGGCCTGGTTCTCCGGCAGCACCTCGAGGACACCCAGCGCCTGCTCGAACCAGGCCCGGGCGTCCGGGAGGGCTGACCGCGTGGCGGCCTTGAGTCCGGCCTGGCGGAGATAATGCACCGCCTTCTCCCGCAACTCGCCCCGGAGAGCGTGATGGGCGAGCTGCTCGATCTCTCCGCCGAGGCGATCCCGGTGGAGCGTCTCGATCGCGTCGACGATCCGCGCGTGAAGCGCGCGCCGACGCTCCTGCAGCAGACCACTATACGTGACGTCGTGGGTGAGCGCGTGCTTGAATGAGTGCTCGAGATCCGGGTAGAGCCCGGTCTCGTGCAGGAACTCGGCGGCCTGCAGGTGGTCCAGTCCGCGACGGAGCGTCTCGTCCGGCAGCTCGGCGATCGCCTGGAGCAGCGCGAACGGCACGTCCTTGCCGACGACGGAGGCGACCTGCAGCAGGCGTTTGTCCTCTGGGGCAAGACGGTCGATGCGCGCCGCCAGCATGACCTGGACCGTGGGCGGGACCTGGATCGTCTGGACCGGTTGAGTCAATCGATACCGGCCTCGCTCGCCCACGAGGGCCTTTGTCTCCACCAGCGTGCGGACCGTTTCCTCCAGGAAGAACGGGTTGCCGCGCTTGACGAGCGTCTGCTTGAGCGGCGCCAGCGCGGGATCGTCGCCGAGCAGCGCGTCCAGCAGCTCTCCGGCGCTCCCGGCCGCGAGCGCGTCCAGCCGCAGCTGGCTGTAGGAGGTTTTGCCGCCCCAGGCGTGCTGGTACTCGGGACGGTAGCTCACGAGCAGCAGCAGGCGCGCCGAGCCGAGGCTGTCGACCAGGCGGTCGAGCAGCGCCTGGGTCTCGCCGTCGATCCAGTGGAGATCCTCGAAGATCACGAGGAGCGGCTGCTCCCGCGCTTCCCGCAGCAGCAACCGCTTCACGGCGTCGAGCGTCTGTTGGCGACGCTGCCCCGGGTCGAGCCTCTGCCACGCGGCGTCGTCCGCGGGCACGTCGAGCAGGGCCAGCAACGCGGGCCGCGTCGGCGCCAGCGCGCGGTCGAGCGTGAGCAGCTTGCCCGTCACCTTGTCGCGGATGTCCCGCAGGTCGTCCCGGTCCTGGACCTTGAAGTAGCTCTTGAGGAGGTCGATCACCGGCAAGTAGCTCGTCGCCTTGCCGTACGACACCGAGGTGGCCTCGAGAATGAGCCAGCCCTGCATCCGATGCGAATGGGTGAACTCGTAGACTAGGCGTGACTTGCCAACACCGGCCTCGCCCACGATCGCCACGACCTGTCCGTGGCCGGCGGCCGCACGATCCCGCGCGTTGCGAAGCTGTTCAACTTCGGCGTCGCGCCCGACGAACCGGGTCACCCCACGCGGGGCCCTTGCCTGCAGGCGGGTCCGGACGGGCCCCGCCCCAATCACCTCGTAGACCTCCAAAGCGGAGGCAAGCCCCTTCACCGGCACGGAGCCGAGCGACTTCACCTCGACGTAGCCCTCGGCGAGCGCCAGCGTATCGGGCGTGATGACAATCGCGCCCGGATCGGCGAGCTGCTCCATCCGCGCGGCCAGGTGCGTCGTCTGGCCGACGGCCGTGTAGTCCATCCGCAGATCGCTGCCGATGGCGCGCACGACGACCTCCCCGGAGTTGAGCCCGACCCGGATCTGGACCTGCACGCCGTGCGCGCGGCGCGCCTCCTCCGCGTAGCGCTTCACCAGCTCCTGCATCCGCAGCGCCGCGTAACACGCGCGCACCGCATGATCCTCGTGAGCAACGGGTGCACCAAAAAGCGCCATGACCCCGTCGCCCATGACCTGGTTCACCGTGCCCTCGTAGCGGTGGACCGCCTCCATCATGTGTTCGAGGACGGGGTCGAGGAGCTTGCGCGCCTCCTCGGGGTCCCGATCGGCGAGCAGTTCCATCGAGCCCTTCATGTCGGCGAACAGCACGGTGACCTGCTTGCGCTCGCCTTCCAGCGCTGTCCTGGAGGTCAGAATCTTCTCGGCAAGGTGCTTGGGGGTGTACGACTCGGCCGAGCCGAAACGCCCGGCCTTCGCCCTTGCCTCCATAGCGGAGGTCAGCGGTTGGCCGCACCTCTTGCAGAACTTATGGCCGGACGCATTCGCCGTCCCGCATTGCGCGCAGACGGCGGCGAGCTTCGTACCGCACTCGGGGCAGAACTCGGCGTCCGAAGGGGCGTCCTGCTGGCACCGGGGACACTGCATACCAGAGCCTCCCAGCGAGCCGGGCCGGTCGGACAGGTGGCACGAGGGTAGTCTGGCCGCCTGGCAGGGGTCAAGGACCGTCAGGACACATCACGGCCGAACGGACGCAGTAAGGGCACGCGGAGCGAGTTGCACCCCTCAGGTGGGAGCCTGTCGCCTAGGCGTTGGGGCCATTGGGTTCATCATTCCACCGGAGTCTGGGGGGTTCCGCCGACGGGCTGATTAAGGCCTCCCAGACGAGTGGCGGGGGCCAGGGGAATACGATGTCGGGAACGCGGAGCGGGCGGCCAACCCGCTGACTCCACTCGTTGATCTCGGCCTCGTGCGTGTTCGCCATTACTCGAAGGCGCTCGAGGCGAGCCCGCAGCTGCTCCAATTCGCTGCTCTCGCGAAGGCGCCGCACGAAGGCCTCCCGGTCAACGGTTACGACGGCCGCCAGCACCCGTGCGATCACGTCGGGCAGTTGGCCAAGCGTCTGCTCGGGCGCCGGGAGGAGACGCTCGAGGTGTGTGATGGCGGCTTCTCGCTGCTTGCACTCCACACCGAGCGCCTGGTAGCGGCGGACGCACTCGGGACGTGTTCCGGCAGCTTCCTCTTCGATCGTGGCAGGGAGAGGCCGAGTGGCAAGTGTCTCGCGTTCCGCTTGGGCCTGGACGAGGGACGACCGCTCGGCGTCGAGCGCCTCCCGGGCGACCCGGATTGCATGCTCGAGCCTGGCATGCGTGGACCTGGTCTCAAGGAATCGCTGCCAGAGGAGGCGGTCGCGCTCAGCCGGGTGCTGGCGGTCGTACCAACGCCGCAGGTCCCGGATGGCAGCGTCTGGATCTCGGGGTATCCGATTGATCAGGGCCTGGGCCGTGCCGAAGGCTTGAGCGAGCTGCTGCCCGACCACGATGACATTCGTGACGGGTGGCCGGCGAGGACTCGATGAGGGCCCCTGCAGCTCACCTGACATATCGAGGGGGAGTGGCCGGCGCGCTGGTCGCTCGATCTTGCTCGCCACGGCTTACCTCGTGACCGCCGCGATCGACCGCGCGCGCGCCGCGGCTGGCACCTCGTACGGACCGGCCGCGTGAAAGACCGCCCCGCGGAGCCGGGCCCGGGCGAGGTCGATCTCGCCTTCCGTAACTGCGTCGTGCTGGAGCTCCGCGTCGGCGAGGGCCGCGACGACGTTGGCCAGGTGTTCGACGACCGCGGCCGCACGGTGGCCGAGGTGCCGCCGGGCGAGGCGCTGCTGGAGGACCTGCGCCTCCCATTCTTCCACTTCGGACTGGACGGTGCTGTGCGCCTGCCGAAAGCGCCGGCTCGCCCCTTCGAGGACGTCGTCGAGTCGGCGCGCGACGAGGATGGACTGCTGGACGGGCGCGATGACCGGGTCCTGCGCCTTCGCCGCGGGGCTCACCGGTCGCGCCCCGAGAGGATGATGTAGGCCCGCTCGATCGGGTCGGCGATGCGCTTGGCGAAGTCCTCGCGCGACTCGCTGAAGGTGACTGGCTTGGGCCGCGTGACCGGCGTATTGATGCTGATGCCGGCCGCCCTGTAGGCCTGGGCGCTCCGGCGGATCGCGGCCGCCAGGTCGATGCGGGTCGGCAGGTAGTCGCTGCCGGTGGCCGGCGGGGTGTTGTCCTTGAGGTCCGAGCGCGGCGTGTCGCTCGTCTCGATCAGCGTCCGCATCCGAGCGTGGTGGTCGGTGCCGGGGAGCGGCCGGTCGCTGGCCGCCTCGTGCAGATCGACGACGCGGTGCGGGGCGCCGGTCGCCTCGGTGCGGCACTCGGCGAGGACGCTCCACACGACGTCGTCCTCGACGCCGGGCGTCGGCTCGCCGGCGAGCAACCGTCGCTTGATCTCTGCTCTGTTCATGTGATGAGCCTCCTGTCAGAAGTAGGGATTGCGGGCGGAGTCGAAGAAGTTGACCGGGGCGATCTCGGCCGGGTCGACGCCGAACTGCCCCGGGTGCGTGAAGATGCGGCTGAGGGCATACGCCTCGGCCTCGGACATCTCGACGTCGGGGGGCGGCCCGGCGGCGAGGTCGAGGGCGAGGAGGAGCGCGCCACAGGCCGCGTTCGCGCGGTCGTCGTGCTCCCCGGGCTGGTGGTCGATCTTGCCGCCGCGCCAGACGAGGCCGAGGAGCTCGGACTCGAGCTCCGGGTCGTCGAGGAGGACGAGGCGGCCGCCGTTCAGGGGCGCCTCGCACGCCTCGTAGACCTGCGAGGCGGTGAGCCCCGCGACGGTGTAGCCGATGCCGTGCCGCTGGAAGTCGTACGCGAACGTCAAGCCGCCGTACCTGTCCCCGACGATGTGGCTGATGCCGTACGCCTTGAGGACCGGGACGAAGCGCTCGACCGCCTTCCGCGGGTCGAACGGCGGCGCGGCCCCCTGGTCGAGGCACCGGTCGAGGACGGCCCGGCCGTCGGCGTCCGCGTGGGCGATCCCGCACGTAAAGGCGTCGCTGCTGCCACCCGACGGGTCGAGGAACGCGCAGTAGGCGACGCCGGGCTCCGGGGCGCGGTGCCGGACGCCGCGGGCGACGGAGTCCATGACCGGCTCGGGCTGAAACGCGGCACCGCTCGGAACGCCGGGCAGGTTCAAGTGGAGCCGCCGGAACTTGTGGGCCGGGAGCCGGCGCTGCTGCTGGGCCAGGTAGTCCGGGTCGGTCCAGGTCCCGCGCGAGGGGTTCGCGCGCTCCGCGGGGGCGAGATCGCGCGCGGCCGGGTCGGTCGTCCAGTCGGCGGCGTACCAGGAGCAGTAGAGCCGAGGGTCGGCCCCCGCCTTGGCCTGGGCCAGCAAGTCGAAGAGCGGCACTCCCGGCTTGTGGTATAGGCTCGCGTAGCTGGTGAGGACCATCTGGGCGTCCGCCCGCGTCGGGTCGAGCTGGAGGGCCTCCAACAAGTCCCACGTCCGGTAGCCGTGCACCTCGTCGAAGCCGGCGAAGACGTACGACTTGCCGTGGCTGCCGAGGACGTCCTGGGCCGGCAGGATGATCAGCTCGCCCCGCCCGTCGCGGCGGCCGACCGCCTTGGCCCTCACGGTCACGCGCGCCGCGAGGTGGGGGCTGACCTCGACCAACTTCTTGGCCAATCCCAAGTCGTCGCCGGCCTGCGTCTCGTCGTTGGCGACGAGGTACACGACGTTGCCGCCCGGACTGTCATTGGCGACGAGGGCGAAGAGGGCCGACAGCACGAGGTCGGCCGACTTCCAATTCTTCTTCGCGCGACCCAACAGGCAGAGGTTGTACTTGACGCGGCCGTCCGGCAGGCGGCCGTCGAGGACATCGGTCAGGATCTGCCGCCGGTACGGCTCCACGTGGTCGAGGACCGGGGTGCCGTCGAGCCACCGGACGAGCCTGAGGAACTCCAGCACCCCGACGCGCCGCTTGGCCTTCGCCATCAGTCGCGCGCCTGGGCGACGAGGTCCGCGATCGACGGCAAGGGTCCGGCGTGCTTCGCGACCGATTGCCCCAGCGCCGCGAGGCCGCGCTCCAGTGCTTCGGCCATTCGATTGCGTTCGGTCAGGATCGCCTTCACCTGCGGCCGGAGCGTCCCGCGCTTCCGACTGAAGAGCGTGTCGTACTCCAGCAGCTGCGCGTCGAGGTGCTCGCACAGGAGCTTCGTCCGGACCAAGGTCTCGATCCGCGTGGCGCGCGTCGGCGTCAGGGCGGCCTCGCCGCCCAACTCCGCGACGAGCTCCTGCCGCCAGCGGACGACTTCACGCGCCGCCTTCGTCCGCCGGTTGACGACGGCCAGTCCGCGGAGCATCACCTTAGCCTTGAGGGCGAGGAGGCCGGTCCTGGGGCGTCGGGCCGGTTCCCTGGTGTCGTGGCCCGAACCGCGCAGAACGGACCGGCGCTTCCCTGGCTTGCCGACGTTCCCTCGCGCGACGACCGACGACGGCGGCCGGCCGAAGCGTGGTCCTGCAGGAGCTTTCCGGTGGCCGGTTCCGACTGGTGAACCAGGACTGGGAGGACTGGGCGCAGGAGTAGTCCCATTGACAGTGACCGTCTTCGCAGTGCCCTTACCCATGCCGCGGACTCGCTCCGACCGCCTTGATCTTCGCGGCGCGCAGGATCGCACGGACTCGTGCGAGTGGGTCCGGCGCACCGTCAGGACTCGGCGCGACCATTCGGCGCTCCGTCCGCCTCTCGATCATCATCGGCATTGGATTCGTGCTGGTCTCGGGCACACACACCACTGGACGCTCTCCCATCGTGACCTCACTCCTACCGCGTCGCAGCGTCGGCGTGTTCCACATGCTTCGGATCAAAGCCGGTCGTCCGCCCGTTGTCCAGGTCCTTCCGTTCGGCCGGTCGCAGTCGGACGGCCCCCGGACGACCCGACAGAGACACTGGGTGAGCGAGGGAGCGGCGCTCAGGTGAACAGTTCCGACTCCGGGAGGGTCCGGCCCTAGGACGACCGCCTGCTGTCAGCTCAGGGCAATCTCGTGGCTCGGACGGCCCACTTGCCCTACGCCGCCCGACCGAGGATGATCGAGCCCGTGATCGCGACCGTCCACGGCGTCGCCGCCCTCGCGTCACCTGCGGCGCCCGTCCCCTGGGTGCTGGCGCCGCGCGAGCCGTGATCCTCTCCCGCGTGGCCGACGGCCTCTACTGGATGGGGCGCTACCTCGAGCGCGCCGAGAACGCCGCGCG
>Ga0310811_10009423_pt1 | contig 12600 bp, 15 predicted proteins | sample YCmetagenome_FD_207642 | JGI IMG/M metagenome (GOLD analysis project Ga0310811, IMG submission 207642) | Soil microbial communities from experimental microcosm in Duke University, North Carolina, United States - YC | ecosystem: Engineered > Artificial ecosystem > Soil microcosm > Unclassified ... | reverse complement strand
GGCGAACCGCCACTGCGATCCAGACTCCGACTAAATTTGGTCGGAGTGTATGTAGATCATTGATTATCGTTTCGGGTACTATATACAGTACTTTGAGTTTGTTGGTAGCATATGGTCCAACACAGCCAGTCACGGTTAACGTTGATCTAACATAGCTTTCTTTCGAATAACGTTAACCTTCCTCAACGACTGTGATATCGATGCAGTGTCGTGTGCTATGCACGTCCATAACCTATCCATCTCTCTCCAGCTCACTCTTCACATTATCTTTGCAGAACCCAGCAATACATATCCTCCGATAGTCAATGTGAATTGTCTAGAGACGTCCAACTCACTCACACGAACCTTCGCACCACTGCGATAAATTCAGGTCTTGAACACCAGCAACGGAGCACATATTCCGTGCAGGGAGTCTCATATAATCTCAAACGCACAGTCTAGTTTACGGGAATGGAGGAAATCTCTCGTCATGGATGTTCGAACTTGTCTGTCATTGTACCATTGCCGCCATTAGCCATCGATAGCAGGAGTATTCTGGCAGTACTTCGGCAAGTGTTGAATCAAAGAAAAATAATGCAGTGTACGTTTCATTGCGTTCGCCACTTCAGTCCTAGTACTTTCATTGACCTATGGGGTTAGATGTTTTCATATCACCTCCTGAACGAAACAACGCGAGGTAACTTCTATATCGATAAGACTAGTCATGGCGCTAGTCAACCATGGTCCTAGATATCTCCAGCCGAATCCTCAGAATCACGCAATGCAATCCCGATAATCGCTGGCTCACGACTGGCAAGCGTGCTCAGAGATAACCACGACTCTGTCTCTGGATTCAACTGTTTACGAGGCGAGCACTCGACTTATAAGCAAAGGACCGCATCTAGATATAGAATGATATATGATACGCCTTTTGTGTTTGGGTCGCAGTATCCACGCCTTACATCGAGTCTACCACTGCCAATTTTTCTGGGACGTATTTGACGAACGGTCTGCCAGTTAACCCATCAGCTTGCGTTACTGGCCTCGACCAAGTGGGCTTTGTTATGGGGTACATGCTCGAGTTCTCCAACGTATGTCATGTTATTATCCGAAAAATCCTCGAGCCTTGACCTGACTACTGTTGCAGGCAATCTTCACTCTTACCGACGGGAACTTCGGGTTCGATGCTCGTGATGAAGTTGTGGACGATATGAATATCATTTTCGATTAGTCACTATTGCAAATGTTGTTGATTGATGTTACGGAGCGGCGGTCAATTAATCTCCGAACATTTGCATTGACATTTTGATACAACCTAACAGTATCAGGCGTCAATTCTGCGACTTTCATCTTCGAAAGGCATTGGTCTTCGCATCAACCGGTGCCGCCCAAACCTGGAACTGCCGTTTCCACAGGCATCAGTATGCGCTCAACTGTCATTTCATTTCGGACACCTAATACAAAAGTACAAACAACTACCGATCACCAGACGTGACTTCTCTGCCAAATTCCTTTATGGTACCCTCAGACCCCACTAGATAGTTTGAGACTTGCTAGTGCGGAGACATGGATCCATCACTGGCATTAACGTGAGAATGAATACACGACCTACCCATGCAAAGCGCTGAGAATCTCCTCCCTCCCCTTGTTAACCCAGGCCGTCGGTATTTTGTCCGAATTCTCCTTCGAATATTGCCCAACTTGAAGAAAATTGTTTTCTCTCGAGAATGCCCATATCGCTGGATTTGGGGCTGGCGTCGCTGTAATAGCATGAAGTTCCTTCCCTGGATGGACGAAGTGAGAAAAAAAAATAATACACCCCCGCAGAGAAATAAGACTCACGTATGATTTTCTCCACTAAATATCTCATGTTCTACGTTCTTGGGTGAGCGAATACATCCTCAGATGGAAAGAAATATATTTACCAAGTCATTCTTGTCATAGCCTGTCAGATAGATGGCAGTAAGATCCTATCAGTCATGCGGAATGAGACAACTTGCCAAACGGATCTAAGACGATGCGTTAAATGAATGAGCGTAACATCTTAGCTTCAGAACTTACTTGCAATTTCCTCTCCAGCCACAAGGAAGCCATAGAAAACCAAACTCTTTATAGTTCAATGAGACAAGACGACACGGGGAAGTGTGTAATACGCCTTACAGCAATCACGGTCGCTGGAATGGTGAACCATTTAAGTGTGGACCATAGCTGGAAGGGCTGTGACATATAACGACAATATCAACTAGCTGTATACGGGGAAAGACACCTGCATACCAAGGCTGCACAGTAAAGCACTGTGATCGTCCATAGGTGCGAGGAGTAACTGAGCGAAGAGTTAGGAGTTAGGAACCACAGAAGTAATCAGCATCCAGCGATCACGCACGAAAACGGAATGGGAGTGGCAAGGATCCTTTCTAACCCAGTCAGGGTTTCCACGAGATGATTAAGCGTCGCACAAAGTACACCTGCGAGGAGAATTATCAGCGACATGGACAATGAGCTCATCACAACATACCTAAGGTTGGGTCACCCACAGTTCCACGGGTTTGCAGTGCGGCAATGTAAGATGTCTTTGGGGCTCAAAAATTAGGCCTTGTTAATGTCCGTCCATGGTGAAATATACGTACCAAGTACATAGATATCTCTAAAGGGACATTATTTTTGCTGGGACGGAAATTTTGACGTGCGTCATCGGTCCCAAGTTTACGGAAATGTTTCTTTAAGATTCCCCATATCCAAAAGAACATTGGAAATGGAAAAGCTTCTCGCCAGCCGTGCCTAGGAGGCAATTCGGCGGGTAGAAGAGACTCTGCATCATAATAAGACGGTGCGATGGTTTTAGTGGTGGTGTCCGTCCAAAACGTTCGATTATCAGGTCTCGAGAAAGACCCAGGGACCGCCACTTCGTGGGTTTGAGCGACTGCGCCCCCCGATTTCTCGTGATTGAGGACATCTGCATGCCTACGGCGTAACTTCCGAATCTGGTCATTTTTAGCAGGGATAATGGCGGGAAACGAGTAATGACGTGAAGAGAGGAATGAAACGAGCGGGTACAGATCTTCATAGTGAATTCCTTCTTCCCCTCGCAGGTAGTGCTTGACGGCAACAGCATACGCCTCGAGTAAATTCACTACCGTCTTCTTCTCAATCAAGGTCATAGCGTATTCCTTGTGTGTCTTCGCTGGGTCCTGATCGGTTATTTCATCAGCAATCGGACCACGATAATCCTGTGAAGGAGATGAAAAAGCGTTATCTGTGACGTTTGAGTGACCTTGTGAATAAAAAAAGAGCTTGTGCACCTGGGACATGAAACCACACGGTTCGAGCAAAGATGCGGCAGTTTAACACAATATGAGACCAGAGTTTGGCACCCTCATTATAACGCTCGAAACTGGATGATGTCCGAAAAGATATTATGAAACCGAGGACGGTACCGAACCTGCGATGAAAATTAGAAGATGATTTCACTGGGACAGTACCGAGGGCCCCTACACGGTGATAAGAGTCGGTTCAATCGACAAAGTTCCTTGCGTGTAATAGTTAATCACGCATATCGAGGACGACCAGATACCGGTGACAATCAATGCAGGCCAACATCTACTTAGGGCGGTACTCGAAAGCATGCCCCAAAAGATTGAAAGTGTTTTCCACCATGTGAGGGGTTTATCGACGGCCAGTGCGGGCTCGAATGAGCCAAGGCCTGGGGTAGTAGCCATGTCATCAGTCTTGGACATTGGTGAACGAGGTGTGAGGAGATTGCCAAAGGGAAGTTTAGAACCCTCGCGAAGTCCTTGACAAAGAAAGACGCGCGGAAGTTTCTCCACGCTTGGGTGAGAAGTGCATGATTGAAATACTAACTGACAAGCGCCCAAATGTATACTTACTCGCTTGCGACAGAGGAAATTTGATATCAGACGGGTCTTTTCAAATCCCTGAGCCCGCAAAGTCCGAGTGATCAGCGCCTTGTTACCCTTCCGAAGTTATTCGGCTCCACAAAGCAAGGTATGCACGCAAGAACGTAATGACAAGACCTCGAAAATGTCGTCAACTGCAAATCTCCACGGCTGAGTAATAGGGATAGTGGCAGTAGAAATCTCTTGACCACAAACGGGACAACCGTTTCTGGCGCTCACCAACGCGAACGTGAACAACGACGACGAAGCGCCATCTAAAACTCAATCAACTCAACCTACTTACCACCCGGGTTGTTCATTACCGGTATACTCATCACTTGAATGATTATCCAGACTCAGAATACCCACAATCCTCATCTTAGTAACTCCCAAATCAAGTTTCATTGCCCCCCACCAAACTCCACTCGTCCGTCACTTTCGCTGACCTTGGCATTACAGCTATCAAAAGCGCTTATGCCTGATAACGCCGTCACGTATTTATTCAACATCGATATCTCCGGCCTCGACTGCGTCGCAACTACTACAGGACAACCTTTTCGTACTCGCGAATGGCAACTCAAATCATTGGCAATGGTGCAGATGTGTTGTCCATCTCGGGATCCTCCGACGAGCTTACAACATAGATGTTCAGAAAAATCATTGAAGGTCCGACTGAATAACATATTAACATCATGGGATTCGGACAGGAGGTCATATGATACAATTTTGTACGTACGTATAATGTGATAGTGTAATTATAATATTAATGATGCCCCGTGCCATCGCACATGATATTGTGCGTTGATTGATTGATCAACGATCTGCGGCGCCCTCGCAAATTCCAATTGTGGGGGTGTAACTTCAGGCCTTTTCAGGTCTCCTTAAAGTAGTTTGTTTGGAGTTGTTGAAAATGAAAGGTGATGACGTAAGGATCGCTCTAGAATGTGCCAATGAGCTAACTCGATGTGTCCGCAAGATTCTTTACTCCAGTACCACTTTAATTGAGTCAGAGTGTAGGCTTGTTGCAGCCGTCACATAGGTTCCCCAAGCCACCCTGACCGAACACCGAGCAATTCCCCATTTCTTACCTCTCCGCATCACTGTAGCACGTCAAGTCTCACCGTCACTGTATCATCATGCTGCATATTGGGACAGGAGCGAGTGCGTGCGTGAAAGGAAGAACGAAGATGAGTCTGGTCGGATATACATCGTCATTGAAACTTAAATTCAAGCCCTATAGCTAAAGTCAATTTCTTACCTCCTTCTCACCCTCATTGTGGCATGCACCTACCGATTCATGTCCGAGTACAGGTTTCGATTATTCAAATGTGGTATCTTAGGTAAATCTACCTCGATCAAGTTGAGTATGTCATTTATACTCTGGGTGTCTCAGGATACACAATACAGAGACGAAAATTACGCCGTGGTCATGCAGGAGCATGAAATCCTGAAAGCTATACTTCCCGATAGATTCGATCTGATCGGCAACTCTTCCCTTACAAGATGACTACGCGATGACTTTACATGGGACCTTAGGCCTCAGTCCTGGCAAAAGTGCTGTCACGCAGGTACCAGATCTGTTGCCCAAATACAATTTGGTCTATTCTCGATACTTCTCCCTCTTTGTCCAACATTCTCATTCGGTTTCCTAATGTTAGCTAACTGTCAGTTGCTTATCGTGCTCGTCTCCCATGTGACCAGTCAAACAATTTTCAAATTGCTTATTTGGAACACCGGAAAGAAGAAGTGAACGATTTTCATCACATTAAGATGTGTCGCTTTGTCTTCGAATATCGGGTAGTTCCGAGGGCCGTATTTCAAAAAGTTCTATTGTTGTTGGGCGCTTGGATTCTCTGAAGCGTGTATCGTGGCCCAGGGTACCGAGCAACATTCAAGATGTCTTTGCGAAATTTCTTGGACGATTAGATCATGTCTTGATGTTTAGAATATTAAGCCAACCTATTTTCGCCTGGGTATCATCAAGCCTTATCATTGCTCGCGCCATTCCTTGCGCCAAATGGCCTAACTTTTTATAGTTCCGGAGTTGCCTTTTAATCACTTTCGAATATGACAATCTCTTCCCAGTTGTCATCGGACTGACGAGTGCGAAATCGACACGCCACTAGATCAATGACGACCACTAGTATAGGTGAGCGTTAGATATGATGATGTTATCTGGGCGCATATCGGCATGGATGATACCGAAAATGCCAGAATCGGCCCTTACGAGCTCCTAGAATGTCGAAAAAAGGACTGAATGGGGGCCTTGGATGGTTGCGAGGCTCCGTGGGGTGTATATTCCATGAGAAGCACCCTGGAAAATATGGAACGACCTTCATTGTGCCTGAAACGACCTGACCCGAACCATAGAGCTGGCGCGGGATGGTGGAACCATAAAGGTGTCCAATGGCAGTGAGTTTATCGACTTCGACTTTGGATGCAAATGAGACCTCACACTCGCGGTAGTAGTATTCTTCTCACAATGACTCCGCCGTCGAAGAACTCTTTCTCCTATTTCGGGGGGACACCGGTGCAAGTGCACGATAGCCGGCTGTGGAAAGCAGACAAGGGAATAGGACATCGTCCTGGGAATAGGTATGTGTCATGTATTTTGGTTATTACAGATGAGGGAAGGCCGACAGGTGCATCCTCGATTTCGATGTGTAAGACCTGATATCTGTGAAAGGGATGTCAAATGCCTTGCAGATGAAAGTAGCGTACATCGGCGTGTCATGTCAGCCAGTTATCCATGCCGTATCACTCCTCGTTAAATTGGTTCAACATGCCTGAAACGTCTAGCAATTCCAAACCACATGGAAACAAGAGTAGGGGGTGTAGTCAGGAATTAATATAGGCCAGTCGCTGGATAAGCTGCCAACGTGCTTTAACGTGGCATTTTCACCTCGTTAAAACCACGATATGAGCTCACGCCCGCGAAATAACCGGAACGAATAGTTTCTGCCTGATTTCCCGTTGTGATCATTCGCCAGGCATAACCGTTCTGCGGCCAAACCTGTTCATGATAGTATAAAAGCAAGTCATTTTCCTATCTTCACCAGTGTAACAGTGTTAGCCCCACTTCAAAGAGATTCTTCGAGCAACTCAACGGGTCGTACCACCTCAGCCAAACAATGCGTTTCTCCTTCCTCACCGTCATTGTTGCGTTGTCAACATATATCATGTCTGTAACAGCTTGTAGCCTACAGGAAGCGAGTTGCAGCCAGAGCAGTGACTGCTGCGATGAATTCAGTGCCTGCGTGAGCTTGGTGAGTGGGAGTATCTTCCAATTTTCACCTGACGGGACTCACCCTTTGTGCCTCTGAATCAGCCCCAGGGTAATATATGCTTTGACCTCGGAGTGGGGCACGCCCGGTTGTAGGAGCGGAGGTTGTTGAATTCAGAGAGCACCAGCAACTCGGAGCTCAAGACTGACAAAGCTCACAGCACGATTTGCAAGATAGAATCCCGACCAAGAATGGGGGCCCGTCATCACCAAAAGTCCAGAAAACAGGTATTACGTTATTAGGCTGACGGTCACGTGATTTTTGGGTCAAGGTGTTATGTCAGAACTTCCTTATTTGTATTTCAACGGCTATGATAGAGTCGTGATTTCAGGGTGATTGCAACCAAATTGCAACGGAATTGTGACGGAATTGGAATGCAATTGTAGTTTTATTTAAATGGAATTAATCTTTCAAACCTCCAATTTTGTCCCATTTAAATGGCTGTTGCGAGCATCATTTTCAAGCTCATTGTCAAGCATTGCGACACATAACAATCATGATCAGAGCATTGAAAATTTTCTATTAGATTGCAAGCCTATGGTACAAATTTTTATCTATAACGATTAGGTCTTGTAAATACAGCCACGGCAATAATATTGATAGCAATATATTCCTGGCTACACTGACAATCAGAATCAGAAGGATATCGAGGAGCTAAAAAAAAGACTTACCACCAGGAGACCATGCCATTGGCAAGGGGGGAGACGAGGGCGGTCTGAATGTCATAGTTGGAAAGGGTATGGCCATGTTCGAGCTGCTTGACTGAGGCCGGAAGATTGGGGGATGAGTGGACGTCGATTGTAGCAGGAGAGGACCAGAGTCACGAGTATGGGGTGGATGATCAACGTCCATAGGTGCAAGAGGTGTATGTGAAGGCATGTGACGACTCTCATCCAGCACTACAGGTGGTGGAGGACCACCTCGGAATGGACCAGGTGATGATCTAGATGCGGGAGCAGGTGCAGGAGGAGGCAAGTGAAGGTTGTCGCCACTAGGTGGGCCACTTGACTGAGGCTGGAAGATTGGGGGACGAGTGGACGTCGATTGCAGCAGAAGAGGAGGACCGGTGAGTCCTGGAGGAGGAACCATGGCGCCGGCATATGCGGTTGGGTGCACATCCTGAGGACCTGGTGCAGCAGGCAGCTGACCACCAGTGGCTTGAGCATTCTTGAGCAGCTGGAGATGCTGCGAAATGACATGGTTTCCAAGGTCAAGTTCGCTGGCACAAGCATAAGCATTGACAGACCTCGGAAATATAAGGGTTGATGCAGATGGCACGGGAGTATGCATCAAGGGCGTCATGGAATTGGTTGATTTGGAAGTAAAGAACCCCAGTAGAACACCAAAAGGTGGGGTTCCTGCCATCGTGGTAAACTGCCTGCTGGTTCAGGTTGATGGGGAGGAGGGACATGAGGGACAGAGGGTTGCTGGGGTGATGTGAGGGTGGATTAGAGGGCCGGGTGGAAGGAGACGATGTGTCAGAAGATGGCTGGGAAGATAACAATTAGTCTAAGCATAGCACTTTGAAACAAAAAACTAATACAAACGGAATGATGATGAGATATTCAGAAAAAATCAAGAAGTGCCGCCACAGGATCCAAAGTTGAGCACATTGCTCCCAGACCTGCCCTGAGGCTTCTTATTGGGTTCTAGGAGCTGCTGTTGTCCTGACCAGGAAGCTCTAATCCGCCGCTCTTCTGTGCACCAGTGATACCCGCAGGTCGACCAATCCTACTATGTGACAATATTGAGGCATGAGGTTGAAAAGAAAGAAAGCTGATGTAAACACTAAGCCACATGTTGAAATGATATTCAACCTTGTTTACATTGAGTTATTATGTAATAGCAATACTTTGCACTCCTGCTGATTCTGCTGCAGTAGCTGATGATGGGCGCTGGACTAATATTACATGTATGCCTGGACCACCCACGATGCCTGGATCGATGACGAACAATGCGACTATGAACTGCAGTGTCTTTCCACCTGATTCTGGATCACCACACACGTTGACATCATTGAAACGTCTCCCACCTGATATCCAGCACTGCGCATGTCCTAATATCACTGTAAGATTCTGAGTCCTGGACCGATAACTCTGTCAATTCTGAGGAGTTGCATAATCTAGTGTTACAGTATGATTCAGAGTCCAAGTAAGTACAGCAAAGTAAACTGATGGGCTAATACAACGAGTAATAATAGGTGCAGGATCCATTCTCAAGACTATTTGTGAGCCTGCCGAGTGGTACGATTAGTAGCCATTGCCGGCGTGGTCACCTTCCGTCCTCTTTTCAATTTCTTGGACCTCCCTCTAGTACTGCTCAGATCATCTGCCACCTCCTGGAGTACCTCGCCTGATGAGCTGATGACTGCAGCTCCCACCTCATCAGCCTGAGGTGTTGCAGCAGCAGCATCCTCCAAATCTGCAGCAGTAGTGTTGTTGGTGGCCACATTGTCGACAATGGGAGCTTCTGTAGTGTGCCGCCGCTGTGTGGAGAGGATAGGCTGTGAGATTGATTCAGATGGCAGAGCATTGACTTGTCTCTCCAAAGCAGCAGCTGTGGGAGTTCCTGGACCTGTTACATCTGCCACAGTTTCTGTTCCATCATCCGAACTTTCCATGTCAAGCACCGCAAGTGCGCGATCAATGGCATTCGTGAAATCTTCATGTACAGCAGAATCCAAGGCTGAAGGTTGTGCAGCTTTGAAGATGTAGTGGTTGATATTAGTTACAATCTGTACAATGCGCTTCGTTTTCCACTTGGTCACTAGAACTTTCTTATATGTGAAAAATAAATCCTTGTAGCTAATTGTTGACCTCTTGCCAATGCCTGTGCTCGAGAATTCAGTGTCAGGAGACAGTAAGAATATTGCCTGCAGCAGTGCGTGAGCGTGACTGCCAATTGAACTTAGATGATAGTATGGGTAGCTTACAAGAACTGCGGCCCAAGCGATGCAACCCGGTGTGACTTGCTGAATGCTCCATTTCATGCAGTTGGTATGTGCACCTCCGCCACTGGAAGCATGATGGAGAGATGTGATACCACACAACAAAGCTTTCAGAATCTGACAGAATCTGAGGATGTTCCGGGTGAGACAGACAGCCAAATCAGAGAGCACCACTAGACTTACTTGTGCCAACAGAAGCCAATTTCCGAAGACAGTCTTGAGTGATCGGTCCTCTTTCAACTCTGGGAATAGCACCAGAGGGAATGTTTTGTATGCCAGGTTTGTCGAAGACGTGACCCCAAGGAGCCATTGGATCTCAGGGACATTAGCTCTGTCGTAGCTAGTGTTGGTGAAGTATTTTGAAGGGAGGTCAAAAATGTTGCCAGCAACACTCCAAAGTTTCTTGATCTCATTAGCACGAGCATCTGGGATGGATTTCATCACCTACAATAATCATATTATATCACGCAGAAGTCCAGGAATGAGAATTCACTTACGAGATCACTAAAGTATGAACTTTCCATCACTTTGTGTAACGACTTGGGGAAGTGATGATAGAGCTTGTTCAGAAATGCTGACTCTTGAGTAGATTCAGTCGCATATCGGTCAGTGCTGTCAAAGGGAGTTGGCGAGTCTGGAAGGTGCTTATTGAGGAGGTCGCTACTGGGAAACATCTCAATCATCATGCCATACTTGTGAGCATAGATAGAGATGGTCTCCTCATGAATGCTGAGCTCATCATGAGCATCCGCATGCCATTTTCACTTGGGTTTTGCTGCATGCAAAGTCTTGTTTTCCTCTTTTATTGTCCTATTCTCTTCTTGAAGCTTTTGCATCTGAACTTGCAGCATTTTGAGCATCTGAGTGGATATGCGAGTCAGGAAATGCTCAGAACTGTGCAAAAAATATTACCTCGAGGAGTTCTCCTTTAGATGCACCAGGACCTGGGATAGAGATATGATCAGCATCAGCAGTGTTCTGACCATCCCATTCACTATCAGATTCAGAAGAATCTGCTGCGCTGGGCCGCAAAACATGTGACATGATGGTTTGACAAAGCTGTTTTGGGGATACCAATTGAGATTTTGTTCAAAGGGCAGGAGACGACAGAAATTACTCACCTAGTACCACGCATTATAAAGTGCCTGCACTGCCCAGTACCTTGGCAGTGTCAGACATAAAATTGCTACATGCAGTTTTACACGTCAGTGCAAGAGATTAGTCAATTGCGCACCAATGTGGTGCAAAACTCATAACAGACGCTTAGACTTGAGTAATAGAGCATGTGTAACTGCTGTGCATGATCAGATTCAAGTTTAAGTTGAGTTTAATAGAGTGAATCAATAGCCAAGCGACATACCTGCTCTTCGGGAAGAATTGGACATGGTGTTGGAGGGCCAATGGCAGTGGAGGTAAAGATATGGTAGAAGAGAGATGAGAGCGACATACCTGCTCTTCAGGAAGAATCGGACGTGGTGTCTGAGTCTGGAGTTAGATTCAGAGATACAGTGGATGGGAGACAAGAGCGACATACCTGCTCTTCGGGAAAAATCAGACGTGGTGTCATTCTTGGTGACAATAATGCTAGGAGGGGGGGTAGGGGTGGCGCAGCGTCCCTTGTTATGGGGAGAGGGCCACCACATGGTTGTTGGATGGTGGTTCGTGATATAGATAGTGATATATCATTGATTGAAGTTGCGGTTGGTGAACTGTTGAGACTTTGGGAATAAGGACCAGTGTGAACAACCTCGTGAAGACATATGAGAGTAGTAAGATTCAGGAGAGCAAGAGCGCGATTGTGTCCTCACAGGTGATGGTGATCTGGAGGGTGGTACCATTTTTGGTTCAACAAGGGAGGTGTGGGCAGGGTTGGCAGGTAAGGGATGGAACTCCCATCTCTGCCAGTTGTGAACAAAACAATATGAGAATGCGAGAGATAGCACAATATCAAACACAACGCACTTATTCAGGTCATCGTCATCATCATTTCAGTGCTGCTCTCTCTCCCACTCCTTATCTCTCTCCTTCTCCATCCCAATCACCTTGCGCTTGCCATCTGGGCCCATGTTCCCATTCATCCTTGGGTGGCTCCTCTTGAGAATCCTGCATCCGAGGTTGCCTCTGTGAGTGCCCTAACCATTGTCTTGCTGTTGAACCTTTTGGTTATTATGACAGTGGTTGTGGTTATTGTTGGTGGTGGTGATGTGAAAGGGATGTAGGAGTCAGGTTGTTGGGAATGCAGTGAAGGGTCAACAAATCTGCTGGCTAGCAGAACTATGTTGGGTGAATGCTGCCTAGCTGCTATTCAACCCAAGGGCTTCTGGACTAGACTCAGGGCTCAAGAGAGAGAGAGAGAGTGTGTGTGTGTGAGAGAGAGAGAGAGAGAGGGAGAATATGAAAATGTCACTCCAGACAATGAGGATAAGACTGTATATCAGGAGCTTTATAGTGAGCTATTAAGCTACTACTAAAACTAATAAGCTGCAAGTCTGGGGAA
>Ga0310811_10009422_pt1 | contig 12601 bp, 10 predicted proteins | sample YCmetagenome_FD_207642 | JGI IMG/M metagenome (GOLD analysis project Ga0310811, IMG submission 207642) | Soil microbial communities from experimental microcosm in Duke University, North Carolina, United States - YC | ecosystem: Engineered > Artificial ecosystem > Soil microcosm > Unclassified ... | reverse complement strand
GGTGTCGGCCGTTCCTGACAGCACCAGCGCAAAGCGCCAAAGGCGCGCCAAGCAAGGTTCGAGGCCTGCCCGCACTTCGCGTCGGCTGGCTTCGCTCATGCGCCCATTAAAGCACGATGCCGGGCGGCATAACAATCTGGCGCGACTGTCCATGGCAGTGGCGCTGCCGCACCTGGTCGATCAAATGAGAAACGGGACCGAATAATCACGGCCGGCCGGGTGTTGATTTGCCGATGAGGGTGATTTGGAATCCTAGGAGGCTCCCATGAGTGGTGCGATGCATCCTGCAGTCCAGCTTAACCAAGGCGACCCCACCAACGCCGATTCATTTTCGCAGACGAACCTGGTCTCGGATGGCTTTGTTCCGGCAGCGAATATCGACGCAAATCTAATCAACCCCTGGGGCCTTGCATTTAGTGCACAGGGCCCGTTCTGGATCGCAGACAACGGTTCGGGCGTGGCCACGATCAAAAATGGCGCGGGGATGCCGCAGACGGTTCTCGGGCAGTCTTCCATTACCATTGCGACGCCTTCTGGCCAGACGACGCCAGCCGCGCCGACCGGAGAGGTCTTCAATTTCACCCAGCAGGGATTTAACATTTCGAGCGGCGGCAAGATGGGCTCCGCCGTGTTCCTGTTTGCGACCGAGGATGGCACCATTTCCGGCTGGAATCCGGCAGTGAACGCCGGCAATACGGTCCTCGCCGTCGACAATTCGATGGAAGGCAACGGCGCGGTCTACAAGGGTCTGGCGATTGGCCAGACCGGAGGAGGTGACGCCTCCCTTTATGCCGCAAATTTCCGTAATGGCACGGTCGATGTCTTCAATAGCAGTTTTCAGCAGGTGAATAGCTTCACGGATCCAAATCTACCCGCAGGCTACGCACCGTTCAACGTACAGGTTCTGGACGGCAACTTGTTCGTCACCTTCGCCCTGCAGAACGCGGAAAAACACGATGACGTCAGCGGCCCCGGAAATGGTTTTGTCGATGAATTCGATCTGCAAGGGCATTTGATAAATCGAGTCGCGTCTCAGGGGGTGCTCAATTCTCCGTGGGGACTGGCGATTGCGCCTTCTGGCTTTGGTGCGTTTTCGAACGACCTTCTCGTTGGAAATTTCGGCGACGGGACGATCAATGCCTTCGATCCGAAGACCGATCAATTCCTCGGCACACTAGACGACGCCAATGGGACGCCGATTCATATCGAAGACCTTTGGTCCCTGGCTCCCGGCAACGGCAGTCCCAACAGCGATGCGAGCAAAGTCTACTTCACCTCCGGCGTTGCGGACGAACAACACGGATTGGTCGGTTCGTTGGGCGCGGTCGGGGACCCCAATCAGTCGACGATCTCGTTGACCGACGTTCATCATTCTGTTTCGGTTGGATGAAGGGAGAATCTGCCACTTTCGCGGGCGCTCATCTTGAGGGCTTCGTCGCGTTCTAGCGTTGAGTGCAGGCTGTTCTGATGCTCTCATTCTAGGGGGACGCGTCGTGGATGTTTTGGAGTGGCCACGCGCGGGCTCGGCAAGCGAGACCGGTGAGATCAACCCGCGCCTGCGCGCGGTGATGGAAGCTGCGCGATTCCACGGCTTGGCAATCGAGCCCGGCGATTTCCCTGCCGTCTGTCGGCAATCAGCGCCGTCCCTGGGCGCGCTTGCGGCTTGGGCGCAAGGGGCCGGGCTGTGGGCACGTGGCGCACGGCTGCGCTGGCGGCAGCTCATTCGGCTGCGGGACTGCGGGCCGGTGGTGTTGCTGTTCACCGACGGCGGTGCTGCCGTGATGACGGGTGTGAGCGCCGCGTGCAATGTGGTGTTCCTGAAGGATCCGCGTGCGTCCGCTAATGAGCCGGCAGTTGCCGTGGACGAGTTGCGCCTGGAGCGCGCGTGGGCAGGCGAGACGTTGCTCCTGCGGGCGCGACGCGGCCGTGACAATGCCGACCCGCCATTCACACTGAGTTGGCTCGCGAGCCTCATCGTGCAGGAAAGGGGGCTGCTCCGCGACATCGGGCTTGCCTCCCTGACGCTGAGTTTCCTGACGATCTTCCCGCCTCTGTTGGTGATGCAGGTCGTCGACAAGGTGCTGACGCACAACAGCTATTCGACGCTGGTTCTGCTCGCCTGCATCCTCGCGATCGCGACCGCCTACGAGGCACTCCTCGGCTCGTCTCGCCGGCTGATCGTGATGGTGGTCGGCGCGCGGCTCGACGCGAAGCTGAACCTTCACGTCTTCAACCGCCTGCTTCGTCTGCCGCTTGACTTTTTCGAGCGCCATCCCGCGGGCGAGACGATGCACAAGATCGCCCAAATCTACAAAGTGCGTGAATTCCTGACGGGAAAGCTGATGGCGACGTTCCTCGACTTGATGACGCTCGCGGTGTTGCTGCCGTTTCTATTCTATCTGAATGCTTCCCTTGCCTGGCTGGTGCTGGCTTGTTCCGCTCTGATTGTGCTGGTCGTGCTCGCCTTTCTGCGTCCCTTGCAGCACCGGTTCACCCGGGTGATCGAGGCCGAAGCCGAAAAGGCTGCGGTGCTTGGTGAGACCATCTTCGGCGTCAAGACCGTGAAATCGCTGGCGCTCGACCCGCAGCGCAGGAAACTGTGGGATGCCTGTGTCGCCGAAGCGGGAAGCTCGCGCCTGGCCTTCGGGAAACTGGCGAACTGGCCGCAGACAATCGTCACGCCGATCGAGCGCTTCATGTCGGTCGGCATCGTGCTGGTCGGCGCCTACCTGGCGCTGACCGACCATTCCGGCTACGCGGTCGGCGCGCTGTTCGCTTTCATGATGCTGAGCATGCGCGTGGCGCAGCCGCTCGCCGGGCTGGCGCGGCTCATCGAGACCTACGAGGAGGTCGCCGCCGCGATCGGTGAAGCCGCATCCGTCCTAAACCGTCCTTTGGAGTGCGAGGACCTTTCGCGCGGGCTGCGTCCTCGATTTTCCGGCGCGTTCACTTTCGAGGATGTCAGCTTCACCTATGGTGGCACAAAGTTGCCCGCGCTCGACCGCGTCAGTTTCGAGGTGCCGGCTGGCGCCATGCTCGGCATCGTGGGGCGCAGCGGTTCCGGCAAGTCGACATTGGTGCGGCTGCTGCAAGGGATCAGCCAAGACTATAGCGGTTTTTTGAAGATCGACGGCAACGACGTGCGCGAGATCAATCTGCAGCATCTGCGGCAGAGCTTTGGCGTGGTCTTGCAGGAGAATTTTCTCTTCCGGGGCGCGGTCCGTGAGAACATCATCGCCGGCCGTCCTGGCCTGACGCTGGAGGACGCGGTGCGGGCGGCGCGCCTCGTCGGCGCCGAGGAATTCATCGAGCGCATGCCGAACGGGTACGAGACGATCATCGAGGAAGGGTCGCCCAACCTCTCCGGCGGACAGCGGCAGAGGCTCGCCATCGCGCGGGCGTTGATCACCGATCCGCGGATTCTCATCCTCGACGAAGCAACGAGCGCCCTTGATCCTGAAAGCGAAGCGCTCTTGAACGCGAATCTCTTACGCATTGCGCATGGTCGGACGATGGTCATCGTGTCGCACCGGCTCTCGTCGTTGATCGATTGTGACCAGATCCTGGTCCTCGACCAGGGGAAGGCCGTCGACATCGCACCGCACGGCCTGCTGCTCGAACGTTGCGCGATCTATCGGCATTTGTGGGCGCAACAGAATCGTCATCTCGACCGTCAGGGGCCTCGTCATGCGCGGATCAACTAGCCTCGCCCCGCACCCTGAGCCGACGCTGCCGTCCATACTGGAATTCCAGTCGCCGTCCGCCACCATCGTGACTGCCCCGCTGCCCCGCAGGGCGCGAGGCACGATATGGGTGATCTCAAGCATGTTCGCCGCATGCATTGCGGCGATGGGGCTGATCCCCATCGATCGCGTGGTGACCGCGCCGGGAAAGGTGATCTCCCGGACCCCGACGCTCGTCGTGCAACCCCTCGAAACCTCGATCGTCCGTTCCATCGACGTGACGGAGGGCCAGCGCGTGCAGACGGGCGAAGTGCTTGCACGCCTCGATCCGACCTTTGCCGTGGCGGATGTCAGCGCATTGGCCGCCCAAGTCTCGGCGCTTCAGGCGGAGGTGTCGCGCCTGCAGGCGGAAGCCGAGGGGCGTGTGTTCACTTACACCGGGGGTGATAAAAATCTGTTGCTGCAGGCAGAGATTTTTGCCGCGCGTCAGTCGGAGCGGAAGTTCAAGCTGGAGACCTATGCGCAGCGCATCAGCGGCCTGCAGGCGGCAGTGGCGCGCGGCCTCGCCGATGTGCGGGGCTACGAGAAGCGCAAGGCAGTGGCCGAAAAGATGCTGTCTGTACGCCAGGAGTTGGAGCGGCTGCATGTCGGGACTGTGGTCAACTCTCTGGCCGCAACCGACAATTTTCTTGAGGTATCGCGCAGTCTTGCGACCGCCACGCAAGGCGTGGAGAGCGCCCGGGATAACCTTGAGGCGATGAAGGCCGAGCGTGACGCCTACGACCGGACCTGGTTCGCAGAGCTCACGCAGAGGCTCTCCGAGCAGAGGCAGAAGCTGGCCGATGCGCGCGAGCAGCTCAGTAAAGCACAATTGCGCCGTCGGTTGATCGAATTGCGCGCCGACCGTGATGCGATTGTCCTGACTTTGGCCAAGGTTTCGATCGGATCCGTGCTGCAATCAGGCGAGCAGTTCATCACGTTGGTCCCGGCAGACGCGCCGCTCGAGGTGGAGGTCAACATACGCGGACGCGATGACGGCTTTGTCCATGTTGGCGACGCGGTGGCCATCAAGTTTGATACATTTCCTTTCTCGCAGTACGGCCTGGCGCACGGAAAAGTGCGCACGATCAGCGCCGATAGCTTCACGGCGCAGGACGACGCGAAAACACGTGCGGGCTCGGTTTCCGCGAGCACGGGCAGTGCCGAGCCCTTCTACCGCGCGCGCATCACGGTCGACGTGGTGCAATTGCACGGCGTGCCGGCGGGCTTCCACATCGTGCCCGGCATGCCCGTCACCGCCGACGTCATGGTCGGCAAACACACGGTCCTTGGCTACTTGCTCGGCCGCGTCTTGCCTGTGGGCGCGGAAGGGATGCGCGAGCCATGAGCCGTGCCGGCGCTCACCTTGATCGGCTGGTCAGCGTGCTGCCGGCCGCCGCGGCGCTGCGGCGCGCCGTTCGGCTCGCCGAACGAGGGGAGGTGGCGCGGGCCTTTTCGCTCCTCGCGCGGGCTGCCCGTGCAGGCCTGATGGAAGCAGAATTCAGGGTCGGCCGTTGCTATCTTCAGGGGGCTGGCGTTCCGGTCAGCCGCGGCGACGCACAGTACTGGCTGCGGCGCGCCGCAATGCGCAATCACGCCGACGCCCAGTCACTGCTCGCCCTGTTCCATTTTTACGGTTTCGGCGCCCAGGACCGGAGACAAATTTCGAGCCCGCGCAACGAGGCAAGCCTGTTCTGCGCCACCGAATCTCGCGCACCAGACTTCGTCGAAGCAAGGCGTTGGGCAGAGCGCGCGGCAAGTGCGGGGTCGGCAGATGGGCAGGCCATGCTGGCGTACCTCCTCACGTCCGGGCCGGAATCGATGCGCGACGTCGATGCAGCCCATCGGTGGTACGAGCTGTCCGCCAAGGCTGGTTGCCCCCAAGGGGCTCTTGGCTATGGGCTGTCACTGATGCGGTGCGCCAAGGACAAGGAGGGGCGGTATCAGGCTGCCGAATATGTCCGCCGCGCGGCGGACGCCGGGTTGGCGAATGCCATCTGCCTGCTTGGTGTTCTGACTGAGAGCGGCGATGGCGTCGCGCGAAGCGTCGCGGCCGCGGCGCAGCTCTACCGGCGAGCGGCCGAGAAGGGCGATCGTTCCGGCCAGCGACGATGGGGCTTGGCCTTGGTGGAAGGACGCGGCGTCGAGCTGAACGCAACTGAAGGTGAATCATGGCTGCGGCGGGCGGCGCTCGCCGGCGATGGCGAAGCGGCAGCCCGCGTTGGCGATCTCTACGCCAGGGGAGGCTCGCTCCCGCCGAACCCTATCGAGGCGGCGATCTGGTACCGCCGCGCCGCAGAGGCCGGGCACGCCACGGCGGCGCGGTCATTGGGCCTGCTTCACCTCACCGGAGCCGGGGTGGCACGAGATCCGGAAGCGGCGGCGCAATGGCTGCGCGTCGCGGCCGACGCGGGCGATCCAAGGGCGCGGGTGGACCTTGCCAATCTCTGGCTGAGGGGTGTCGGCCATCCCGGGGACTTGGCCAAGGCTCGCCGTTGGCTCGAGGAGGCGGCGCGCGGTGGCGACATGGTGGCGGCTTGCAATCTCGGCGTCTGCCTCGCCGAGGGACACGGCGTGGAGCTGGACGAGCGGCAGGCGGCGACATGGCTGCAGCGCGCTGCGGGCGCTGTTGTGGAGGCGCAGTACTATTATGGGCGGATGCTCGTTGACGGGCGCGGCGTGGAGGCCGACGCCACCGCAGGGCGGGCGTGGCTCGCCCGGGCTGCCGGAGCCGGCATGGCGAACGCGCAGGCTGCGCTCGCCGAGATGATGGTGAATGGACGCGGTGGCCCGCGCGATCCGTTAACGGCCGCGGCACTGTTCGAGAAGGCCGCCCGCAAGGGCCATGTTGGCGCGATGTTTGCGCTCGGCGTACTGAACGTGGGCGTGTTGAACATGGGCGTACCGAACGGTGCCAACCATATGATCGCACAGCGCTGGTTGCGGGCGGCGGCGGATCGGGGACATGGCCATGCTCAAATGGTGCTGGACAGCTACCAGCAGCGCGGACATGTGGGCGGATCCGGAAGCGAGGATTTCGATGTCGGCGTGCCTGTAGGCCAGAGAGGGGCGGTGTGACCAGTAGGCTGTGGCCTGTTGGCCGCGTACTTTGAACGTCATGGTCGCGGGCACAACGACGAATGCCTCTCCCTCTTCTTTGTTAAAGTCGTTGACGTATGGGTGTACCGTCGCCAGCAGATCCTCACTTGTGCGCGTAATCTGTAAAAACGTAATCTCTTGTCTTCACGATCGTGTGGCACGCGAACCCGCACTTGGCGTCGTGCCCCTGCGGCGGTGTGTCAGCCAAGGTGCCGGGCCTGAACGTATGGGATGCAGCATCATAGTCGAACACGGCCCATCCCCATCCGCCGCTGTCCGCGAACCTCTTGCTGTCCTTCACCATGAAGTCGACGTCATGCTGCGTGCCTGGTACCGTCGCTTTGGGAAACGTCGACATCATTTGAGGGTTCCAATGGATCTTCGCCAACTTGGCGCCGTCGGGGACAGGCTTGCCGTTTTCGGGAATGCCAGCCAGATAGGCCTCGATCATCACAGGATTGGCGAGGATTGCAGCCATCACGTGTCCGTCCATACTGATGGAGACAACCTCCCACTTCTCGTATCCTCTAAACTCAGAGAAGCCGAGCCCATTCGGCACTTTCAGAGTGTATTTGTCCTGTGCGGATATGGCCCAGCCGCCTACGGCGGCGAGCACGCCCGTCATGAGCGCAACCGTCGCGATTCTTTTGCTCTTCATCACCAGCACCTCTTTTGCCAAAGTTTAGCGGGTCGACTTTCCAGAGCTACTTGGGTGGGGCGACGATCATGCCCGATGGCGTTTCGCTGAACGGCAACGTCGCGGCAAACAGCAGAGATCGTCGCATGGCCGTTCGTCACGAACGCATGTCGAAATTTTAGAGTTCACCTTAAATTGTCCGAGTCCTAACAGCAAGTTCGAAGTGCCAAGGTCACTTGTCGCCAACATGTGTCAGGAGGAACCGCCTCGCAAAGAGATGAGTGCTCCCTCCTGGACATGCGCCAGTGTCTTGTTTTTGCATGCGTGGCGTCGCCTTTGAACGAAACTGGCGACGGGGCTCAGAAACGCTTGTCAGGTGGCGACTTTTCCGTTTCGCTGTCTTGGCCCCCGATCGCCGGGTGCGCCGCGAACAGGAGCTGCGTCATGAAGGTCACCGTCGACATTGACTGTACGCCTGAGGAGGCCCGGCGCTTCCTCGGCCTCCCCGACGTCGTTCCCATTCAGCAGGCTATCATGGAGAAACTCCAGGAGCGCATGCAGAGCGCCATCGACGCAACCACCCCGGAGGCGCTGCTGAAGGCGTGGATGCCGATGGCGCCCGATCAGATGCAGCAGGCCTTCGCCAAGCTGTTCGGTGCCTTCGGGGGACCGAAGTCGGACAACAGGGACTGACACCGCAACGGGCGAAGCCCCTCCAAGCTCCCCCTGCTCCTGACCATAGGTCTGTCCTGCAGCCCGCACCTTCTGGATTCGGCCAGATCCGACGACGTCGGCGCTGCGCCCATCTGGGTCGGTCGATCAAAAATCCCTTTGTGGCGCTTGCAATCACCTTTCGGTGGCCTACCATGGATCGCGTAGCTCACCCTGCAGGAGCGGAGCCATGGACCTCACCGCCGTGCCCATCGTCAAGCCGGACGCTGCCAACTTCATCTTCGGCCAGTCGCATTTCATCAAAACCGTGGAAGACATCCACGAGGCGCTGATCGGTGCGGTTCCGGGCATCCGCTTCGGGTTGGCCTTCTGCGAGGCCTCCGGTAAGCGGCTTGTGCGCTGGTCGGGTAATGACGAAGCTGCGCTCGCCCTCGCACGCGACAACGCCTTGGCCATCGGCGCCGGCCACATCTTCCTGATCTTCCTGGGCGACGGGTTCTTTCCCCTAAATGTGCTGGCTGCGGTGCGCGCGGTGCCGGAGGTCTGCCACATCTATTGCGCGACGGCCAACCCGACACAGGTGATCGTCGTGCAAACGGAGCAGGGCCGCGGCGTGCTCGGTGTGGTCGATGGCGCCTCGCCGCTGGGTGTCGAAACCGACGCCGATATTGCGTGGCGCAAAGACCTGCTGCGAAAGATTGGCTACAAGCTGTAGTGAGCGCATCCGGCAGCCGTCGGCTTCCCGGCCCTATGGCATGACGCCAGGGCCGAAAGCCTTTCTGAGCGCGATCTGTCCGGGCGGGGTGATGGTGACGGCGCGCGAGCCCTCGACGCGGCGTATCCAACCGTGGCGAAAGAAGGTGTTGCACAAGACCACACCAACGGTTCCGGCGATGTGCGGGCGCCGCTCACTCCAATCGAGACACGGCCGGCAGAACACGCGTCCGCTGTGCCGGGCGAGTGGCGGCATGGACGCGATATCGATCCCGAGATCCTGCAGAAAACTTGCCCCCTGCGCTGTGAGGGCGCCGCCATCCGCCGAGAGTTCGATATGGCCGCGTTCCACCATCTCATCGGTTATGGCGACGGCGACCTGTCCGGCAAGATGGTCGTAGCACGTACGGGCGTGCCGCAATGCCTTGTCGCGCGGGCCGACGGTCACCCGCTTGCCGGCCGCCGGAGCGTCCCGGGCGTTGATGGCGGCGACAGCCATGATGCTTTCCAGCATGTGCGCGACGGGCCGCGACGCCAGACGATGGTAGTGGTGTCGCCCCCGGCGTTCCATGACGAGCAGGCCGGCTTCCGTCAGCCGGGCCAGATGGGCACTCGCGGTCTGGGGCGTGATGCCGGCGGCACCCGCGAGTTCAGCTGCCGTCAAGGCGCGGCCGTCCATCAGCGCGGCGAGCATATTGGTCCGCGCCGGGTCTCCGACCAGGGCAGCAGTCTCGGCGATGGCGGCGGTGCTGATCATGGCGCTTTCTGGTTCCCTATACGTCCGCTTTGAAGGTTCGGCCTAGATCGGGCCCCGTGCCGAAAGGCATTGCTTCGGCCACCATCGAACGATCAAGGCGACATCTCTCACGTGTCGCATCGTACTGTTGTGCGACGCACTCTCCAACCCAACTTTAACTCTCAATTCGGGGGCGCCCCACGTGTGGCGCAAGCGCCGCTCCGCATGTCTCAGAAGACTTACGCAGGAAGCATTGCCGCTTCCTCGCGCGCGATATCGACGAAGCGCTGGAGCCGAGGCGAGACCGGACTCGCCTTGACCGTGAGCAGAAGCTCACTCACCGCTTCCGGATCCGCAAGGGGACGGCTGACCACGTCGGAAATGCCCATCCGCGCATAGCATTGCGGCAGAATGGCGATGCCGATGCCGGCGGCAACGAGACCAAGAACGGAGCCAAGTTCGCGTGCATGCTGGGCAACGCGCGGTGCCAAGCCGGCCTGGCTGCACAGCGTCATGAAATGGTCGTACATGCCGCATCCGATGTCGGGTGCAACGCTGACGAAGGTTTGCCCTTCCAGCCGCGCCAGGCTGAGCGCGCCGCGCGTGGCGGCAAGCGCGTGGGTCATCGGCAGGAAGACGGCGAGTTCGTCCCGCCAGATCCGGTGCGCGATCAGGCCGGGACCAGCCTGGAAATAGTAAGGCGGCCGCAGGATGCCGATGTCCAGCTCTCCGTTGAGCAGGGCCTGGAGCTGCTGTGCGGTCGACATGTGCCGGAGTTCGATCCCGATCTCAGGGTAGCGGTCCCGAAAGGCACGCATCAGCCGGGGAAACATGTCGAGCATTGGCACTGAGCCGGTGAAGCCGAGCCGGATGAGGCCGGCCTCGCCCTTTGCCGACAGGGCGACCACTTCGGCGGCCCGGCGCAGTTCCTCGAGCACCTTCCGGGCGGAATCAAGCAGCAGCGCCCCGGCATGGGTGATCTCCACCTTACGCCGCGTCCGGCTGAAAAGCGTCGCGCCGAGTTCCTCCTCCAACGCCTTGATCTGCATGCTGAGGGGCGGCTGGCTGACATTCAGCCGTTCGGCGGCGCGGCTGAAGCTGAGTTCCTCGGCAACGGCAACGAAATATCGCAACTGACGCAGTTCCATGTCTTATATAAAAACCAGATAAATCGGCGGTCAACAACGTATTAGACTTTATAACTGACTTCGCGTGGTATCCGGGCAACTTGGGAGAACGACAAAATGCTCGGATTCAGGATCAATCGCCGTGATCGACAGGTGCCGGCGGAGCTCGTCGAGGGCTTCCGCAAACTGCCGGCTGCCAATGTCAGCGACGTCATGGCACGCATGGTGGCCGGCGGCGCGCGGCTCCGGCCGATGCATGGCGGCGGGGTCATGGTGGGTGTGGCGCTGACCGTGAAGACGCGCCCGGGCGACAATCTGATGGTCCACAAGGCGATCGACATGGCGGCCCCGGGGGACGTCATCGTCGTCGACGCCGGCGGCGACCTGACGAACGCGCTCATCGGCGAGATCATGGCGAGCCATGCCGCGACACGAGGTGTCGCCGGTTTCGTGATCGACGGCGCGATCCGCGATGCCGCGGCGATCCGGGCAGGGCGCTTCCCGGTCTTTGCCGCGGGCGTCACGCATCGTGGCCCGTACAAGAACGGCCCGGGCGAGATTAACGTACCCGTCGCGCTTGACGGAATGGTCATCGAGCCGGGTGATCTGGTCCTCGGCGACGATGACGGGCTGGTCGCGGTTTCGTTCGAACATGCCGAGACCGTGTTTGCTGCCGCATCTGAGAAACATGCGGCGGAGGAGAACATCCTTGCCGGCATTCGCGCAGGCCTGCCGCAGGACCGCGCCTGGGTGGACGAGACGCTGAAACGCCTCGGATGTGCGTTCGACGCGAGCTGACAACCTAGAAAAATAAGGAGGACACAATGCCTTCGAGCGAAACACTCGAGAAGGCGACGATGCGTCGCGTCTACTGGCGACTGATCCCGCTGCTCTTCGCCGGAATGTTCCTGAGCTATCTGGACAGGATCAATATCGGATTTGCGGCGCTGCGGATGAACCACGATCTCGGGCTCACGCCGTCGGTGTTCGGTTTCGGCGCCAGTATCTTCTTCCTCGGTTACATGTTGCTCGGCATGCCGAGCAACTTGGCGCTCGACCGCATCGGCGCCCGCGTCTGGATCCCGGTCATCCTGATCTTCTGGGGCCTTGTCGCGACGTTCACGGCCTTTGTCCGGGGACCGGAAAGCTTCGACGCGGTCCGTTTCCTGCTCGGCATCGCGGAAGCCGGCGCGCTTCCCGGCTTCGCGCTCTACGTAACGCGCTGGTTTCCGTCCGCCTACCGGGCTCGTGCGATCGCCGGCTACATTATCGCGGGCCAAGTTTCGGCGATTGTCGGCAGTCCGCTGGCCGCGGTCTTGGTATCCTCGACCGATCATTTGTTGGGCCTGCACGGCTGGCAGTGGATGTTCATCCTGGAAGGATTGCCCACCGTTCTGCTCGGGATCGCCTTCTTCACGCTCCTCACCGAACGCCCTGCCGACGCACGCTGGCTGGATGCTGAACAGCGCACCTGGCTGCAGCAGACGCTCGATGCGGAGCGCGCGGCCGCGGAAGGCGTGCGGCGTTTCCGGCTCACCGATGTGGCCTCTGACGCACGCGTATGGAGCCTCTCGATCCTCTTTGGCTGTGCGCTGGTCGGCATCTACGGGTTGCTGATTTGGATTCCCCAAATCATCAACGCGATGGGGCACATGAGTCTCTTCGAGGTCGGACTGCTTTCGGCGGTCCCGCCGCTGGTCGGCGTCGTCGGTCAGCTAGCGGTGAGTCACAGCTCGGACCGCACCGGCGATCGCAAGAAGCATCTCGGCGCCGTGTACCTCCTCGGCAGCATCGCGCTCGCGGCCAGCGCCGTGTGCCCGAACGTGGTCGTCGCCTACCTGCTGCTCTGTTTGGCAAGCTTTGGGATCTTCGCCGGCAATCCGCTGTTTTGGAG
>Ga0310811_10009421_pt1 | contig 12603 bp, 13 predicted proteins | sample YCmetagenome_FD_207642 | JGI IMG/M metagenome (GOLD analysis project Ga0310811, IMG submission 207642) | Soil microbial communities from experimental microcosm in Duke University, North Carolina, United States - YC | ecosystem: Engineered > Artificial ecosystem > Soil microcosm > Unclassified ... | reverse complement strand
ACCAGCGGCGTATTCGTCACCCCGCCAGGCACCAGCACATTGCACGTCACCCCGGTGCCCTGAAGATCCGCCGCCAGCACGGCCATCGCCGCTTCGGCCGCCGCCTTGCTCGCGCCGTACAGCAGGTAGCCGCCGCGCACCATGGTGCCGAGGCTGGTTGTCACGGTGATGACCCTCCCTTGCCCGGCTTGCAGCATCTGCGGCACCACCGCGCGCGTCATCATGATCGGCGCCGTCGCATTCACTGTCAGGAAGCGCTGCCACTGCTCCGGCGTCACCTCCCAGAACCGCAACGGATTCTGCCGCTGATCTGCCTTGATCGAGGCCTGCCCGATCCCCGCATTGTTCACCAGGATATCGATCTTGCCGAAGCGGCTCAGCACCGTCGAGACGATCATGTCGAATGATTCAGGCCGCGCCAGATCGGCCGGAATGGTCTGCAATGTCCCCGGTTTGCCGTGCACTGTCGCGGCGAGTGCAGCGAGTGCAGCCTCGTTGCGGTCCACGCCGGCCACATCGATTCCGGCATCAAGCAGGCCCAGCGCCATCGCGCGGCCAATGCCGCTCGCCGCTCCTGTCACGATCGCAATCTTGTTCTCTCCGGCCATTGTCATGTCCTCCCGCTTTGAGGATCGACCATCGCGCGCGCAGTCGCGTCATGCAATGCAGCTTCACTCATCGCCGTTTGACGGGATGGCTGTTCCTCCTATCCAAAACGCACTAACGTCATCGTACAGCTAGGCACCACGACCGGGCTTCAAAGTGGGAACCGTCGGAGAAGCAGCATGAACCGCCTGATGGCGACGCGTCTCACTGGCCTGTACGTGGCCGTTGCCATCGGCCTGGCGATGTTCGCCGGCTCACTTGCCGTCGCTGCCACGCCGCCAAAACCAACCATCAGCGAGGATGCGCGCGCCGCTGTGGCGCTGATGGGCAAGACGCTGCTCGCCAAGGAGTTCTCGTTCCACGCGCGGACTATTCGGCCCTATGCGTCCGAGAACGGTGTGCTGCTGCATGTCGAGCACGACTTCAAGGCCACGGTGCGCCGGCCGGATCGCTTGCTGATCGACGCCAATGGTGACGAAGGACCGCGCAAGCTGTTCTACGACGGCAAGACAGCCGTCCTCGCGCTCGATGCCGGCAGGGTGTACGCGACGTTGCCGGTTCCCGACACCATCACGAAGATGATGTACGTCGTGATGGGCCGCTTCGGGCTCGACTTTCCTCTGGCCGACTTCCTCACCGACGCACCTGACAAGGCTTTCCTCCATGGCGTCACCTCGGGACGCGTGGTCAATAAGGTGACGATCACCGGCGTGCCATGCGTGCACCTGGTGTTTTCCCAGCCGCCGGGCATCGAACTGGAACTTTGGCTCGAGGCGGACCGCGGCATCCCGCGAAGACTCATCGTCACCGACAACAATGCGCCCGGTAAGCCAAGCTTCATCGCCGAGATGTCCGATTGGGACTTCGCCGTGCATCCTGCCGATGCGGATTTCGTTTTCACGCCACCGAGCGGTGCCAAGGAGATCGACTTCGGCATGGTGCTCAGCGCGCAGCACGCAGGAGCTCCGCAATGAACCACGTCATTCAGATCTCGCTCGCTGCCTTGATCGGACTTGCCGCTCCATTGCAGGCCTTCGGCTGGGGGACTGTGACCGGTCCGCGCGGCGGAACCGCTACGACGGGTCCGAGGGGCGCCGGCTATGCGGAGGGTCCGAATGGCGCCTCCGCGGCACGCGGCCCAAGGGGCGCCGGCTATGCCCAAGGGCCTAACGGCGGCACCGCCGTGCGAGGCCCATATGGCGGCGCTGCTGCCGTCGGTCCGAATGGCGGCACCGCGTATCGTGCGCCCACCTACGGCCGCCCTGTCTATGGCGGTGCCGTCTACGGCGGCGCGGTCTACCGGCCGTGGGTCGCGGCACCCTATTACGGTGCAGTCGTCGCCGGCGTGACAATTGGCACCGTGATCGCAGCCACAACGCCGCCGCCGCCCCCGTCACCAGCCTTGTGTTGGTACTGGTCGAGCCCAGCCCACAACCAGGGGTATTGGGACTACTGCGGCGGCTAGCTGCCGCCCATCCGCCCAAACACCATGGCGTCACGGTTCTGCCGCATCAGGGACGTGATGCTCGGGACTTTTTCGAACCCCAGACCATGCGGCAGCTCATCATCCGAGCCTTGCATGACACGAGCGTAGCTCTCGCCCGCCACTTTCTCCCATTTGCCCGCGGGCTTGCGTACCTCGAGGGTAACAACCGTCGCCTTCAGCACAAGGCGCACGATGGGGGCGTTCGGCGCGCCCGGCTTCGTCAGGCTGGGATGGCCCGCGATGACCCGCCAGCCATTGGCCAACGCCCAGGCGGTCAGTTCGTCCTTCGTCATGGCCTCAATCCTCGCTGACTGGCACAGGGCTCAGGAATGCGGCGACCGCTTCGCCTTGCCGCCCTGCTCTGACCGCGCTCGCCACAACGCCATGTCCGCTTCCTTGCTGAACGCCACGCGGACGCCCTTGCTACCCCGGCTCACACGGATCTTGCCGCCATTGCGCGCCTTGTGCTCGGCGAGCCATCCGATGACTTCCGGATCCTCGCTGGTCCGACCCTCGAACTCGAGCACTCCGACAATCTCTTCCTCTTTGCGGCGCTTTACCATCGTACGTGCTTTCTTGAAGTTTCACGGGAACGCGTCGCCTGTCTCGATGGCCGATTGCGGGACCTGCGCAGCAACCCACAATGATTTGCCCTGCCGTCAGGCGCGAATAGGTGGCGGCTTTTTGCACTCTCTTCCCGAATTTTGCCAGACCCCCTCCCGGCCAATGCAGCCGTCCCGACGCTGCGGCGGCCGGCGCAGGGTCGGAACCCGTCATGCAAACCGATGCAGGGCGGCACCGTCCGGATTGCCCGGAACCTGCGGCTTACAGAATGCGGAACCCGGACCGGGATCCGAAACGAGAACTCGGACCCCTACTTTCTCGGCTCCCTCCACAAGGGCTCCAGGATCGACTACTTCGCCCGCCGGGAGACATGGAGCCTTGCGGAACTTGCCGCCGAACTGGGCCAGACCAAGCCCACGGTCTTCCGCATCCTCCACACGCTCGGCTCAGCCGTTGTTCAGCACGAACAGATTCGCTGGCAGGCGCTGCCGCCCCTTCAGGACCTCGCGCGCGACACTGGCGAGACGGTGCATGTGGGCATCCTCTACGACGGCGAGGCCCAATCACCAGCAGCAAATTGTCGGCCGCCGCGAGTTCGGCAGCACCGGCTCGCAAATGCGTGATGCATTATTGTCCGAACACGCTCTTCAGGAACGCGAGGACGTCATCGTGTGCCTTCTTCATGGCGGCTTCGTCGTAGTGGAACGTCCCGCCACGCTCGAGACACGGATCGGAGGGACTGAAGCGCTGATTCGTCTCTACATTCAGCACGATACCACCTTCGCTTTCGGCGAGACGGCATCTGCGCGGCGAGAGACCTTGTGGAATTTTCAGCTCCTGCGCCCAGGCTGGTGCATCGAAGCCGTGCTGCGCATCCGGGTATTCGATGTAGCGGACGTTCTTGCCTGCCTTCGTGAGACGAGATGCATACTCACGGCATGCAGCCGCAGGCACCCAATCGTCGGCAGCACCGTGCAGCATCAGCACCGGTTTGGTAACGGCTTCATCATGCTGAAAGGTGATATTACAAGGTCCGTAAACTGAAATGTGCGCGGCAAAGCGGACATCGGAACTGAACAATCTCCCAAATCGCTCCAGGCTGGAGTAAAGAGCCGGTGGGCCCCCATGCGAGAAGCCCATGACTGCGATTCTTGAGGCGTCGACCAAGGAATTCTTTGCGAGAACGTCGAGTGCCCCGACCAGATCGTAGATCCGGGACATCGGGCTCACTCTCGCCGCCTCCGTAGTGATGTTCTTCAATCCGCGACCCGACCAGCTGTCGACGATGAAGACCGCGTAACCGGCCTCGTTCAAGACGCGTGACCATTCGCCCACCGACCCATTGTAGCCACCAATGCCCTCAGAGCCGTGCAGCAGCACGACCGTCGGATGCTTACCACTCGCCCTCGCAGCGCGTAGATGGCCCGCGAGCGTTATGGGCGCGCCCTTTTTTCCTGCGAGAAAGTCGGTAGCCGCCGTATCCGCCGACTGAAAGGAATGCACTTCTTGGCTCGCGAACTGCGCTTCCGCAGCCGATGTGAAAAGTAGCATGCTGAGCATGCACAGATGTGCTTTCATTGTTACTCGACCTTTTGCAGCTCTTCCCCCAACGGCGGAACATCAGATGACCAGCGCCGCACGTCCGCTTCGGGCCAGAACCTGACCTCATGAGCATTCGATAAAATCAGCCCTGTTCGGACCTCTGCTGGCTATGCCCAGGTTGCGCTTTGGCCGGTGCGATGGGCGGACCTACGTGACCAAGAGCAGCTCAACAACTGCGTCAGGGTGAGTGATCATTGAATCATGAGGCGCCGCAAGATCGACCCATCTCCACCCTGACCAAGACCGTACCAGCTTGCGCGAGTCTTCCAGTACCGGATGGGACGGCTGGGTGGAGTGTATGTAGGTTGACGGCAGATTGTTGCCGACCGGCCCCTTGAACGCGAGCGCCGTCGTGTAGGTCTGCAGCGGATGAGGAGATAGTCGCCGACGCGCCCAGTCGTAGTCCGGGTCGCCCTCCTTTCCCAAGCCCCACACAGCAGGCAGTTGCTGCGGTACAGGAACTGCCACGCCATTGGTTGCCTTCTCAGCCGCCTTGATGCGCGCCTCCGCCTCCGCAGAGGGGTAATAGGAGAACGCGCTCCTGCCGCTCTCGACGAGAACGGAGTCGAGGTAAACAAGATGCGCGATCCTTTCAGGGACGCGGTCAGCCGCGCCGGAGATTGGGACTCCCCCGAAGCTGTGACCGACAAGAATGACGTCTGAAAGCTCCTCGCTTAGAATGACCTGAACAAGGTCTTCCGCGAACGTGTTGATGGTGATGTCCTTGCTCAGAAGGTGCGCCCGGTCGCCCATGCCCGTGTAGCTGGGCGTGTAAACGGCGTGTCCCTTCGCACGAAGGCGATCGGCGACCTTCTTCCAGCACCATCCGCCGTGCCACGAGCCGTGCGCCAGGACGAAGGTCTTCGATCCAGCTTGGGCTCGCGCGGCGGTCGGCCAAAATGGGCTCCCGGCCAAGGCGACAGAAAGACCGGCAGTGCTCCCCTTACCCAGATTTCTGCGTGTCAGCATGGCTGTCCTCCCTGGATTCTGACTGCCAATCCACCTGAGCAGGCCCGTTTGCGGCCTGTCGTGTTTCGTACGCGTAGGAAAAATCGATTGGCGGGGCGGTTACGGACAAATAGACGAACGGAGTTCGCCGGCGCTCTCGATTCGCTGGTGTTCTTCATTTGCAGAGCGGTTTCCCGTTGCTGCGCATCGGCGGGGATCACGGCGCCAACAAAGAGTGCCACGGAAATCGCAAGTTGTTCCAACGTGGCTACCTCCGTTTCGTGGTGACCGGCGAGGCCCGATTGAGCCAAACCCAACATACGCACTGGTGTGGCCCGTAGCTTTGTGAAGCGCTTGAATTGTGCTCCAGAATTGCTCCAAAATTCGTCCAAGCGGGCTGGCGAGGCGCGATCGTGTTATTCTGCTTCTCGGAATGTGTGCTTGACACTGGGCGCCGCGAACTCGAGCGGCAGTCGCAGCCCGTTCCGCTAGGCCCGCAGGTCTTCGACCTCCTGGTTTATCTTCTGGAGAACCGGGAGCGTGTGGTCAGCAAGGACGATCTCTTTTCAGCAATCTGGCACGACCGGACTGTCTCTGAATCCACCCTCACAAGTCATATCAACGCGGCGCGCAAAGCAGTTGGCGATAGCGGTGAGAATCAAGGCGTTATCCGCACCATCGCGCGCAAGGGCTTTCGCTTTGTTGCCCCGGTCACAGAAGGGGCATCGAGAGCACCCCCCGTTCCTGCTCCGGTCTCGAAGGACCCCCTGATACTCCCCGATCGGGCGTCCGTCGCCGTCATTCCGTTCGAGGTCATGGGTCACCCGAACGATACGCACGTTGCCGATGGCTTCGTCGAAGACATCATCACAGAGCTAACCCGGTTCTCTGATTTGTTCGTCGTCGCTCACAATTCATCTTTTCAATATCGGGGGCGCGCGATCGATGTGCGGCAGGTCGGTCAGGAGCTTGGCGTGCGTTATGTGCTGGAAGGCAGCATCCGGCGCGATGGCAGCCGCCTGCGGATCACCGCAAAGCTAAATGATGCAGCTACGCGCGTCCATCGCTGGGCGGAACGTTACGACCGCAAGCTCGATGATCTTTTCGCATTGCAGGACGAGATAGCGCGTACGATTGCGTCAGTGCTGAGTATTCAGATCAACCGCGCGGAAGCCGACCGTGCCCTATTCAAGCCACCGACGACTTGGGAAGCACACGACTACTTTCTGCGCGGCAATGCGGCCCTGACGCGCTTCCTGTCGCGCTTCACCCTCGACGATCTCGATGACGCACGTGCACTCCTGCAGCGCTCGATTGATCTCGACCCGACCTACGCGCGCGCCTATGCGGTGCTCGCAAGCAGCTACATAGACGCGTACCTGACGGGCGTGAATGATGAGTATCTAACACAGGCAGCACTGGATCGGGCATTTGCGCTTGCGCGCACAGCGGTAGAGCTCGAGCCCGGCCTGCCGCTTGCGCATGCCCATCTCGCCGATGTTCACCTGTTCCGCCGCGAATACGACGATGCCTTGGCGACCTGGGAGCGCGTGTTCGAACTCAATCCCAATTTCACGGACTTTCGCTACGGGCGGGCGTTGAACTTCGCCGGAAAATTTGGAGAGGGATTGGCCGCAATCAAGCGCCACTTCCGCCTTGATCCGTTCGCGCCGGTGGGCGCGCGCATCCATCTGGGAATCGCATATCTGGCGCAGAAGCACTACGCAGAAGCCCTTGCCTCATTTCGAGAGGTGGTCACGCGGGGGCCGGGGCTCGGAGGCGGCCGTATGCTGCTCGCCTCGACCTATGCGCTTATGGGTCACATGAACGAGGCACGGGAGCAGATTACGGAGCTTCTCCGCATCGATCCGACTTGGAACGTCGCTCGAGTCGCGCGGCTCCGCTTCTTCCGGGATCCCAAGGATGGGGCACACATTCGACAGGGATTGCTACAAGCAGGGTTACCTCCCGAATAGACCGGTAGTGCATATATTCGGCGAGCATGCGACGGTGCGAACGTCCTTGAGAATCAAGATCGCCATCGCCGCGAACCGCCCGTACCTGATCGAGGTCCCGGTCGATCGCGAGATCCGTCCCATCGGCACCGGAAGCTGGGAACTGCCGCCGCTGCCTCAGCCGGAGCCCAACTTCCTCAAGGCCCTCGCTGCCGCCGGCCTGACGCTGTAGCGCGGGCTGTTCCCCGGTAAAGCGCTGATCGTCTGAACCACCGCGTCGCGCCTGATGCCGGCGCCCTGGTCGGTGACAGTCGTCCATACACCACGCCGGCTCGCCGGCAGATCCTCCGCCACGGCCAGGTCCAGTGTCACCGATCGATCATTCAGCCGGGGTTGTCCGGCCCTGCTCATTGCTGTCAGGTTCATGATTGCCTCGAAAGGACCTGCCGATGGAGCAGCCGATCATCACCAAGACGCGTCATGCCTTTTCGCTGGCTTGCGAGGTCAGCCTGGTCATCCGCGCGAACCCTGCCAGGATCTGGGGATTGTTGACCGACGCGGAGAATTACCCGCGTTGGAACTCCACGGTCACCAGCATCGAGGGCCGGATCGCCGAGGGCCAGTCATTGCGGCTCCGCACGCCAGGCACCGATCGTGCCTTCACGCCCAAGGTCTCCGGCGTCGTGGCCAACAACCGCATGACCTGGGCCGGCGGCTTCGCCCCGATGTTCAAAGGGGTCCGAACCTTCGGGCTGACCGCTCACCCCGGCGGGTCAACGCAATTTGCCATGGCGGAACGATTCTCTGGCCTGATGATTCCGCTCATCGCCGCGAAGCTTCCCGACTTCGGGCCGATCTTCGCACGCTTTGCCGAGGATCTGCGCCGCGAGGCCGAACGGGCGGACACCTGACCGCCTCCATCCTGTCTATACAGACGCATCCGACATCACCGGCCGGGCCACCGCCTGCGGCAGCCACACGCTCACCGTGGTACCGATGCCTTCCTCGCTTTCGATCGTCAACTGCCCGCGATGGCGGTTGACGATATGCTTCACGATGGCGAGCCCGAGCCCCGTCCCGCCAGCCGCGCGCGACCGCCCGGTATCCACCCGATAGAACCGCTCGGTGAGCCGCGGCAGGTGTTCGCGCGGAATGCCGGCACCCTGGTCGGTGACAGTTGTCAATACACCCGGCCGCCCCGCCGGCACCGCAACCTCCAGCCGCACGGTGCCGCCTTCCCGCCCATACTTCACCGCGTTGTCCAGCAGGTTCTGCAGCACCTGCGTCACCTGGTCCGGATCGCCGATCACCGCCGGCACAATATCCGGCACGCGCAGCTCCAGCGTCACCGCTCGCTCTTTCAGCCGGGGCTCGAAACCGGCCACCAGCCGCGTCACCAGCTCGCGCAGCTCCACGGTTTCCGACGGCGCCTGATGCTCGATCAGCTCGATCCGTGACAGGCTCAGCAGATCGTCGATCAGCCGGTTCATCCGCGCCGCCTGCTCGCTCATGATGCCGAGGAACCGCTGTTGCGCCGGCGGATCATCAGCCGCAGGCCCGCGGAGCGTGTCGATGAACCCGATCACCGAGGCCAGTGGCGTGCGCAGCTCATGGCTGACATTGGCGACGAAATCCGCCCGCATCCGCTCCACCGCCCGCTCGCGCGAACGGTCCGACAGCACCACCACCGCCCGGCCGCCATCGGCGATCGGCGGATCCATCGGCACCACGGCCGCATGCACCTCGCGTGGCACCGGCACCCGCAGCGCGACCTCGGCGACCTCCGTCACGCCGGACGCAAACGCCCGATCGATCGCCGCGCGCAGTTGCGGATGCCGCAGCACCGCTCCGATATCCGCGCCGAACGCCGCGCGCGCCGCGGAATTGGCACGCCGCACGCCGCGATCGGCCGCCAGCACGATCAGCGGGTCAGGCAGCCGCTCTACCACGGTTCCGTCGGCGCGGCGGAGCTGCTCCAGCATGGCCGAGCGCACCGCAACGCGTCGCCCCAACCGATCGAGCTCACCGACAAGCCGCTGCAACCCCGGCAGGACCGGTGTCGCCCCGGATCCTGTCGTCGCACGATCCGAATTGAGCCGATGGACGCTGTCCGACAGGATCGCCAGATCGCGCGTCCAACGCAGCGCGAGGACAAACGCCGCCACCAGGATCACCCCGGCGGCGAGCGCAAGCGGCCCCACCGGCGCCAGTCCCAGTGCCCCCAGCACAACTAGCGCCAACACCGGCACTCCGGCGATAGCCGCCACAGTGCCCAATATCGGCATATCGGCTAGGTGCCGGCGTCCACGCGCCGGTGCCGCACGCGCACGCCGCGTTCGATCGCGGCGGCGATCAGCGGATCCAGATCAAGTTCTTCGCGCACGAACGCCAGCATCTCCAGCGTCTTCTGGCGTGCCACCGGGCTTGCGGCCACCACCTCGCAGGCCAGCGCATACGCCGTTTCCCGCAATCGAGGCTCCAGCGCCTCGCGCATCAGCAGCGCGGCGTGTTGCAGCCCCTCGTCCTCGTTCAGCAGATTCACCGCCGCGTCAGTCGCCGTGCGCAGATTTTCGGCGGTGAATTCATGGAACGCCGGCAGCGTCTGCACCTGGCCGGCCATCACCCCGATCTCGCGATCGGTCACGCCGCCATCGGCAGCAGCCACCAGGACCATTGTCAGCACCAGCGCCTCGGGTGCCTTCAGCGCCTCGCGCGCGCGCATGCGGAGCTCCATGATTGTTGCCAACGAACCTGATGGAACGGACCGCCCAGTTCAAGCGGTCGGCGACTCGCCAAGGAACGCGCGCGTTTCTTTGACCGCTGCCGCCAGCCCGACCCGCCGCACGCTCACGCCGGCGGGGAACGCCGACAGCAGCCGCGACGGCGTCTGCCGGTCCAGCAGCACGAACACGCCGCGATCCGTCGCCCGGCGGATCAGCCGCCCGAACGCCTGTCGCAACCGCAGCCGCGCGATCCTGTCGTCGTAGCCCTTGGGATCGCCGTCCGACAGGTGCACCCGGCGTTCCCGATGCAGAATGTCCGGCCGCGGCCACGGCACCTTCTCGAACACCACGAGGCGCAAGGCGCGTCCCGGCACATCGACGCCGTCGCGCATCGCATCGGTGCCCAGCAGGCAGCTTTCCTCCTCGGTGCGGAAGATATCGACCAGCGTGGCATTGCCCATCGCATCGACATGCTGCGCGTAGAGCGGGATGCCGTCCCCCTCCAGCTCGGGCGCGATCCGCGCATGGACCGCCTGCAACCGCCGGATCGCCGTGAACAGCCCCAGCGCCCCGCCCCCCGACGCCCGGAACAACGCCCGATAGGCCGCGGCAAGCTGCGCCAGGTCACCACCCATCACATCGGTCACGATAAACGCGCGTGTCTGCGCCGCGTAATCGAACGGACTTGCCACCGCCGCGCGGATCGCCGGCGAGGGCAGGTGCGGCGCGCCCACCCGTGCCTCCGCCGCTTCCCAGGCAAACTCCGGATCCGCGTCGCCGGCATCGCGCAATGTCGCGGACGTCACCAGTAATCCCTGCGCCGGCAACGCCAGGGTCGCGGCGAAGGGGATCGTCGGGTCCAGCCAGTGGCGGTGCAGTCCGACATCCAGATCGCGGTCGCCATCGATCCGGTCCAGCCGCAGGAACATGATGTGGTTCGGCCGGCTGCCCGGCTCCACCTGCGTTTCATTCACGGCACGCAGCATGTTCTGCCAGGCCGACAGCGGGATCAGCACGCGCCGGTTCAGCGAACGCCCGGCTGCCTCGATCCGGTTTCGCGTCGCCGCGTCCATGTCATCGGCTTCCTCGTCCAGCCGCGCCAGCAGCCGCTCGCGCAGTGTGGCGATCGGGCCGGCGATCCGGCCCAACGCTCGCGCCAGCCGCTCTGCCCCCTCTCCCACACCTGGCGCCAGCGGGAACACATCGCACTCCAGCGAGCCGCGGGCCATTTCGTCATTCGCCGTGCGTGCCAGCACCTGATGGCGGATCAGCCGCAGGAAATCCTCGGTGGGATTGGGCCGGCCGCTCTCGATCCCGATCTCCAGATGGGCGCTGGCCAGGCGCGAATGCCAGCCAGGGCCGGGCAGGGCACGCGCCGCCTGCAAGCCCGCCTCGAGTGGCGCTTCCAGCGTCGGATGCGCCGCCACCAATTCCTCGATCCGCCGCTTCAACCCCCGTGCGCGCGACCGTCCGCCTTCCGCGCCCAGCAGCCAGCGCCGCATCTCGGCGGTTTCCGCCCCCGACAGCGCGGCAGAAAATGCGCCGTCCGCCGCGTCGAACACGTGATGGCCCTCATCGAACACATAGCGGCTGGGCACCTGGTTATCGTCCAGGCCGCCCCATGCGGCCTGTGTCATGACCAGCGCATGGTTGGCCACCACCAGCTGCGCCGTGCGCGCCCGCCGGATCGTGTGCTCGACGAAGCAGCGCTTCCAGTGCGGGCACCCGGCGTGGATACATTCGCCACGCCGATCGGCCAGGCCGTTGATCGTAGCACTGCCGAACAATTCAGCGAGCCACCCGGGAAGGTCGCCGCCCTGGATGTCCCCATCGTCCGTGACCATCGCCCAGCGCGACACGAGAGCCAGCGGCACGACCATTGCCGGCGCGGCTGTGCTCACCGCGTCCTCCAGGTTCAGCAGGCACAGGTAGTTCTCGCGACCCTTGCGCACCACGACGCGCCTGTGGCGCTCGTTCGGATCAGGGAACAGATGCGCGAGTTCGGCATCGATCTGCCGTTGCAGGTGCCGCGTGAACGTACTGATCCAGACGCTGCCGTGGTTCTTCTCTGCCCACAGACTGGCCGGCGCCAGATAGCCAAGAGTCTTGCCCGTCCCGGTGCCCGCCTCCGCCAGCACCAGATGCGGATCGCCCCGCGTCTCACGCGGCGCGAACGCCGCGGCGGCAGCCCCGGCGTAGTCCGCCTGGCCTGGTCGCTGCTCGGCATGCGGCCCGAGCATCGCTGCCAGCCGCGAGCGCGCCTCGGCGTCGGCCACGGGATGCGAGGCAGGCGGCGGCAGCGGTGCCGCGTCCTCCCATTCCGGCAAACGTTTCCACACCCGCAGCGCCTCCGGCGACGGCGCCGCATCCGGCCGCCCAAGTGCCGCGCTGACGAACGGCGCCCAGCCCCAGCCGGCCTGCCCCATGCGCGCCGCCAGCCCGGCAGCATCGCGGTTCAATGCAAGGTCGCGCCCCTGCGCCAGCCGCTGCAGCAATGCCGCCGCAAGCTCCGGCAACAACGCGGCCTCGGCTTCCAGCCCGCCATGCGGCGGCTCGAAATCGAGCAGCTGTGCCAGGCCGCGCGGCGTGGGTGCGGCAGGTCGCGCCGGCAGGACGAATGCGAACAGCTCCAGCAGATCGAAGGCCGGCATGCCATGCAGACCGAGCCGGCGAAATGTGGCCGGGCCGTGCACCAGCAGCGGAGGCGCCATGCCGCGCA
>Ga0310811_10009420_pt1 | contig 12603 bp, 15 predicted proteins | sample YCmetagenome_FD_207642 | JGI IMG/M metagenome (GOLD analysis project Ga0310811, IMG submission 207642) | Soil microbial communities from experimental microcosm in Duke University, North Carolina, United States - YC | ecosystem: Engineered > Artificial ecosystem > Soil microcosm > Unclassified ... | reverse complement strand
TACGCGCTCGACCGAATCCAGCTGGCCGAGCACCGTCATATGCAGTCCGAATTCCTCGAACGCTGCTGACATTTCAGCCCGTAAGGCTTTGCAAACGCCCTCTCGTGTGCCACGCAAACATCGAAACTGCCGCGTGCGAAGCTGCAGGTTTGGACATTGGTGATCGCCTCGCCCTCGAACGAATAGCAGCTATTTTCTGATAGGTAACTGCATATGGTGCCTGGCCGCAGGAACCTAATAAGCTGCCGCCGCCCATCGGGCAGCACGGCGAAAAGCGCAGCGATGCCCTCGGTGATCTTGAACACCGGCCCCAGCGCATCACCCGCGCGGAATAGGAGCTGTCTGGCCCGCCAATGTTCGCTTACCGGCGCGCCACAAACTCAGCTTGCGGCTGACCGTCGAAAGGCGGCAGGTATTGGTGTTGTGGGCCGAACAGCGCCCGCACGGTAGTAAAGACAGCATCGGTGTCACACATCGTGAGACGAAGAGAAATCCCGATCGGGTGGCCCGATCGGGATTCTTGATCACCGTCGAAAATCCGGCGTGTGTATGGAACGTGAGCTTCTAGCGGCTAGGCAGCGTCACCTTGTTGTCCGTGAGCGCCTTCTCAAGGACCGGGATCGAGGTCGCGGGGCTGGTCGCGCATTTCGACATCGCCTCAGGGACCTGAGCCTGGGGCGTTGAGTTTGCCATAACGCCCGAGCGATAAGTCGCGCTGAGCTTGTTGCAGTAGTCGACGTCACTCGACTGAGCCAACGCAGCAAAAGGCAGGGCAATCCCTGCGGCAATAGCGACAACAATCAGGGTCTTCATAGTCGTTTCCTCCTTTGCTGGACGGCCTCAAAAGGCTGTTTCCGGCATCAGGCGGAAACAACAGTATCTGCCTGGCCCAACTCTGGTATTGAGATTTATCAAGCCGACCTCGTCGCGGTCAGGGGCTAGAGAGGCAAAACCACCGCGCCGGCACACCTACGGGCAGATACCCGAATCCTGACGCTCGTCCAGACTGGGGCGCGCGGCGACCGACCACTGTCGGTACATCAACGCACGGCAACATGTGGTGGTCGGAGGATTTTGAGTGGGAGCGCAGTCGTAGACTGTCTCCTCCCTGTGCTGGCTGCGCCCACGGGGGCCGTTCCCAAGGAATGGGATTGGGAGCGGCCTTCCGTGTACTCCTCGGTCATGTTCACTGTCCCACGAAGGCATTTTTGGGACAGCCGGACGCAAGCAGCAGAGCACCGATATAGGCACGGCTACCCACCGACCGTCCACTCATCGATCGGAAGAAGGTGGGAGAGGAACCCGCCGCGCCCAGAGGCGGCGGGCGTCGACACTGGGCCCTGTCCCATCGCGTACGGCAACTTCGAATTCGGTTTTGAAATTGCTTCTGAGCGATCTGGGCGAGTTGCCGCCACATTGCCGGGTTGACGGACAACCTTCCTGGCCAACATCGGGCCAAAATTGCAGCCCTCTTGGGAGAGGCAATATGCGCAGAGCAACAGAGTCTGAATCTCCTACGCCTGTCCTTCAGCCACCTCTTACGATATCCGCTGAGCAGGTTTGCTTCGTGATCCTCAAGGCCCGCGAAGTCGAAACTAGGGGTACATTCTTGGAGCCGGATCCGGAGTCCAATCCCTCTGACGACAATGAGGTCGATGTGCTTGAGGACCATGGCGGCGACCCTGTCGTTGACGATCCTGTGATTCAGGAATTGGCCAGCTTCGTTGACGGACTGTCGGACGCCGAGAAGGTGGACTTGATGGCACTGGCTTGGCTCGGCCGCGACGGTGGAGAGCTCGACGACTGGTCGGAAACGCGCGAGGAGGCGTTACGCGCTCACAACGAATCGACCGCGGATTATCTTCTCAAGATGCTTCTCATAAAGTTGGAGCTAGGCAGCTTCCTCGAGGCAGGCTTGTCAACGCTGGGCTTTTCCTGCGGGGACTGCCCGCTATAAGGCGGTTCCAATAGCCATCGCGAATGGCCGCCCACAGCATCAGCCTCACCGCTGCGGCAGGCGGCTCGGGACTGACAGGCTTCCGCGCGCCACCGGAAATCGGCGCTTCCGACCATTGCAGCAGAAGCGTTTCGCACAGGACATTTGGGCAGGGGTGCAGCACCGGAGACTATCATGCCTAATCCGCGTTCGACGGCGAGCATTGGCGACCATCCGGTCCATCCGATGCTGATTCCGTTTCCTATCGCGTTCTTCGTCGCCGCGCTGGTATGCGACCTTGCCTTTTTGGCGCACCGGAAATAGCGACTGGTTCACTGGTTCGGAGTGGCTGCCGGGGGCCGGCATCGTCATGGCCCTACTTGCCGCAATAGCCGCCTGATCGACGTCCTCGGCGAGCCGCGCATCCGCGCCCTGCGCGCGGTATGATGGCACGCCGGCGGCAACCTAGTGCTGGTGCTGATCCAGATCTGGAACGGGTACCTGCGCCACAGCGCCGTGCTTCCGACAGGCCTGAGTCCTGTCGTTAGTTGGCGGTACTACTGATGCTGGTTGGATGGGCTGGCAGATGGTCTATCGAGATCACGTTGCGGTGTCTGACGAAGCGGGCCGCAAGACCTAACCGATCCGGAACATGAGCTGATCGGTCCCGGCATCGAGCCAATCGCGGAGTGCAGCCGCTTTAGTCGGTCCAACGGCATTGGCGCTCGGGCAAAGAAGCACGCGGCTCAGTCCGCACCCGCACTATTTGTGACGACGCGTAACATTTGGCCAAAGCCTGACGTTTGGGACAATGGAATGCGGCGGCCCAAGCGCATGCTGAAGGGTGTGGCTTCATAAGCAGCAGGAACCTGCGATGAGCGAGGGACTTCGGCGACATCTGCTTCATGCGGCCGCCGGTATGGCCACAGCGGCTCTCCTCTACTGGTTGGTTTATGGTTGAGGCGGCAGTCCACCCGGATGCCCAGAGGTCCGATGTACGAGGAGATACGCAGGAGCATCGACGAAGTCCTGACCGGCCCGCTCTTCAAGGCGCTCAGGGCGGTTGACTGTGAGGTACCGCCATACGACGCACCGCCTATCCCCTCAGAAGGCGCTTTTCGTGCCAAGGTTCGCGTTGGCCATGTCGCCGGCACGCCCGAGGCGCGATACCTCGTGGAAGGTTTAGGCACTCGGCTCGAGCTGTATGTTCAGCTCAATGTGTATCGCCTCGTGGTCGTCTATCGACTGCCCGGACAGGGAACACTGGATTGCGGCGCGTTGCAGCCCCGTTTCGCGCGGTGGGCTCTCGGCGCAACGGACGCGGGTTGGACCATCGGCTGGCGCGATGCCCTCGAAGAGGAGGAAGCGCGGTGGATCGAGGTGTACTGCTATGCCGCTCTGCCTCTCGATTTCCTGACCGACGAGCGTCACCAGCTGTACTGGATCACCGACATCGTTCAAATGACCCGCGCGTTCATGATCGAAGCCCGACGTGTCGGTGTCGAGCTGACGAGCCCGGAACTCTCCAGTGGCTTGTGAGAGATGGGCGTCTAACTCCAGTTGCAGTGCCTCGGCGTATCAGTGGGGACTGCACCGTCGCGACCGGCGATCATCCTGAAGGCGCGCTTCGTATTAACGCTGCCATGGGCGGCGGACAAATCCTGCATCTGCGTCAGCCAGCGAACTGACTAAGATCAAGGCGAGGCCTCGAGGGGCGCGCTATGAAAGAAGGCGCCCGCCGCGAGCAAAAAGCTGAACAAGTAGTCGACATGAAGAAGCCTCGCGCCCTCCTGAAGCCGGGCGGCTTGCTTGAGCCACCAGCCACGGCCCGTCCGCAGAAGGACGCGTGGCGCGACGCAATCGCAGCGCTGGCTGACGCGGGCCTGCCCCTCTTCGAGCGGATGCGCGTTGAAGGCCGCTGCCTGCCGATGAAGATCGGTATCTGGCGCGAGATCGCCTCCCGCACCGATTCTGTGTCGCACCGCGCGCTCAAAGCCCAAATCGCGGTCGTTGCACACTCGCGACCCTACATAGCCGCCTGCGCTGCCCAGGGCGCGATGCGGCATGATCTCGACGGTAACGCGGTCGAGCCGGTGACCGCCGAGGATCGGCAGTGGGCGGCGCGCTATGGGTCGCGGCGGAAAAAGTAACGTCGCGTGCGCGCAGCATGTGAGGCGGACAAGCTCGGCCTCTCCAGGCCAGACCGACGCTTTGGCAGAATGCCGCGTTGCGCCGCCGCCAGGAATCCTGATCTTCTACGGTCGCTGTCGGGGGCAGCCACAATGCAAGCGAGCGACAAGCGAGAGCAGGCAGTGCAGCTCAGACGCCTTGCCGAGGAGGCCGAGGGTCCGCATGACCGAGCCTACTTGAACAGGCTGGCGCAATCTCGCGACTGAGAAGCTCAAGAGCTGGAGGTTCGCGAAAGGATCGGCGATCTCATAGAGGCTGACGGCGGCAGCAGAGGCCATCCTGGGAGCCGCATCTACTGATCGTCCACGCGCTCCTCGACGCAGACACCGTCGCGCTCCCGTCGGCCGGTCTTGTCGAGGATCGCCTGGACCTCATCGAGGTCGATCTCGCTCGGATCAAGATCGTCGAGAAGGAACGCGACGTGAGCGATGGCAGCGTCGAGGCCAGCCGCCACGATTGAACGAGCTGTGGCTTACATTCAACTGATGGAAAGTTTACGAGTCGGGGCCGCGGCGCGTGGGCGCCGCTCTCGTCAACCAGCGACCGCCACGAGCAAGCGGGCGATACGCCGCAAGCGACGTCCGATTGTCTACCGGGTCGGATACTTGGTGCTGTCCGAATTAGGACATGCGGGGATTTGAACTAGGCAGTTTGGAATCTTCGGTAGCTAGGAGGCGTCCAAACTCATCGGCCTGCGCCTCCAATTCCTCGGCAAGCTTCAGGGCGTTGTCTCGATCCGTCTCGGACCAGAACGCCACTGCTAGACGTCTGGCGCGCGCAGCAGCCTCGATCTTCCTCCTGATCTGTTCGGATTTCAGCTCGCGAAGTTCTTCGTCGGGCATCATGGAGCCCTCCTTTCGGGCTCTAGGGCCGAGGCATCGAATGAAGGCGCAGAACTGGTACGCATCCGACAGGGCTATGTCCGACCGGGCCAATGCCGCTCTCGACCGTGCGATGGCCTGGCGGCCCCGCTCTACAAGAAGGTCCATAGGCTGAGCGCTCCCCGCGTATCAGCACCATGGCAGATTACGAGGGCTGCGACGATATTAAGTCCGCTATCGTACATACTGCAAATTGCTAATAAGGCCGCCCTCGCTTCGACGGTTTCGAGGTCTGGCGGAAAGAGCGCTTCCTGTACCGCGCGCCGCCTAAGCCTTGCGAGCCTTCTTCGAAGGCTTCTTCGGGCGGCTCCCAAGACGCTTCACACCGTCGGCCATAGCCTTCTCGTCGTCCTCTGCCTCCAGCTCCCAATTTGAGCGAAGAAAACGTCGCAGCAGTTCGCCGGTAGCGGTGCGTCCAGTCCAAGCCAGTCCGCGTCAAGAGCGCGACCCTCTTCCCGTCGATCCGGGCGTGGAGGCGGTAGCCGTCGTACTTGATCTCGTGGAGCCATCCCTTGCCGGTCGGTGCTTCCTCCACCAGGCGTGTGAGCTGAGGCTTTATCCGTCGCGGCGGCGCTGGCGGCTTCGGCATTCAGCGACGATGGACTTTGGCGTAGTCGCTATCAGGATAGAGCCTGATCGCGGTCTCATGCGGCCAATGGGCAATGGCCGTATCATCGGACCACGCCGGGGCGTCGGGCGTGATCCGCGCCGTGGCCGCGTAGCCGTTCAACTCGTCGCCGATCCAGACGCGGAAGTCATCGAAGGCAAATGCCTGCAGGCCAGCGTTGATCTCACCATCGAGGAGGCCACAGAGGACGTGCTGAGGGCTGCGGCGTGGCAAGCCGTCCGGCACCTGGCCGATCTTCCCCGCAGCCGAGAAAATCTGGAGCTGAGCAAAATCCACAACTTCGCCGGAAGTGCCCGGAGCCACCTTGTCGATGCCCGTCGGCTCCTTCGCCATGCTTGGGTCCTCCAGGTGGGAGAGGAACCCGCCGGGCCCAGAAGCAGCGGGCCCTCTCGTACTTGCCGGGCTGCAAACCCGGGCCCGGCAACGTCGAAACGTGACTCGCCAGCGTCCTGTTCCGCAACGGCTGTTATTGGCGCCCATTGGACGGCCGGGGGCCAGATGGGATGGCAGCAAGACGCCGAACGCAGCAAAGCCGCACCCGGCTACATTAGCGGTGCTTCGTCGCTGGGCCCTGTCCCATCGCGTAGCCGTTGCGCGAACCTTCACCGCGCTCGACGCTCGACACCCTGCAGTGCTTATTCTATGCCGCCCGCGAGATGGGCGCCGCCGAGGGGACGACCCGCTTCGTCGCGGCGATGAACGGCGACACGCTGAAGGAACTCGCCCGCGAGGTCGCCATGGGCGGCATCGATGCGCCCACAGGCCTGTCTGCCGCCTGCGAGGAAGCCGCATCGCGGGGCGACGGTCCGACCGGCATCGTGCTGTGGACGTCGCGCTGACGCCCGACAGCCGCCTCGGCGATGCCGAAATCACGGTCGCGCCAGCACCCGTGGCGCGCTTCTAGCGAAGGTCATGGCTGTGCTCGATGCACGGCCGGATCTATCCAATCGATCGTCTCTATCATCCCCCATACCGTCGCGGCGGTGACCGCCAGCGCGCCCACCGCGCCCGCGAAAGCGATCAGAAGCACTAGCCCGTCCTCCTCGAGGTACGCCAACGCCAGCACCATGATGACCACGGCGGGGACAATGTGGCTGAACGGCACCGGCGAGATCATCGACAGGCCGAGCAGCAGCATAGCAACCCCGGTGGCTCGGCGCGTAGTCGAGAAAAGTTCCGGCCAGCGCGGCTTGACCACCCGCTCAAGCCGCGCCAGGCGTGGCGCGAGGATTGCGATCATGCGGGCGAGCCGCGCCACTCCGACTGTGCGCCGATCGATCAGGGGCGGCAGCTCGGCGGCCTCGTGTCCCAGCATCAACTGTACGGCCGGCCACGCCAACAGCACGCCCACGAGCGTCGACGCGCCGGGAACGAGAGCCGCCACCCCCATGACAAAAAACGTCAGGCCGAAGGAGCGCCGCCCTAGCTGCTCCAGCAACCAGACGATCGGCACACGGTCGGCGTCCGCGCGCTCCAGCAGTCGCGACAGCTCGACCGATGTGGGCGTGTACATTTTAAAGGTCTTGAGCTTCCTGGGCATGGTCTGAGCGCGATAGTTGCACTTACGGTCGACGCTAGCAGCCGTCGGTCGGTTCCGGCGAGCTGACGAATCCCGTAGATTCGACTCGGCACTCACCGCGACCGGCGCTAGGAGTGCCGCTCGGCGCTTGGGGTGCCGCTGTCGTCAACCAGGTGCAGGAGAGGCACCGCGCTTGAAGGAGCGCGCGTATGGCCATGCCTTTAACCCTGCACAGCCTCTACATCGGCGGGATGTGTGTACCCGCTGGGCGTCGAATGCCGCGCCTGCGGTCACAAAGGTCTGATACCGGCCGAGCGCTTCGGCGGCTGCAAGGGCGACATGACTCAGCTGGAGCGTCTTCGCCTGGCCTGCATGGCCACGCCAAGCGCGCTAAGATCAGGTGGCCGTTCCGTTTCGTGCGCGCAAGGGGCGAGAGGCCGCCAGAATCTGATCCCCGTGGCCCTTCCACGCTGAAGGTCTGGGGGCCCAGCCCCAGGACGACCAGCAGATGCCGGCTCGGGCTAGCCGCGCAAAATGCTTCGTAGTTGCCCACGCGAGGTCGCAAATTTTTCCAGCCATAGTGTTACCAAAACAGCGGCGCGACGTTTCCACCGTCGGATAAGTGAACTGCCATGACCGCGATTAAGACCAACGTGCCAGCTCAGCAACGCGCGCGGGCAGAGGAGGCCCGCCGCAAGGCCGAAAACGAGGCCAACAAAACTACCCAGAAAGCGCTGCTCAACGATGCCGCGCTCTGGGAACGGATGGCCGACTACGAGGAAAAGCACCCCCAACCCGAAGAGCAGCATTGTCAATCCGACGAACAGCGCCCGCGGTCCAAGTGACCGCGACTCCCCTCGACCGTAGGCATCCCTCGATGCCGACGGGCATCAATGTAGCCGGAAGGATCGCGACTATCCCCTTCGCATTCGACGACCATCGTGGCTGACCTAAGCGCCCTGTAAGCTTTCGTGGCACTCGACGGCATCTATGGCGCGCCCATGGCCGTCATCGCCGCTGCGTCGCATCACGGACGGCGTGTCGTTTCGGGGGTTTAACGCATGGATGAGGACGAAAGGAATTGCAGCTGTGTTTGCAGTAGTGTTTCAATAATCGCCGGGACTATCGGGTGTGGTGGGGCTGCACCTCCCCACTTCGTCGGCCAGTGGCATTTTACGCGATGCAGGAGACCCACTAGCTTACCACATCACCCAGACGCATCTTAGGCTACAAAGGGATGCCCAGCCACTGTGCGCTGTCAGGACAAGGCCCTGCGGCGTCTCGCGCCTTCCGGTCGCTGTTTGCTTCCGGGAACGGTACTGTACAGCCGCCGTTGGTTCAGGTGATCCACGGCGAGACAGCGAAAAATGGCGTCTGAACGCGGCGAGCACGAGGTCCAGCTCGATCTGTTGATCGATGCAGTAGTTGACTACGCGATCTACATGATCGATCCGGAGGGGTATGTCCTGAGCTGGAACACCGGCGCGGAGCGCTTGAAGGGGTATAGCCGCGCCGAAATCCTAGGCCAGCATTTCTCCCGATTCTATGTGCCTGAGGAGCAGGCGGCTGGAGTACCCAAACGCGCCCTCGAGACCGCGCGCAGCGAAGGCCGCTTCGCAGCGGAAGGATGGCGGATCCGCAAGGACGGCAGTCGCTTCTGGGCGTCAGTCGTAATCGATGCAATCAAAGATTCACGGGGACGACTGGTCGGCTTCGCCAAGGTGACGCGAGACATTACGGAGCGGCAGGAGGCGCAGGCCGGCCTGCTGGAGAGCGAGCGGCGCTATCGCCGCCTCGTCGAGGCGGTGGTCGACTATGCCATCTTCCAGCTGGATATCGACGGACGGATCGCCACCTGGAACGTCGGCGCGCAGCGCATCAAGGGCTACAGCGCCGACGAGGCGATCGGTCGGCATTTCTCGATGTTCTATACCGAGGAGGACCGCGCTGCCGGCGTGCCGGCTCGCGCGCTTGCAATCGCCGGCGCCGAAGGCCGGTTCGAGGCCGAGGGCTGGCGCGTCCGCAAGGACGGCAGCCGCTTCTGGGCGCTGGTCGTGATCGACGCGATCTATGACGACCACCGCAAGCTGGTCGGCTTCGCCAAAGTGACGCGCGACATCACCGAACGCTACGAGGCGCAACAAGCGCTGCGCGAGACGCAGATTCAACTGGCAGCGTCGCAGAAGATGGAGGCGGTCGGCCAGTTAAGCGGCGGCATCGCCCACGATTTCAACAACCTGCTGATGATCGTGCTGGGCAATCTCGAGATGGCCCAGCGCCAGGTCCGGCAGATGCCGGAAGCGACCAACCTGCAGCGCTATGTCGCCAATGCGATGCGAGGCGCGCAGCGGGCAACGGCGCTCACCAGCCGGCTGCTCGCCTTCTCGCGCCGCCAGGCGCTCGACCCCAAGCCGATCGACGTCAACAAGTTCATCGCCGGCTCGAGCGACTTCCTGCAGCGCTCGCTCGGCGAGACCATCGAGATCGAGGCGGTGGGCGGCGCCGGCATCTGGCCGATCGAGGCTGACCCGAACCAACTCGAATCGGCCCTGGTAAACCTCGCGATCAACGCGCGCGACGCCATGCCGGGCGGCGGCAAGCTCACGATCGAGGCAGCCAACGTCTTCGCCGACGACGACTATGTCCGCCTCAATCCCGAGGTCCACGAGGGCCAGTACGTCGCGATCTGCGTCAGCGACACCGGCAGCGGCATGTCGAAGGAGGTCGCGGCGCGCGCGTTCGAGCCGTTCTTCACCACCAAAGAGGCTGGCCACGGCACCGGCCTCGGCCTGAGCCAGATCTACGGCTTCGTCAAGCAGTCGGGCGGCCACGTGAAGATCTACAGCGAGACGGGCCAGGGCACGACGGTCAAGATGTACTTCCCGCGGCTACTGCAACGCACGATCGAGCAGGAGGCCGAGGAGGCCCTGCCCGTCGCCGAGGGCGAGAGCGAGACGATCCTGGTGGTCGAGGACGATGCCAACGTGCGCGGCTACCTGCTGGAGATGCTGCGCGAACTGAAGTACCGGGTGATTCCGGCCGACAACGCGCAGGCCGCGCTGCGTGTCCTGGTAGACGACAGCCGGCGGGTCGACCTGCTGATGACTGACGTGATCATGCCCGGCCTCAACGGCCGCGAGCTCGGCCGCCGGGCGCAGGCGCTACGGCCCGGCCTGTCGGTGCTGTACATGACCGGCTACTCGCGCAACGCCGTAGTCCACCACGGCCGGCTCGACGAGGGCGTCGACCTGATCCAGAAGCCGATCAGCGAGGCCCAGCTCGCGACCCGCATCCGGCAGATACTGGACAGAAAGGCATGCCCCTAGCGATCTGGGCTCGCCCCTCGGACGTCCGCGACCTATCGGATTCGGCAAATTCTCGTACCAACCGGTCGCGGTGCTCGATATAGTTTCCAGCATCGCTTCGAATCCGGCTTGGGAGAGCCGGCCCAGGTGCACTCGCGCTCATGTAGCGAAAGTGCCGAGCACCGGAGCTGCGAAAAGCCGTCGGCGTTTTCGCTCTAATCCTCCGAGCAAACGTGCCGCAATGTGGGATGCATCTGTGGGAATGGTCCGAGGAGCCCGAGGTGCCAGTTGATGTGGTCAGGCCAATATCAGGCGACGGCGCTTTCCAGGTAATCGGGATATCGCTAGTGCTCGGCGAGGAGGGGCCGTGATTTCGACATCGGTCGGCCCGCGTCTTCAGCGTCGGCACTTCCATCTCGAGGTAGAGTCGTTGTCACGGCGCTAAGCGCGGTAAGAAGCCGGACCAACGGCCGCTAGGTCTTTGGAGTGCATGCGCCGACCACGCCCGCTCGTCCAAGGCTCTCCGTGATGCGAGGCAGCAAGGCGCCTGCTTCGCCGAGCGTGCACGCTGGAGCAGCATCAGCCGATCGGCTGCGAGAAATAGGCCTGGAGCCACGCGACGGGCTATAACCTATCCGCGGCATAAGCCAATAGGTGACGCATCGAGGCCCATCCGGACTAGGCGCCCCGCGAGGCCCCTGGCCGTGCTAAGAGCGATCGAGCTGATGGCGACTTTCGTGCGCCGAGTCCGGCGAGGTGCCCGTTATCGGCGAGCGGCCGCGGCCATCCAAGCTGTCGCTTGGCGCCGCCTTGAGGACCGATACGTCGCACTCCAGCGATAGCCCTTGGTCCGCGCAATGGCGAAGCAGCACCTTCATCTGTTCCTGCTGGTCAGTTGAGGGTACGGTTCCCTTCACGATCAAACGGCCATCCACTACCTCAATCGCCAAGTTGCGCGTATCGACGTTCGCCCGTGTCAGGGTGTCATGCAACTTGTCTCGAACTTTCTCGTCGTGCGTATTCATGGGTTTCTCCGGTATCCCGTTGGTTCTTAAGTTCAACGATCAGAGCGTGGCGCCTGTTGCTGCCGCAGGTGGCGCCTGCGGCGTGGCGCAGGGCGGCATGCCAATTGCACCGTCGAGTGAGTCCCGCGAACGTTGGACACTCAGGAACGAGGCTGGTAAGCCGAGCAGCAAAGGAATTTCCGAGCCTGGGATTCAACGACGCGGGTACCGTTCATCCAGCTCGGTTACGATCCGCTCGCCTTCAGGCCCAAGATGCCGAAGGAGGGCATCAAGCTTGGCCTCTTTGCGCTCGTCTCCTTCGCGCGACTGTGGAGAGCCTAAATAGAGAAAGTAGGCCAAGCCTCCGACTTGCCAAAGGAGCTGCAGGAACTCCGATTGCCAGTTCTCTAGAGTGTCGCGGAGCATTTGGACCGTATAACCACTGACATCGAGTGGCTGGCCATGCGCGTTTTGCTCATCGACGTAGGCGAACCAGCCAAATATCCAATGACCTGCGAGTGAAAACACGAAGAGGCCGAGTGTGATCCAACCGTAGGCATAGCCGCGCCAGCGGGACTTCGACGCCCTACCGCCGGTCGCCACGGTCGCCCTGGCCAGACGGCACCTTGCGCTTCGCCTTCGTCTGCTTGTCGCGGGTGATCGAGTTCCCGGCATCCACCACCTTCTCGAACGACGTGCCGCGGGCATTGCGGCGCACGAAGAGCTTGTTGGTGCCAGTGTCGATCAGCTCTCGACGCCCCTTCGCCTTGCGCTTCGGGCCGGTCTTGGGGGGCGCCTTTCTCTTGGCCGCAGCCATCGGGTTGTCCTCCTGGTGGAGGCGTAACGGTACTCGGTGATTCGCGGTTGCCTGAGGATTTCGCGCTTTCAGATGGCGTATCCTTCTTCGAGTTGATTGACGATGGAAAGGAGCAGGTCGCGGCTGAATGGCTTTTGCAGACGCGGGTGTTCCCGGAGTCTCACGGGAAACAGAGATTCGGAATAGCCAGTAAGGAAGGCGAAAGGGATGCGCTGGGCCTCGAGCATTTCGGCAAGCTTCAAGCCGACAGGAACGCCCCCTAAACTGACATCCAGAAGAGCCATGTCGGCTCCCCGATCGGCGAGTACCGCCAAAGCTGATTC
>Ga0310811_10009419_pt1 | contig 12604 bp, 12 predicted proteins | sample YCmetagenome_FD_207642 | JGI IMG/M metagenome (GOLD analysis project Ga0310811, IMG submission 207642) | Soil microbial communities from experimental microcosm in Duke University, North Carolina, United States - YC | ecosystem: Engineered > Artificial ecosystem > Soil microcosm > Unclassified ... | reverse complement strand
TTGTCGTGCTTGGGCATCAACAACAGCAGTTGCGAGAACAACTGGCACCATACCTCACACAACCACGCATCTCGCTGCTGACAAATGCAGAATATAGTCAGGGGATGAGCACATCTCTACGTACAGGAATCGAGGCATTACTTTCCATGCATAGGACAACGTCAATCGCGGGTGCTATGATACTACTTGGCGATCAACCACTGATGACATCTGTTATTATTGACATGTTGATCGCCACCAAACATACGACAGCAGCACGTATTGTCGCTCCACTCTACCATGGCAAACGTGGCAATCCAGTTATTTTTGATACAAGCCTGTTTCCAGAACTACTGGAAATCACAGGTGATGAGGGTGGACGCCGTATCATCGAACGGCATAAAACAGAGATTGCCACCTGCCCTTTGCCAGATGCGCAGGCTCAATACGATGTCGATACCTGGGATGCCTACCAGCATGTGGTAGAACTATGGCAAAAAAATCATACTGAAGAGGCACATTAACATCATGGAAACACAGGATAAGCAGAGACAACTAGCAGAATTCTGGCGTGACTATAGCAAACAGCTATCAAACTCGATTCGTTATGCGGAGGCTCTAAAAGCCGCAGAACGAGCCGTCAAATTAGACGACAGAGATGCCGATGGCTGGTATATCAAAGGTACCTGCCTTGCCATGCTGGCACGCTATTCAGAAGCACTGGCTGATTTTGAACACGCGTTGACGCTCGATGCTCAATTCGTACCAGCATGGGATGGCAAAGCATGGGTATTAGGTATCCTGAAGCAAAAAGATGCTGCCCTGGAAGCCGTCAACAAAGCACTGGAACTTGATCCAGGGTATCCGGAAGCATTGAAGCGCAAGAAACGGCTTGAAGCTCTGTAGCCTTGTAAACATTGCCATCACCAATACCACATCAGCAGAAAAATATTATGATCGCAATAATGGCTCGACATAGCGTACAATTTGTCGCTGAATATCTTGCGGAGAACTGGCAGCATCGATCACCTTGATACGCTCAGGATGGGCCTGAGCCAGAGCAAGAAAAGCCGCACGCAAACGACGATGAAATGCTTCAGATTCACGATCAAAGCGGCTTTGCTCTTCACGCTGCCCACTCATATCATGCGTGACATCAGTACGCACATGCACCTGCGCCGGATCAAGGTCAAGAAAAAAGGTAAGGTCAGGGACATGCTGTTGCGTTGCCAGCAGTGAAAGCTGTTCCACCAGTTCAGCTCCCACGCCACGCGCACCCCCCTGATAGGCAATGCTGGAATCAAAACAACGATCAGAAATTACCAGTTTACCGGCACTGAGCGCGGGTAAGACGACCGTTGAGAAATGTTGCGCACGATCAGCCTGAAACAAAAAAGCTTCAGCCAGAGGCGTAATTGTCAGTTCTGGTTGCTGGAAAAGCAGACGTCGGATCTCTACGCCGAGCGGTGTACCACCTGGCTCACGTGTCCGTATATACTCGATGCCCCTCTCACTGAGCCAGTGTTCGAGCAACTCTAACTGGGTTGTCTTTCCGGCACCATCCAGTCCCTCAAATGAAATGAAGTACCCTCTAATCATAACAACGCGTTTACCTTATCTCTAACTCTTGCAAGCAGTATCTAGTGCTGTCGATCAGTACGATAGATATCATAGTCCCAGTCAAAATATGGTTTCGGCAACATGTCTTCAGGGGACCACTGATGATCTTTCTTCCCATATTTGCCAGCATATTCTTTCAATGTCTCACCAACATATTCGAAAGTAATCTGACAAATACGGAAGCCAACTGGCACCCAGATGGTTGTCTGTGTATGATTACTGATCTCCATCGTCCAACGCGCAATATAGCCAACATCACCAACGCCTGCGCAACGACAGACCGAGAGGCCGGAACGGGCAACGGTGCTACGCGAGTACATTTTCCCCAGGTATCCATTATGCCCACCAATTACTTCCTGCGTATGAGCCAGAATAGTGGTTCCGGGGCGAATCGAAATCTTACCATCCTTCGCCTGTCGGGCTTCACCCCAGTAGCGGCGAATCTCATTCGGGTTATCCAGATGCATCACTTCCACATTTGCATCACCCTGATAATACCACTCACCCAGACGACAATCGTATGAGTTTGGTCCCAGTTGACGCTGATCAAACGGCTCAATAATGAGGTTGCCAGCCTTCATCTCTTCTATAATACGCTTATCTGATAACAACATTTACTTCCTGCTCCTCATAAAATAAACATGTAATTGTGTGATACTGCTACTCTTTTATGTGCTTACTATCGCTCTGTGGTCTTTCCCTGCGAGGTAGCTTACTTGAGAGGGTCGGGACTTTGTGTCACTTGCTCATCTCAACTCACACCTTACCCACGTGCAAACATCGCCGCTTATTATAGCTCATCAATGGTCAATCGAGTAGATCCCATCACAGGATCATCGCTAATCATGACCTCTGGCTCGTTCTGTGACATGACCGTTCGTGCATCATCGACATCATGCCAGATACGCTCCGCGAGCCGCTGCCGTTCTCCCTCATCACCTAATACGGATTGAAATGGGAAAAACATTCGATCATCACTATGATGATGAATCCAACGACTGATGATATTGATCTGATCAACTTCCGCTTTGCCAACCATCGCGGGCGGTTCCCCCCATTGCGTTGCTTGCTCCATTAATACCGCAATCGCGGCATCCATCTGCGCACGCTCATGCTCCACACAGCGCTGCTCACGCAAACGTCCATGTCGAATCAAAAATATTTCGTTCCAGCCCTCTCGCGCCGATGGATAAATAATAAAGAGATTATTGGCCTCAACCGCACCACTGATCAGGCGCTGACCGATCAATACTTCGTCCGCACTACGGATAACATCCCGTAACCATGCAGCACGTTCAAAGTTCATACGCTGAGATGCTTCGAGCATTTGTCGACGTAAACGTTCCAACAAATCCCCACGCTCCCCACCTAGAAAGGCACAAACCTCCACAATTGTCTGCCGATATACCTCCGGGTCCACATTACCGCGACATGGAGCAGGGCAACGCTCCAGATGTAAGCGCAGACATGGCTCAGAAGCTTTCGCCTGAGGCGGCAACGAGCGTGTACAGGTACGCACAGGAAAAATCTTATGTACCAGTTCTATCGTCAGATCAACGACACGCCGACTACGAAACGGGCCAAAATATTGAGCACCATCAGCAGTCACTTCGCGTGTGGCATAGACACGTGGGAAAGGATGCTGCACATCAACTTTTATGAACGGATAGAGTTCATGGTTCCGCTGCTGCACATTATATGCTGGCTGTAACTCTTTGATTAAACGCGACTCTACCAGCAATGCTTCAAGCTCTGAACCCAGCACCCGCGTCTCAATCTCATTGACATTCTGCAACAAACCATCCATCTTCCGTGTATAGCCTAATGGTTGGCTATAATAAGAGGAGAGACGCGCTTTCAGATTCTTCGCCTTGCCAACATAAATCACCTGCTGGTTGACGTCTTTCATCAAATAGACACCGGGTTTCTCAGGAAAGGTCCGCTTCCAGGCCGGGTTCAGAAAGAGGCTACCATTGGGACGTCCCTGAGCACTCGCTGCCGCCACCAGTTGCTCATCAGCTTGCCAGGGTTGATCATCCGGTGCCAGTTGCGCAATATCACCCTCCCAACGTACCGGCAATTGTAGACGTCGCCGCAAATGCGCAAGCGTCTGTAATCCATTGGATTGCGCAAGGTTCAGCATATGCAGAAAAACCTCTGCGGTTACCTGCGCATCACCAAAGGCACGGTGACGATTAACGGTTGAGACATTCACATGCGCAGCCAATGCATCCAGCTTAAAGCGTTTCAGACCGGGGAGAAAACGGCGGGCCAATGGGATCGTGTCCAGACCATCCAGTGGAAAAGCCAGACTCAACAACTTTGCTTCATGCGCGAGAAAGCGCAGATCAAAACCAACATTATGTCCCACCAGTGTCGCCTGATCAATAAATGCTAACAACTCAGCCATGACGATATCCGCAGTCGGGGCTGTATCAACCATCTCTTGAGTAATACCTGTAAAGCGCACAATAAAAGGTGGCAAACGGCGATGCGGATTGATTAAACTCTGAAAGGAATCAACAATCTTGCCACCACGCACGCGAACAGCACCAACCTCAATCACACGATCAGGTCCAGGGCGCAATCCAGTCGTTTCCGTATCCACTACCACAAACTCCACTTCATTCAACAGCTGATACGTCCGCTGCCATGCAGTCAATCCCCAACTTACATCACTGACAAAACCAGCTTCACCAATTTCTTCAAAGAGAGTGGAGGTTCGCATCGTCTGCCGCAATAATACCGTCCAGAGATTCTGCTTGCCCTGCCCCTGCGCCCCAAAGAGATGTTGTATCAACATCTCCTCCGAGACAGGCTTCCCAACTTGCACGAGTAACTCATGAGCGCGATGTAATAATGTCCCCCGTTGTGGTGCATCTGCTGCACTATGCGCATCGTCTTGCAATCCACTATACTCCCTATAATCAGCTTTGAGATAAGCAGACATTCATATAATTCAGCGGAAATAAAAACATCACATACCTGCTGGTAGGTATGCCAAAAAAACGATAGATCACAGGTACGAGAATAGCACGCGATATACCGTTTGGCAAGAATAGCTACAAGGGGACTATGGCAGACACAGACAAACCCAAAATACCTTTTCCACTTTTCTCTATCACAGCAAGAATGGCTATGTGGAGATGGGAATCCCAGGGGAGGGGAGGAGAATACAGGATATGCGCACATAAACAAACTTCTTTCGATCCACTTTTACTCATATCACTTCTCATACATCCTACATCGTTCCGTACAATATCACACAATACCTGATAAACAAATGGAGGACGAACAGCAATCTGAGATTCACATCAATGCTCTATACAATGAATGCGAAATATGCTATGATCGACCATGAACTTTTGTTCTATATTCCAAAGGAGATGCGGAGATGGCACATCTTGAAGAGACAGAATTGCAACAAATTAATGAGAAACGACTTGTCTATGCCCTTCCAACCATGCGAAAAGCCCGGGTACAAAAAAATCTCTGTTATAAAACGGTAGAAGATATTGATCTCCTGCTTGATATCTATACGCCACCAGATCATCAAACCACCACACCACTCCCCGCCGTCATCTTCCTGCATGGTGATGGCCCCGACGACTATCTGAAAACCATCAAGGATAGCGGTCAGTTTGTCTCCTGGGGTCAACTGATCACCACGCTCGGCTTTATCGCCGTGACTGCTCATCATCGCGGCACAGCCGGACTGCATAATATCGCTGGCGTCGCCAATGACATCGACGATCTCATCACCTACGTTCGTGAGCACAGCCGCGCAACAGGAATTGATGCTGATAATCTCTGTCTCTGGACCTTTTCCGCCGGAGCACCGTTTGGTTTCCGCGCCGCACTTCACGAAACACCACCATTTATCCGTAGTCTGATCAGCTATTATGGCCTGACCGAACTGGCACCCTACTATCACGGCATCTATGATGCACAGGCGGACAACGATGATACGCTCTCGCCCCCACCCTATCTCACTGAAAGTGAACTGGCGGAATTTTCAGCCATCGAGCTCTTGCAGCGCAGCATGGGCAATATTCCTCCGCTCTTTATCGCTCGTGCGGGACTGGATAATGCCAGACTCAATCAATCACTTGACCGTTTTGTAGCCGCTGCGCTAGCCGAGAATGCCCCTGTGACCATCATGAATCATCCCGATGGACAACATGGCTTTGATATTCTCGACAATAATGCCCGTTCTATAGAAATTATTCGTGCGACATTGGAATTTCTGCAAGAACATCTGGTACAATAGCATTCACACAAAATTATCATAGAGGGAATTTTTAAAGTGGCAGGGAATACAATCAGTAGCTTACTGGCTACGCTTAAAACATTTGCGCAAGACAATGGCTGGTCCATCATTACGGAAAAACCACTTACCTACGGCTATCAACTGACCATCAGTGATGGATTTACCAGAGTCCCCATCTCGCTATATACGACCGGAAAAATCCTGATTCAAGGAAAAAACAGTACGCTACAGGAACAACTACAGCGTTGGGCAACAGAACAAACAGCGACCCCCAAAGCCTCACCAGTGGCGACGCCGACCCTTTTCGCGCTCCCAGATCAACCAACCTCCCCTAACCCCCAAACAACCACTCTCGTTGGAACGCCACATATCGGTTCGGATGAATCGGGAAAAGGTGATTACTTCGGTCCCCTGGTTGTTGCGGCGGTCTATATCGACCCACAGACAGAACCCGAACTGCTCAAACTCGGCGTCCGTGATAGTAAAAAACTGACCGATGCCCGCATATTACAGATGGAACCGGAAATCCTTGCCCTCTGTCAAAATCGCCATGCTCTGATCACTTACCTACCTGAAGAATACAACCAGCGCTATACCAGCAGTAGAAATGTTAATTTGCTCCTGGCAAACGCGCACGCCGAACTCATTGAGAAAGTTGCAGATCTGACAGAAAGCGAAGTAGCTATCGTCGACCAGTTTGGCGATGAAGCTCTGGTGCGTACCGCACTGACACGACTGGGCTGCACCATCAGGGTCGAACAACGTCCACGGGCGGAAGATGACACTGCAGTTGCCACCGCCTCCATACTGGCACGAGCCGCGTTTGTACGCCAGATACAATTACTCTCCCAGCAATATGGCTACGAGCTGTTAAAAGGAGCGTCAAATCCACAAATCATCGAAATTGGTCGTGCCATTGTACGCAATCAAGGAATACAGATGCTGCACAAAGTCGCGAAAGTCCATTTTCGCACCACGGAAACCATCCTCCAAACCACCTGATACCGCTATCACATTTACTCTTTTTGCGCGATAATACAATACAGAAAAAACATACGGCTGCCCCAGAACAGCCTCATAGGAGCATAACATGCAATTACATCAGGAAACAGGATATCTCTATCCAACGGCACCATTCGACTTTCAAAAATCGTTGACAATGCTAAAAACTTTTGTGCCCATGCAGGATGAGCAGGTACTCAACGGTCAGACCGTCACAAAAGCCATCTATGCAGGAGATCGGATCATCGTTTTTCAACTCACTGATCAGGGTAGCATCGACCAACCCAGATTAGGTTACACGCTCTACGCGGAGCAACCATTTGACGAGGCAACTATTGCAATCGCACTCGACAGAATCAGTTTCTTCCTGAGTCTGGATGACGATCTGGTCCCATTTTATGACATTGCCAGACAAGACAGTGAATTCATTCCAGTCATGGAAACGCTCTATGGCTATCATCAGGTTAAATTCATCACGCCATTTGCCAGCGCCTGCTGGGCGTCACTGGCCCAACGAAATTTGCGCAATACTACCCTCCGCATGAAACAGGCACTGCGTGAAACATATGGCGGGCGCATGATTATCGATGATGTTGCCTATAATGTCTTTCCAGAAGCACGGCAATTGGCAGGCGTAGAGGAGGGCGGACTACTGCTCGCCGTCAGAAATACACGGAAGGCCGAGTACTTATACTCACTCGTCCAGGCATTCAACAGCACCGACGAAACATTCTTACGTACTGGAAGCTACGATGAGATTGACGGCTGGTTGCGCAGCATCAAAGGCTTTGGGGAATGGTCTTCAACCTTTATTCTCTTACGCGGTCTGGGCAAGACCGAACGCGTTCCTCTGAGCGAGAAGGCCACGATTGAAGCAGCATCACGCCTCTACGGTCATGGACAGGACTTATCACGTAAAGAAGTGGCTCGTCTGGGGGAACCATACGCAGCATATCAGGGTTACTGGGCGCACTATCTCCGCCTGGGAGCATAGAGCCGCAAAACTTATCGAGACAAATGAGAGAATGGGACCAACTGAATATATAGTATAGATTTCATTGTCTCAGTACATGATGTGCGATATAATGAAATAAATAACAAATATATTACTCATTTCAGTTGAAAAAGGAAGTGTAAATTTGTCCTTATGGACAGTCCAACCATAACGATGTATTTATCCATACGCTCCCACCAGTATCGTTATAGATACGATGCCTCTACCTTGCTTGCAGCAGAAGGTGAGTTTCGTTACCACCCTCCCAAACACTATTTATTTTTTTCGTAGCTTATCTGCTGATTACAATAGAACCAACGTCATGAGTAAAACGTTTGTACGATAGAGAATGAAAGAGAATATTCCCTCCTCCATTTTTCCGAAATTGACTGTATCGAGAGAAATGAGGATGAAGGCACAAGAAGAGTTCCCAATGGCATTCTCAAAAGATACCAGGACAACTAAAGGGACTCGAAAGGAGCTTGTATGATCTTTTGCGGTCAATGTGGTTTACAACTATCGCCAGGGAGTACACGCTGTCCTCGTTGTGGCGCCAACGTTGAGGAGACAGAGGCAACCGCTGGAGGAGAGGTTTATACCACTGATGATCCCACCGTCGCCTCACCAACACTCCGTTCCCAGCACCAGACGATTACCAGCAATACTAATCAGCAACCATTGATCCTGGGCGGCCCCACACCCAATCCCGGCATGTATAGCAATACACCAGATGCATATGAGGCGACACATATGATGGAGAGCCAACAATATCAACCAGGCATGCCAACTACAACCAATCAAGGTAACTCGTATCCTAACTATCCCGGCTATCCAGCATCCGCAAGTGGACCCTACCCATCAACCGCTGGATCATACCCTGACTATAGTGCTCCTAATAACTATGCCAATGGTACAGCATATCAAAATGTGCCGCCCCAATCACAGATGGGCGCAAGCTATCCTGACAGCACGATGCAATACCAGCAAGCAATAGCCGCTAGAAATGCTCGCGGTCGCACTGCCGGGCTGATCATGATCCTGATCGGACTTCTGATGATTCTGGGATCAGTCATCATTTTCGCAATGCAGCAGGGAATGCTAAGTTGAGTAGCATGGTAAGACATACCATGCTGCTCAACCTGGACCAGAAAAGATTCCACAACAGACAGCTATCCATCTAATAGAGAAAAACTTCATTTTAGAGCACTCTCTACAATAAAAGAAAAGCATTTATGTGTTAGAGAGGATCAAAATCATCCCCATGTATCGTCTATTTCCCCCACCTTCACAACGTAACATCCCATCCAGAGTTTCTCGCGCACCCGGACAGCTCATTTCCTCCCTGCTCACCATTCTCATCATCTGTCTGTCCGCCGCCGCCATCCTGCGCCTTCTTCTGATCATGCACACGACAAACTCAATCACCATAACAGAGAGTCGCTGTCAGAAACTCATTCATAACACCGACTACACACAGGTCATTCCATTTCGGTCACAATCCCAAACCATAGATGCCATCCAGTTCACAGATGATCTAACTGAAGGACAACCATCAGCGCTCATACAACTGAGAGATGACGGCCCGCAACAACGACTGGACGTCTACCTTTATGGTTGCGCACTCCACAAACAACAACCGACGCTGCAACTACTGCTCAAACGACAGGGACTGATTGAAGGGAGCGTCTCCATCACACAGGCACACACCCTCAGTATTGGACAACAAGATCCAACCCTTCCAGACAGTAGCAGCGATCTCCTTTTACCATTGCAACAGGACATATATAGGGAATATAGCTGGAGAAATAACATGCTCCAGCAAACATTATTCCCCGGCCTTTATCCTGTCAGCAGCCGTAGCGAAGCAGAAGCCCTACAAGATCAGGCCAACAACGGAGAAGCAGCGCAATGGACCGATCCACTCAGTACCGCCAGACAGATGGCACACGATCTACTGGCGCTAACTGCGCCACAACTAATACTCAAAGAGCACAATACACAGACAGCCCATGTACTGCTCAAGCAGAAACAGCTCACCATAACAGTCACCCTGACTCGTCTGTTACAACAGGATAAAAAAGGTATCTGGTTTGTCACAGCAGCACAAACAGCAGGTATACAAGCAGTGCATCAGACCATACGCACAACTTCACAGGCTCAGTTACAACTCACAGGCACCATCAATCCAGATACCAGACAGATCTACATCACCTTATTTGATCACACCTTAACTCCCATACGCCTCCATGGAAAACCGCAGATTACCGTAGGGAATAGGGGCATATTCAATAGCAACATCCCTTTCATCAACAAGCTCTCAGACCAACCAGGGCTGGCATTACTACAAACAACCACCCACCACCAGAATAGCGACCAAATCTACCTGACAAAAGTATTATTGCCATGAAACACGGGAAAAGGACGGTAAGAGGTCATTTCGCATATACAACTCAAAGGAAAAACATGTTAAAATACTCGCTATGAGTGAATTGACCAATCAAATCGAACGCCTCCAAAGACGAGTCGAAAAAACAATGGTGCGTCTTTGACCTGGCGAACAAAGCCGAACAAATCAAAAAATTAGAAGAAGAAAGTATGGCCGCCGACTTCTGGTCGGATAATCGGGCAGCACAGACCCATATGCAACGCCTGAATGCGCTGCGCGAAGAGGTCACAACGTGGGAAGGGATAGCGAAACAACTCACTGACTTGCATGGATTAGCAGAATTGCTGGAAGAGGAGCCAGATGAAGAAATGCAAGCAGAAGTCACCCAATCCCTGTCCCCCATCGAAGAACAAATAGAGAAACTCCAGTTCGCATTGATGCTAAACGGCGAGCATGATGAACGGGACGCCATCCTGAGTATTCATGCTGGTAGTGGCGGCGTTGACGCGCAGGACTGGGCAGAAATGTTGCTGCGCATGTATCTACGCTGGGCAGAACAACATCGTTTCCGTACAGAAATTTATGACTATAGCGAAGGTGAAGAAGCCGGGGTAAAAAGTGTAACCGTAGAAATATCAGGGCGCTATGCATATGGCTATCTGCGCTCTGAGGCAGGAACGCACCGCCTGATTCGTCTCTCACCATTCGATGCAGCACATCGAAGGCATACCTCATTTGCCAAAGTTGAGGTCATTCCCGATATTGAAAACAGTATCGATATCACGATCCGACCAGAGGATCTTGAAATTGATACCTACCGTTCAACAGGAGCAGGCGGACAGCACGTGAACAAAACAGACTCAGCTGTGCGCATGCGCCATATACCCAGTGGTATTGTCGTCACCTGTCAAAATGAACGATCCCAGATCCAGAACCGTGAAGTCGCCCTCAAACTTCTTAAAGCCCGGCTCTATGAAATAGAACTGAAGAAGCGTGAGGAAGAAACAGCACGACTGAAAGGTGAACATGTCCAGGCCGACTTTGGCACCCAGATTCGTACTGTCACCGTTCACCCCTACAACATCGTCAAGGACCATCGAACCAACCAGGAAATGAGCGATACCGAAGGCTACCTTGCCGGAGACGTCGATCCGTTCATCAACGCCTACTTACAAGAAAAAGCAGGTGGTGTCGTCATCGAAGAATAAAACCCTGTCCTGTCCTGTCATTGGACAGGACAGGACAGATCTTCAAAAGAAGTGTATCCACCTGGCTGTACCTTCCTACACTTTTACTCAACCATACCCATACAAAACATCAACAATACTCCAACATCAGATATAAAGAAATTCAAATATAAATGATCTCACCACCCGGCAAATCTGTATTTAGTCGAAAACCATCACAATAAACCGCCATAGAGGAGGAGCAACACACCGGATATGCCTGACAAAAGATGAAAATAAGTACAGAAAACCCTCCAATCGCTGGCAAAACGAGAGCCAACACCTTGACACATGTGAATGCTTGACTAGAGTTGTTCCACCTGTTATGCTGAATATAAGAAGTAAAAAACCAGTTGCTTGCTCCTTGTACAGCACAAATAGAATGAAGAACTCAATCTCTTTTTCACAAGAAAAAGATGAAGAAATCTTCACTTAACTACTGACAGAGAGCAGGAGTTATGGTATGATAGGTAGGGCATGGATTACACCTGCTGTGGGGATGCGGATGCAGCGGCGGAGGCTCCCCCTCGGCTTACTATCTCGCTAAGCCTCGCTTGTTAGCAAGAAAACGAACAAGCGCATATTACCTCCAGAGAGAAGGAAGGAGGCGATCTCGTGGAAAATGCATTTCCCCGGTGTCGCAAATGTAGTGAAGGTGATCTGGTTCCGCTTTCGGATTTCGGTAGCCAGGGAGCTTCCATAGAGTACAAAGCATGGGTTTGCACAAATCCATCCTGTCTGTACAATATCAAAATTCGTAATGGTGATATCATCATTAATGAACCAATTAGTGATGGCTCACTCCATACGTATCGCAGTGGTCGACAATAGGAGTGTAATAAATACCACCAGGTAGTACGCCTTTGAGAAGCATATGAATGAATGATTTAAGGCGTACAAGGGAGGCAAAAGGCGAGTACACATGGGACCACCTTTTGCCTCCCTTGCATTAAACAAATAAATATGCCTGTATATGCCTGTACAGCGATGTGAGATAGTGATTATTGGCTCTCTCCGTCGCATTTTTGCAGACATTCATGACAAGGCGTTATATAATAGATTATCACTGCGAAATACTACTATGCTATTGAAGGAGTCAATGCTGACGTGCTCAATCGATTCTTCGG
>Ga0310811_10009418_pt1 | contig 12604 bp, 16 predicted proteins | sample YCmetagenome_FD_207642 | JGI IMG/M metagenome (GOLD analysis project Ga0310811, IMG submission 207642) | Soil microbial communities from experimental microcosm in Duke University, North Carolina, United States - YC | ecosystem: Engineered > Artificial ecosystem > Soil microcosm > Unclassified ... | reverse complement strand
ACTCCACCGGAAGCAGTCAACCAGGTGGTCGTTCACCAGCCCGACAGCCTGCATGAACGCGTAGCAGATCGTGCTGCCCACGAAGTTGAATCCGCGCCGCCTCAAGTCGGCGCTCAGCGCGTCGGACACCTTAGTGCGCGGCGGCACGTCGCCCTGCTTCCGCCAGCGCCCAACGATCGGCGCGCCAGTCACGAAGCCCCACACGTAGGCGTCGAAACTGCCGGCTTCGTCCTGCACCGCCAGCATCGCCCGCGCGTTGCGCACCGCGCTATCGATCTTGAGACGATTGCGCACGAGACCGGGATCGGCGAGCAGCTTGCGCATGCGCGCCGGCGTGAACCGCGCCACGCGCTCGGGCTCGAATCCGTCGAACGCCTCGCGATACCGATCCCGCTTCCGCAAGATGGTCTCCCAGCTCAGCCCGGCCTGCGCGCCCTCGAGCACCAGGAACTCGAGCAGCGTCCGGTCGTCGTGCACGGGCACGCCCCACTCGGCGTCATGATACGCAATGCCTAACGGCGTCGTCGCCCACGCGCACCGCGCGACGGCCGTCACGGCGCGCCACGGCCGGGCCGGGTGCGCATCGCGCGCCATCCGCTGCGCACCAGGACGGCCCCCACGAGCACGGCGGCGCCCGCGACGATCGCGATGCTGCGGCACCGCGCACACCCGTCGCCGGCGCCCACCTGCGCGACCAGGATGCAGATGCCGGCCACAAGCAGCACCATGCCTAACGCACCGCCGAAGACACGCAGCGCGTGCGCGGTGGGATGCGGGTCGCCGCGGCGCGGGTCAGCGGGCACCGAACGCAGCCGTCATCGGGTCGACACCACGCCGATCAGCGCGCCGAGCGCTGCACCGATCCAGAACACACCTTGCTTGAACCAGGGGACCGCCGGCCGTTCGATGAGCGCCACGTGGTCGGTCGTCACGCGCGTCGTCTGCCCCGTGATCAACGCTGTCGCCATGCCGCTGTCCACGCGCAGCACCTGGAAGCGGGCGATCATCGCATCGTGATCGCTCGGGTCGACGGCAATGCCGTGCGCCCCGGGCTTCACCCACTTCGCGCTGTCGGTGGGAATGGTGATGGTACTGTCGGTGGCGTTCACGATCTCGAAGCGGTACGCGCCCCGCTGCGCGGCGGCCGGCCGCCCGGCGCCTAACGCCGCACACAACACCGCGCAGACGAGCGCCCTCCCCCACACGCTAGAGGCCGAAGAGATTCTTCACCAGCCGCGTGATGTCGTTGTACATGACGATGACGAAGATCAGCGCGATCACGGCCAACCCGAACCGCATCAGGTATTCGCGCGTGCGCATACTCAGCGCGCTGCCCTTCACCGCTTCCGCCACGTTCACGAGAATCTGTCCGCCGTCGAGAATCGGCACCGGCAGCAGGTTGAAGATGGCGAGGTTCACACTGATGAGGGCGACCAACCGCAGCACGGTCGCCCAACCGGCCTGCGCCGCAACATAACTCGCGTGTCCGATTTCCACCGGGCCGGCCAACGTGCGCACCGAGAGCGTACCATTGAGCAGCCGTCGCAGCGCGGTGACCACGGAACTGGCCACACCCCACGTCTGCTGCCACCCGGCGCTCAGCGCCTGCCCAACGGAAACCGGAAGCCGCTCGATGTCCGAGCGCTGGTACGCGCCGATGATGCCGGTCGGCGGGCCGCCGTCCTCCGCGGGCACCGAGTCGGGCCGCACGGTGACCGTGTGCGCGCCACCATGCCGCACGACTGAAAACTCGAGCTTCTTGCCGGGCGACTGCTTCACGCGCGACGTCATCTCGTACCACGTGTGCACGGTGTCGCCGCCAACTGTCACCACGCTGTCGCCGGCTTCGATGCCCCCACGCGCGGCCGGCATGCCGCCCACCACCTTCCCGATCACGGGTGCCAGATACGGCACGATCGCGCCCGCAACGGAGTCCCGCGTCGCCGTGTTAGGCGGCCCGATCGGAATGGTCACGGTGCCGCGATTGGTAGTCAGCGTCATCGTCGGGCCGGCCGACGAGTCGAACCGGCCATCCACGTCGTTCCAAGCCGACACGGTTCGTCCGTCGATCGCGCGAATCGTGTCGCCCTGGTGCAGTTGGCCGAGTGCCGGCGCCGATGCCACCGGGCTCACGTCGCCGATCACGCGCGTCCGCAGCAGCGGAATGCCGTCGCTGTACGCCATCGCGGAATAGATCGCGAACGCGAGCAGCATGTTCATCGTCACGCCCGCGAGCATGATCACGAGGCGCGCGGGCAGCGACTTCGCCTCGAACAGCCGATTCTCCGGAATCGGCTTGGGCCCGAACGGAGCCATGGCCTCCGGATCGTACCACCGCGGCAGCGCCTCGCCCTCGGTCGGATTCTCCGGAGCCGGTTGCTCGGTGCCACCCTCGAGAATCGCCATCGACGAATCGTCGCGCGACGCCATGCGCACGTAGCCGCCGAGCGGGATCGACGCGAGCACGTATTCGGTTTCGCCCCACTTGCGGCTCCAGATCGCCGGGCCGAACCCGATCGAGAATCGCGGCGCGTACACGCCGGTGGCCTTCGCCGCCAGAAAGTGTCCCAGCTCGTGCACGAAGATCACGACGCCGAAGACGAAAACGATCGAGAGCCAGGGCAGCACGCCGCTCAGCACTGGAACATCTCCCGCACGTGAGTCCGTGCCATCGTGTCGGCGTCGACGAGTGCGTCGCGCGTGTCACCCGGCGCGCTGCCGCACGCGTCGAGCGCCGACGCGATGGCGCGCGGGACATCGCCGAACGCGATGCGACCCTCGAGGAACAGCGCGACGGCCTGCTCGTTGGCGGCGTTGAACACCGCGGGCGCTGCCCCGGCGCGCCGTCCCGCAGCCAGGCCTAACTGCAGGGCCGGAAAGTCGGCGGTGCGGACGCGCTCGAACGTCAGCGGCGACAGCTCGACCGGATCGAACGGCGGCACGCCGGTGTCCGTTAGGCGTTCGGGATGCGTGAGCGCGTACAGCACGGGCAGCTCCATGCTCGGCACCCCAACCTGTGCGAGCACGCTGCCATCGACGAATTCGACGAACGAGTGCACGACGCTCTGGGGATGCACGACTACCTCGATCTGATCGTAGGACAGCCCAAACAGGAAGTGTGCCTCGATCACCTCGAGCGCCTTGTTGGCCAACGTGGCGCTGTCGATGGTGATCTTGCGGCCCATCCGCCAGGTGGGATGCTGCAACGCATCGGCCACCGTGGCCCGTGCCACGCGCTCACCCGGCCAGGCCCGAAACGGACCGCCCGATGCCGTGATGATCAGACGACGCACATCGCCCGGCTTCCGGCCCGCGATGCACTGCAAGATCGCGCTGTGTTCACTGTCTACAGGCACGATCTCGCCCCCACCCTGACGGCACGCTTCACTCACTAACGAGCCAGCCATCACCAGGGTTTCCTTGTTTGCCAGCGCGACGCGCTTGCCGGCGTGCACCGCCGCCAGCGTCGCATCCAAGCCCGCCGCGCCAACCACCGCGTTGATCACGATGTCGACGTCGGGGCGCTGCGCGGCGGTCACCAAACAATCGGCGCCGCACGCCCACGTGCTCTGCGGGTCGACGCCGTTGCACACCACGCCGACGAACGTCGGCGCGAACATTTCCGCCTGCTCGCGCAACAGCGCGGCGTTGCGAAACGCCGTGAGGGCGCGCACGCGAAACCGGTCGGGATGCCGCTGCAACACGCGCAGGGCCGTGGTCCCGATGGACCCGGTCGATCCGAGAATGGCGACTCCACGCGTTTCCGTGCTCACCGAATGGCCGGCAATAGTACGTGCGGGAACGTGAACGCGAGATACGCCACCGGGAGTGCGAACAACAGGCCGTCGATCCGGTCCAACACGCCGCCATGTCCCGGGATCATGTGCGAACTGTCCTTCTGTCCCGCCTCGCGCTTGATGAGCGACTCCGCGAGGTCGCCCAGCTGCACCGCGACGCTGATCGCGATGCCTAACAGAATGGCGACGGTCGGTCGGATGGCGAGGAACGCGGCGCCCGGTAGGACCCATTTCGCATAGCACCAGCTCGCGACCGCGCACACCACGAGCGCGCCCACCGCACCCTCCACGGTTTTCCCGGGACTCACCGACGGGATCAGCTTGTGCCGGCCCATCGTGCGCCCAACGAAGAATGCCCCGGTGTCCGAGATCCACGTGAGCACGAGCGGATAGAACAGGAGCGCCGAGCCGGCCTCGCGTCCCACCGCATAGTTGTGGTAGCGGAGCGCGTACGCGAAGCTCAGGAATCCGGCGCAGTAAAGGATCCCGAATACCGTGACCGCTGCCGCGCCGATCGGGTGGCCAGCCGGGCCGCGCGCGACGATGGCCAGCGTGAACAACGCCACGATGATCACCGCGCCTAACGCAAGCACCGGCGGGTTGAACCGGCCGATGTGGTAGCCGAACACGCCGATCGGCAGCACGAACGCGAGCGGAACACCAGCCACCTCCAACGGTTCGTACGACCCGGCGCGCGCCAACTGAAAGTACTCGGCCGTCGCGAGCGCCCCGGCCACGGCGAGCAGCGCCGCGAGCACGAAGCCGCCCGCCCAGATGATCGCGACCACCACCGGTATCGCGACGACCGCGAATAGAACGCGCGCCGTCAGATTCGACACCGCCACGGCCGGCTACGCGGAGACTCGGCCGAACCGCCGGTCCCGGTTCTGGTACGCCATGATCGCCTCGTACAGATGCCGCCGTGAAAAATCCGGCCACAGCACGGGCGACATGTAGAGCTCCGCGTACGCGCACTGCCAGAGCAGAAAGTTCGAGATCCGCTGCTCGCCCGAGGTACGAATCAACAGATCGGGATCGGGGCAATCGCTCGTGTACAACCGGCTGCGCAGCGCTTCCTCGTCCACGGCCTCGAGATCCAGGCGCCCGTCGCGCACGTCACGCGCAATGAGCTTGGCGGCGCGCACGAGCTCGGCGCGGCTGCCGTACGAGATGAACAGGTTGAGCGTGAGCCGCGCGTTGTCCGCCGTCAGCGCCACCAGCTGCTCCGCCGCGCTCGCGGCACTCGGCGTTAGGCGAGAGAGGTCGCCTAACACACGGACGCGGACGCCCTGCGCGTGCAGCTCCGCCGCTTCCCGCGCGATGTACTCGCGGAGCAGCGACATGAGCGCCTTGATCTCGGCCGCCGGCCGCTGCCAGTTCTCCTGCGAGAACGCGAACAACGACAGCACCTCGACCCCCGCTTCCAGCGAGCCTTCGACGACGGCCCGCACCGACTTCATGCCCGATCTGTGGCCTAACGGACGCGGGAGGTTGCGCTCGCGCGCCCAGCGCCCGTTGCCGTCCATGATGATCGCGACGTGACGCGGCACCTGGCCGTTCACGCGAATCTGCGCCAGCAGCTCGGCCGCTTTCATGTCACGGCACTCGCACGCCCGTCGACCGCACTGCCGTCAGACCTCCATGATCTCGGATTCCTTCACCTTGAGCAGCTCCTCGAGCTTGGCCATGTGATCGTCGTGCAGTTTCTGCAGATCCTTGTCCGCGTGCTTTTTGTCGTCTTCAGACACCTTGTCGAGCTTCTTCGTGAGCTCGCGCGCGTGCGTGCGCGCATGCCGGATCGCGATGCGCCCTTCCTCGGCCAGCTTGTGCACGACCTTCACCAGCTCCTTACGCCGCTCTTCGTTGAGCGCAGGCAGCGGCACGCGAATCACGCCGGTCTGCGTGGCGGGATTCAAGCCGAGGTCCGAATCGCGAATCGCCTTCTCGATGGCTGCCGTTAGGCCCTTGTCCCAGGGCGTGACCGTGAGGAGCCGCGGCTCCGGCGCCGAGACGTTGGCGACCTGTACGAGCGGCATCTGCTGGCCGTACGCTTCGACACGCACGGTGTCGAGCAGCGAGACGCTGGCCTTGCCGCTGCGGATGGAGCCGAATTCGCGCTTCGAGTTCTCGAGCGCCTTGTCCATGCTCGTTCGCGTGTCCTTCAGAATTTGCGCAATGGAGCTCATTGGACGATCGTCCCGACGCGCGCGCCGCAGATGGCGTCGGCCACGGCGCCCTGTCGTTGAATGTTGAGCACGATGAGCGGCAGGCTGTTCTCCGCACACAGCGTGATCGCGGTCTGATCCATCACCGCCAGGTTCTGCACGATGACGTCGCGATAGCTGAGGCGCTCGTACAATGTCGCCGTGCGATCCTTCTTCGGATCAGCCGTGTAGATGCCATCCACGCTCGTCGCCTTGATGATGACGTCGGACTTCATCTGGATGGCGCGCAGCGCCGCGGCGGTGTCGGTGGAAAAATACGGGTTGCCCGTGCCGCCCGCAAAGATCACCGTGCGCCCTTTCTCGAAGTGACGCAGTGCACGTCTCCGGATGTACGGTTCGGCAACTTCTTCCATGCGGATCGCGGTCATCACGCGCGTCACCACGCCTTTCTTCTCGAGCGTGTCCTGCATCGCGAGCGCATTGATCACGGTGCCGAGCATGCCCATGTAGTCGGCGGCGACGCGATCCATACCCTGCTTCGAGAGCTGCGTGCCGCGCACGATGTTGCCGCCGCCGATCACCAGTCCGACGTTGACACCCATCGCGACGACATTCTTGACTTCGTCGGCAAGTCGCTCGAGCACATCGAAATCGAATCCAATGCCGCGCTCACCGGCGAGTGCCTCACCGGAGAGCTTGAGCAGAATCTTCGAGTAGCAGGGTTTCGCGGCCGTCACCGCGCGCTACTCCTGTCCCATCTGGAAGCGCGCGAAGCGGCGCACCACGATGTTCTCACCCATCTTCGCCGATACCTCTTTGACGAGATCGCCGATCGTCTTCTTCGGATCGCGGATCCACTCCTGCGAAAGGAGCACGACCTGCTTGTAGTACGACTCGACCTTGCCATCAACAATCTTGCCGATCAAGTGCTCGGGCTTGCCGCTCTCGCGCACCTGCTGCTCGTAAATGCGGCGCTCCTTCTCGATCACATCGGCGGGCACGCCACTCTTGTCTACCGAGAGCGGGGCTGCACTCGCGATGTGTAAGGCGAGCTCTTTGACGAGCTCCTTGAACTCGGGATTGCGCGCGACAAAGTCGGTCTCGCAGTTCACTTCCACGAGCACGCCGACCTTGCCGTTGTGGTGGATGTAGCTGCCGACCTGTCCTTCCGACGCCGCGCGCCCGGAACGCTTTTCGGCTTTGGCGATGCCCTTCGCGCGCAAGAATTCGGAGGCTTTGTCCATGTTGCCGCCGTTTTCCTCGAGGGCTTTCTTGCAGTCCATCATGCCGGCGCCGGTGCGCTGGCGCAGCTCCTGGACATCCTTGGCAGTGAACGAAGTCGTGGTCATGAGTCGGTTCCTTCGAGCAGATGATTCGCTGTCACGAAAACGCCGCCGGCACCGGGCCGGCGGCGTATGAATTCTAGCAGGCTGTCTATCGACAGCGTTGGCCGAGTGGCCGGCCGGTCACTCGGGTTGATCCTCGGTGGTCTCGCCGGCTTCGGAGTCCTCCGACGCTTCGGCGGGCTCGCCCGGTGCTTCCTCGCCACCCGTCTTGAGTCGCGCGGCGATCGCTTCCGGCTTGGCCCGACGACGACGCGTGCGGCGGCGACGACGGCGCTCGCCCTCGTCCGCCGGCTCCGATCCGCGGTCGCTGCTGTACGTCGTCATGCCGCCTTCGGTCTCTTCTTCGGCTTCCTGTCGTTTAGGCGCTTCGCGCCTCGCCTCTGCAATCGAGTCGGCCACCGCGTGCGTGATCAATTCCACCGAGCGGATCGCGTCATCGTTGCCCGCGATCGGCACCGAGATGAGGTCCGGATCGGCGTTCGTGTCGACGATGGCCATGAGCGGAATGCCGAGCTTGTTCGCTTCGGTGACGGCGATGCGCTCTTTCTTGGAGTCGATCACGAAGATGAGACCCGGCAGGCGCTTCATCTTCTTGATGCCGGCGAGGTACTTGTTGAGCTTGTCGCGCTCGCGGGACATCATGAGCTGCTCTTTCTTCGTGTAGTCCTGGAACGCGCCGCCTTCCTCGGTGCCCGCTTCGAGATCCTCGAGCCGCTTGATTTGGCGCTTCACCGTCTGGAAGTTGGTGAGGAGTCCGCCTAACCACCGCTCGGTGACGTACATCGCGCCGCACCGCTCGGCCTCGCTCTGGACGATGGCCTTGAGCTGCCGCTTGGTGCAGACGAACAGGACGTTCTCGCCGCGCATGATGATATCGCGGGCGAGCTTCTGCGCGAGCTCGAGCTGGCGCAGCGTCTTCTGGAGGTCGATGATGTGGATCCCGTTCCGCTCGGCGAAGATGAACCTGCGCATCTTCGGATTCCAGCGGCGGGTTTGGTGTCCGAAGTGGACACCGGCTTCGAGGAGCTGCTCGAGATTCGGCTGTGTCATTCCCTGGTCCTGTTTGGTTGTGTCCACCGCGTCCGTCGTTGCCAGTGCACCACCGGGAAACCCGGCACCAGTGCCCGACTCGGGACGCGTGAGAGATACCGGCTGCCCAACCGGGCCGCCGGGGGGCTGCCTAACGACTACCGCTTGCTGAACTGGAACCGCTTTCTTGCCTTCGGACGGCCCGGCTTCTTGCGCTCCACGGCGCGCGCGTCGCGCGTGAGGAGGCCCAGGTCGCGGAGCTTCCGACGGTGTGCTTCATCCACCTTGACGAGCGCACGGGCGACGGCGAGGCGCAGCGCACCCGCCTGTCCGCTCTGTCCGCCGCCTTCCAACCTGGCTTTCACATCGAAGCGGCCGAGGGTATCGGTGGCGGTGAACGCCTGCTGAATGGAGGACACGAGCGTCGCACGCGGGAAGTAGTCGCCCAACGTGCGGCCGTTCACGTCCCACTTGCCGGATCCCGGCTGCACGTACACGCGACAGACGCTTTCCTTGCGGCGTCCGATTGTGTGAATGGTGCCGTCCGCCATCACTCGGTCTCGCTCTTGAGGTTGAGCACGACCGGCTGTTGGGCGGCGTGCGGATGTTGGGCGTCAGGGTAGACACGCAGCTTGAGCCGCAGCTTCTGCCGGCCCAATGCTGTTTTAGGCAGCATGCCGAACACAGCCTTTTCGACGACGCGCTCGGGGTGCTTGGCGAGCATGGAGGCGAAGGGCGTGAACCGTTCGTGTCCCATGTAGCCGGTGTGGCGGAAATAGCGCTTCTGCTCTGCCTTACGGCCGGTGACGCGCACCTTGGAGGCGTTGATCACGATGACGTGATCGCCGGTGTCCATGTGCGGCGTGAACATCGGCTTGTGCTTACCGCGAATGATTTTCGCGACTTCGGACGCCAGGCGTCCGAGCACGAGTCCGTCGGCATCGACGACAAACCAGCGGTGCTCGATGTCGGACGGAGTAGCGGAGTACGTTTTCATGCGTATCGGAATTGGGTGCGCCAGACTAGGAAACACAGACTCGTAAGCTACGCAAGCACTTAGATCCTGTCAACGGATCGGCGTCAGACCGATTTCCCCGCAGGTAGCAACTCGAATCGCTTTCCGCGCGGTGGCCGATAGGCGCGGAAGCCGTGCCGATCCGTGGTGAACGCGGTCGAGATCAACAGCGCTTCCGACAGCGCGACGAGGCAGGCGTCGGCGAAGTCCATTGGCGTTCGCCGGTATTGATGCATGAGGGACGTGGCACGGCGGTGGCCGCCGGTCTCGAGACCAACGATCGGGATGCCGGCCGCCAACAGAAAGTCGAGCGGCGCATGTGCCGGTCCCCCGCCGCGCGCCACCAGATGACAGGCTTCGGCGACGACCGCTTCGACCGTTAGGCAGCGCCGAATGACGTTGGGCAGCTCGGCCGCGCACTCGGCGTGCCATTGATCGCGCCGGTCGAGCACCGCGACGAGCGGGCCGGTATCCAGGAGCACATCGCGTTCGACGGGGCTCACGCGCGACGAGCTAGGTGCGCCAGTTGTGTCGGCGGATGCGGACCGCGAGCTCGTCGCGCTCGATGGCCTCGGGGTCGAGGGCGAGCGAGCCGACGAGCGCTGACACCGCGTGCAGCGGGGCCGCGGGATCCGGCTCGGCGGGTGCCGCGAGATACGCCGTGAGCGCTGCGCGAACGACCTGGGCCTTGGGCACGCCGAGCGCGCGGGCACGACGGTCGATGTCGCGCAGCAACGCGTGGGGCAAACGCAGGGTGAGCTGTTCGTCACGCATGCAATGCAATGTAGTGCATCTGCATTGCGTGGTCAAGGTGCGGCCGCCGGCCTCGGCGTCACTCCAACTCGATCAGGATCGCGCCTTTTTCGACGGCCGCGCCGGACGTCACCGCCACGCGCTTCACTCGGCCCGCGCCGCTCGAGCGCAGCTCGTTCTCCATCTTCATCGCCTCCATCACGACGAGGCCCTGCCCTGCCTGCACCTCATCGCCCGGTGCGACGAGCACGCGCACGATGAGACCCGGCATCGGCGCGGCGAGCGGCCGCGGTCCCGTTGGGCCGGCGGCTTCTGCGGTCAGGTCGCGGATGGTGCGCGTGCGCTCGTCCAGGGCTTCGACATCGTAGGTATATCCGTCGATCCAGAGGACGTAGTGCCCCTTGGATTCGCGGCGCCGCACGACGACGCGGTGCACCGTGTCGCCGATCGTGACCATGCGCACCGGCGTGCCTTCGATGTCGACCAACGCTGCCGGGATCTTCCGGCCCGTCACCGTCACCGCGTCCGGTTCGACATCCACCGTCACGCGCTTCTCGCCCATGGCGACGATGTATTTCACTCAGGCCTCCGGAACGAGCTCGCACACCGTCTCGACGTGCGCCGTTTGCGGGAACATGTCGAACGACACGAGCGACGCGACGCGCCAGCCCGGTAGCCGGCCCACATCGCGGGCGAGCGTGGCGGGATCGCAGCTCACGTAGACAATGGCGCGCGTCGCGGGGCGCGCCGCCTGGAGCGCATGGGTCACGCGCGCGTCGACGCCGGCGCGCGGCGGGTTGAGGATCACGACGTCGGCGGGGAGCGCGGCGGGCAGCGCATCCTCGACCCGGGCCGCCACGGCACGCGATCCGTTTGGCAGACGTGCGGCGCACCACGCGGACGCATCGGCGTCCAGCTCGATGGCCGTCACGTGCCGCTCGGGCGACGCGACCGCGAGCGCGGTGAGCCCCGTGCCCGCATACGCATCGACCACCTGCACGGGCTCGTGCGCCAGCACGCGCTCCACGACGTATGCGCGCAGCGCATCCGCCACGGCGGCGTTCACCTGCGCGAACGACGCCGCGGGCGACGAGCCCGCCGAGCGCGAGGCGGCCGGCGTCGCGCGCGTCGCGCCGGCGGGCTTCCACCAGATGGATGCGAGCGACGGCGCGCGCTCGAGCAGCCGCGCCGCGCCGGTCCACTGCTCGCCGCCCTCGATCACGAGCGACCCCTCGCCCGCGTCGTCGAAGCGGACCGCGCCCCGGAGCTCGGCAGCGTTAGGCAGGGCATCGCCTGCCGCGAGCACGTCTCGCCAGGCCGCCAGCACGCGGTCTTCGGTGATCGGACACTCGCGCAGCTGGAACACCTGCGCTGGCCGGTCATACGGATGCAGTCCCGCCGTCCAGTCGCGGCCGCGCGCGCGGAGCGCGAGCGTGAGCTTGCGCCGGTACCGCCACGGCGACGGCGCAGGTCGCACGGCCGGCGACGTGGGCGTTGGGCGGCGCGCGATGCGGACCATGGCGTCGCGCACGATGTCGCCCTTGGCGCGGCACTGCGCGTCATAGCCCACGTGTTGCAATTGGCACCCACCGCAGCGATCGGCCTCGTAGTGCGAGCACGTCGGCGCGACGCGGTCGGGCGACGGGCTCTCGAGCGCCACCAGCGTCCCCCGCGCGAACCGTCCCTTCTGTTGGTAGGACACGCGCGCCACATCGCCCGGCGCGGTGCGCGGCACGAACACGACCATCCCGTCCGCGCGTGCGACGCCATCGCCGCCGGCGGCGATCGAGTCGATGCGCAGCTGCGCGACCGGCATCAGCCTTCCACCAGCCCTTCGCGGCGCGCGGCCAGGCGCCACGCCGCGCCCTCGTCGACCGGTGCCGTTCCGTTAGGCGCGGAGGCCACCGATGGCACGCGGCGCACCCGCTCCCGCTCGGCCAGAAGTGCGGCCGCGATCATAGCCGCCATCTCACCCGCGGCCGACGCCCGACCGCCGGTGAGCGATGCCAGCCGGCGCTCGAGCCACTGGATGTCGATCGCGCCGCGGCGGAACTCGTCGTCTTCCATCACGCGCAGGTGAAAATCGCGCGAGGTCTCGACGCCCTGGATCGTGAGCTCGAGCAGTGCGCGGTGCATGCGCGCGATGGCCGCATCGCGGGTCGGGGCGTGCACGATGAGCTTGGCGAGCATCGGGTCGTAGTGCAGGCCCACTTCGGTGCCCACGCCGATGCCGCCGTCCCACCGCACGCCGGGGCCGCCCGGCAATCGCAGGTACGAGATGCGCCCGGTCCCCGGCAGAAATCCGTTCGCCGGATCTTCGCTCGTGATGCGGCACTCGATGGCCCATCCGTTAGGCGCGATGTCGGCCTGGCGGAACGGCAACGCCTCGCCGGCGGCGATCCGGATCTGCCACTGCACGATGTCGATTCCGGTGACGAGCTCGGTGACCGGGTGCTCCACCTGCAGGCGCGTGTTCATCTCGAGGAAGTAGAACGATCC
>Ga0310811_10009417_pt1 | contig 12605 bp, 13 predicted proteins | sample YCmetagenome_FD_207642 | JGI IMG/M metagenome (GOLD analysis project Ga0310811, IMG submission 207642) | Soil microbial communities from experimental microcosm in Duke University, North Carolina, United States - YC | ecosystem: Engineered > Artificial ecosystem > Soil microcosm > Unclassified ... | reverse complement strand
TCGCCGAAGCACAGCGGGTGACGGTGTCGACCTTGCTGCGCCGGATCGACCACGAACGGCAGAACACCAATTTGTCGTCGGCCATTCGCGTGTTCGTGCTTCAGCACGTGCGCGAGCAGGCCAATGCCGAGATCAGCCGCAACCGCGAGCTTTGGCCGGCCGATCTCCGTCCCATGTAACGGGGCATGTAACGGGGCTTGGGGATTGGCCGCGCGCCAGCCTGTGGCGCCGCTTCAATTCGACCCGATAATGCTCTAGCGTTCGTGCTCACCGTTGATGCGGGGGGCGCCGCTTGTCAGACACGGTTCTCAAAGTCTCTCCCGGCCACGCTGCCGCGCCGTTCCGCGCCTGGTATCTGGTCGCCGCGGCGGCTGCCTTCGCGGCGATGACCGCCGCGATCCTCGGCGACAGCCTCTGGTTCCTCAATTTCGTGCACGTGATGGCCGGCGCGCTATGGACGGGCATTGACCTGTTCATGGGCTTCATCCTCGGCCCGGTGATGCGCGCCGTGTCCTTCGAGACCCGGCGGGCCATCATCGGCGGGCTGATGCCGCGCACTTTGGTGCTGATGCCGACCCTCTCCACCATCACCTCCACCGCCGGTTGGTTTCTCGCCGTGCGGCTCGGCTTCCTCGAGCTCGGCTATCCACAGTTCTGGTGGGTGATCGCGGCGCTGGCCATCGTCACGGTGCTGACGGTGCAAGGGCTCGGCTATCTGCTGCCGACCAATCTGCGGCTCTATTTCGAAGTGCAGAAACCACAGCCCGACATGGCGAAGATCGGCCGCTGGATGCGCACCTATGTGCGAGTCGTTGCCGTGCAGGGCACGATGCAGGTCGCCATCATCATCGTGATGGCCCGCTTCGCCACCGGGTTTTAGCCATCGAAGCGGACCGGGTTCTCGCCCCGTCACCCTGAGGTGCGAGCCAACGAAGTTGGCGAGCCTCGAAGGGGGACGGCCATGGCGCGGCAACGGGCGGCAATTCAGCGGCCGTTCATCCTGCGAGGTTCGGCAACGTTGCTGCCTCGCACCTCAGGATGACGGAATAAGACCTGTTCGTTGCGCGTCTGCGCCATCAATCGCGCGATATGAAAAGCCATACGCCGCCCGATCGGGCCGACTGCACGCGGATGTGCAATTCGCGCTTGGGATCGGCAAAATCGCCCGGCCATCCGAACTCGAGATCGACCGCGCCCTCCTCCATCGCGCGCGTGATGCGGCCGCGGAAATCGTCGGTGCCGAAGCAGCGCGAGATGGTGAAGAAGTTCTGCCCGACCGGCGTGCCGGGATAGCCGGACTGCCGCGCCTCGGTCTGGCTGTAGAACGTCACGATACCTTCGCGGTCCAGCAGGATGACGCCGAACGGCAAGCGGTCGCGTTCGTCTTGGCTGAGCGTCTCGACGCGCGCCGCCAGATCGGGCGCATCGAAATCGATTGTCGCAGCGGCCACTGGATGCCCCCCCATTACACCATCGTTTCTTGTGTTTCTTGGCCGGCACCACACACAAAGTCGAATGCTGCATTGGCGACTGCGAGTCGGCAAGCGCGCGGCGGTTGCTTTGCGCGCGAACAAAGCTCCGCCGCGATGATTGCCGCGATCGCTCGAAATTTACTCGATATGGATGTTGGCGGCCTGCGCGGCGCGGCGCATGCGCGCGACTTCGCGGCCGATCAGTGCGCCGAATTCCGCCGGCGTGCCCGGCGCCACGATCGCCTCCTGCGCGACGAGTTGCTTGCGCACGCTCGCCTCGGCGAGCGCATCGTTGAGCGCGGTGTTGAGCTTCGACATCACCGGCTCCGGCGTTTTCGCCGGCGCGATCAGGCCGAAGAAGGCCATCCAGTCGAGCTCGTTGAGCTTGAGCTCGGCGAAGGTCGGCACGTCGGGCAAGGCCGGCAGCCGCTGCGGTGACGACACGGCGAGCGCGCGCAGCCGCCCGGCCTGCACCAGCGGCAGCGACGTCGGCAGATTGTCGAACATCACCATGATCTGCCCGCTCACGACGTCGCTCAGCGCCGGGCCGACGCCGCGATACGGCACGTGCACGAGGTCGGTGCCGGTCGCCAGCTTGAACTGCTCGCCCATGAGATGGCTGACCGAGCCGTTGCCCGACGAGCCATAGGTGATGCGCCCCGGCCCTGCTTTCGCATAAGCGATGAACGAAGCCATGTCGGTGACCGGCAGGCCGGGATTGACCGTCATGATGTTCGGCACGTCGGCGATCTCCCCGATCGGCACCAGATCGGTGAGCACGTCGTAAGGCAGCGTGCGATAGGCGGCCGGGTTGATCGCCAACGTCGAGGCGGTGCCCATGCCGATGGTGTAGCCGTCGGCATAGGTGCGCGCGATGACGCCCGTGCCGATCGAGCCGCCGGCGCCGCCGCGGTTCTCCACGATCACCGGTACGTCGAGCACGCCGTGCATCGCGTCAGCGACGACGCGCGCGATGACGTCGGTCGAGCCGCCGGCCGGGAATGGCACGATCAGCGTGATCGCGTGCGTGGGGTAGTCCACCTGCGCGCGCACGCGCGGCGCAACGACCGCTGCGGACAGACCGGCAAGGACGGAACGGCGATGGAGCATGGCTGATCGCGCCATTTCAGTGTCATCACCGGGCCGGCGCGGTGCGCCGGGTCCCCGTGATCTCGATAAGGATGGCACAGTGCCTACCGAAGCGAGATGGCCGGGACAAGCCCGGTTATGACACATTTACGACGCACGCGCCCTCGGTCGCCACGCTCAGCCCAAGTTTAACTCCTTGAAAAAGTCGTTGCCCTTGTCGTCCATGATGATGAAGGCGGGGAAGTCCTCGACCTCGATCTTCCAGATCGCCTCCATGCCGAGCTCGGGATATTCCTGCACCTCGACCTTCTTGATGCAGAACTCGGCCAGGTTCGCGGCCGAGCCGCCGATCGAGCCGAGATAGAAGCCGCCATATTTCTTGCAGGCGTCGCGCACCGCCGCCGAGCGATTGCCCTTCGCCAGCATCACCATCGAGCCGCCGGCCGCCTGGAAGGCGTCGACGAACGAGTCCATGCGTCCCGCAGTGGTCGGCCCGAATGAGCCGGACGCATAGCCCTCCGGCGTCTTTGCAGGTCCCGCGTAATAGATCGGATGGTTCTTGAAATAGTCGGGCAGCCCCTGCCCGCTCTCCAGCCGCTCACGCAGCTTCGCATGTGCGAGATCGCGCGCGACGATCAAGGTGCCGGTGAGCGACAGCCGCGTCTTCACTGGGCACTTCGAGAGCTGCGCCAGGATCTCCTTCATCGGCTTCCTGAGATCGACCTTCACCACCTCGCCGCCGAGCGTCGCTTCATCGACCTCAGGCAGATACTGCGCCGGATGCGCCTCGAGCTCCTCGAGATAGACGCCGTCTTTGGTGATCTTGCCGAGCGCCTGGCGATCGGCCGAGCATGACACGCCAAGTCCGATCGGCAGCGACGCACCGTGCCGCGGCAGCCGGATCACGCGCACGTCGTGGCAGAAATACTTGCCGCCGAACTGCGCGCCGACGCCCAAGGACTGCGTGAGCTTGTGCACTTCCTTTTCCATCGCGAGATCGCGGAAGGCGTGGCCGTCCTCACCGCCACTCGTCGGCAGTTCGTCGAGATACTTGGTCGAGGCGAGCTTCACCGTCTTCATCGTCAGCTCCGCCGAGGTGCCGCCGATGACGATCGCCAGATGATACGGCGGGCACGCCGCGGTGCCGAGCGTGAGGATCTTCTCCTTCAGAAAGGCGAGCATGCGATCATGCGTGAGGATCGACGGCGTCGCCTGGAACAGGAAGCTCTTGTTGGCCGAGCCGCCGCCTTTGGCGACGAACAGGAATTTGTAGGCGTCCTCGCCCTCGGCATAGATCTCCACCTGCGCCGGCATGTTCGACTTGGTGTTCTTCTCCTCGAACATCGAGATCGGCGCGAGCTGCGAATAGCGCAGGTTCTTCTTCAGATACGCATCGCGCGCGCCCTCGGCGAGCGCCGCCTCGTCCGAGCCGTCGGTGAAGATCATGCGGCCCTTCTTGCCCATGATGATGGCGGTGCCGGTGTCCTGGCACATCGGCAGCACGCCGCCGGCGGCGATGTTGGCGTTTTTCAGAAGGTCATAGGCGACGAACTTGTCATTCGACGTCGACTCCGGATCGTCGAGGATGGCGCGCAGCTGCTTCAGATGCGCCGGGCGCAAGAGATGATTGATGTCGGTGAACGCCGCCTCGGCGAGCGCGCGGATCGCCTCCGGCTCCACGACCACCACGTCTTTGCCCATCACCTTTTCGACGCGCACGCCCTCGGACGTGATCTTGCGGTACTTGGTCTTGTCCGGGCCCAGCGGGAACAGGGGCGAGTGGCTGTAGGGCGGGAGGGGGGATTTGGTGGGGGCGTTCATGGGCAGACAAACTCTACACTTGTGTTTGATTGGAACCGTTCTACGGAATTTTCCTGTCGAGGGAAACCCTGCGCACTATGACGAGCGCTATGTCGTCCTGCATGAGCCGCAATTTACAAGGACGCGGTTGAGAGAGGCTGGCGCGAGCGGCGCCACGGGCATCGTCATGCCCGGGTTTGACCCGGGCATCCATGATGACTCTCGTCGAATAAGAGCCTTACGTTCCGCTGTGCTTGCGCATCGGCCTCATGGATTGCCGGGTCAAGGCAATGATCGTGCGGGAAAGGCGGCGCACCTTGCTCTTGTCGTCACTGGGCTTGCCCCGGTGATCCCGATTAGAAGGGTAGAGTGCTCCCCAATACGAGAGGACCGGGACGAGCCCGGCCATGACAATTAGTCCTGCTTGGGCCCGCGATCCTATGCGCCGTGCACAACTGCCGGCGCAAGCGACGGCCCCGCACCCCTCACAACGTCGGGCGCGTGTCCTTGATCAGCGGGCGGCTGGCGCCGCTGCCGTGCCAGCCTTCGCCGCGCTCTTCTTCGAGGCCGAAGCAGCTTGGTTGATGTCCGTTCGTCTCGGCCAGAAGCGCGGGCATCGCCGCAGGCACGGCCTCCGGCACAAGCGCGGGCGCCTCGCGGCAGCCGCCGGAATTTTCCATGTGGAAGAGCCCATGCGAAGCGCGTTCGGTATCATGTGCGGCTGTCGTCATGGTGTCCTCCTCTTCTATCGCGCGCGCAAACGTGCGGCGCGGCGCGATCATTCTACACCCGCTGGCGCGGCGGCAGCGCGCATGCGGATTACGCCTTTGGCCGCACCGTGCGCGGACACCGCGCAGGCCGGCGCGCCCCGGAATGACAAACGAGTGCTACACCGCCCTCACCTGGCGCGGCGCGCCGAGCGGAGCCTCGAGCGCCTTGCGGTCCCAGGCCGCGAGATCCGCGGCGGCGACGTAAGTCGATTGCAGAAAGTCCATCAGCGCGGCGTCGGGATCGGCCGCGCGGCGCATGGCCGCGTAAGGCAGCAGGAATTCGCCGAGCTCCTTGGAGAAGAACGCATCCGCCGGCGCGATCTTCGCGGACGCAAAGCCCTCCGGCGCCGGATAGGCATAGGAATAGAACGCGGCGTCATCGACCACGCCCCCGCCCGGCCAGAAGCCGGCGCTCGACACTTCATGCGAATAGGCTTCGCGCGCGACCGCGTTGGGCAGATGCGGCACGCCCCCGGGGTGCGGCGGCGCGGTGCGCCCGGAGAAGCGCGTCACCGCGAGATCGAAGCTGCCCCAGAAGAAATGCACCGGCGACACCTTGCCGATGAATCCGGTGCGGAATTTCGCGAACACATCATGCGCCGCCAGCAGCACGCGCCAGAAACGGTTCACATAATCGGGATCGTAGGCGGTGTGCGTGATGTCCTGGTCGAAGGGAATGCAGTCGGCGATCTCGCACGGCGTCGTGGTGATGTCGATGTCGATACCGAGCTCGGCGAGCGCCACGCAGACGTCGGCATAGAAATCGGCGACCGGCATCGGCTTCAGCGCGATGCGGCGTTCTTCGCCGTCGCTTCTGCGCAGAAGCAGCACGTGATCGATGAAATCGAAATCGATCTGGAAACCGCCCGCGCCATAGGGAATCGGCGAGGTGGTGAGCCCGCGCGCGGTCACGTAGAGCGCGACGTGCCAGGAATGGTTCAACCAAGGCGTCAGCGCCAGCCGCACCTTGCCGACGATCTGCGTCCACAGATGCAGCGTCTCACGCGTGTCCTTCCATGCGGCAGTCGGCAAGTCGGGCCAGCGTTCGGCGGATGCATCGGCCATGCGGAATCTCCAGAGGATTTGCGGCAGCATCATGAAGCGCCGGCGCCGCGCACGCAACGGCCGTCACCGGATCATTGTCACATCCCGCGCACCGAATTGTGAAGCAACCGTCGTGTTACACCGGTAACCGCATTCAGCCGCCTCGCAATCGTGACGTAGCTCACCAACGCGATCCTCCGCATCCGTCACACTGGCCGCAGTTGGCACAGTGGCGAAACGAGGCGAATGCAATGACACCCATCGAAGCGCTCTACGACATGGCGGAGAACCGACCGACGCAAGCCGCAATGATCACCGGCGATCAATTCTGGACTTATTCAAGGCTGGTCAGCGAAACCGAACGGCTGGCCAAAGCGATGCTGGCGCGCGGCGTGAAACCGGGCGACCGCGTGGCGATGCATATGGCCAATGTCCCGCAAATGGTGCTCGCTTATCACGCCTGCTTCCGCATCGGCGCGATCGCCGCGCCGCTGAACATCCGCATGAAGACGGCCGAACTGCGGCCGATCCTGAAGCAGTTGCGGCCGGCGCTCTATCTCGGCCAGTCGCATCTCTATCCGGAGATGGCGAATATCGAGTCGGATGTCGTCCCGCCTTACGCACGCTTCATCGTCGGCAAGCCGGTGAAGGACGAGCGCGTGCGGCCGTTCGAGCGCATCTACGCCGGCTCGGCGGCAGAGCCTCTCGTTCCGCTGCCGGATGCCGATGCTCCGGCGATCCTGCTCAGCACGTCGGGCACGACCGGACGGCCGAAGCTCGTCGTCCACACGGGCAAAACCTTGGGCGCTTGCGCCGAGGCCTGCATCGAGTTCGGCATGGGCGAACTGGACACGATGCTCCACGTCGTACCAATGGTGCATGCCAGCGGCATGATCGTGATGCTCGGCAGCATCCGCTGCGGTGGACGCATGATCGTGCATGAACGCTTCGATGCCGCGGCGGCGCTGGATACAATCGCCGCCCATCGCTGCACGTCGATGATCGGCCTGCCGTTCATGTTCGCGGACCTGATGCAGGAGCAGGCGCGGCACGCCCGCGATGTCTCCTCGCTCCGGCGCTGCGGGACGGGCGGCGATGTCTGTCCTCCGGAACATCAGAAGGCCTTTGCCGCGATGTTCGGCACGTCGCTCAACTCCGTCTGGTCAGCCAGCGAGGTGCTGCTTCCGATGCGCTACGGAGCGCAGATCGGCCCGGTCTGCTGCACGGCATCCGACACGCAAGTCCGCCTTGTCGACGACAAGGGCGTGGACGTCCCGCGCGGCGAGATCGGCGAACTTCTGTTGCGGACCCCCCAAATGTCGCCGGGCTACTGGAAAGAACCCGGCCGCATCGAGTCGCTGGCACCGGACGGCTGGTATCATACCGGCGATCTGATGCGTCAGGGCGACCGTAACGATCTCTGGTTCGTCGCGCGCAAGAAGAACCTTATCATCCGCGGCGGCTCGAACATCTCGCCGCTTGAGGTCGAGGAGGTGCTGATGGCGCATCCGGCGGTGCGCGACGCGGCCGTCGTCGGTATCCCGGATATGCGCCTCGGCCAGCGCGTGGCGGCGGTGGTGCAGCTCACCGCAGACGCGGACAGCGACGCGCTCGACGGCATCCTGGCCTACACGCGGGCGCAACTCGCCGAATACAAAGTCCCGGAACGGCTGCAGGTCATCGGCAAAGTTCCGCGCAACGCGATCGGCAAAGTCGACCGCACGGCGTTGGCCGCCCAGTTGACGGACCCCGAGCCGGCACCGGTCGCGATGCACGCTTAAGAGGGGCGACGGGACGGCCGGCGTCGAGGGCGCGACGCCGGCCGCTCCAGACGGGAACGTGAGTGGGCTCTGCGGCTAGCCAGCATGGCCCAGTTCCGCCCGATCGCATCACGCCTAGCCCAACGCGTGACGCTGCATTTACGGTTCATGCCTCCGGTATCAGTCGTCCGAAGCGCGACCTTCGAAATTTCCCCGGAAAGTCGCAATCACAATGGCCCCAATGAACGCCGCCCAAAAAGCCGCTCGCAGTACACCTAATCGCCGCTCGTCTGCCGAGGTTAGGTAGAACACAACCCCGTTGTACTGGCGACGTACCGTGTGCGCGACGTCGGGGACCCTTGCCGCGTTGCTATCCACAGCGGCAAGTTCAAGAAGAATTTCGCTTCCAAGCAGAAAGCCGAGGCTAATCGCGAACAAGCCGTACTGGACGTACTTCCAAATTTTCACTTCTGAATAGGTCCGGTTGCTCCGAACGCCTCAGCGTCGCGGAGACATATCGTTGCCCGCATGCGGTCCAGCGCCACTCGAAGCTAGGAAAGCCATTGCTGATTCCTGCAACCGGCATGCCGCCCTAGGTAGGGAACGCGTAGCTTACAACCAAATCGGCTTCTCCCGCGATAACGTCTTCGCGGGAACGATAGGCCACGGCATAGGTTCTCCGCTCACCAGTCTGGCGGCCGCGGGCAGCAAGGAGCTCTCTCCATGAAACTCGGAATCATCGGCGCGGGCACCGTCGGCTCCGCCTGCGCCATGGCCGCCGTCAATCGCGGCAGCGCCCGCGAGATCGTCCTGGTCAACCGCACGCGCAAGACGGCGGAGGCTGTCGCCACCGATCTGCGCTACGGCACCCCTGTGGGGCCGCGCGTGGACATCACCGACGGCGATTATGACGCGCTGGCTGGCTGCGGCGTCGTGCTGATCACCTCCGGGATCAACGAGAAGACCGGCGGGGCCACCGACCGCAGCGACCCGCAGGGGCGCCTTCGGCTCCTCGACAAGAACGCCGAGATCTATCGCGACATTGTGCCGAAGATCGTGAAGGCGGCGCCCGAAGCGATCCTGGTGACGGTGACCGATCCCCCCGACCCTCTCGCCGATGTCGCGCGCAAAGCCGCCGGTCATGCGCATGTTCTCAGCGCCGGCACCTTTCTCGATACCCAGCGCTTCCGCATCCATCTCGGCAAGCATTTCGGCGTCAGCCCGGACGCTGTGGATGCGCTCGTGCTCGGCGACCATGGCACATCGCAGGTCTTTGCGTGGTCGACGGCGCGCGTCGGCGGCGTGCCGGTGGCGAAGCTGTTGCAGGATCGCGGCGAGACGCTCGACGCCGTGCGTCAGCAGCTCGAGAAGGACGTGCGTTACGCGAATATCACCATCATCGAAGGCCATGATGCCAGCCAATACGGCATCGGCATCGTCTCCGCGCGCATCGCCGAGATGATCCTCCGCGACGAGCGCGCGGCAATTCCGATCGGCAGCTTCCACAAGCGCTTCGATGTCACGCTGTCTCTGCCCAGCGTGGTCGGGCGCAAAGGCGTCCTGGCCGTGTTGGAGCCAGAACTCTCGTCCGAAGAAAAAGCGGGGCTCGAGAAGAGCGCCGAGACTCTACGCAAGGCGTTGGAGCGGGTGAGCTGATGACAGCCGGGGGGGCAGCCAAACCGATCAAGACACTCATCCCGTCGCGGCTCGACCGGCTGCCCTGGACGCGCTTCCACACCTGGATCGTCCTTGCGCTCGGCGTCACCTGGATCCTCGACGGTCTCGAAGTCACGCTCAAGGGCGCCATCAGCGGCGTGCTGCAGGAACCGGACACGCTGCATCTTACCAGCAGCGAGATCGGCCTCATCGCCTCGTTCTACCTTCTCGGCGCGGTGCTCGGCTCGCTGGTGTTCGGCTATCTCACGGACCGCTACGGCCGCCGGCTGTTCTTCTTCGTGACGCTCGTGACTTATCTGGTCGGCGGGCTGCTGACCGCGTTCTCGTGGGATCTCTGGAGCTTCGTCGCCTTCCGCTTCATCACCGGCGCCGGCATCGGCGGTGAATATGCCGCGATCAACTCCGCCATCGATGAGATGATCCCGGCGCGCGTGCGCGGCCGCATCGACATCTACATCAACGGGTCCTATTGGCTGGGCGCGGCGCTCGGCGCCGGTTCGACATTGATCCTGCTCGACCCCAACATCTTCTCGGTCAATACCGGCTGGCGCGTCGGCTTCTTCATCGGCGCCGTGCTCGGCCTCGGCATCCTCCTCGTGCGCCGCTTCGTCCCGGAAAGCCCGCGCTGGCTCATCACGCATGGCTATGAGCGCGAAGCCGAGGCCACAGTGATCGACATCGAGTCGCAGGTCGACGCGGAGACCGATGAGAAGCTGCCGAAGGTCGATCCCGCCGACGCCATCACCGTGCATCCGCGCCACTCCTTCGGCTTCGGCATCATCATCCGCACCATGTTCGGCCAATACTGGCGGCGCGCGCTGGTCGGCTTCTCGCTGATGGTGGCGCAGGCCTTCCTCTACAACGCGATCTTCTTCACCTACGCGCTGGTGCTGACCGGCTTCTACAAGGTCGATGCAAGCGTGACGGGGCTCTATCTCCTGCCCTTCGCCATCGGCAACTTCCTCGGCGTTCTGGTTCTGGGCTCGTTCTTCGACACCATCGGCCGCAAGCAGATGATCGCCGCCACCTACGCCGCATCGGCGGCGCTGCTCGTTGTGACCGGCTGGCTCTTCGCCACGGATGCGCTCACCGTGGTGACGCTGACGGCGCTCTGGACCGCGATTTTCTTCATCGCCTCCCCGGCCGCGAGCTCGGCCTATCTGACCGTGAGCGAGATTTTCCCGCTGGAGACCCGCGCACTGGCCATCGCCTTCTTCTTTTCGCTCGGCACCGGCGCCGGCGGCATCATCGCACCGTGGCTGTTCGGAACGCTCATCGGCACCGGCTCGCGCTGGGCCGTGTTCTACGGCTACATCGCCGCGGCAGTGCTGATGTTCGCCGCAGCGGTGATCGAGATCGTGTTCGGGATTGCCGCCGAGCGCATGTCGCTGGAAAAGGTGGCGGAGCCGATTTCGGCGCGTGCCCACGATTGACGCGCATTGCCGCCCCGCCATCCGGTGCGGCATACCGACGTGCGGTTTCAGGGCACTTCGCTGAGCGGACGCTTGCGCCGGACCGTCTCGCGCACCGTCCTCACCACCACCGCATTGGCGGCATTGAAGACAAGAGCCAGCACCACGGCGGCTACGACCATCGCACTCCCGCGATAAAGGCGGACGCCCGGCGGCCGGTCGATGGTTTTGACATCATGGCGGAGATCTGAAGTCGCCATGCTTCATCAACAGCGAAACGCTGTGATGGCTGCGCAAAAGCATCATGTTCCATTGACGGCACAGCCGGTATCTGGCATTTGCGCGCACTTGCTCCGGATTTGAAAGAACCCATGGCAAGACGTCCTTTTCGGCTTGGCCGCTCGCTCACTGGCTTGGGCCTGTTCGCAACCCGCCCGATCAAAAAGAATCTCCGCATCGCGGAGTACAAAGGGCGTCTCCTCGGCCTGAAAGCGGCTGAGGAGGAAGAACGCAAAGGCAATCGCTATCTTTACGAGGTCAACAGCCGCTGGACCATCGACGGCAAGGACCGCGGCAATATCGCCCGTTATTTCAACCACTCCTGCAATCCGAACACCGAATCCTACACGATCGGCAAACGGGTCTTCGTGCGCACCTTGCGCAAGATCAAGCCGGACGAAGAGCTTACTTACGATTACGGGATCGACTACCTCAGGAACGTCATCGGCAAATCGAAGTGCAAATGCTCGCGCTGCCGGCGGCGGCGGGCGAAGCGTTCGCGTGAGTTGCGCGCCCTGAAAGCGCGGCGCGTCAAACGTCTCGCCACGCAGCGCAAGAAGACGAGCGCGGCCAAGACGCGCACCCGCGCCAAGCGATGACGGACCCAACGATGCGCAAGCCGAAGGCCGCGGACAATCCCTATCGCGTCGGCCGCGCGCATACCGGGCTCGGCCTGTTCGCAACCGACGCGTTCAAGAAGCGCGCATTCATCATCGAATATACCGGCCGCCTCATCTCAAACGAGCGCGCCGCCTATCTCGATAGCCGCCGCGCCAACAAGTACCTGTTCGAACTGAATTCGCGTTGGACCATCGACGGCTCGACCCGACGTAATCTCGCGCGCTACGTCAACCACTCCTGCAAGCCGAACGCCGAGGCCGAGCTGGAGCGCGGCCGCATGGTTTTCCGCGCGTGCAAGCGCATCAGTCCGGGTGACGAGATCACGATCGATTACGGCGAAGAGTATCTCGAGTTCTACTTCGGCAAGCACGGCTGTCTCTGCGAGCACTGCCGGGGCAACGGCAAAAGCCGGAAGAAGGCAGCCTCCACGAAGCGCAAAAAGGCCTGACAGGCCGGCGTCCCTGCTGCATCGCAGCGCGGCTCAGGGAACAAGGCGGCCATGTCCTGCCGCGGCTGCCTCGATGTTCCCTTGCCGTGCTACGCAGTCGTCGTTCTGCCGGGGGGCGCATCTGCAGATGACATCCGAAAACGCCGACCAGACGATCGCCGCGGCACGCGCGCGTGCTGACCGCGTGCCGCTCGGGATCCTGTTCATGCTCGGCGCGACGCTGATGTTCGCCG
>Ga0310811_10009416_pt1 | contig 12605 bp, 13 predicted proteins | sample YCmetagenome_FD_207642 | JGI IMG/M metagenome (GOLD analysis project Ga0310811, IMG submission 207642) | Soil microbial communities from experimental microcosm in Duke University, North Carolina, United States - YC | ecosystem: Engineered > Artificial ecosystem > Soil microcosm > Unclassified ... | reverse complement strand
TTCCCGCAGGAATACGCTCCATGATTTGCCGGCTGCGCTCAGGATCATTGCGCAAAGCCTCGGTATTGTCCGTGGCCATGTATCCCGGCGCGATGGCGTTGACGTTAATTCCGAATCGCGCCCATTCGTTGGCGAGCGCCTTGGTCAGTTGCGCCACGCCGCCTTTGGCAGCGGCGTAGGCAGGGACCAGAATTCCACCTTGAAACGACAGCAAGGACGCGATGTTCACAATCTTCCCGCCCTGTTTGCGCTCCAGCATCTGTTGTCCGGCCAGTTGCGACAACCTGAACACCGCCGATAAATTGGTCGCGATCAATTCGTCCCAGTGCGCTTGCGGATACTCGGCTGCGGGCGCGCGCCGGATTATGCCCGCATTGTTGATGAGAATATCGATGGATCCGAATTCGTTTATGGTCTTCGTTATCAGCGTTGAACACACTTGCGGATCGGAAACATCCCCAGCCTGATAAAAACTTTTCCTGCCGAAGTGCCTAATTTTTTCGCAGCCCGCTTCAGCCCCAGCCGACCTTCCGTGTAGTCCAACATTTGCGCCCGCTTCTGCGAGCGCGAGCGCTATGGCGGCGCCGAGTCCGCGGCTGGATCCGGTGACGAGTGCGTTCTTGCCCGAAACCTTGAATGATTCGAAAATCATATTGGGATTACCCGATCTCGGCGCGCTCAAGCCGTGGAGCCAGGGCATGGATGATAGCCAGCGACACAATGTAGGCGAACCCTGCAATCAGAAACGGGACCATGTAACTGCCGGTCCACTGCAAGACGTACCCGACGATCTTAGCCATAAACATCCCGCCAATTGCGCCCGCCATGCCGCCGAAACCTACAACCGAGCCAACCGCCTGCGCCGGAAAAAGGTCTGACGTCAACGTGAAGATGTTTGCTGAGAAGCCTTGATGCGCCGCCGCTGCCAGACCGATCAGCAGCACCGCTCCCCACAAGTTTTCGATTCGATAAGCAAAGACAATCGGCATCACACTCAACGCGCAGATCAGCATTGCAGACTTGCGCGCAAGGTTGACGCTTTTCCCGCGATGAATCATGAAGGACGACAGCCATCCTCCGGCAACGCTGCCGATGTCTGCCAAAACGTAAATCACCATAATCGGTAAGCCAAGTTGCGTGAGTTTGAGTCCGTGGTTCCTCTGCAGAAAATCGGGGATCCAAAACAGCAGAAACCACCAGATCGGATCGGTAGTGAACTTGCCCAACACGAACGCCCAGGTTTGCCGATGAGGAATGATCTTCATCCATTTGACCTGCGGCATTGGTGGCGGGCGATTTGCGGTGATGTATTCCAGTTCAGATTTTGAGAGACGTGGATGTTCTTCGGGTTTGCGATAAAACAGCAGCCACAAGATCAGCCACACGAAACCCAGTGCGCCGGTAACGATAAATGCGGCGCGCCAGCCATATTCTTTTGTGATCCACGGCACGATGAACGGAGTAAGAATGGCGCCGACATTCGTTCCGGCATTGAAAATTCCAGTTGCAAGTGCGCGTTCTTTTTGCGGAAACCATTCAGCCACAGTCTTGATGCTGGCCGGGAAGACCCCGGATTCGCCAAGTCCCAGCGCCGAACGGGCAACGATAAAACTCAGAAGCGACCCGCAGCCGGCATGGGCCATCGACGCCAGGCTCCAGAAGATCATCGAGAGCGCATAGCCAAGCCGCGTCCCGAGCCGGTCGATCAAGCCGCCGACAAGCACCATACCCGCGGCGTAAGCAGCCTGAAAGGCAAAGACCAGATTGCTGTAATCAATTTCGTTCCAGCCGAGATCATGCTGGAGTGTGGTTTTCAGAACTCCCAAGACCTGGCGGTCCATGTAGTTTTTGGTGACGCCGATCAGCAAGAGAGTACAGATAAACCAGCGAAAGTTGCCGACGGGACTGGAGGTGGGTAGGGAGTCGCTGGAAAGTCTCGAGTCGGACGCCGAGGGTCGAGGCTCAGCAGTAGAGGGCATAAGCCGAAAGCACTTACTTCTTTTGTCCCGCTTCCAATCCCGAGCGTCCGTGATCGAATCCCTGCTGCACGTTGAATACGCCGAACTGACGGTCTTCGACCTCTTGATGCGCGGCCATCGCCCACAGAAACGAAATTCGATGGCCGGGCACGGAAACATTCGGGTGAAAGCCGCTGGGCATCAGCACTGCGTCGCCGTCGCGCACCACGGTCACCAGTTCCGGGTACTCGGTGTTGTTATAAACCAGCTGAATACCAAACGCAGGGTCGGGCATATTGAAGAATACGTAAATTTCCTCCAGCATGTTGGCGTGCTCGTGCGGAGGCCAACTGGTCCAATTGCCAGGCTCAGAGTCGGTAAAGCCGACGACCAGCCTGCCGGCTTCGATGTTTTTGGCCAGCAGCATGTTCAATTGCCGGCGGCATCCCGGGGACCCGGTGGTGAAGTTCAGTCCCGGGTCCTTCGAAACATCCGCGTACCGCACCACCTGCAAGGGATATTTTCCGGATACATTCGAAGAAAACTCCGCCAGATCCACGGAAGAGGTGGTAGTCACTTTGACCATCGAATCGCGGGGAATGTAAATGGAATCGAACCGAGCCAGTGACACCTTTTCCCCGTTTATGGTGAGCGTTGCTTCCCCAGAAAGGCAGATCAGACCGGTTTCCCGGTCTCCGGTTGAAAAAGATTCGCTCCGCTTCGCGACCCCGAGGATAATCCGGCCATAACGAAGGTGGCGCATGGAACTATTATCAGGACTAATGGCAACGTGCCTGCCCGTCTTTTTATTGGTATTCCGGAAGATTAGTTTGTCAGCGGCGCCCGCGTCAGGATTCATCAAAACTCTTTCACATACTTCATGAACTATTCCTTCTACCGCAATGAGGGTAGCCCATCCCGTGGAAAAAGACTCAACGATTCTATCGGGGTCTCACAGAAACTTCATCAGCGCGTCAGTGGTTTCTGTCGGATTCTCTTCCAGCACCCAATGTCCCGTATTCTTCAGAACAACCATCGTGGCATCGGTGGCCACAATCTTCATCTGTTTCCCGAGCACTTCACCATTTGCTTTCTCACCACCAATTGCCAGCACCGGCATGGTGAGTTTGTTTCGGGAAAGTTCTTCGAAGTCCCTTGCCGCTTGCTGAAATGAAACGAAATACGCCCATCCTGCGCGCATCCGTCCCGGGCGCGCATAAGCCGCGGTGTATGCAACCCGATCGGTCTCCGGAATCGAATGAGTTTTGTCCGCGGCGAAATCATTCCAGAAGTGTTCGAAGTATGTGCGCTCGCGTCCGCGCACCAAAGCTTCGGGAGTGGGTCCGTTGAAACGGAAATGCCAGATTTGAGGATTGTTGTACACGTCCTCCCAGCCCGCTACGCCCGGCAGAAACGCATCCATCACCACCAGCTTTTCCGTCTCTGACGGAAATTGCGCGGCATAAGCGTACGCGACCATCAAGCCGATATCGTGCCCGACAACCCTGGCTTTTTCTACACCAAGCGCCTTCGCGAGAGCATGAATGCGGATGGCGGCCGTCTTCATGTCGAGTCCGTCCTTCGGGATTTCGGAGTCGCCGATTCCCGGCAAATCGGGCGCGATGACAGTGAACTTCTTCGCGAGAAGCGGAATTATCGGCTTCCACATGCGCGAAGTTTCGGCGTAGCCGTGAATCAGGATGACAGTTGGGCCATGGCCGGCAGTCAGGTAATGCAGCTTGACACCTTCGGCTTGAGCCATTCGCGAAACGATTGCCTCCCTCGAAGGGCTGCCCTGCCCTAACGCCCCCACTATCACAAGAAAAGGCATACAAATTGCGCTCAGGAACCTGAATCGCATTTTTGTCTTCCTGGAAGGAATTTATTGGTAGGTTGAGACATTAGCACATTCATAGGCGCTCATGCGGAGCTTCTGACCCACTCTCCAACGTTGTCGCCACGGCTTCGCCCGCCGAAATTGTGGCAGCAGGTTTAATAAATTCACAACACAACCGCAGCAAGTTTCAAATGCCAGCTAGGCTTTACTTGGGACCGCAATTCCGTCGCCAGCAATTTCTTTTTCGACACTCCGTGAAGCAATCATTCGCCATGAAATGCCGGCACTTCCGGCGGCGAGCGCCGCACAGATCAACATGATTATGCGAAACCCGGAGACGAATGACACCGCGATCGCCCGTCGGGTCACGGTTGTAATCTGCGCATCAAGGTTCGCCGGCAGATTGATCGCGCCCAGCCTGGCCGCATTCGATCTGATCTCTTGAACAATGTTCGGCGGCAGATTAAGACTCTCCAGCGAATCGTGAAGCGTGCGCTCAAACGCCGCCACCATCACAATACCCAGGACTGCGATCGCCAGCACTCCGGCAACCCTGGCCACAGCATTGTTGATACCCGACGCGGCACCCACGCGACTTTGGCTCACCGAGCCCATCACGACTGTGGTCAACGGAGCTACGGCGACTGCCATCCCCAGTCCGAGAACAATGAAAGCCGGGAAAAAGCTGGTCCAATAATTTGCGCTCGTTGAGGGTATAGCGAAAAGGAGAAATCCAGCCGCGGCCATGAGGGGACCGACGATGAGTGGCTTTTTCGGCCCATAACGCGCTACCAGCCCGCCCGACCAGCGCGATAAAAGGAAGAGAAGCAAAATCATCGGCAGGGCGGCAGCGCCGGTAGCCGTCGCCGAATATCCCTGCACCTGAATCAGATTGAGTGGAAACAGAAAGAAGAAGATACCCAGTGCAGCGTAAAGAAACAGCGTCAGCAGGTTCGCGCCACTGAAGCTCCGCGATCTAAACAACTGGAGCGGGACCATGGGCGAAGCTATGCGCCTTTCAGTCAGAATGAATACTACAAGGCAGGCGATTCCGGCGGCCAAGCTCCCAAATACGCGTGGACTTCTCCACCCCCAAGTTGACGATTCGAGGAAACCATAGACCACGCCCGCCAGCCCCAGCGTTGCGGCCAGGGCTCCCCTCCAGTCAAGACGTTGCGGAGTTGCGCTGCGGGATTCGCGAGTGTGCCGCACTGAAATTGCGATCACAGCAATCGCAAGTGGCACATTGATCAGGAAGACCCAGTGCCACGACACATGTTCGATCAACCATCCGCCCAGGACTGGGCCGAGAGCAGTAGTGATGGCGGTGAATCCAGACCAGGTCCCAATCGCCTGTCCCCGAGACTTCTCATCGAAGGATGCGCTGATAATCGAAAGACTGCCCGGCACCAGGAATGCCGCGGCGATCCCTTGCACACAGCGCCAACCAATCAGGCCTGCAATGCTCGATGAGAATCCGCAGCCGATCGAGGCAAGCGCGAACAACGCCACTCCCGCCAGAAACATTGCGCGGCGTCCGAACAGGTCGCCCATCGCCCCGCCAACCAGAATCAGGGAGGACAAAAACAGGCCATAGGATTCCACCACCCATTGAACATCGACCACATTGGCGTGAAGGCTCGATTGAAGCGCCGGCAGCGCTACATTGACAACTGTCCCATCAATGAATGCCATGCTCGAACCGAGAATTGTGGCCGCGAGTACCCAGGGCTTCGATGTGCTGGCACACGGGTCGCCGGAATCGGCTGACCGGAGCACCGCCTCATCGCAAGGCTGCCTCATGCACAGTCTGGATGCGCGGTTAGAGCTTGCCGATTCCAACTAAATCTTCAAAGCTGCTACCTATACCAGATCGTCCAGCTTCAATTGCGTGCTGCCGCCCTTCCACGAGGATTGCAGTTGCTTCTGCACAAAGGCGGCATCGTATTCTTTGCCCTGTGCCTCGAGTGCCTGCTGCAGCCCGAACAACGAGCGCGGGTTGCGCGGATGACGGTTTAAGTCTTCGCGAAAGACTCTCTCTGCGCCCGCACTGTCTCCATTCATAAGCAGGACCGCGCCCAAAGGCTCGCGTACCGGAAAAAACCAATCTTCCGGCTCGTCATACTTGAGAGTGTCCTGGATAGCCGCGGCGCTTTGCAGCAGATCAATGGCATGCGCGTTGTCTTTATTTGCCAAAGCTATTTTTGCGCCCAACACATCTCTCGCAATCTTTAGGATGTCTTTTGCCTTGTTGTTTACCGGCATGGCAAACACCATCTCTTCCGGCGTCTCCTTTTCCGCGTCAGACACGAACTGATACTCCGCCCCGGCATCGCTCACCCTACTTTTACCTGCCAGCGCCATTCCGCGCGCAAAATGCCAGAACACAGTCGTGATTTTCATTTCCGGAGCAGGCTTCGGCATCTTGAGGATTTCGTCCCACTTATGGAAGCGCACGTCCACCGCAATGGGGATGGTCATGAAGCCTTCGGCCGGCGGCATGTCTTTAACAAAAGGCGCCACGTGGGCAGCCAAGAGCGCAGCATTCTTGCTGGCTTCAGCGTAGTCGCCATCCATCGCTGAGCACATCGCAATGAAGTGCAGATTGTGGCTGTAGTACATCAGGGGATAGATTCCGTGCGCACCACTCGCCTTGATGTAAGCCCGATCGACTGCCGCAGCTTCCTGGTTGGTTTTGACCGCAGCGGCATAATCGCCGGTGCGTATATAGACATGCGCCGGCATGTGGACGATATGTCCCGCCGCTGGGGCCAGCGCCGCGAGTCGATTGGCACCGGCCAGCGCACGCTCCGGAGACTTCGAGGCTTCCACTGAATGAATGTAGTAGTGGATGGCGCCCAAATGATTAGGATCCCGCTTGATCACTGATTCCAAAGTTGCGACGATTTCTTCGGTGCCTTCATTAGGGGTTCCGTCCAACTTCCAAAGACCCCAGGGATGCAGGTTCATGCCAGCCTCGGCGAACAGCGTAGCCGCGTCCAGATCATCTGGAAACTGCTTGACCAGTTCGCGCATGGCATGGTGATAAGCCTCAGCCGCCTGCCGGCGGTCTGCGTTGGGATCGGCCGGAAATCGCATGGCCATGGCTTTGATGTATGCCTGTTCTGCAGCCGAAGCGCCGCCCGAAAGATCCGCCGCCTTTTGAATGGCCGTGTGGGCTGCTGCGAAACGATCATCGCTGGCGGGATCGTTATAGTTGGGCCCTACAGCCTCGGCGATTCCCCAATACGCCATGGCTAATTTGATATCAAGCTCTGCGGCGCGCTGAAACGATCGCGCAGCTTCGTCGTGGTTGAAAGCGTAAATCTGACGTAGGCCCTGATCAAAAAATTGTTGCGCTTCGGCGTTGTTGGTCGAAACGGGGTGATGCAGGTCGCCATAACCCTGCATCAGAGTCACCGGCTTGGCTTGCGTGTGAGCCGAATGGTCCTGTGCGGCGACCATGCTGCCAAGAAACAGTCCGAGCACGAGACAATATTTCATCGCAGACACCTCGAAGGAATTTCGGTGTGTATTTTTATATCTCAAGTTGACAGAATCCGTACCGAAAACCATCGGGGCGACTCTGGGAAGTAGTCGGACAACCGGGGCCCCAATGGAATAAGCTGATTTTTCGAAGAAATTAGATGGAGCCGACGAGCGGACTTGAACCGCTGACCTGCCGATTACGAATCGGCTGCTCTACCAACTGAGCTACGTCGGCTCAATAAGTTACGGACACCTTTTGTTCCGAGTGTCCCAACTTCTGAGAAAATCGGCACGTCAACGGCTTCTGGCGCTCCGTGCCGACAGCCATCTTGAGAATATCATTCACACAATACTGACGGGAAGAACGGAGGTCAGTTTCGTCTTCTATCATTTGCAAAACCAAAGCTTCTTTACCCGTTTCAACCGAACGCTCTCTGGCATGTTCCAATCGTCAATTCTTATCTGGCCTCGAAACGAGGTCGCATCCAAAGTTCCGTCTATCTTGACAGGATGGGTCTGTACGACTTCCCTCTTCGAGGGATACTCCACGAGGTGCTCAACCCAATTGCCCTGAACGGTCAGTTGCTTCCCCAAAATGCGGCCAGAAAGCGGTATGCCTTCGTCATCGGGCGCTCCTTCATAGACATACAGCAAAATGTCGGCACTAGAATTCTTGTTCTCTTTAATCGCCAATTCGAATCCAAGAACATCACCAGTTTCTTCATGGGCGAATGCGCTTGAATACACTCTCATCTGGGCAGTTTGAAGGCACGAAGAGGAGTTAGGGCCGACCGTCGGCTCTTGTTGTGCTCGCAACAATGTTGAGAAACCAGCTATGCAGACGAATGCGGCTGCGTTTCGTGCCTTCTTCACAGCGTTACCTCGTTGCAGTTTGATTCTACGCAAAACCAACAGGAACAACAGCATCCACTCTCGACACCTTCGCCCTGTTAGGCGCGCCTTCCGTCGTGACCGACTGCACGGGCTTTCGAATTTCCGATTCGAGCCTGTCCATCGCCTCGATAGATTTCTCGTCAACCCGCTTGATGTAGCTTGCACGAGTGACTGAGACATCGCTATGCCGCAAAATTTCTTTGATAGTCAAATCATCGACCCCGAGAGCCCTCAGATTCGTCGCCAGTCCACGACGAAACGCATGGAATCCGTACCACACAATTTTGGCCTTCTAACGCGGGTGCGATGAAATCACGTAAAACATTTTGTGGTGATGACGGCGTCAATTTCGCAGCATCGAGCAGGCTCTCGGGATGCTGCTTGCGAGTGAAGCACGCCTGAAAAATCCAGCAACCATCAGTGACCCCACCGTCAGATTGTTCTGCTCTTCTCTTCCATCCATCGAGGATGTCCCGCAATGGCGCGATGACAGGAACCGAAGCCTCAGACGCGTCGGTCTTCGGAAGCTCGACACTCATCTCCCCCTTCTCTCCGAAGCAAATGTTCCGTCTGACGTGAATTGCTTTGCCGTCGTAGTCCTCCCACTTCAGGCCGACAATCTCACCGCCGCAGACCTGTGTAAGCTGCGGCAGTTGTGTATCCTGGCGAGGTAATCGAACTTTTCGTGGGCCATATCATCGTTCACGCTCTATTCCATCACCCGCCGATAAAATTCAAAATCTTTGCTGAAGGTATGCTTCCCGTTGAAGGTGAGACCTTATAACGACGTGCGTCTTTCTTACGTGGTGACTAGGGCGGCAAACAGACGAGCACTTGTCCCAGAACAATTCTGTCCCATGAAAGTGCAAGTGATTGATTTCAGGGATCTCGCCCGTAATCGTCAGGTCTCGAAAGTGCCTGAAAAGAATGGACTATGCAGCCATTACGAATCGGCTGCTCTACCAACTGAGCTACGTCGGCATGGACTTGGGATTGAACCTGTTGCGATTCTAAATGCCCTGTCGAAGTGCGTAAAGCCGCACCACGATGTCCGAGTGGCGCTTGCCGATCATTTGAACAGTCATCGCAGCGGCATTTTCTCGAAATATTACTCGCATTTTTTGCATTCAGGGCACCCACCTTTTTCCGTCAAAGTATGCGATTCCGGACGTCCTGCCTTGTCGCACACGCTTTTTCCCCATGGCGCGATCTGCGTGCGATGAAATGATTCAGGATTGCGGAAGATTACTTCGTGGAGTGAGGTTCACGAGTCTGCCGGGCAGTCTCCACCCAGGATTGAACCGACCCGGCGTGGATGCGGCGCGAACTGAGTCTCGCGCGTTCCGCGAGGAGCCATCCATGCAGGCGCGGCAGGTGGCGGGCCCAATCTTTGAGGGCGGCCCGATACTCCGTCAAGCATCGAGTCAGCGTTGCTCCAGTCTGCGCAGCGGGACGGTTCGCCGTCAGCGCAGAGGTTCGCAATTCGATTACGCGACGCACTTCAATAAAGGCAGCGAATACGTCGTCCACCGCAGGCCGCGTACCTGGTTGCAATCCGCTTAGCGCGCGGCGGATCGCCATGGTTGCTCTCTCAACGTGCTCGTATTCAATCGGCGCTTGCATGTTCGACAACACCACTCAGGCGCTGACCTGGTCGGAGTCGGCTTCAACTTTCAGCCAGGCCTCGCGTACTTCGATCATGTTTTCGCGCAACCGGTCAAAAATCTCACGCGAGCAGCGCACTTGAGCTTCCATCAGCTGTTCGCGCAGCATGGTGTAGAAATTTGACAAGTTCCGGGCAACGGCTCCGCCTTTCTCGCGTTGAAGTGTCGCCTGCAAATATCCGATCACCCCGGTAGCATGACTGACTTCACCGGCAACAGCTTCGAAGTTACGTGCAGAAATAGCGTCGGCCGCGCGGTTCACGTCCTGAATGATCTGCTCGTAAAGAAGGATGGTCAGGCGCACGGGCTTCGCACCGTGAACAGCCGATTCCTGATAAGCTCGCCGGGCCTGGTTCATGTCAGATCACCTGCCCCTACCCGCCGGCCGTTGAATTACCGGAGCTAGACGGAGCGATGCCCAGCTCCAACTGTATCGCGCGCAGTTGGGAAGGAAAGGCCTGAAGCAGGGCATTCACGCGGCTGAATTGAGTCTGCAGCTGTTGCTGCTCGGCCGTGAGCCGGTCCTGAATGTCGGAAATGGAGTTGGTCAATTCCTGCTGCCGGGTGCGGTTCTCGTTCAGGTCAAGACTTATAACGCCTCGCGTAGGATCGGTGAGGTTCTGCAAATCCTTGGCAAAGTTATTAGCGAACCCGGTGGCTGTCGAGTTCTGAAAAAAATTGAGCACCGAAGCTGGATCGGAAGAAATCGCACTGTTCAACTGACTCGCGTTGACGCTCAGCCTGCCATCGTCATTGGTAGTGATGCCAAGCGAATCGAGGCTGATAAAAGTGCCGCTGCTTAGCGAGTAGGTCGCGTCACTCAACAGACTTGACTGCAGTGAGCGCAGAGAACTGTCGCCGCCAAGCGGGCCTTCGGCATTCGTGCCGGCATTCACGGTGAACTGCTGGTTGATATCGGCGATGACGGCGTTGTATGCGGAAACAAAGCCGGTAACGGCCTGCGCAATCTGGTTCGAATCTGAAGCTACCGAGACCTGCACCTGCACTCCAGGGTAGGCCCCCAGCAAGTTCAGGGTCACTCCCGGAATGGCGCCGGCAACCGTATTGCTGGTGCTGCTGAAGGGGATGCCATCAACCGTGAAGTTGGCGTCGGTCCCGCCGACTGCGGGATTGAAAGTCAAGCTGCTGCTGTTGTTAGTAATCGCGAGTGCCCCGGTACTCCCAGGGCTGTTGGCGTATATTGCCAGCCGCGCACCACTCGCATCACTCAACACGCTGGCTGTAACACCCCAGTTCTGACTATTGATGTAACTGACCAGGGAATTCAGGGTGTCATTTGATCCGGCAGAAATAGGAATGTCGCGGGTTGGGCCACTCGGGCCGCCAAGCTGAAATTTAATGTCCGCGCTAGCCGCATTTTGAGGAAGAATCGAAGTGTTCGCGTCCGCGACCGAATCAGTGTAGAGGGTGCTCTGCGAGGCCAGAGTGCTCACGACCAGCGTATGCGTCCCCGGCAAAGCCGACGGTTGTGCTGACGCGGTAAGGATGCTTGTCTGTGACGACTGCGCCGATACCGAAGATAGTGGGCCCAACACATCGGTTAACACGTTGACTGCGGACGAGAGACTCGACAAATCGCCGTTGAATCCGGTCAGCAGGTTGGCCTTTGTCTGCAAGTCCGTCTGCTGCTGTTGCAAGAGCTGCAGACCGCCGCTCTGGGCCGATAACACCTGGCTCACTAGCGAGGCCACGTCAATGCCACTCCCGTTCAGCAGCGTAGAAGGATTCAGACTGACCATAAGCTCTCTTTAATCTCGCGTATGTCTCGGAATTGTTATCACCATGCTCGAGCAATCAAACCCGCATGCGTGTGGCTGTGAGACGCTTTTAATGCTGCGCTATGCGCGCTTGCTTATGCTGACGGCAATTTCAGAATCAGTTGAAGGAGCCTGGCGGGCAAGGATCAGGGGGAAGCCCCTGCCCGCCTGACTTTACTTCAGCAGCGAAAGCACCAGTTGCTGGGTTTGATTGGCCTGGGCCAGCGCGGCGATGCCGGTCTGTTCCAGGATGGAGTACTTAGTGAGATTGGCTACAGTCGAGGGAATGTCCGCGGCGCGGATTCCATCTTCCGCACTGGTCAGATTTTGCACCTGGCTGTTGATGACCGTACTCGCGCTTTGCAGCCGGTTGATTCCAGCTCCGATCTGGCCGCGCTGTGCCGCGACGTTTTGAATCGCCGTGTTGATGGCTGTCAGTGCGGTTTGCGCATTCTGCGATGTGGTCAGCGAGGTCGATGACCCGGAAGCAAACGGTGTGGTATCGAGGAATACCTCCGCGGTTCCCGTGTCTACCGACGCTGCAATGGTGCCGCCACCTGCAATCAACGCGTTTCCGGCTGGGGTCGCCTCAAAGGTGACCGATGAACCCTGCGAGCTTGCGGTTGCGTCTGCATTTGCGACCGTACCCGCGCCGTAGAGTGTTCCCGCTCCGGGTCCGCCGTTCACGGCCGCAACCAAATTGCTGAGCGTATTCTGCAGCGCCGTGACTGGATTCGCGTTCGCATCGATCAGCACCTGATTGGCCGTGGTACCAGTAAAATTGGCGGCGGTTTCAAAGGTATATTGCGTTCCGCCGATGGTGATCTGGTCGCCGGTCGCCGGAGTTCCGCTAAAGGCCAAAGTTGCATTCGCCGAGCCGCCTAGCAGTCCCGCTGCCGACAATGTCCCGGTAAAGACTTGAATGGTGCTGCTGATTCCGGAATCACTGAGGAACAGGCTGTTTGGGCTGGATGTAAATACCTGG
>Ga0310811_10009415_pt1 | contig 12606 bp, 11 predicted proteins | sample YCmetagenome_FD_207642 | JGI IMG/M metagenome (GOLD analysis project Ga0310811, IMG submission 207642) | Soil microbial communities from experimental microcosm in Duke University, North Carolina, United States - YC | ecosystem: Engineered > Artificial ecosystem > Soil microcosm > Unclassified ... | reverse complement strand
AACATCCTGACACGATCTTCAATGAACTCGGCGCGCGCGGCCTTGGTGAAATCGGCCTTGCGGGCATCGCGGCGGCGATCACCAATGCCGTCCATCACGCCACCGGCGTGCGGGTCCGCAAACTGCCGGTGATGATCGAGGATTTGCTGACGGCGTAAGGCGCTCAAACGCCTTTGCCCACGGCGATTCCGCTGCTATATCCCTCTCCTACCGCTTACCTGCGCTCGTTCGCAGGAGTGAGCAACAGGAGAGATTAATGTCTGATAAAGAAGCCCCCGCGTCCGGATTCCAGTTCGGCCTCGCCAACCTCAAAGCGGTCGAAAATCCCGACATGATTGCCGTTACCTTCCCCGACGGGGCAAAACGCGAATTCCCCAAAGGCACTACTGGTTTTGAGATCGCCAAGGGCATCTCGCCCTCGCTCGCCAAGCGCACCGTGGCGATGGCGCTCGATGGTGTCGTATCCGACCTTACCGACGGAATCGAACACGATACGAAAATCGAATTCATCAACCGCGACGACCCGCGCGCGCTGGAACTGATCCGGCACGATGCCGCGCACGTGCTGGCGGAAGCCGTGCAAACGCTATGGCCGGGCACGCAGGTGACCATCGGCCCGGTGATCGACAACGGCTTCTATTACGACTTCTTCCGCAACGAGCCGTTCACGCCCGAGGACTTCGCCGCGATCGAAAAGAAGATGCGCGAGATCATCGCGCGTGACAAACCCTTCACCAAGGAAGTGTGGACGCGCGAACAGACCAAGCAGGTGTTCAGCGACAACGGCGAGATGTTCAAAGTCGAACTGCTCGATGCCATTCCAGCCGATCAGCAGATCAAGATCTACAAGCAGGGCGACTGGTTCGATCTGTGCCGCGGGCCGCACATGACTTCGACCGGCAAGGTCGGCAACGCCTTCAAGCTGATGAAGGTCGCGGGCGCGTACTGGCGCGGCGATTCCAACAACCCGATGCTGACGCGCATCTATGGCACCGCGTTCGCGAGCCAACAGGATCTCGACGCCTACCTCAAGCAGCTTGAGGAAGCCGAGAAACGCGACCATCGCCGTCTCGGGCGCGAGATGGACCTGTTCCATTTTCAGGAGGAAGGCCCCGGCGTCGTGTTCTGGCACGCGAAGGGCTGGACGCTGTTTCAGGCGATCATCGCCTATATGCGCCGCCGCCTCGCTGCCGACTACGACGAGGTCAACGCGCCGCAGATGCTCGACAAGTCGCTGTGGGAGACTTCCGGCCACTGGGAATGGTATCGCGAGAACATGTTCGCGGCGCAGTCCGCCGGTGACGAAGCGGAAGACAAGCGCTGGTTCGCGATCAAGCCGATGAACTGCCCCGGCCATGTGCTGATCTTCAAGCACGGCCTGAAGAGCTATCGCGAACTGCCGATCCGCCTCGCCGAATTCGGCGTCGTGCACCGCTACGAGCCCTCGGGCGCGATGCACGGGCTGATGCGCGTGCGCGGCTTCACGCAGGACGATGCACACATCTTCTGCACCGAGGACCAGCTCGCGGACGAGTGCCTCAAGATCAACGACCTGATCCTGTCGACCTACGCCGATTTCGGCTTCGAGGGCGAACTCACGGTCAAGCTCTCGACGCGCCCCGACAAGCGCGTCGGCACCGACGCCGCATGGGATCACGCCGAAAGCGTCATGACCAAGGTGCTGGCGCAGATCGAAGCTAAATCCGGCAACCGCATCAAGACCTCGATCAATCCGGGCGAAGGCGCGTTCTACGGCCCGAAATTCGAATATGTGCTGCGCGACGCCATCGGCCGCGAATGGCAGTGCGGCACCACGCAGGTGGACTTCAACCTGCCGGAGCGGTTCGGCGCGTTCTACATCGACGAGCATTCCAACAAGGTCGCACCCGTGATGGTGCATCGCGCGATCTGCGGCTCGCTGGAACGCTTCACCGGCATCCTGATCGAGCATTTCGCCGGTCACTTCCCGCTCTGGCTCGCGCCGGTGCAGGCCGTCATCACCACCATCACTTCGGATGGTGACGATTATGCCCGCGAGGTGTTCGAGGCTTGCCGCGCGGCTGGCCTGCGGGTCGAGATCGATCTGCGCAACGAGAAGATCAACTACAAGGTCCGCGAGCATTCGCTGGCGAAGGTCCCGGCCCTGCTGGTCGTCGGCAAGAAGGAGGCCGAGACGCGCGCCGTCTCGATCCGCCGCCTCGGCCGCGAAGGCCAGACCGTGTTGCCGCTCGACGAGGCATTGCAGGCGCTGACCGCCGAGGCCACGCCGCCGGATGTGAAGCGCGCGAAGGGGCTTGCTTAAAGTCTATCTAAACTTCATGCCGGTGCCCGCCCTTGTGCCGGGCATCGGTGTCTTCCTATCTGTTGGCCACAAGACAGACCTGAAAGACAGACATGCCAGACGCACTTGAACTTCTGAAAACCCGCCGCTCGCTGAAGCCGATGGAGATGACCGGCCCCGGCCCCTCTGCGGCCGAACTCGACACCATCCTCACCATCGGCTCCCGCGTGCCCGATCACGGCAAGCTGTCGCCATGGCGCTTCATCGTGTTCGAGGGCGACGGCCGCACGCGCGCAGGCGAGATTTTCGCGAAACTGTTCGCGCAGAAGAACCCGCAGGCGACGCCCGACCAGATCGAGAAGGAGCGCACCCGGTTTTCGCAGGCCCCGCTCGTGATCGCGGTGGTCAGCAAGACCATCGAGCACTTCAAGGTGCCCGCGTGGGAGCAGGAATTATCGGCCGGCGCCAGCGCCATGAACATCGTTCACGCCGCGACCGCGCTTGGTTACGTCTGCGACTGGGTGACGGGCTGGATGGCGTTCGACCGCGACGCGATGGATGCGCTCGGCCTTGCGCCGAACGAGAAGATCGCGGGCTTCATCCACATCGGCAAGCCGACCAAGACGATCGAGGATCGCCCTCGCCCGCCGCTCGGCGAGATCGTGACGCGGTTCTAGTCCTCACGCGGCCGCAGCGGCCCCTTTTGCCTTCGTGCGTCCCTGTCCGAACCTGTCGAGCAATCCTGCAATGTCCACACCGGGCTTTGCGGCGCTGAACAGGAATCCCTGAACCTCGGTGCAGCCCATCGCACGCAGGCGCTCGAGCTGGTCCTCGGTCTCGACGCCTTCCGCCGTCGTGGAGATGTTCAGGCTCTGGCCGAGGCCAGAGATTGCCTTCACGATCGCCACGCAATCCTCCCGCTCGGCAAGGTCGCGCACGAAGGAGCGGTCGATCTTGATCTTGTCGAACGGGAAGCTGCGCAGATAACTCAGTGACGAATAACCCGTGCCGAAATCGTCCATCGAGATGCGCACGCCGAGGCTGCGGAGCTGATGCAGCATCGCGAGGTTCGCCTCGGTCTCCGCAAGGAACAGCGATTCAGTGATTTCCAGCTCCAGCCGCGTCGGCGCAAGGCCGGAATGCGCAAGTGCCGCGATCACGGTCTGCACCAGATTGCGGCTTCTGAACTGAATCGGCGACAGGTTCACCGCCACCTTGATATCCGCAGGCCATTTCGCGGCCTCGGTGCAGGCTTCGCGTAGCACCCATTCGCCAAGCGTGACGATCAGGCCGATATCCTCCGCCACTGGAATGAACTCCGCCGGCGAGACCATGCCGCGCTCCGGATGACGCCAGCGAATGAGTGACTCGAACGCGACAATACGGTTGGCCGCAACATCGACCAGCGGCTGATAATGCAATTCGAACTCGCCATTGGCCAGCGCGTGGCGCAGATCGAATTCGAGCGCGCGGCGGGTCTGCGCCTGACGGTCCATTTCCTGCTCGAAGAAGCAATGCGCGCCGCCGCCTTCCGACTTGGCGCGGTAAAGCGCCATGTCCGCGTTGCGCAGCAGATCGTCTCCGGTCACGCCGTCGCCCGGCGACATCGCGATGCCGACGCTGGCGCCGATCACAAGCTCCAGCCCGTCCACGGCATAAGGCGCACTCACGTCGGCAATCAATATTGCCGAAAGATCATTGAGATCGCGGGGCATCGGGTTGCGTTTCACGATCATCGCGAATTCGTCGCCGCCGAGACGCGCCACCAGCGAATCCGCCGGTATCACCGCCTGCAGCCGCTCCGCCACCATCTTCAGCAGGCGGTCGCCCACCGGATGCCCGAACGAGTCGTTCACATTCTTGAACATGTCGAGATCGATGCACAGCACGCCGATGCGTTCATCGCTGCCATCGCTCCGCTCCAGCGCCTGATCGAGATGCTCGCGAAACTTCACGCGGTTCGGCAGGCCGGTGAGATTGTCATGATGCGCCATATAGGCGATGCGCGCCTCCGCCCTGCGCCGCTCGGTGATGTCCACCGCCGTCACCAGAAAGCCATCCTTCCCCTCGAACGGCACGCGACGACCGAATGTCAAAACCTCGATCTCGGAGCCATCGGCCTTCATATGTCGCCAGTTGTGGGTCGACTGATAGATGTCGCCGACCTCGTCCAGCACGCTTGCATGGGCCTGCCGTTCGTCCTCCGGCCAGATGTCGAGAAGATTCATCCCCAGGAAGGTGGCGCGGTCATATCCATAGTGCCGGATGGCCGCATCGTTGACGTTGAGGAAATTCTTGGTTTGCGCGTCGAATACCCACATCGGCATCGGATTGGCGTCGAACAGCAGGCGGAACGATCTTTCGCGGCGCTTCAGGTCCGTAATGTCTGTCAGGATGACCGACAGCATGTCGCCGACCGGCGCGACATTCAGTTTCAGGGTGAAACCATCCCCCTCGACTTCGATCTGCACATTCGCCGCGGCACCCGTCGCTTCCGCGAGTTGCGCCAGCACGTTGGTGAATGACAACAGATGCGTTCCCGCGCTCAGCCGCAACCAACGCAATTCGTCGGAAGGCAGCCGCAACAGCCGCGCTGCGCCTTGATTGAGATGCACGATCTGAAAATCGACCGGATGTCCTTCGGCGTCGCGAATGGCCGCAAGCGACAGCACACCGTCATCGGTGGCGCAGAACACCGCATCCAGCAGGTCGAAATCGAGACCGCGCGTATGAACATAGATGCTGGTGAGCACGTCGCCCCAGCGGGACGCCATCGGCAGCGCGAGAACGTCATAGGCCTGCACCTTGCCGTGACGCACGCAATGGGCGGTGGCGAGATAAGGCTTCTGATTATGCTGCGCCGAGGCGCAAGCCTCCGCCAGCGTCAGCGCGCAGTCCGGCGGCAGCATGGCCAGCGGCGTGTGCTGAACTTCGCTTTCAAGCCATGCATCGACCTCGCGCCCGGCGCGCAGAATTTCGATATCGCCGCCCTGCCCCCTGAGCAGCGCCATGTTATCGGCGATGCGGCCCAAGCCGCCCAGCGTCACATCTTCAAAAGGCGGCAGCAGGCGCCCCGGCTTCAATGCGGCGCGCCATTTTCGCTCCAGCACCGACAGATCGCTGAACAGATCGGACCCGGAAATATTTTCGTTCGAAATACCGATGGCACTCACAACGCATCCTCGCGCATTGACGCAGCTTCTTCACGCGCGCGCATCCAATGCCGGGCCGCTTAAGGCGGCGTAAATCCCTCGCATTCGCACGCGACGGCAACAGGAAAACTTGTTTGATGGTTAGTCCGAATTAGAAACTATGACAGTTTGTCATAATCAGCGCGTCAGCACTTCGACTTCGCCGTCGACGCCGTTCTTCACTTCGAAGTCGCGCTCGAACACCTTGCCGTCATTCTTGGCGATGGCTTTGTATTCGCCCTCGGCCAGCATCACGCGTGGAAACGCGCCGATCGATTCCTTGATGACGTCGCCTGCTGGCGTCAGCACCGACCATGCGGTGTTCGCCAGCGCCTCGCCGCCCTTCTCGCCGACGAGCTTGAGCGTGATGACGGCGGCCCGATGCGTGACGACGACATCGGTGAGCTTCGCGGCCTGCACGCGAATGTCGGAACGGACGATCGAATTGGCGTCCCCATAGGTCGAGACGAGATAATAGATTCCGGCAGGCAGCATCAGCACATCGCCCGCCGCGACGTTCTGCGCGATCGGAGAGCGGTCGCCGGTACCGATCTCGAACTGGCTGCCCTTGTAGATCGAGAAGACGATCTGGCCTTGCGGGATTTTCGACGTGCCGACACGGCCTTCGATCCGCAAGCCGCCTGCCGCAAGATCGAACGTCTCGCGCGTGGTCTCTTCCTGTCTGATTGTCACCGGCCGCACGTCGCTGACGAGACCGAGACTGACGTGAATCACATAGCCGCCCGGCGGCAGCGGAATCACCGGTGCCGCGGCGCGCTCCTCGCGGATGAGATGCATCGCGCCATTCGGGCCGAGCTTGTCGGAATAGATACGCCAGATCAGCCCGCCATTGATCGCGGGCATGTCCTTGCCAAAACGTGCAGACAAAGTGAGCGTGCCTTGCGGCGTGGCCTGAACCGCCGGGGCCGGCGGCAACAGCGGCGGCTGGGTGAGCTGGGCCGGCAAATCGGCAGGAGACAAACCGGACGGCGGCGCGAGGCTGATGGCAGGCGCCGACGGCTCCGCCTGCGGAATGCTGCCGGGGGGAACCGGCGCCGGCTGATCGCCGGGAAACTGCGCATGAGCGGATTCGACGAGCATCAGGCCGGACAGGACGACAGCCACACAGGCGCACGCAAGGCGCGCCATGCGCCTTGAGACAAGACTGCCATGCCGGAATGTCATCATGCGGTAGCTTTTTCCCTGAAAAGGCGGCGAATTCAAGCCTCCAGACCCGCCCAAGGGGCGGCGGAAATGGCTCTGGGACAGAACATATCTGGATAAAAGGTCCCGCTTCAGTCACATTCCGGCAATAACCACCGCATGTTCTCCATCCGGCCTGTCCGGGGCGGGAAAACCGCACCGGAGGGCACCATCCATCATCGGGAGGCCCCGGGTTGCTCGAAGTCTTCAAAGGGATCGGCCAGGCCATCGGGTCCAACGATAAGGACGCGGCCCCTGCTCCGCGCCGGCCCAAAATCGGTCTCGCGCTCGGCGGCGGCGCGGCGCGCGGCTTCGCCCATATCGGAATCCTGCGCACCCTGATCGCCAACGGCATCGTCCCCGACATCATTGTCGGCACCTCGATCGGCGCGGTGGTCGGCGGTTCCTATGCGGCGGGCCATCTCGACACGTTCGAGGAATGGGCGCGGCATCTCGGCCCGCGCAGCGTGTTCAGCTATCTCGACATCCGTCTGAACGGCTCCGGCCTGATCGGTGGCGACAAGCTCGCAGCCCAACTCGACACCACGTTCGGCCGGATCACCATCGAGGAATTGCCGCTGAAATACGTAGCGGTCGCGACCGAAGTGAAAACCGGTCACGAGATCTGGCTCAACCACGGCAGGCTGGTCGATGCGATGCGCGCGTCCTACGCGCTGCCCGGCATTTTCGCTTCGATCCTGATTGGCGATCGCTGGCTGGTGGACGGCGCACTGGTCAATCCAGTGCCGGTGTCCGCGGCGCGCGCGATGGGCGCCGAGATCGTGATCGCCTGCAACGTCTCCACCGACATCACCGGCCACGGCACCATCGTCGCACACGGCACGCCGGAAGACGCTGTGGCGCCCGAGCCTGCTCCGGAAAAAAAGCGATTCGGATTCTTCTCCGCCGAGAAGACCATGAAGCGCGAATTCTTCGGCGCGCCCGGCCGCCCCGGCATCTCCACCGTGATGGTGGACGCCTTCAACATCATGCAGGACCGCATCACCCGCGCACGTCTCGCGGGCGACCCCCCGGACGTGCTGATCTCTCCGCGCGTCGGACGGATCGGATGGTTCGATTTCCATCGTGCCGAGGAATGCATCGCGCACGGCGAACGCGCCGCCGAACGCGCCATCGAGTCGATTCAGGAAGCGATCAACATGCTCACACCGACGGCAAGCCAGCCGCCGGGCACAGCGCAACTCGCACCGTGACGTGAGACCTCAGGCCGTCTTGATATAGTCGCGCAGCGCTTCCTGCTCGCGCTCGTATTCCTTGACGCGCCACTTCACGATGTCGCCGATCGAAATCAGGCCGACGACGCGCTCGTTCTCCACCACCGGCAGATGACGGAATTTGCCGTTCGTCATCTTTTCCATGATCGAGGCGGCGGTGTCGGCGCGGCGGCAGGTCACGACCTTGCGCGTCATGACTTCGCTGACGGGCATCGCCAGCACGCTCGCGCCATGCTTGCCGAGCACACGCACAACGTCACGTTCAGACAGGATGCCTTCGATGTGATGATCCTTCATCACCAGCACCGCACCGACATGACGCTCGGTCAAGACACGGATAGCATCGGACAGCTTGGCGTCTGCCTCGATGCTTATGACTTCGAATCCCTTGGTGCCGAGAATTGCCTGAACCGTCATTGCCAGCGCCTCCCATAAAGTGATGCGATCGCATTCTGAACCGTGCGATCTCGTCCAGCCGGGAACAACTCACTCAGCGGCGATTTGGTTGCATCACCGGCGAAGTGCGGTCCGGCATTGATCGAATGATGGATCAATGCAGGGAGGGCTGCAAGGAAAAGAAAAATCGAATCAGACGTCGCGGGAGGAAAGATTTTCCTCAGGTGAAATATCGGCCGGTGACTCGCTGCCGCCGCGCGGTACGGGATCGAACAGCGAGAACAACAAAAGGCCGGCCAGGAAGCCGCCGACATGCGCCTGCCATGCGATACTTTGCCCCTGAGTACCGATCTCGATGGCGCCAAGCCCGGTGAACAGGTTCAGGACGAACCAGATTCCGAGAAAGGCGAGCACCCGTCCGTTGCGCAGCGCCCGCGACAAGGGCAACGCCGGGATGCGCGCGGCCGCATCGGCATCGGGGGTGCGACGAAATGACAGGAAGCTGCCGCGCTGGAATGCAAAACGCAGCGAGGCGGCCATGGTGCCGGACACAGCGGCGGATGCGCCGATCATCGGCGCCAGCTCATGGGCATGCGTCAGCAGGTGCGCCAATGCCCCGGCCACCGCGGTAATGGCGAGGAAGACGAAAAACCGCACCCCGCCGAAGCGCCGCGCCAGCGCACTGCCGAACGGCAGCATCCACAGCATGTTGAACCCGATATGGGTGAGGTCCGCGTGCAGCAGCGAATAAGTGAGGAAGCTCCAGATACTTGCACCGATTCCGCCCGGAATCTGCTCGGCCATCAGGGTGGTTTCGTAGCGCGCGGGCACGAAACCGAACACCCAGATGATTTCCTGATCCAGCGACGCAGGCAGCAGCATCCGCGCGATATGAATCCCGAACAGGATCGCGAGCAGAAGCGTCATCGGACGCGGCAGCGTCAGAATGGGTTCGCGGGAGCGTTCGGGGGGTGCCAGCAATGGTCTCATCCAGGGCCGCCCGGACCGGGAACGGATCGGGCCAGCCAGTCCCTGACATACGGCTTTTGCCCCGCAGCGCAAGCCGCCTGTGTCCATCCGGGGTGAAAAAGCGGTCATCCCGCGCCGAAAATGAAAAAGGGAGGACCGGACAGGTCCTCCCTTGATCGATGACAGCCTTTCGCGAAGGAAATCCCCACCCCTCCCCGCGCGATGGCCGGTCTTATAGCCACCCGTTATTCAACTTGTATTCGACCGTCTGGACCCGGCGGCAGCTCTTGGGAAAAGCCGCTGCCGTATGGAGTAGATGCATACTACCCGGTTCCCTTGCGGCCTCAACTTCATAGTTAAATTTACCTTAACGCCACAAACCGGGGCTTAACCTCCCCCGGTTTCGCCCTTCGGCATGGACGCTGCACCGATCCTTGCGCACAACAACCAAGGGCCGCGCAGCGTGCGGGCTCGGGACACAACTGTCCCGTGTCTGGACCTGCCGGGTGGGTGATTAACGTGAAGCATCCGTCGAACCGGGAATTCTTCGCATACTGGGACAAGGCCCGAGGCACATCGGCCGCCCCGGACCGCAGCAGCCTTGCGCCGGAGCCGGTGCGGCATCTGCTCGGCGACATCTTCGTGCTCGCCTACGATCCCGCCGCCGGATATCCGTTCCGTGTCGCGGGCACGCGGATTTGCGCCCGGCTCGGCCGCGACGTTAAGGGCGAAAGCTTCTCGTCGCTGTTCACGGGCGAGGCGCATCGGGAGATCGAGGATCTTCTCGGCATCGTCGCCGAAGAAACCATGCCGACGGTCGCGGGCGTCACAGCTGCGACGAGCGAGGGCGGCCTCGTGCATTTCGAACTGCTGCTCCTGCCCTTCAGCCCCCGTGCCCATACCCCGCTTAGTCTCACCGGCCAGATGGCAGCGCTGACGGAAGCCCCCGGCACACTGTCGCAGTTCGGCCTGACCTCCTGGCGCCATCTCGAACCCGAGATTCAACAGCGCGGGCCGCGTATGCTGCGCAAGCTGGAAATCGCGCGCGGCTTCATGGTCTATGAGGGCCTGCGCTAGAGGCGCATCGCCTTCTCGACCCGATCGTTTCGCTTTCAGTGGAAGCGCTCGCCGCGGTCAAGCTGGGCGAGGATTTGCGCCGATCTCTTGGCGCGTGTCTCGGGGCGCTTCGCCGTGTGAAGCCGATAGTAGATCGAATAGAGATTCTTGCGATCCAGCGTCTGGAAGAACGCCTTGGCGGCGGGCATCGTCTCCAGCGCATCCAGAAAATCTTGCGGGATGGTCATGGCCGCTGACCCTGCATAGGCGCTGTCCCATCGGCCATCAGCCTTTGCAGCTTCGATATGGGTCAATCCGGCAGGCATCATCCGCCCTTCCGCGATAAGCCTCATCGCATGTTCGCGGTTCTTGGCGGACCAATTCGACTTTGGCTTCCTCGGCGTCAGGCGCTGCAAATACGAAGCCTCGTCCAGCGGCAACTTCTGTCCATCGATCCAGCCGAAGCGGATCGCTTCGATCACGCAGTCAGTCCACGTCACTGACCGCCTGCCCGATTTAGCCCTGAAGATATGCACCCAAAGTTCGCTGCTATGCTGGAAGTGGCTCATCAGCCAGTCGCCCAGTTCTGCGGCATCCTGAAATGCAATCGGCTTCCGTTCGTTCTTGGCCATTCCTCCGGTTAGCAGAACCGGCAACACGCCGGAAGGAAAGCCATCGCCGCCAGCCGTCAACGATGGAGTCCGGCCCAGGCGCTGCACTGCCCCAAAAAATAACTCCGCATTAACCCTGACGCCCGTATGGTTCGCTCTTACCGTGTCCGGGCGTGGCGATGGCGTTGGTACAAAGACATTTTCAGCCACAGGCTGAGGAACGGCGGCACTTCCAGCGGGTGAAAATTCACCTGCTTGGCCGGTACATGCTGTCCGATCGCCGCGAATATCCCTGTCAGGCCATCAACATGTCCCCCGGCGGCCTCGCGCTGCTGGCGCCCGGCATCGGCAATCTCGGCGAACGGGTCGTCGCCTATCTCGATCATATCGGCCGCGTCGAAGGCAAGATCACCCGCCTGCTCGACAACGGCTTCGCCATGACCGTGAGCGCCACGCCGCGCAAGCGCGAGAAGCTCGCCGCCCAGCTCACCTGGCTCGCCAACCGTGAAATCCTCAATCTGCCCGAGGATCGCCGCCACGATCGTATCGTGCCGCGCAACGCGATGGGCTGGCTCAGGCTCGAAGGCGGCGGCGAGATGCAATGCCGCATCATCGACCTGTCGCTCTCCGGCGCGGCGTTGTCCGGCCAGATGCGCCCCGAAGTCGGCAGCCACGTCATGCTCGGCCGCGTCGCCGCGCGCGTCGTCCGTCATCTCGAGGAAGGCTTCGCCATCGAGTTCAATCACCCGCAGGTGCTTGAAACCGTCGAGGACAACGTCACCGCACGGGACTAGATCTTCCCTGCTCCGCAGGATGCATCCGGATGATTCCTGTCCGGGGGCGCTGTGCCTTATTGTCGGCCGAATAAACATGTACTAGAAATACATATTATATTCGCGCGCCGCCCTATGGAGCGCGGCCTGACATGCCCCGGAGGATGCGATGGGCTTTCCTTCCTTCTTCGCCGATGTCCCGACGATCACGCTGCGTGATCCTCTGGCCATCTTTCTCGGCGCCTCGGATGATGGCGTCATCACCTACACCTACGCCGATGCCGTAAAACTCGCGGGCCATTCCTGCCCAACCGTCGCCGGTGCGTACCTGATGATGCGCCACGGCCTTCGCGCACTCTATGGCGACGAGATGCCCGCGCGCGGCGGCATTGAGGTTTATCTGCGCGACCCGCGCGATGAAGGCACCACCGGCGTCATTGCCGCCGTCGCGACACTCCTCACCGGAGCCGCACCCGAAACAGGCTTCGGCGGCATCGGCGCAAAAAGCCGTTTCGCGCGCCGTGACCTTCAGCATTTCGAAGCCCCGATCGACGGGCTGATAGCCCTGCGCCGCACCGATAGCGGGCGCGGCGTCACGCTCGATCTCAACACCGGCGCGGTGCCGTCGGCTCCCGAGATGCAGGCGGTGTTTCCGCGAGTCATTGCCGAGCAGGCCAGCGAGGATGAGCAGGCACGCTTCGCGGCACTCTGGCAGGATCGCGTCGAGCGGATGCTGATCCGGCACGCCGACGATCCGGCGCTGGTACAGGTCGACGAGTGGACGGCCGCAGCCGCCTGAGGTGCCTCGCCATTCGCTCGCTACTTGCCGCGTGCGGCGGCCATCACCTGGGGCGCGAGCCATGCCGCGAACGCCGCGTGTCCCTGCGCATT
>Ga0310811_10009414_pt1 | contig 12606 bp, 11 predicted proteins | sample YCmetagenome_FD_207642 | JGI IMG/M metagenome (GOLD analysis project Ga0310811, IMG submission 207642) | Soil microbial communities from experimental microcosm in Duke University, North Carolina, United States - YC | ecosystem: Engineered > Artificial ecosystem > Soil microcosm > Unclassified ... | reverse complement strand
GGTGACGTGCTGACGGCGACGGGCAAGACGCTGGCCGAGAACCACAAGGACGTGAAATTCCCTGAGAACCAGGATGTCGTCTATCGCGTGAAGAACTGCATCACGCCCACTGGAGGTGTGGTCGGCCTCAAGGGCAACCTCGCCCGCGATGGTGCGATCGTTAAGGTGGCAGGCATGCACCGGCTGACCTTCACCGGTCCCGCGCGTTGCTTCGACTCCGAAGAAGCCGCCTTCAATGCCGTCGTGAAAGGCAAATTCAAGGAAGGTGAGGTGATCGTCATCCGATACGAAGGGCCGAAGGGCGGTCCCGGCATGCGCGAAATGCTCTCAACCACCGCAGCACTCTACGGCTTGGGAGTCGGCGAGAAGGTGGCGCTGATCACCGACGGCCGCTTCTCCGGCGGCACGCGCGGCTTCTGTGTCGGCCATGTCGGGCCTGAGGCCCAGGTCGGCGGTCCGATCGGCCTGTTGAAGAATGGCGATATGATCACCATTGACGCCATCAAGGGACGACTTTCGGTCGATCTTTCCGATAAGGAGCTGAAGAAGCGGCGCAAGGCCTGGAAGCCGAAGAAGAACGGCTATACGTCCGGAGCGCTTTGGAAATACGCCGAGCTGGTGGGCCCGGCCGTCGATGGCGCCGTTACTCATCCCGGTGCGAAGAAGGAAAGCCACGTCTTCGCGGATATCTGATGATGGTCCGGCGTGCTCCGATGAGAAGGAGGACCGTCCTCGCGGCCCTGCTGAGCGCGCCCTTCCTCGCACGAGCAGAGGAGACCTGGCCCGTCAGGCCGGTGCGAATCGTTGTACCGTTCAATCCTGGCGGCGCCATCGATGCGCTGGTCCGCGTGGTTGGTGAGGCACTGACGGAGCGCCTGGGACAGCAAGTGCTGGTCGATCCCAAGCCTGGCGCGAATACGATCCTGGGCTCGGACATCGTCGCCAAGGCACCGCCGGACGGATACACGTTCCTCATCACCACCAATTCCACGCATACCAACAACCCCGCGCTCTACACCAAGCTGCCGTTCGACCCAGCCAAGGACCTGGCTCCTGTTTCGCTGGTCTCGCTTGGCAGCATCCTGATCGCGGCCAAAAGCGATGCGCCGTTCGGTGATCTCCGCAGCATGGCCCGTTGGGTCAAGGTGCTGGGGCGGCCGGCGACCTATGGGAGCTGGGGCATCGGGTCGAGCGGCCATCTCTATGGCTTGATGCTGGAGAAGACACTCGGGGGCCTCTACAACCATGTGCCTTATCGCGGTGACGTGCAGGCGCTGCAGGACGTCGCCAATGGCGCACTCGATCTCACTTGGGCAAGCCCCGTCAGTGCCAAGACGCAAATCGCCTCGGGCCGGATAAAGGCCATTGCGGCTGCCGGCGCCAAACGGTCGGCCGCAATGCCCGAGCTCAGCACTTTCGCCGAACAGCTCGTCGCGGGTTTCGATCTCAGCCTTTTCGTCGGCTGCTACGCGCCGGCCGGTACGCCTCAGATGATCATCGACCGGCTACAGGGCGATATCACATTGGCGGTCGCCGAGCCCTCCGTCGCCGACAAGCTAATCCAGCAGGGGCAGACGCCGGTCGGCTCGACAGCGGTCGAGCTGGCCGCCGTGCTGAAGCGCGAAACGCCGATCTGGGCTGATCTCATCCACCAGTCGGGAGCGAAGGTCGAATAGGCGGCGAGCCGCCTCGACGTCCTAGCGCTCGGCCAGTGCGAGCTTGACGCCCAGCGCCACGAAAGCAGCCGCGAAGGTCCGGCGCATCCAGGCCAGGATGCGTGGCCGGGAAATGATGTGTCGGCGCACGGTCGAGGCGAACAGCCCGTAGCCCACGAACACAACGAAGGTGACAAACATGAAGATGCCGCTCAGGAGCAGCATGCGCGGCAGGGGGTGCACTTCGTCCGCCTGCACGAACTGCGGCAGAAAGGCGAAGAAGAAGATCGAGAGCTTGGGATTCAGGAGATTAAGCAGGATCGCTTCGACGATCACCTGGATCCCCGACTTGGCCTGGACGTTGCTTTCGACTTTCAGTGCGCCATGCTCCCGCAACGTGTTCCAGGCCATGTAGAGAAGATAGGCGACGCCGAGATATTTTAACGTCTGGAAGGCAAGGGCGCTCGTATGCAGCAGCGCCGCGAGCCCCAGGATGGCGGCGGCCATGTGCGGGACAATGCCAAGCGTGCAGCCGAAGGCCGCAACGATGCTGGCGCGCGGTCCGCGCGAGAGGCCAGCCGCCAGCGTATAGAGCACGCCGGTGCCGGGGGAGATCACGACGATCAAGGTCGTGAGCAAGAAGTCCGCGCTCATACAGTCCTCCAAAGCCTCAATATCAAAGATCGGCTCCGATGGCTTGTGTGACAGACGAAAAGCCGTCTCGCGCCAGCAGAACCGCAAGTTCGTCCTTGATGCGTCGGACCAACGGTGGCCCCTCGAACACCAGCGCCGAATACAACTGCACAAGCGTGGCGCCAGCCCGGATCTTGGCATAGGCGGCAGCGCCGGAGTCCACACCGCCGCAGCCGATCAGGGGAAACTGCCCTTCGACCCGACGTGCCGTCTGGCGCAGGACTTCGGTCGACAAGGCCATCAGCGGCGTGCCCGACAGGCCGCCCGCTTCGCCCCGGTTCCTCGACACGAGGGAAGGGGGGCGCGACAAGGTCGTGTTGCCGACGATGATCCCGTCGACCCTAAGTTCGCGGCAGACGGCGACAATGTCATCGAGATCGTCATCCGTTGCATCAGGTGCGATCTTGATCACCAACGGAACGGGCGTGGCTGCAATCGCGTCCTTCACCCGCTTCAGCAGATCGGCTAGCTGCGTGCGGCCTTGCAGGTTGCGCAAGCCCGGCGTGTTCGGTGAGGAGACGTTGCAAACAAGATAGTCGGCATGAGGCGCCAGCGCCTTGCTGCAGATTGCATAGTCGGCCGTTCGATCGACGCTATCCTTGTTGGCGCCGACATTGACGCCGACGAAGCCTGCACGTGGCCTCTTCTTCAGCCGTGAGAGGACCACATCCAGCCCATCGCCGGGAAAGCCCATGCGGTTGATGACGCCGCGGTCCTCGCGAAGGCGAAAGAGCCGCGGGCGGGGATTGCCGGGTTGGGGCCTCGGCGTCACACTGCCGATCTCGACCGAACCGAAGCCCAGGCTTAGCGAAGCATCCGGTGCTTCAGCATTCTTGTCGAATCCGGCAGCAAGCCCGATGGGATTCGACAGGCGACGGTGCCAGACCTCAACCGCGAGCGAAGGTGGGTCGGATTGTTTGTCCCGTGGTACCCAGCCGCTTTTCAGCCCGCGGATGGCGAGACGGTGCGCCGTCTCGGCATCGAGGCGTGACAGAAGAAGATCGGCGAGCGAATACCAGACGGCCATGCCGTCTGGTTAGCAGACCTGACTGTGGAGTGTTGCCGTCACTTTATCGAACCATGGCCGTGCTGCCGATAGCCGTAGTCCGAGCGGTCGAAAACGACATTGAAGAGATCCTTCATGAGATCGCTTACGCCTGCATCGTCGGGAGCGCTCGAATTCACCCAGCCGGTGACCTCGGACAGCGCAAGGTCATTACGGCAATAGACGGCGAACACGTAGACGCGACCAGGTGTTCCCGGCTTGAAGCGCTTGGCGCCATTGCACACCGCGTAGGCACCCAGATCGTTCGCGGGATTGAAGACCAGCATCAGACGGTAGTCGGGATGCTGCCGCTCCGTCGGCACGTCGTAGGTGAAGGTAAGGTTGGGTGGCGGCTTCTGGGCCTGCATGACTGGCAGGAGGCGGCGCGCCACATCGTTCATGGGCAAAGTTGGGTAGGGGTTTCCAACCAACTCGACGCGGAAAGGCTTGTTGTCCGCAGCTGCGTAGAACTCACGGTAGTCGTATTGGATGGCGTAATACGAGCCGCCCAGCACTGCGGCGTGGGTCACGACCGGAACGGCAACCACTGCAGCCAGCGCCGCGGCAATCTTCCAGCTCGAACGCATGGGGTAGCCCTCCATAGGCTTCGTGAACGATCCTAGGCCTACGCTGTCATTCTTTCACGTCACATTGTTGCGCGGCGTTTGTCAGGCGGTTGTAAGCGGTCAGACATCGAGATCTCGGGCGAATTTCGCGTTTTCCTGGATAAAAGCGAAGCGTTTCTCGGGTTTACGGCCCATCAGATCTTCCACCAGGGTCCGGGTCTGCATCTCGAGCCGCCGCTCATCCGCATCGCCGGATGTCGGGACATCGACCTTGAGCAGAACACGCTTGCCCACATCCATGGTTGTCTCGCGGAGATGCACGGACTGCATCTCACCCAGGCCCTTGAAACGGGTGATATCGATCTTGCCGCCGCCGAACGCGTCACGCACCAGCTCGTCTTTGTGCGCTTCATCGCGCGCATACTCGGTGCGCCCTCCCTTGCTGAGACGATAGAGCGGCGGCTGGGCAAGGAAGAGATGGCCATTCTCGATCAGCTTCGGCATCTCGCGGTAGAAAAACGTCATCAGGAGTGAGGCGATGTGTGCGCCGTCGACGTCGGCGTCGGTCATGATGATGACGCGCTCATAACGCAGGCGATCGTCGTCGTAGTGGGCCCCAGTACCGCAGCCCAACGCCTGGATCAGGTCCTGCACTTCCTGGTTCTCGCGCAGCTTGTCGGCGCTGGCGCTCGCCACGTTCAGGATCTTGCCGCGCAGGGGCAGGATGGCTTGCGTCTCGCGGTTGCGCGCGGCCTTCGCCGAGCCGCCGGCCGAGTCGCCTTCGACCAGGAAAATCTCGGTGCCTTCGGCCGCTGTGTTGCTGCAGTCGGCGAGCTTGCCGGGAAGGCGCAGCTTGCGCGTCGCCGTCTTGCGCTGTTGCTCGCGGTCCTGCTTGCGGCGCAGCCGCTCCTCGGCCTTGGCGATCACGTGCTCGAGGAGCACGTTGCCGGCTTCTTTGTCGCCCGTCAGCCAATGCTCGAAGTTGTCACCGACGATCGTCTCCACGAGCTTGGTCGCCTCGACGCTGACCAGCTTCTCCTTGGTCTGACCCTGGAATTGCGGCTGCTCGATGAAGATTGAAACGAGGCCGGCAGCGCCGTCGATCACGTCGTCGGCCGTAATGACCGATCCCTTGCGATTGCCCGTGAGCTCGGCATAACGCTTCAGGCCACGGACCAGGGAGCTGCGGAAGCCCGACTCGTGCGTGCCGCCATCAGACGTCGGCACGGTGTTGCAGTAGGAGCGGACGAAGCCTTCCTCGTCGTTCGGCCACCAGACGGCCCATTCAACTTTGCCTCCCGCGGTCCCATTAGTCTCGCTCCTGGCCTCGCCAGCGAACGGCTGCGGGACGACCGTCGGCCGCTCGCCGATCTCGGAGATCAGGTAATCCTTGAGGCCACCGGCGAAATGGAACGACTCCTCCTCGGGAATGGTGCCGCCCTTGAGGAGGCTCTTCTCGCACTTCCAGCGGATCTCGACGCCGCGGAAGAGATAGGACTTTGAGCGCGCCATGCGGTAGAGCCGCTCGGGCACGAACGCCTGCTTGCCAAAGATCTCGGGATCGGGGTGGAAGGTCACCGTCGTGCCGCGCCGGTTCGGCGCCGCGCCATTTGCCTTCAGTTTCGACGTAGGCTTGCCGCGCGAGAAGCTTTGCGTCCAGGACTGGCGATCGCGGGCAACCTCGACCGTGACCTCGTCGGACAGCGCATTGACGACGGAAACGCCAACGCCGTGCAAACCACCTGAGGTCGCATAGACCTTGCTGTTGAACTTGCCGCCCGAATGCAGAGTGGTGAGGATGACCTCCAGCGCCGATTTGTTCTTGAACTTGGGGTGCGGATCGACCGGCATGCCGCGGCCGTTGTCGCGGATCAGGACTTTGTTGCCGGCCAACAATTCGAGATGGATCGTGTCGGCATGCCCTGCGACGGCTTCGTCCATCGCATTGTCGAGGACCTCGGCGACGAGGTGATGCATCGCTCGCTCATCCGTGCCGCCGATATACATGCCGGGGCGCTTGCGGACGGGCTCAAGCCCTTCCAGCACCTCGATATCACGGGCGGTGTAGGAGGAGTCCTTGCCCGCCGTGGCACGCTTGCCACCCGAGCGCTCGAACAGATCGCCGTTCTTCGCCATGTCTGCTTCTTGTCGTTTTGCGGTCGCGCGAGGGGATCGCCGGGTGACCGCTTCAGTATCGATATGGTAGGAAAACCGCGGGAAAGCAACAACATCCAGCAGGAACAAATGCCCGAAAATCTGCGCGATCCTATCGTCCGGACCGTGCCGCAGCCGGCTGACATGAACGGTAATGGCGATATTTTCGGCGGCTGGGTGCTGTCACAGATGGATATCGCCGGGGGATCGCTGGCCGCCCGGGTCGCCAAGGGACGGGTGGCCACCGTGGCCATCACGGCCATGACCTTCGTACAGCCGATCAAGGTGGGGGACATGGTGTCGATCTACGGCAAGGTCGCCAAGACCGGCCGGACCTCGATCACCATCGATCTCGAGACCATGGTCCGGCGCCGGCACGATGCGGCAGAAATTCAGGTCACCCATGGCACCTTCGTCTTCGTCGCCATCGACGACGACGGCAGGCCGCGCGAGGTACCGAAATGAGAACGATGGTTCTGACTGTGATGGTAGCACTGCTGGCGCCGACACCAGCTCTCGCTCATCCTCATATCTGGCTGCTGCAACGGGTGAAGCCCATCGCGAGTGATGGCGCCTACACACAGGTCGAGCTCGAATGGCGGTTCGACCCGGACTCGAGCGAGAACGAAATCGCCGTCATAGACGAAAACAAGGATGGCAGCTTTTCCCCTGCCGAAGTCCAGCGCCTCATGACCGACACGCTGCAGGCGCTCGAACAGGCTGGCTTCATGACCTGGCTCAATACAGGTGGGAAGGATTTCAAGCCGACGAAGGCGGCAGCCTTCAACGCAAGTATCGAGGATCCAGCGACCTTCACGCCGCCGGAATGGGACAGGAATGCCGGCGACAAGGAAGCCGCGCCCTCCAAGCCGGAGCCAAAGGCAGCGCCGGGGAAACGACGCAATCTGGTCTACACGATCCGCGTAGCGCTGCCGCAGCCCACGAAGGTCCTCACCGTCACAACCTACGATCCCGAGGATTTCATCCGTGTGGAGGTCGACAAGGCCAAGGTGCCGCCCGGCTGCTCACTCGACAAACACCCAACCTACAAATCCGAGTTCATACCCGGCCAGCCTGTGGCGGCCGACATGGTTTCCTGCAAGCTGCCGTAAGGAGAGGGCGATGCCTTATCTCGTTTCTGCCGATTTGCCGGCCTTGACCGCTGGCGCTCGCTTTCGCGCCCTATTGGAGCGGCCCGGCATCCTGCAGATGCCTGGCACGCATAATGGCCTCGCGGCGCTTCAGGCAAAGGCGGCAGGCTTCGAGGCGCTTTATCTTTCAGGCGGCGCCATGTCGGCGTCGATGGGCCTGCCCGATCTTGGCGTCATCACTGTGGACGAGGTCTGCTTCTTCATCCGCCAAGTCGCTCGCGCCAGCGGCCTGCCTGTGCTGACGGACGGCGATACCGGTTACGGTGAGGCGCTGAATGTCATGCACATGGTGCGCGCCTTCGAGGAAGCCGGCGCGGCCGCGGTCCATATCGAGGACCAGCTCCTACCGAAGAAGTGCGGCCATCTCAACGACAAGAAGCTGGCAGATCCGCGAGACATGGCGGCCAAGATCGCAGCTGCTCGGAAGGCGCGGCGCGATCTCGTGGTGATTGCGCGTACCGATGCCGCAGCCAGCGAAGGCATCGATGGCGCCGTGGCGCGCGCGCGGCTGTACCTCGAGGCCGGCGCCGACGCGATCTTTCCGGAGGCGCTGATCAATGCCGAAATGTTCCGTGCCTTCGCCAAGGCCATGCCAGGCGTGAAGCTGCTGGCCAACATGACCGAGTTCGGCCGCACGCCGTTCTTTACCGCGAGCGAGTTCGAGGCGATGGGCTATCGGATGGTGATCTGGCCGGTCTCCGCTTTCCGGGTCGCCAACAAGGCGCAGGCCGCGCTCTACGCCGCGATCCGGCGCGACGGCGGCACTCAGAAGATGGTCGACCGGATGCAAACCCGCACCGAACTCTACGAGACGATCGGCTACCACGAATACGAGGCGCTCGACGCCTCGATCGTGGCAACCATCGTCCCGCAAGGGATGCCACAGCGCTAAAGGCCGAGCGACGACAGGTCCGGGGCGCGGCGATTGAAGTCGGTAGCGTCCTGGAAGGCCTTGCCCAATCGCAGCACGTCGCGCTCGGCATACGGCTTGCCGACGATCTGGATGCCAAGTGGCAGGCCATTCGATTGGCCCGACGGCATGGCGAGACTGCATAAGCCCAAGTAGTTCGCCGGTCGGGTCAGGTAGCCCGGGATGGGCGACGCTTCCTCGACCTCAGCGACAGGAATGGCGGGCACAGCGACCGTTGGCAGCAGGACGGCGTCATAAGGCCGACACCATTCGGTAAAGGCGCGTCGCCGACCGGCCATGGCCCGGATCTCCTCGGCGTATGCGCCTGGCGCCAGATCCTTCGCTGCCACGGTACGAGAGCGCACCGCTGGGCCGAGCGGCTTGGTCGTGTCTTCAATATAGCTGCGGTGAAGTGAGAAAGCCTCCGACGCGATGATCGTGCCCGCCGGTCTCGACAGATCGAAGTACCAATCCGGCAACCGCACTACTTCGACGGTCGCGCCCAGACTCTCGAACGTTCGTGCGCTCTCTTGCCAAGCTTTGGTCACGTCAGGATGCATGAAACCTGGAAGCTGGCTGGAGTCAGGCAGGGCAATGCGCATGCCCTTGATCGAGCCGGGCCTGGTCGACAGCGTGAAATCCTCGAGCGGCTGGTTGAGCGTTGTCGGGTCGCGAGGATCGGGTGCGGCGAGCGCATTAAGCAGCAGTGCGCAATCCTCGACCGAGCGCGCGAGGGGACCGATCGAATCGAGGGTCCAGCTGAGCAGCATCGTTCCCGACAGGCCGATGCGGCCAAAGGTGACCTTGAGACCCACGAGGCCATTGAAGGCGGAGGGAATGCGCACCGAGCCGCCGGTATCGCTGCCGATGCCCGCAGGCGCCAAGCGGGCAGCGACGGCGACACCCGTGCCGCTTGAGGAGCCGCCCGGCACGCGATGGGTTTTGAGGTCCCACGGATTCCAGGGTGCGCCCATCAGGGGATTGGTGCCCCAGCCGCCGAATGCGAATTCGACCATATGCAACTTGCCGAGCGGCACCATGCCCGCGGCGGTCAGGCGTTCGACCGTGTTTGACGTCTCCGTCGCCTTGCGTGTCGCGTACATCTTCGAGCCGCCGGTGCCAATGCGACCGGCAATGTCGCACAGATCCTTGTAGGCAATCGGCAGGCCATGAAGGGGCCCAAGCGGAAAGCCGGAACGGCGGGCTGCATCGGCGGCGTCGGCGAGCGCCGTTGCCTCCTTGCCGTAGACTTCGGTGAACGCGTGGAGCTTGCCGTCCGCCTTGTCGATCCGCTTCAGCAGCGCATCTACGATGTCGCGTGAGGAGAAGCGCTGGGCGGAGAGCCCTTCCGCAAGTTCGGTAAGGGTAAGGCTATACAGATCGGACATGACACGCAGCTCCCAACTCAATAGGTGGCCCGGCCACCGGACAGATCGAACACCGATGCCGTGCTGAAGGTGCAGAGCGGGGAGGCAAGCCAGGAAACCAGCTCCGCCACCTCGTCGACCTCGCCGAAACGGTTCATCGGAATCTTGGACAGCATGTACTGGATGTGCTGCTCGGTCATCTGGCTGAACAATTCCGTCTTGACCACTGCCGGCGCCACACAGTTCACCAGGACGCCCGACGTGGCGAGCTCCTTGCCCAGCGACTTCGTCAAACCGATCACGCCCGCCTTGGAGGCCGAATAGGCCGAGGCGTTTGGATTGCCTTCCTTGCCGGCCACCGACGCGATGTTGACGATGCGGCCCCAGCCGCGCTTCACCATGCCTGGCGCAAGCGCTCGATTGCACAGGAAGACGCCGGTCAGGTTGATATCGATCACTTGCCGCCAGCCATCGACCGGATACTGCACCACGGTCGTATTGGGGCCGGTGATGCCCGCACTAGCGATCAGGATATCGGGCGCTGCCAGTTGCTGTTCAGTAACCGCAAGCGCCTTGTCGATCGAGGCATCGCTGGTGACATCGACCTCGACCGCAATCGCGTCTTTCAGCTCTTTCGCGGATTGCCGGGCACGATCGAGATCACGGTCCCAGAGGGCCACCCGGCCACCGCCTGCCACGAGCTTGGCAGCGCAGGCGAGTCCGATGCCACGAGCACCACCTGTGACAACGGCGCTTCGCCCCTTGAACAGCCCTTCCGCCATCGCCATCTCCCAAATGCTTGAATTCCATGGCGATTCCCACCATACCCGCCTATCGCCTCATCCGCTACACTGACTGTTCAAGCACCACCCGAGCGTTTCTGGAAGTTACATGCCATCGTCTGTGCCGGCATCGATCGATGCCACTGTCGAACTCTTGAAATCCGGCGACTATATCGCCGACCGCAGTCTCGCCACTGTCCTCTATCTCGCGCTCAAGCTCGGCCGTCCGCTGTTCTGCGAAGGCGAGGCAGGCGTGGGCAAGACCGAGATCGCCAAGGTGCTGGCAACGACGCTGAAGCGGCCGTTGATTCGCCTGCAGTGCTACGAAGGCCTCGATGTCTCGTCTGCGGTCTACGAGTGGAACTACTCGCGCCAGATGATCGAGATCCGGCTCGCCGAGGCGCAAGGCGTTCGCGATCGCTCGGAGCTTGAATCGGACATCTTCAACGAGCGGTTCCTGATCCGCCGTCCGCTCCTCGAAGCGTTGCAGCCGCACACCGAGGGCGCCCCCATCCTGCTGATCGACGAACTGGACCGCACAGACGAGCCGTTCGAAGCTTATCTGCTCGAGGTGCTGTCGGACTTCCAGGTGACGATCCCTGAGCTTGGCACGATGAAGGCGGCACAGACGCCAATCGTGATCATCACGTCAAACCGCACGCGCGAGATTCATGACGCTCTGAAGCGGCGGTGCTTCTACCACTGGGTCGACTATCCCGACCTCAAGCGCGAGCTTGAGATCCTGAAGGTGAAAGCGCCGGGTGCCAGCGAGAGGCTATCGCGCCAGGTCGTGGGCTTCGTCCAGGAACTGCGCAAGCTGGACCTGTTCAAATCACCGGGCGTCGCCGAGTCGATCGATTGGGCGACAGCACTCTCGGAGCTGAACGCACTCGATCTCGATCCCAGGATGATAAACGACACTCTGGGAGTTCTGCTCAAGTACCAGGATGACATCCAGCGCCTGCAGGGTTCGGAAGCGGCCGATATCCTGCGCAAGGTAAAGGCCGACATCGCCGCCCAGCCGCTGGGCTGACGCAATGGACGCGCTGCCGCCTGCTTCAGCGGAACCGGCACGAGGTGGCCGTCCGAACGGCGGCAAGCTTGCCACCAATATCGTGCATTTCGCTCGGACCTTGCGCACCGCGGGCCTGCGCGTCGGGCCGGGCCAGGTGTTGCGCGCCGTCGAAGCGGTTGAGGCAGCGGGACTCAGGAAGCGCGACGACTTCTACTGGACGCTTCATTCGGTATTCGTGAATCGTCGCGATCAACGTGAAATCTTCGACCAGGCATTTCACGTCTATTGGCGCAATCCACGTCTTCTGGAGAAGATGATGGAGATGCTGCTGCCGCAGGTCGGCGTGCCGCCAGAGGAGGACAAGCGCAAACAGCTCAGCCGCCGTCTGCAGGACGCCTTGCAACCCGGTCGTGGCGAATCGCCCGAAGACAAAGACAGCGAGCCGCCGGAAGTCGAGATCGAGGCGACCTTTACCGTCTCCGATCGTGAGCTTCTGCAGCACCGCGACTTCGAACAGATGACCCAGGCCGAGATCGACGAGGCCTTGCGCGCGATCTCGCGGCTGCGTCTACCAGTGCCCGAGCGCCGCACGCGGCGCCATCAGCCGGCGCGGCGGGGACCGCGGGTCGACTTTCGGGCATCGCTGCGGCGGGCTCTGCGGCCGGAAGGGCTGATCGAACTACGCCGCCGCGAGCCGCGCCGCCGGCCGCCGCCGCTGGTGATCCTGTGCGACATCTCGGGATCGATGGCGCGCTACACGCGGATGTTCCTGCATTTCATGCACGCGATTACCAATGATCGCGACCGGGTCTTTTGCTTTACCTTCGGAACGCGACTCTCGAATGTGACTCGCGCGTTGCGCAACCGTGACGTCGACATCGCCCTGCAAAAGGCCTCGGCGCAGGTCGAGGACTGGTCCGGCGGCACACGCATTGGCCAGGCGCTGCACGAGTTTAACAATCGCTGGTCGCGGCGCGTTCTGGGGCAGGGCGCCGTGGTATTGTTGATCACCGACGGGCTCGATCGCGAGGGAGCGGCGGGGCTGTCGGAGGAAATGGAGCGGCTACACAAATCCTGCAGCCGCCTCATCTGGCTCAACCCGCTCTTGAGATACGGTGGCTACGAACCCAAATCTCAGGGCAACAAGGCAATGTTGCCGCATGTCGACGAGTTTCGGCCGGTGCATAATCTCGAGAGCTTGGCCGGCCTGATCGCGGCGCTGGATGTAAAGACCCATGCGGCCGACAGGCGACTCTCAAGTTGGCAGA
>Ga0310811_10009413_pt1 | contig 12607 bp, 11 predicted proteins | sample YCmetagenome_FD_207642 | JGI IMG/M metagenome (GOLD analysis project Ga0310811, IMG submission 207642) | Soil microbial communities from experimental microcosm in Duke University, North Carolina, United States - YC | ecosystem: Engineered > Artificial ecosystem > Soil microcosm > Unclassified ... | reverse complement strand
CGTGTAATGCCTGCTTCATCAACCTCTCGCTCTCAGTAAGTTATGTCTTACTCCAATAGAGTTTCATTATAAAACAAAAAAAGCCCTGCTGCCTCGTATTTCTATCGAGGCAGCAGGGCTTTGGTTTGTACGGTGAAAAGTTAGCGAGATGGCTCTTCGCTAGGAGAGAGGACATCATCGACCAGACCATATTCGACAGCCTGCTGGGCGGTCAGATAGTAGTTACGGTCGGAGTCCTGCATAATGCGCTCCATGGTCTGTCCGGTATGCTTGGAAAGAATCTCGTACAGATTGCGGCGCAGGCGTAGAATTTCGCGTGCGGTGATCTCGATATCCGCCGCCTGACCTTCAGCACCGCCGAGGGGCTGGTGGATCAGGATCGTCGAATTTGGCAGAGCGTAGCGTTTGCCAGCTGCGCCAGATGCGAGCAGAACCGCTCCCATGCTCATCGCCATGCCCATGCAGACGGTAGAAACGTCGGGGCGTAGCCATTGAATGGTGTCATAGATTGCCAGACCGGCATAGATAACACCGCCTGGGGAATTGATATACATATTGATGTCTTTGGTCGCGTCCTCACTCTGGAGGTACAACAACTGAGCGACGATGCTATTTGCCACCTGGTCATCGATAGGCGTGCCGATAAAGATGATTCGTTCCTTTAGCAGGCGCGAGTAGAGATCCCAAGAGCGCTCGCCACGAGGTGTTGACTCGATAACTGCGGGAATGATGCCCCTTGGCTCAAGAACTTCCCGAGACTCCTTGACCCATTTTGGATCGCGGGGATTGAAAAGAGTCATAGTTGCTCCTTCTTATCTATCACGGTCCCCTCAAGTACCTGAGAGGATAAGCCGTTAGTAAAACAAACATGTGCAGAGGAAAACCCACTCACGCGGGGATGTTATCGTTATGATAGCACCTGGGAAGCACAAACGCAAGAAAGAATGAGCTAATTACTTTGATGTGCGTTTCTTCTCGCTCTATGCTGGCGAGAATCTCCAGGACGACTCTTTTTGTGCGCTCGGGATCATTGCGTGAATTGATAACGACCACGATCTCATCAACTCCGGCAGCATGCATGGCAAATAATCGTTGGCGAACCTCCCTATTTGAGAGCATAGAAAGGCCATGCCTGCTGAAAATCTTTATGCTGATTTTCAGCAAGCAGGGAATGTCTCTCGTTCTAAAAGTGTGAGCTAATTTCTGCGCCCATGATGTGGGCGATAGTCCTGAGCATGGTTGAAATGGACAGTTTCGGCGAGAGCGATATCACCCATGCGCGAACGTATGCGCTCATCTATGCCCTGCATGCCCTTCGGATTGGCCGTGATGACGGTTGGCATCCCCATATTATAGCGATAATTGAGTAACTGGAAGAGCTTTTCGTTTGCCCAGGGTGAACTCTGTTGCGCACCCAGGTCGTCCAGGACCAGCACCTCAGCTTCACGCATTTTGGCAAAGAGCTGATCGTAGAGTTCTGTTGCCGTTGGGGCAAAAGCTGCGCGCAAGTGGTCAAGCAGATCAGGAACGACGGCAAAAAGTACAACCGAGCCTGTCTCAAGACACTGATTGGCGATAGCGGCTGCCAGATGCGTTTTGCCACAACCATTTGGTCCGATCAGCACCAGCCAGCCATCTGGTGATTGGGCATAGCGACAGGAAGAATCGAAAGCTTCTTTCACGCCTGGTTGACGCCAGTTAAACGTCTGAAATGTACTGTCCTGAAAAGCATCCAGGTTTGACATCTCGCGCAGTTGATCGCGTCGTTTTGCTTTCCGTTCGGCTTCTTTACATTCACAGGCAATAGGTTTGCCAAAATTTGGATGCCCATAGGGAACATTCGCACGGAGATAGCCCGCTCCCCGGCATTTCTGGCAGAGCGGCTTTGCGGCTGGCGCGATAAATGCGTCCGTTTCTGGCAGCCGGGGCTGGATGTGAACGGGATGATGCGAAGTATTGGGATGGCGGACACGTTCCTGTGCTGGTAGCTCTCTGCTTATCTCACGTATGTGTGTTGCGTTCAGATCTTGTTGTGGATGGAGCGGTTGCGTCGTTCTGCTGCGCAGCATAGGATCTGGCTGACGGACGTCCTGGATACGCGCTTCGCCTGAGTGCGCTTCTTGAATACGCGCTTCATTGGCACGAGCTTCGTAGGGACGAGTCTCACTGGCATGAGCTTCTTGAATATGCGCTTCGTAGGGACGAGTCTCACTGGCACGAGCTTCATAGGTACGAGCCTCTTGAACACGCATCTCCTGGATATGAGCTTCGTAGGCGCGAGCTTCCTGGATGCGAGCCTCATTAGCGCGAGCTTCCTGGATGCGAGCCTCATTAGCGCGAGCTTCCTGGATACGAGCTTCATTAGCGCGAGCTTCCTGGATACGAGCTTCATAGGCGCGAGCTTCCTGGATACGCGTCTCATTGGTATGAGTTTCGTAGGTACGCGCTCCCTGAATACGCGTCTCGTTGATATGAGTTTCGTAGGTACGCGCTTCATAAGTACGAGGCTCAGGAAGAGCAGGGGGCCGATTCGGCGAGCCGAGATAGGTGCGCGCGCCGGAGTGAGAGGTAGACGATTTCGTTGAACCAAAAGATGTACGAGGTTCGGGAAGAGCGGCAGGTGGTTTCGCTGGCCTCGAAGATGGGCGCACATTACGTAGATCGCGTGTGATCATCCTTTTGCTCGTCGTGAAGGTTGGCTGTTCCACAGAACCATCAACGGCACGTGCGTCAGCTGTATACGTATGTGTTTCATACGCAGGCAAGGTATCGGCGACAACCTTTGTGCCGGTATGGCTATACTGCTTCCCAATCTCATATTCATCGTCCCAGGTATCATAATAGATAGATTGTGCATTTTCCTCTTCCTCTTCCTCTGCAAATAAATCTTCGGTCTGCACATCATCTGTAATCTCTATGTCGGCATCAGTGAGAATATCATCGTTCGCCAACACATCAGAATCGATCGTAGGAATTGCATCATCGGTATGATAATAGATGGTGTGGGAAGGAACAGTATAGCTTTGCGGCTCGTCATATCGAGTGTCTGGCTCTTCATCTTGCTGATAACGGCGATAGGTGCTGGCCCCATAGTCAGCAAGACGCTGAGGGGAGAGCGGCGAGCGTTGCAACTGAGAACCTGCCCCATAGTGGCGCGCAGGTTGTTGGACAGAGGGTAGCGGCTCAGGGCGCGATGGAGGAGCTGAGCGGCGGGTACCCTGTGTTTTTGCACTATATGCTTGTTGTGAGGTATAGGGATTGCGCGGCGTCGTTGTACGCGATTCCGCTTGCGTGCGCCGTGTGGGCGGCTGGGAGAGATGCTCCTCCTGCTGCGGCCTTTGTGGTTGCGTACGTTGCGCATGATGTGAAGATCGGCGTAGGGCCGATCGATTTAGAATATCGTCCAGGCGTTCCATCTATTGCCTGCCTTCCGTTTCCCAGCGCCGTAAAATGGCGCGAATATAAGACCAGTTGCGTTTATTACGTTGCACAGCTTCACTAAATGCGTCTTCAAGCCATTCATATGGGTACTGCTTTTCAGCTTCGATAAGCTGATCAGCGAGTAGTGGAGAAAGTAAACCAATATTTTGTTCATAAAGGACAAAGATATTCGGACGTTCTATTTGTACTTTTACCTCGTGAAACGTTTCTGACCCCTTAGAGTTAAAATACCCCCTCGGTCCAATAGCGACTGGATGAGCCGGTTCTAATTTCTGTTCTTCTTCTTCCTCTTCCTCTTCTTGCAGAGGAGGGAGGATACTGTTGAAGAAAGAGGCAGGGATCAGTTTACCACCTTCTAACTCTTCTACTATTTTGCGGCTACGTGCTGTATGAAAGAAATACCAGGTGATCTGCTCTGCCTCTCCTTTTTGTGGAGAGTAGAAGCAGAATTGAGCCCGCAGCAGGGTGCCACGCGCAACTGCCTGATCCAGCGCCGTATAGAGCCGTTCCACAGGTGGGCGCGGATCACCCCGGCGTTTGAGGCTTTCAAGCAGCAATTCATCAAGTAAAAGTTCTCTATCACTTATACAACGGGCGTTACCTTTTTTTTGTGCCAGACGCCAGAAGATGAATAACGTCACTTTCAGCTCGAAAGTATCTTCGATATCTGCGATCAAGTGCGTAAAAAACGTTTCTGGTATTGGCACGTATGGATTGCGCCCGCTTGGAAATCCTGTAAACGGTTGCATTGATATTCCCCCTCATCATTCGTCAGTTGGCGGTGAAACTTCCAGGTCGTGGAACCGTGTCTGGTTCGCCTGGAAGTAGAGACTGACTTCACCCACAGGTCCATTACGATGTTTTGCAAGAATAATATCGGCAATATTTTTTCGTTCGGTATCGGGATTATAGACGTCATCACGGTAAATAAACATAACGATATCCGCGTCTTGCTCGATGGAGCCAGATTCCCTCAAGTCCGAGAGTTGAGGCACTTTAGATTGCCTGCTCTCAACTGCACGCGAAAGCTGAGCCAGAGCGAGTACAGGGACGTTCAGCTCACGTGCCAGCCCCTTGAGATTACGGCTAATCTCGGAGATTTCTTGCTCACGATTGCGATTGCGTGCGCCACCAGCTGTGCTTTGCATAAGCTGCAAATAGTCTACAATCACCATATCGACCCCGTGCTCTGCCTGAAGACGGCGCGCTTTACTGCGCATCTCCATTGTCGAGATGCCAGCGGTATCGTCGATCCAGATGTTCGCTTCTGAGAGGCGGTTCATAGACGAAATGATGCGTTCCCACTCGTCATCCTCAATCCAGCCCGTACGCAGACGCTGTTGATCAATACCCGCCTCCATAGAAAGTAGACGTTGTAAGAGCTGATCTTTACTCATTTCCAGGCTGAATATAGCGATTGATCGTTTGTGCCTGAGCGCTGAGTTGTGCGCAAGGCTGAGAGCAAGACTGGTATTGTGTACGAACACATCTTGCGCAACAAAATTGGCACCATCTGGAACACTGAGATCATAGACCTGATGTTCACCTATAGGCTCTATCGCAATTATTTTGTCCCAGTAGATGTCTTTGCTCGCTGTTTGTGGTGATACATGTTTATAGTCAACAAAGCGTGTCGTCTTCTCACCAATCCAGCCTATTTCCTCTTGATATTTTTTGATACTTTCTGGACTGGTGATTGCAACACGCCAGGCATTTTTGCCGGATTTGCAATACTTTGCGATGATGCCAAAACGAATAAATGCATGTTGAAGGTCAGCAGCGAGTTGCGGCGATGCGACACAGAATTCAATCCGTGGACAACCTTGCAGAGAATAAATAGAGCCATCACAGCTCATCAGCGTACGTATAAACTCTGCCAGATAGCGACGACTCCAGCGCCATGCTCCTGTCGGAAAAAATTTATCTTTCGCCAGTTTGCCCATTAAGCCCAGATCTTTGAGCCATTGTGTCAGCGGATTAGCAGGTAGAATGGCGATCCCACGTTGCGTGTATGCCTCTTTCCGTTGTGCGACCGTATAGGTTATGCGTTCCTGGTGAATAGCACAGGCCGGGAAGTGTGTCGCGATGATCAGTTTGAAATCTTCAACAAGAATAGGATCGGTATTGGTAAAGGCGGGAGAAATTCCCGTCAGACCCCCTTCGGCGATGAGATAAGCAAGTAGACGAACTTTATCCAGCGGAAGGCTTTCGTCGTTGCCAAAGGCCGGCACAGCAGCAGGAACCGCAATGTGTTGCCCGACCGTCAGATCATAGAGAGGAACCCAGCCGTTTGCGGTAAGAAATGGATGGTGCCCGGTTACCTCAACCATGCGTCCTGAAAGCGTTTGTACACGGTAGCAGGGTTGAATCCCACTGTCGATCCAATCACTGATTGCAGAAATCCGCACCTTGCCGGTGTCTGAGACGCCATAAACATGTGACCTGCGCTGTTGTACATATTCTTCGATGGTCAGACGTTCACCGGTTTCGGGATCGTCAATCAGTGTGCTGGACGTCAGACATTTCCCCATTGCAGGCCTCGCAGCCAGAATAATCAGATCGGAGCGTTGGAGGCCGCCAGTCATGCGGTCCAGGTCGGAGAAGCCGGTTGGGACGCCGACAATCGCGCCACGTTGCCCCTGGAGTGAGTCCAGCTTCTCCATATAATCTACAAGCAGATCACGCAGAGCCGAGAAGTCGGAGCGAGCATGGCGTTGTGTAATATTAAAAATAAGCTGCTCAGCACGATCAAGAGCTTCGCTGGCATCGACCTCTTCGTAGGCCATCGCGGCAATATCACCGGCAGCCTGAATGAGGCGACGCAGAATAGCATTGCGCTCAACAATGTGAGCATAGTGTTCGGCGTTGATGCTCGTGGGAACCTGGTTGATCAGCGACGTAATATAGCCAGGACCGCCCACCTCTTCCAATTTGTTGCGCCGTGCCAGTTCATCACAAATCGTAATCAGATCCGCTGCATCGTGATTCTGATAGAGGTGCAATATCACTTCATAGATAGTGCGATGTGCATCACGATAGAAATCCTCCGCCTGGAGGAAATCGGCGATATGCACAATAGCCTCAGGATCAATGATAATACTACCAAGGACACCACTCTCAGCCTCGGTATTTTGTGGTAATAGTTTTTCCACGTCTCTGGCTCCAGCATCTACATGAAACGGTATGTACCACCCGAAGCGGGCAGTACGTGCGCTGTACACTATTTTACGCGCATAATGCACAGCAGGATCAGGGATAAACTGCTCGCCTCTCTATACAAGGAAGCAGTTGTAAACCAGAATATCCTTGAGTCGCGGATCGCTCTACCAGGTAAACTGCAAAATGCTATGCCTATAAATCATGAGAAAAAGCAGCGTACAACAAGATACTGGTGATGCTGCATTATAGCATATATTCGCACATGTGTTCGATATCCGCGCCCCGGTTGACGCCTGTTCTGGCTACAATATCTCTAAGTGTGAAATCTCGTGTTTCAAAAGTGTAACGAATCTTGCGCCGTAAATCAAATGGTACGTATTGTTGAGTAATGTGGAAATGTGGATAACTCAATTTGTGAACGTCAATGCGTTGAGCTTGAAAAAAAATAGGCGGGGTAGAAATCCACATATTTTACCGAGTTATCCACAGAAGTAGCAGAGTTATCCTCAGTTATCCACAGAGTTATCCACAGAGTTATCCACGAAAACTCGTTGCACAAGAAAAAGAAATACGTATGTAAGAATGCTGAGTGGGGGAAGACTGGGCTAGTGGGTGTATACTGAGAGATAAGGATGTCGAGGAGACCGGGGAAGCTCCCAGGCGTGCCTATAAGGGCGTTGAGCGAGGTGGAGAGCGTTTGTCTCCGCGTGTACAAAAGAGAGAAGTACTTGACCTTGGCAAGCGGAAACCGCTATTATAACACAATAAAACACGGGTTCGTGTCGGTCATGTAAAATAAGAAGGAGTATTCCTAAGAGCTCATGCCAAAGACGACAAAACGCGCTGCAACAAAACGCGCTGAGAGGATAGCAAGAGCGCACTCAACCGAGCTGCCAAAGTCGGAGGGAAAGCGTACCTCGCAGGCGCCTCGTACTACGAATGGTTATAGACCACCTGCCCGTGGGATAGCACGCTATCCATGGGGAACGTTTTTGCTGATTGTCTTGATTGCCGGGGGCCTGATAGCTATTTTTTATGTCAATCATCTTGGCCCATTTGCACTGCCTCAGAAGACGCCACCTAAAAAGAGTACAGCCACAGCTGCCAGTGCCGGTCCAACCGCGACCGCCCAGGCCAATGCCGCCATGCAGCAGGCGACAGCGATAGCCGCGGCACTGCCAGCTGAACAGAAGAACGCCATGGTCAATTCGCCCTGTCTGGCGAGCGATATTATCAGTAAAATTACCGATACCTCTGCTGCCCCAACAACTGCCGAATTTAATAAGATTCAGCACACATACAGTGCCGCTCCAAAAATGAGCATCGCGACAAACAAGGTCTATTGTGCTGGTATCAATACGAACCGTGGCCTCATTGTGCTGGAGTTGAAGCCGGATTGGGCTCCAGAGACCGTCAACAATTTTGTGTTTCTGGCTCAGCATCACTTTTATGACGGCATTGTTTTCCATCGGGTCAATCAATATAACAGTCAGGCAACGCCGCATATGCTTCAGACGGGAGATCCGCAGGGCAATGGCACAGGCGGTCCCGGTTACAAGTTTAATGATGAGCCCGTGAAAGGGAATTATACGGCCGGGACGGTGGCGATGGCGAACAGTGGTCCAAACACCAATGGTTCGCAGTTCTTCATCAATGTTGGCGATAATAGCAGCCTGCCGAAGTCCTATAATCTCTTTGGGCAGGTCGTCAAAGGACTGAATGTGGCGCTTCAGATTCAGGGACCTGGAGACGATGCGAGCAGTAAGAACGTGAAACCCGACGTCATGAATCATGTGATTGTTGTGCAGGCTCCGTAGAACAATTTCATTGACCTTTTCAGTGACTCAGTGTTATGCTGTGTCCAGATGTAAAGCTAGGAGGAACAGGTCGATTCGTTCTCCTGTTCCGATCTGCTTTGAAGATAGAACGAAAATAGAACAATGAATTCAGGAGGTTTTCGTGCCCAAGCAATATAGAGAACAGCCCCCAATGCAGATTGATCCGGCGAAGAATTACACGGCCATTTTCCATACCGCTAAAGGCGATATCGAGGTCAAACTGTTCGCCAAAGAAGCCCCTATTACCGTGAATAATCTCGTCTTCCTGGCGCGTGAAGGTTTTTATAATAACACAACTTTCCATCGCGTCATCGCAGGCTTTATGGTGCAGGGTGGCGATCCAACTGGTACTGGTACGGGTGGCCCTGGCTATAAATTCCGCGACGAGCAGGGGGCGTTGAACCTCAAGCACGATAAAGCCGGTATTCTCTCAATGGCGAATGCGGGACCGCATACCAACGGTTCGCAGTTCTTCATCACCTATGGTCCTACTCCTCATCTCAATGGCCGCCATGGCGTTTTCGGCGAGGTCACGAAGGGCATGGATGTGCTGAAGGCTATTCGTGTGCGTGATCCACAGAGTGATCGCCAACCTGGTGATGCCCTGAGTTGGATCGAGATCCTCGAGAGCTAAATGTAAGCATCAACAATTGCAAAAATCCTGTTGCGTCTCTCTTGTGAAGATGAGTGCAACAGGATTTTTCTTGTATGTCCCTCTATTGTGCTTTTACGCCTCTTGATAATAGGGACTATGTCGTGTCGCTGCCCAGGCTCCCCAGAGACCGAAGAGGCCGCCGATGAAGCCTTGAATGATCAGGACGGCCAGGGAGGTGATGAGTCCTGGTGCGGGATTACCTCCGCTCGTCGTGCTGCTAATGTGACCTGGATAGTTTGGAATATAGTTGACGACGAAGCTACCAATGTACATGATAGCACCCGCCGTTGCTCCAGCGTAGAAGCCGAGCCGACGCGCAATTTTGGTCTTGCCCATCAGGAAGCCGATACCAAAACAGACGAGCAGGCTGATAACAATATTCAGACACCAGAGGCCAACGATAACGCCTGCAAGCCCTGAACTGGCTTTACCAGCGGCCTGAGCGGCCGCATTATACGTCGAAGCGTTGAGGTAGGTAAGGACAATATTAAATATCGCGATGAATGCCCCTGCCAGAATGCCAGCGGTAAATGCGGTGGAAAGGCCATTATTGGGCAGCGGCGCGAGTGGTTCCTCTTCCTCATATTGTGTGTCTTCTTCGTAGTCAGGCTCGTCCTCTTGCCTGTAAATATGTCGAGAGGCGCGTCTGGTCACAGGCGCTTCTTCTTCAGGAAGGTCATCAGGTTCTTCATCAAGAGGATACTGATGACCATTCTGATCATGCCGCTCTGCGGCGTGACGTGGGGGATGGGCTCTATCTGGATCTTGCATCTGCATACTCCCTTTACTGTGCTACTTGATAGCTGCGTAGACAGATTGGTAGGTGTTGATCAGTTGCCAGTTGCTGACTGGCCAGTATACGAGGACCGCTTGCCCAACGATGAAACTTTTCGGCACAAAACCCCAGTAGCGCGAATCGTCGCTCACGGGGCGGTTATCTCCTAGCACAAAGTAGTCGTTAGGGGGTACCGTCCATTGTCGATCCTGAGGGTTGGAAGCTTTTTGAATATAGGGTTCTTTCAACTCGACACCATTCACCCAGATATGCGTTTGATCAGTGCGAATGGTATCGCCGGGCAGGCCAATAACACGTTTGATGTAGTCTGGAACTGGTTTGTTGGGGCCTGCATATGGGTAATGGAAGACGATCACATCTCCTCGCTCTGGCGGGTGAAAAAAGTATACGACCTTGTTCACTACCACATATTCATCCGTATGTAATCCCGGCTGCATACTTGGTCCTTCTACATGATAGCTTTGAATGACAAAGCGAATCGCTAGAAAGATCAGTATGGTGAGCACGACCGTCTCTACAATTTCGCGCGCCAAATGTGAACGTTTCAAGTTACAACCTCGTCTTTGTTTTTCTTAATCTCTACATTATTAGCAAACTGTTTGCTAATACTAAGAGGCGGCGTCCTCTCAGGAAGATTGTGCCCGACGATATGCCAGGGCCGTAGTACTGCTTTGAATATTATAGCCGATCATGTCACGGGCTTCTACTTGCTTGCGGTCGACTGCTTTTTGCGCAATAATGAAAGCGTTACGCCACTTGATAGATAATATAGCCGTTACAGGTAAATTGTTGACCATGGAGGCGTTTCTCATGGAAGAGCCAGGCAAGCTTTTTTGCCTGGGGCGAGTCTATGCGGAACACATAGGCCGGGTGGGCAGCCGCTCGTACCGCCTGATGATAGGGCAGATAACGATCCTGTCCTGGTCCCAACTGCTCATTGAGACTACTACAAAGGATACGCTCATCGCTACCAAAGATGAGGCGGTTACAGGTCCAATAGTCACTATAGATGCGTGTGATAGTGCGTTCATCTAGCTGCGCAATTAATTCGTTCTGCTGTTGATAAATTGCTGCTGTATTTTTGAGTCCGCTGAAAATAGTGCTTGTACTATAGGCGGTGACGGTGCCAATGAAAAGTAAGAGGAGCACGCAGAGGAGCCGAAGCGCAGATGCGTATCGATATTCTCGTTGCTCAAATGGTTGCCAGAGTGGCCAGAGCAGTGCTGGCGTGCCAATAAGCATGCAGGTCAAATAGCGTGTGGTGGGTAGAGGAGACAGCGCGGATTCTGGATTATTAATATAAAGGAGAATGCTCAGGGCGGTGCTGAATAGCAACATCAGACAAATAACTTGCTTTGCGAATTGGCGGTCGGCCAGCAGGGGGGCCATCTGCTTTTTCCCTTGCCATATACGCCTGAGTGTCTGAACCGTAAGAATGGTTGCGAGGGTCCAGAGAGACCAGTATCCCAGAGTCCAACTGCCCTGCCAGATGACGCAGGTAATCGTGCTGGAACTGGCAGGTCCGAAGAGTGGTATGACCTGTACAGGACAGGACGGGGTGATGCCCAGTGTCGTGGGAAGCGTGATGAGCAATGCTCCAACCAGTTTCTGAATCGCTGGCAAGTGTTGTTGTTGCATTTGCTCTGTGCCTGATTGCTGCATATCGATATAAAATTTGAAGGTCGTAACGTCATGAATGTGCTGAAGATTGTAGATGATGAGTGGCGACATGCCGATGAGAATCGTTGCCAGCAGGAGTATACCTCGTTGTGAATGGAGTTCTCGCCAGCAAAAAATGCAGAGAAGCAGGAGAGAGGCTGCGATAAGTGGCGCGTCCAGTGGGTCCGTATAGAATGAAAAACCTATGAGCAGACCGAGAAGAGCGTAGATCCATGTACGTCTATTGTGATTGTATTGGCGGGAGAGTACGAGCAGGCTACTGAGCAGAAAGATCAGCGTGCCAAAGAGTAATGTCTCGGGATATCCGCCGATCGCTATGAATTGGTGATAGATGCTATCACTTGAGCCCAGGGCCAGCAATGCGACGACGATCAATGCGAGTCGCTTACTATAGAGCAGGCTGGTCAGGAAGTACAGGCTAACCAGGAAGCCTGCCAGGAGAGGGAGCAGTCCTAAACGTAATGAGAAGACCGAGATTCCGAAGAGTCGAAAGCAAAGCGCTCCAATATATGCCTCGAATGAGCCCATATAGGGCTGGCCATAAAAAAAAATTGGATGTTCGCCACGGGTGAGAATATGTAAGGCCATCAGATCTATTGTAGCTTCATCGCTATTTGTGGCGGGCCAGTTGTTGCTAATGAGCGCAAAGCGTAAGAGTGTTGCGGCTACCACCAGAACTGACAGGCAGAGAGGTGCTTTGTAGCGTTTAAAAATCTTCATCACTATACCAATCCCAGATGTAATTCCATATTAGCTCATGACGTATCACACGGGTCTCCAGTTACATAATAGCTGTATTCTCTACAGAATACTTGTTGGATACATGGCGATTTTGAGGCTATTGTGGGCGGATTAAGAGACCTTTGTAAAGCTGATGAAGACGGCGTGCATAAGCCTGCCAACCGGAAGACGCCTCCAATGCTCGCACATCGTGTAGTTGTAACTGGCAGGATTGGCTTGTCGCGCGAATCATAGCGGCAGTCAGGTTTGCACAACTGGCCGGATCGTAGAGAATGCTACAGGTCTCTGAAAGAATAT
>Ga0310811_10009412_pt1 | contig 12609 bp, 23 predicted proteins | sample YCmetagenome_FD_207642 | JGI IMG/M metagenome (GOLD analysis project Ga0310811, IMG submission 207642) | Soil microbial communities from experimental microcosm in Duke University, North Carolina, United States - YC | ecosystem: Engineered > Artificial ecosystem > Soil microcosm > Unclassified ... | reverse complement strand
GGACACTTCTCGGGAGCGACGCGCGGTGAAGCCGTCAATTCACGCGCCTGGTTTAGAGGGGCCAGCGGTCCTGCGGCGGAGCCGGTCGCTCCCGATGCTTGTGTTGCCAAAATTGCGATAACGGAGCAGGCAGCCACTAGTTTGATGATCCCGTTCCTTCCGCAGACTTCGGGGCCTCGCCGTCTTGCTTAGGGGCGGCTTCACGCCAAGCGGCGTGGTACTGCTTGATCGAGTCGAAGACGAACGCAAACAACTTCGCGGTGAAATCGATGAGGATCCATAGACCCCAGAGCACGGCCATTGTCGTGGCGATGAGGAGCCAGTCACGCAGCATTGCCAGCCCCCGGCCTGCGCGCGATTCGCTGCGCTCGAAGCTCTGCGGCTATGACGATGAGGGCCCGAGCGACAACTATGTCGGGATAGAAGGTCGTAGCGCGGTAATCCGTCTCGGCTTCGCGCCACGCCTCCTCCGCCTCGGCGTCCGCCGCTCGCACGCGCTCGATCCAGGTGTCTGTGGAGGTGGCGCTCACTTGGCGACATCCACGACTTTGGCCTTCGGGAAGTACTTGTTCAGCACCTCGATGACGTTGTGCCGCTGTGTGTAGCCCTCCGACTGCGCGATGATCTCGCCGTTGTCGCCGACAATTCGAAAGTAGTGGCGCGTCTGGAACGTGGGCACGCGCATGAGCAGCTGCTTGCGGGTCCTGAACACTTCGATGGTCACGCTGCCTCCTCGGACTTCTCCGGGGCGTCGCCGTGGGATCCATCGGCGAAATCAGCCGACGCAGGGGAGAGGGACGCCCCGGATTCCTTAGGACCTTCGGAAGTCCAGATGGCGGTGATTGGAACCTGAGAAGGCTCATCCCAGGAATGCACGAGCCACCCGAGCTCGTACGAGCGCGCGACGTTTCGGTGGATCCAGTCGTGCTGCTCGAGGGTGACGAGCATGATGTTCTCGGGTGCATCCGTGCCACCCTGGGAACGTCGCTTGCGGTGATGGCGTTGAAGACTTGTTGACGCTCGCGCACTGTCGTCATCGAAGGCGCGAATCCGCTCGAGATACTCCTCGTAGCGAACCTCGTCGTAAGCGTGTGCGTCGACGTCGTGCATCACGCGACCACGCTCCGTTGACCAGCGCCTCTGAGTGACTCGTCTTGCAGGACCGCAGCGAGGGCGTAGGTGATCGTCCAGAAGCGCTCGTGCGGGCGCTCGGCGGTCCCCAGAAACCTCGCGGCGGTGTCGATGATGTCGCGGTGTGCCTCAGCCTCGTCGACCGGCACGCGGTAGCTCACGACCGTGGTATCCGGAGAGGTGTGTTTACGCGGATGATTCATCCGTCGGCCGCACGTCTCGCAGGTCTGGCCCGGCTCGATCACTCGTCCTCCAATCGACCACCGCAGCGAGGACAGCGCGCGACGCGCGCCTGCTTGTCGGTGCGATTCCGCGGCGTAGGGAGGTACGGATCAAACCTCTCCGCGAACGCCTCACGCAGCTGCTTGCGAGTCAGCCACATGGGAGACATGCGGAGGTCGATCTCGTTCATCGCGTCGATGAACTCGTCCTTCGTCTCCAGGAGCTCGCCCGTCTCGGGGTGCGGAAAAGGTGTGAGGGTCTCAGGCAACGAGCACCTCGGCCTTCTCCGCGACCATCATCCGAACGACGTCGCGAGCGATCTTCCGCGACGCTCCGTCGTAGGCCTTAGAAAGCAAATGGTCAGCGATGTCGCGACCGTCAGCCGACTTCGGACCGATGTCGATGACGTGGTTCTCGATGCCAACCTTCGTCAGGTCGTAGGACGCAGCGCGCATCAAGGAGCGGCCCTGCTCGTCACAGTCGGGAAGCAGGATCAGCCGAGCAAAGTGCTTGAAGCGATCGGCCCACTTTGGATGCCAGCCAGCGCCCTGCCAACGACCGGGACGCTGAATCGAGGTTGTCGGCTTGGACACTGAGCCCGGAAGCGCGACCGCCGTGAAACCGACCGAAGCCATCGAGATGGCAGTGCCTTCACCTTCGACCAGGAAGAGCACCCTGGCCTTCGGCACGAACTCGGGCGACGGCCAAGGGAGTCTCGACTTGCCCTTCCCGGCAAGGATCTTCCGTGCCTGCGTAAACGGGTCGTAGCGAAGAACGTCGTGGAGCTTCAAATCGGCCGAGCGGACCGGCAACGTGAGCCGCGATCCATCCCAACCGACACCGAGTAGCTCGAGCGCCTTCGCAGCCCAGCCGCGACCGAAGCGCAACCGCTCGAGGACTCTCGGCTCGTGCTGTAAACGCGCGGCGCAGGCATACGATTCGAGCTCGATCGCACGCCAGTCGCGGCGCTTCGTCTTTCGTTCCTTCGTGGGGCTGTCGTCAAGCACGAGGTCGACCCACTCGAGGTCGAGCTTTCGACGGATCTCGTCGTAGTCGCAACCAGCGAAGCAATGGATGTTGATCCACTTGTCGCCGGCCGTGAGCTTCATGTCGTCGGTGGTCTTGCCCCCATGTACGGGGCACCGCGATCTGAAGCTCCCGTCGCTCTGGCGTCGAACGCCTTCAAGCCGCGAAAGCACGACCTCGAGCTTCTCGTGGACGACGATCTCGGGTTCCATCAGACCAGCGACTCCTGGTGAACGTTGAACCCCTCCCGGAGCCGCACCACGCACGTCGCGTGCGCAAGCTTGCCGGTCTGCATGGCACCCGTCATCGACTTCGCCCCATTAGGACTGACCCAGCCAACCGACTGACGCCACGCCGACTTAGGCTGATCGATCTCCCGACCGCAAAGTTCGCAGCGAATCACGTTGCGCCTCGCGCGCGTCCCGTGCAGGCAGCAAGGGCGTAGGGAAGTTCTTTGTAATACCTCGGGACGGGAACGCGCACGCGCGCCCACGCGCGAGTCACGGTCGCGTTACGGTTGTTGTTACGGTCTGCGTTACGCATCTGTTCGCTCGCGGTGACGTCGCATCCGCTCGGCCGCGGTCGGATCCTTGGGCTGATATTTCGACCAGTCGTTGACAGCACAGACACCATTTGTGCTGTTGACAAGTCCGAGCTGGAGGAAACGATCGAGCTGTGCGTCCTTGACCGCTCGAGGCCCACGAGGCGTCGTGTAGATCGCGTGCCGAAGCTCCTCCCTGTCGAACTCGCCTCCGTTTCGCTTCCTCGAGCAGTAGGCCCAGAGAGCAACCAGCGCTCGGTACTCCGCATCGGTGAGCTCGCCGACCTTCCCGTTGAGAGGCATTGAGTCATCGACTCGGAGCCACGACATCGACAGGCCTTGCATCCACGAGCGCAACCAGCGTTGCCAGTACCTCACGCTCGACGGGCGTCAGTTTCACAACGTCCGCCTTCCAAGTGTCCGACCAGCGCGAGATGCGCTTGGCCGCGATCTTTGTCTCAACGGGATCCATCAGAACGGCACGTCGTCGTCGCCCACATCCGCTGGCACGGTCACTGCCTCGGGCTCGGGAGCGGCGGCATATGCCTCTTCCTGCGGCTCCGGCTGGCCGAGCTTCGACCAGTCGAAAGCACCCGTGTCACGCTCGACCTTGACGCGGTAGCCGATGAACGAGTTGAACTTCGATCCCGGCTTCGTCTTCTGCTCGCCGAGATACTTGATCCCCATGCGCTCACCGATCTGCGGGCGCTGGCGCTTCAGTTCGTTCTTGAGAACGGTGTGGAAGCCATGGACCGCCTTCTCCTCGCCATCGTCCTGGCGAATGAGGATGAGCGGGTATGGGTCGTAGTCCGACGTTCCGACCTGGATGTCAACGACCTCACCGACGATCATGTCGGGGTCGTCCTGGTCGGGGCGCCATGCTGAGGGGAGACCTGATTCCAGGCGTTCCTCGATACTCACACTGCCACTTCCTTTCCATAGATCCGTTTGGTCTGGACTTCCGCAAGCAGCGAGCGCGGTACGTGCCGCCGTCCGCCATCCCAGAAGTCGACGATCCGATGTGAGCCCTTGTCCGACGAGCACACGACGCCCCAGTTGCCGTCGATGCGAACAACTGTCCCGATCGCGGCGTCGGCAAGCACGATCTTTTTCACGAGACTTTCTGCGAGTAGGAGCCGATGCGATCCACGAGCGACACGACGTTCTCGGGAAGCGGCGTCTCGAGCCGCTCGATCGCCTCGTCCAGGAACGCGCGGTTCTGTGCCTCCAGGACGTCGGCGACGATCTCCTTCAGCGAAACGCCCTCGACTTCGGACGGCCCGCCGATGTCGTCGAGCATGCGCGCCGCGCGGCCGAGGTTCTCGGCGTAGCGGCTCATGCGGCTGCTTCGTCGTTGCCGCTAGCAAGCCACTCGCGAAGCACCCGGCGATACCGCTTCTGGGGAATCGCGCCTGCGAACCAGTATTGAACGGTGCGCAGCGAAACCCCGAGCGCCTGCGCCACTTCAACCTGAGTCAAATCCTCCTCGTCCATGCGACGACGGAGGTCTTCGACTGGCTGGTATGTGATCGACGGGCTTGACATGCAGCTTCTCTGCGACGCATACTACGCGTAGTGAAAACGCAAGTCAAGCGCAATGGTGCTGCGACGCAGAGAACTGCGGCGACAAAAGGACGCAATTTCCGTACCTTTCTTCTTGTGTCGCAGCTAGAGGGTCGCGCGATCGGCGAACGAATCGCGCAAGCGAGACGCGAGGCTGGGCTTACTCAGGAGCAGATGGCAGAGCTCGCGACCTTCTCGAAACGCTCGCTCCAGGACTACGAGGCAGGCGTCACGATTCCTTACGCTCACATGCACGAGATCTCAGCCTTGCTCAAGAAGCCGGTTCCGTGGTTTCTTCACGGCGAGCCGGATGAGGGAGAGCTTGAGCGTCTGCGTGAAGAAGTCGTAGGGACGCGCGGCGAGATCGCTGGCTTGCGTCAAGCGGTGACGGAAATTCGAGACCAGTTACTCGGCAGAGCTCAGCGACCTCCGAACGAAGAAGGCAGGTGAGAGTCTTGAGCTCGGCTATGTCCTGCCGCAGGATGGCGATTTCGTTCCGCGGACGGCACCGCAGCACTCGATTCTCTCCCTTCCCCTCCCGCCGTCACTCGATCCTACGAAACCCACCACTCTGTGTCTAGTGTCACGAAGAACGCAGTAGCTCCTACTGACGACACCGCCTGCGTCGGCACGCATCGTGGAGTCATACGAAAGGACACACCAATGCGGTTCATCGTCATCATCGTCGCAGCGCTCGTCTTCGCAAGTGGAGCCGCTGCCTCGACTGCGGCTCGGCAGTTCACGCTTCCGCTCGCCAACTACGAGCAAGCCATCGCTCAAGGACTCAACCCGATCTGGAAGAACACGGGGACGAAGTGCGAGTTCCGAAGTGGCAGGACCTTCGTCTACTGCATCACCGTCTCGCCCAAATGGGGGCGGATCCAGTCGACGATGCGCCGCAACTCTGCGACAACGATTCGCATCTCGGTGCGCTTCATCGACCAGAGTTGCCCCGCCTGCGCGCGCACCTGGACGATCAAGGGTCGCTAGGCCAGAATCCGTAGCGCCTCGCTCACCGTTGCGCCCCGCGTGAGCAGATCACACGCCGAGTGCAAGTCGACGTCGCTCCGCTCGGCGAGCGCGATCGCCGCGTCTACCGGATAGCCCGCATCCTCGAGCCGCTCATAGCGCCAGAGCAAGACACCTAACCCCATGAGCTGCACCTGCTCTACGGGTGTCTCGTTGACCTTGGGTGCGGGCATGGGTGCACCTCATCTGTCGGTGATGACGACGACCTCGCCGTATTCGCCCATGAGTCGCTCGAGCGTGTCGTAGGGCACCCACACCGGCGGGTACGCCGAGCCCCACGAGTTCATCATCAGGAAACCCTGGCGCCGATCAGACATGCGCAGCAAGCAGACGCAGTGGCCTCCGCGAATCCACCCGAGGTTCGCACTCCTACCGATCCAGCGCTCGTTGTTGTAGACGACCGGGCTATCGAAGTTCGAGTACCAATTGGCGCCCAACGCCACCGCCATCCCCGCCCAGATCGCCGCTCGCACCTCGTCCACCGTCTCCGCCCAGCGGTAGGCCGCGATCCCGTGCGCCAGATTCGGCTCGCCTGCCACGCCGTTCTGCACCCGCCGATGCCCGACTTGCTGCAGGATCTGACAGGCGGCGTGTACTGACGTTCCCTCGGCAGGTGGCGTGTCGTCCCACTCGTCGACAAGTTGCGCCTCGAGGTAGAGCCAGCGACAGGCGTAGCGGTAAGTCAAGTCCCGGCCTGTCGTGACGAGACGCTGGTAGTGGTTCGTCACCGACATCATCGCGCTCGAGCCGAAGCCGACACACGAGCCCTCGTTGCCCTGGTCGTGCTGCTTCCACCACCAGGGAAGCCCGAGCGACTTCTCGCTTCCCTCGGGTGGGACCGGAAGCGCAAGCTCGCGTAGCGGATAGGCGGCGACGTGCTTGAAGTCGGTCGGCTCGCGTCGGCCGAGTGCTCCTAGCTCAGGCACTGGGACCACCCGGAGCCTTGTACGTTGGCACCGGCGGTGCCTTCGGGTGCGGGATGGTGTAGGGCTCGTTTCGCACGCCGTACACGCCCATCGCCGTCACGACCGACACAACCGCGCTGACCGCCGGGTAGGCAGTGAGGATTCCGGTCGCGTCGAGCGCCGCCATGCCCGCGACGATCACCCCACCACCACCGGCGACGATGCCCTTCTTGTACGCCTTCCAGCGGTGCGGCTGCTCGATTGGTTGCTCTGGCTGGTTCACCGCTTCAGCGCCCGCACTGCATTCGGCGTCTGATACACGGCGGCGAGTGCGACGAGGAACGAGATCGCGACCTGCACCCACTGGCCGGCCGTGATGTCGCCGAAGCTCGTGTCGTTGACGAGGTACGCGCTCAGAGCCGAGAGCGCAGCAATCACCGCGGCAATGAGCGCCTTGGCGTATTCCGCGACGTTCATGACTACCTCCTGGTTGTCAGCAGCACCTGCTGCTGAAGCTTGTTGAGCTGAATCTGGTTCGCCTTGACCTGCTGCTCGAGGATCGAGATGCGCCGCTCGGTCGGCCCCTTGTCGTTGTTCCACGGGGCCTCGCGCTGGATCTGCTGGGACACGTCGGCGGTGGTTAGCCCTTGCCTGATGATCTGTCCGACGCCGATTGCGATGAGCGTGGCGATGATCCCCGCGGCTGCGACCCATGCCGCCTGTCGACCGCGCGCCTCGAACTGACGCGTGACCACGTCGTTCACCTGCCTCTGCAGCAGGTCATGCGCGGTAAGGGGAGTAAACCCCTTCTCGCGATCGCTCATCGCCCCGCGCCATTCGTTCGCTGCCTGACGTGCGCGCTCGGCCTCCGTGTCTGCCTTGTCGATCGCCTTCTCTGATGCTGTTAGCGCGAGGTTGACCTGCTTCTCGCGCTCGGCGAGTACCTGATCGATCCTGCGGATCTCGGACTGGAAGAGATCGCGCAGGGCATCGAGGTCGTGCTCATCTGCGGCCACATGAGTCTCCCCTTATAGAAGTGCGGGATGGCGGTACACAGCCGTCAGGTCGTTGCGATAGCCGAGTTTCGTAGCCTCCGGTCCGGCCTCGCGGCCGAAGCTCGAGAACGTTGCGCTGACAGCAGTCCCTGCAGTGATGCAAACGGTCATGTGGTGGTGCTCGAAGCTGCGCTCGAGGTACATGGCGACGTCCCCGATGCGGTACTTGTTCTCGGGCGCGCGATGCGCCTGCAAGGTGGCGTGCGCGCTCGTCGTGTTGCCCCAGCCGGTGTAGTGGTAGCCGAGCGGATCTGAGATTGGATGCCCCGAGTTGCGCCCGGCCTTGTAGAAGGCGAGCGCCACGTAGCTCGAGCAGTCGTTGTAGTGGGTGTCCGAGGCGGGTGCGCCGAGGCCCGTATACGGCCGCTGCTGTGAGTAGTGCCACAGGTTGTCGTACTTCTGCGCGACCAGGCAGAAGCGCTTGAGCTGGTCGCGAAACTGCTTTTTGGCTGTCGGTGATAGCGCCATCAGTTCCTCCCGACGTACTGCTTCGAGAACTGCTTGACCGCGTAGTTCAGGCTGTTCGTCTGGTCCGCCTGCAGCGTCACGTCGAACGCACGGTCGGCGCCGAGATCGATGGCGGAGGTGGCATAGACGAGACTGGGGATGCGGGCCTGGACTGCGGTCGTGTCTCCCGTCACCACGATCGACTGGGAGTTGGCGGCCCCCTGCGCCTCGATGCGGATCTGCAACCAGAACTGCCCTTCCGAGTCGATCGCGTTGCCGCCTTGCTGCGCGAAGGTCACGACGAGCGTGTCGCCGAGGTACATCCGCCACGTCCATGTGATCTGCTCGCCGCCCTGGCGATTGCGGCCGAGGATGTCGGCGATGAACGTCCCCGTCGTACCCACCGCGCCCGCGGGGATGACCGGCTTCACCGTGTACAGCGACGTCTCGACCGTGGTGGAGCCCGCGGTGACCTCTGCGAACTCGCGCTCGCCGACCGGATGCATGAGCGCCAGCTCGTTGTCTCGCCAGTGCGTGTTCAGCTCCGCCGGCGTCACCAGCTGGTTGCTCGTGAACGTCAGCGGCGCGGTCCAGGAGGTCATCAGTTCTTTCCGACCAGCTGGCTGCTGAACTGCTTGACCGTGTAGTCGGTCGCGTGCGTGGTGGGCATCTGCACGGTCACGTTGAACGCCCGATCGACCGAGAGATCGACAGACGACGTTGAGTAGGCGACGCGAGGGATCTGCGGACGGATGACGTTCGTGCCGCCGTGCACGCAGATGGCCTGACTGTTGGCAGCGCCCAGAGCCTCGACGCGAAACTCGAGCCAGAACTGTCCCTCAGCCTCGACCGCGCCGCCGCCGGTAGCCGCATAGGTCAGGACGAGCGTGGCGCCGAGATAGACGCGCCACGTATACAGCAGGCCGGTCGTGAAACCCTGCCGGTGACGACCGTAGATGCATGCGAGGAACGTCCCGGACGTGCCCAACGACCCACCGGTGATCGTCGGCTGGCTGTTGTACAAAGACGTCTCGGCGATCACGCCCACCGGCCCCGCCTCGCTGAACTCGCGTGAGCCGACGGGGTGCATGAGCGCGAGCGTGTTGTCGCGCAGATACGTGTTCATGTGCGTCGGCGTGACCATCTGGTCCAGCGTGAACGTGATCGGGTCAGTCCAAGCGGTCATGTGCCTCCCTAAAAGCCGAGAACGGTGGTGGCGCCAAGTTCGCCGTGGCCCGCTGTACCGAGCCGCCAGTAGGCGGTCGTGTCCGCGAGGCTCATCTGCACCGTCGTCTCGAGGTTGTCGAGCGACATCGTGTGGGCGATGCTCTCGACGATCACCTGCTTGTCGATCGTCGCGTCGTTACGCGGACGGCGGATGGTGCGGTAGCGATTGCCGATCTCCATCGCGAGGATCACCGGCCACAGAGTCGACGGTGCCGACCCCCCGGCCACCTTCATGCTCGGGATGCGCACCTGCATCTGGCCGAAGCGCTTGAGGAGCCAGGAGGCAGCGACGTCGGCCTCGTTGTCGTCGGCGTAGGGCCACGACTTCTCGAGCACGCGCTCGAAGTAGTCGCCGATCGAGGCTGTGTCCCGTGCCTCGGCCACGTACCCGCTCGGAGTCGTGATGCGAACGACGTTCCAGATTTTCTCGTCCTCGTGCGTGATCTGGAGCTCGCGGTAGGGAAGCTCTCCGGTGCTGTCGCCGAAGGTCGCCCGCGAGCTCGTCTCGGTTCGGTAGTGAAACCAGCGGTCACGGAAGGTGATCAGCCCGGCGCGGCTCGCAAAGAAGCGTCCCTGCTCCATCTCGGCGGCGAGCAGACAGTGCTCGAGCGGCGACTGTCCTGCCAGGTCCTCGCTGGCCGCCATCAGCGAGGCTCCTGTGTCGAGGTCCCACTGCGACGGGTTCAGCCCGCTCGCACGCAGCACGTTCTGGATGCGCGTGCCCGTCGTCTCCTCGGCGAAGCTCATCACCTTCGTGGTCACGGCAACACCCGGAGCAAACTGCAGTGGCCCGATCGAGCTCCCCAACGTCCCGCCGCCGACCACTTCGACGCGGTAGGTGTTGGAGTCGACGATCTCGGTGACGTTCAGCGTCTGGTCGGAGACCTCGATCTCGAACGGAACCGCCTGCGGCATCGGCAGCGCGGTCGAGGCGACGTGGAACAGATCCTGCGGGTGGCCGAAGGTGTCGGGCCCGATGTTGATCTGACCCGAGGTGACGGTCGAGCCGGGCGTGATCTTGTCCAGCGCCAGGATGACGAAAGCATCGACGGCCGACTGGCGCACGATGCTGTCCAAGCCGTAGCTCGGGAACTCCTGCGGGAAGCCTTGGAGGAAGCCGTGAAAGATCTCGTACTCGACCCCGGCCCAGCGAAGCGCGAAGCGCAACCGGCGCAGAGGCTTCAGGTTCGGGTAGTACGGGCTCGAGGTGTTGAGTGGGCTGAAGCGCCCGTCGCGGTTGTCGAGCAGGAAGCCACCCTGCCCCGTCTCCACGCGATCGAGCTCGAACTGGCGCCCGCGGCGTGTGTTGATCGCCCGCGAGTAGCCCGACACGCCCGTATACGACTGCAACGGATCGAGCGGCTGCGAGGGGAACGCGACCGCGACGAGCAGATCAGGCAGATGATCCAGGCCGACGTCGACGTAATCGGCTGGAGCCACTGCACCAGGCACGACACCGGCGACGGTGATCGTGCCGGTCGCCGAAAGAGTCAGCGCTCCCACCTGATCGAATGCCCCGCCGCCCACGGTGATCGTGGCGACGGAATCCACGCTCGCCGCACCGAAGCGCTGGATGGCTGCGATAGGCGTAACGGAGATGGTGGCGGTCGAGGCGAGGAGCACCTGGCCGCTGTTGTTGATGTTGCCGAAGCCGGACGTAACACGGGTCAGCGTGAGCGGCAATACCACCTGTCCGAACACGGAGTTCGTTCCCGCAGCAGCGCTGATCGTTCCCGTTGCCGCCAGCGTGATCAGCGCGTGCGGGTAGATACCTCCGCCCGGATAGATGTCCACTCCCGCAGACGCTCCGACGGCGATGGTCGCTATCGAGCTGAGCGTGACCTGCCCAAGAACGGTTCCGCCAGAGCCAGAACCGGCGGCAGGCAGAGACATCGAGACTTCGGCCACCTCGAAAACCGTCGCCGTCCCCGTCGAGGAGTAGCCGCGGATCTTCAGCGACAGATTGCTGTAGTCGACGATGGTTGCCGCGTCGGCGTCGGGCAGGCTCAGCGTGTAGTTCGCAAGCGATGTCGTCAGCTCGCCCGTCTCCAGCTCGGCCCCGCGTGGCGTGCCGTTTCCATCCACAAGCTGCACGCGAAGCTTCCCCTGCAGCGCCGTTCTGCGGGCGCGAATGGTGATGACGTGATTCGTCCTGCTGGTCGGAACGAAGCCGGTAGTGAGACTGACATCCGCCGATCCTGTCGTCTTCGCTCCGCTGCTCGTAACTGTTCCGGTGGTCGAGCTCGTCAACGAGAGTGGCAGTACAACCGTCCCGAAGTGCGTACCCACAGAGGGAGTCGGAAGGGATAGCGAGATTTCCGCCACTTCCACGACCAGCGGACTGCCGGCGGACGAGTAGCCGGTAAGACGCACTTCCAGGTTCGAGTACGTCCCGATGGTCGCTGCATCCGCATCTGCGATGGCGAGGTCATACGAAGCCAGGCTCGTCGTCAGCGCGGAGGTCTCGAGAACGGCGCTGCGTGCGGTCGTGCCCTCGTACAACTGCGCTCGCAGCGTGCCCGTGTGCGCCGCGTTGGTCTTGCGCGCCCTGACCGTCAGAACGTGGTTCGTACGCGTTGCGGGAACCTGCGCCGCCGCAAGGCTGATCTGCGCCGTGCCGGTGCTCGTCGCACCCGCCGCAGCGATGACCTCGACGGCGTAGGAGCGCCAGGCAGCGGTTTGGTTGACCGCCGGGTAGGTCGCGTCCGTGTTGTTGTCGGGTGGCAACTCCTTCGTGTGCATCCCGAGCGCGGTGACCGATACCGAGCGCGTCGTCCAACCCGTGATGTTCTTGGTGTTGACATCCGTGGCTTGTCCGTGCCCGGCGAAAGCAGCCACCCAGGACGACCCCGGTGAGGTCAGAGTGAAGTGCGTGTAAATCGGCGTGTTGGTGTTGGCTGCACCGCCCTGGCCGATGTTGACGCCGATCGGAGATGTCGCACGCTGCCCACGCAGCACCATGACTTGGATGTGCGTGGCGGTCGTCCATGTCCCCGTCGACGTGTCGCCCGTCTGCAGGACGCGATAGCCGATGCGAGAGGAGTGGGAGTTGGCACCGCTCGAGGCGATGTTCGTCCATCCAGTCGGCAGCGTCGGAGGTGTGTTGTTGCCGCCGTTGAAGGCAAACACGATCGCGATGTCGCCGGCAGCGAACGTCGGCAGGGTCACGGTCGGCTGATTCGCTCCGTTCCCTCCGACGTAGGAGAGAGCCATGAGCTAGCTCGCAGTCGCAGTGATGACGGTCGCGTCTGAGGAGTCGTTGACCTTCGAGTAGAGCGGCGAGGTCGTCCACCCACCTGCGGCCACGTCTGCATCCGCCAAGATGACCTGTGTCAAGGTGCCTCCCTCCCAGGTGTCGGCGACCCCGCCGTCATACAGTCCGATGCCAGCGAGTCCTGGCGCGCACGGATAGCCGGTCAACGGCGACGGATCGACGAAGTCCGCGCCCATCTGCACGGAGTTG
>Ga0310811_10009411_pt1 | contig 12610 bp, 10 predicted proteins | sample YCmetagenome_FD_207642 | JGI IMG/M metagenome (GOLD analysis project Ga0310811, IMG submission 207642) | Soil microbial communities from experimental microcosm in Duke University, North Carolina, United States - YC | ecosystem: Engineered > Artificial ecosystem > Soil microcosm > Unclassified ... | reverse complement strand
TGGACAACGGTGACATTCCCGCAGAAATCGATACGTCTAAGCCGCACTCGGCCCGGATGTACGACTACTTCCTTGGCGGCAAGGACAATTTCGCCGCCGATCGGGAGATCGCTAACAAGGCACTGGTGGCCTGGCCGGCGATGCGGACGGCCGCGCGGGAGAATCGGGCGTTCCTCGGCCGGGCCGTCCGGTACCTGGTGGAGGAAGCGGGGATCAGCCAGTTCCTTGATGTCGGCTCGGGGCTGCCCGGCGTGGGTAACGTCCACGAGGTCGCGCAGGCGGTCAACCCGGCCTCGCGGGTCGTATACGTGGACAGCGACCCGATCGTGCTCGCGCACGGCCGTGCGCTGCTGCAGAGCACGCCACAGGGCAGATCCGTCTACATTGAGGCGGACATGCGCGAGCCGGAGAAGATCCTCGCGCATCCGGTGACTCAGGAGACGCTGGACTTCACCAAGCCGGTCGCGCTGATGCTCGTCTCGGTGCTGCATTTCTTCACGGACGACGACGAGGTGCGGAAGATCGTGGGGTCACTGGTTGACGCGCTGCCGCCGGGCAGTTACGTCGCCGCTTCGCACGCCACCTCCGAGTTCGCCCCGGCGACCGTCGAGGCGGGCCGGGCCTATACCCGCGGCGGCGTGGACGTCATCGGGCGGGACCACGACTTGTTCGCCGACCTTGTCTTCCGCGGCCTCACCCTCGTGCCGCCCGGCGTCGTGGTGGTCTCCGAGTGGCGCCCCGGGCCGCACGCATTCCAGCCGTCCCGTGCCGATGTCAGCAACAACGGAGCCGTCGCGCGCAAGCCGTGAACACCGCTGCGGGGGTTTTCGCCGGGGTTAGCCCTGCTCAGTCGTTGTGGCCGCACCAGGAGCGGGCGCTGCGGGCCTTCGCGGCCGACCAGACGGCCGGAGACCGCTCGACGTACCTGGTGGTGCCGCCGGGCGGCGGCAAGACCATGATCGGGCTTGAGTGCGCCCGGCAGGCGGACCGGCCCACCCTCGTCCTGTGCCCCAACACCGCCATCCAGGCACAGTGGATCGGGCAGTGGCACGCGCGGTTCGCCCCGCCGGAGGAAGCGCGGGCGACCGCAAGCCGGGACCTGCCGACCCCGCTGACCGTCTTGACCTACCAGGCCGTCGCGTCGCTCGACCCGTCCGGAGCCGCCGACGCCGACGCCGACGCCGACGGCGATAGCGGCGGCACGGACGCGGCGACTGCCAGCCTCGCCTCCGACAGTCTCGGCCCCGACCGCCTCGTCGCCGCGGGCCCTGCCTCGTCCCGTCTCGGGCGTCGCCTGTCCGACGCCGACCTGCTCGCCTGCCTGCACCCCAACGGGCAGCGCCTGCTCGCCGCCCTCAAAGCGGCCGGGCCGGTCACCCTGGTCCTGGATGAATGCCACCACCTGCTGGAGATGTGGGGACGGCTGCTGCTGGCGATCGCGGGCGAACTGGACGACCTTCGGATCATCGGGTTGACCGCCACGCCGCCGCACCTGATGACGGCCGAGCAAGCCGCGCTGCACCGGGAACTGTTCGGCACGGTCGACCTGGAGGTGTCCGCGCCCGCGCTGGTCCGGGACGGGCACCTGGCCCCGTACCAGGAACTAGCCTGGTTCACCACGCCAACCCCGGCCGAGGCGGACTACATCGGCGGACAGGCCCTGCGGTTCACCGAACTGCGCACCGGGCTGCTCGACCCCGGGTTCGGCGGCGTGCCGTTCCTGGGATGGCTGCAGCAGCGGGTGGTCGAGCGGCGTGCTGCCGGCACCGGCGCGCAGCTGTCCTGGGAACACTTCGCAAAGGACCAGCCGACCCTCGCCGACGCCGCGCTGCGGCTGCACTGCGACGGAATGCTGCCGCTGCCCGAGGGTGCGGCGGTCCGCGAGCAGCACCGGCACCCGCCAACCGCCGAGGACTGGGTCGCCCTGATCGGCGACTACAGCAAGCACTGCTTGCTGCCGGGCCTGGAGACAGCGACGCAAAAGGCGGAGAGCCAGAAGGCGGAGAACCAGAAGGCGGAGGACCAGGAGGCGCAGGACCAAGAGGCGCAGGACCACGAGGAGGCCGTGCGTAACAAAGCCGCCTACGAGGCCATCCGGGCAGCGCTCCCGTCGATCGGGTACCGGCTGACCCGGGCCGGGATCCGGGCCGCCGAGTCACCCGTGGACCGGGTCCTCGCCCGGTCGGCGAGCAAGGCCACGGCGGCGACGGAGATCCTCCGGGCCGAGTACGGAGAGCTCGGCAGCCGGCTTCGCGCCCTGGTGCTGACGGACTTCGCCGAAGCGGGCGGCACCGTCCCGGCCACGCTCGCGGGGGTGCTCGACGAAGGCGCGGGCGGGGCACTGCTGACGCTGCGGGCCCTGCTGGCGGACAGCGTAACCGCGAGCCTGGACCCGGTGCTGATGACCGGGCAGCGGGTGGCCTGCGGCAAGGACACGGCGACGGCGCTGGTCAACTGGCTGGGCGAAGTGGCACCGGGTCTGGCGGTCACGGCGAGCCCGGCCGACCCGGCCGGGGTCGTGACTATCAGCGGAAGCATCGGCAGCGGAGGCACGGGCAGCGGAAGCACCGGCAACCGAGGCACCAGCAGCGGAGGCACGGGGAGTGGAAGCACCGGCAGCGGAGGCACCAGCAGCGGAAGCATCGGCTGGGCCCCGCGGCGGTACGTGCCGCTGATCACCAGGTTCTTCACCGAGGGCGGGACGCGCGCCCTCGTGGGGACACGGGCGCTGCTCGGTGAAGGGTGGGACGCCCCCGCGGTCAACGTGACCGTCGACTTGACGGCCGCGACCACGCCGACTTCGGTGGTCCAGGCGCGTGGCCGGGCGCTGCGCCGGGACACGGGGTGGCCGGAGAAAGTCGCGGACAACTGGACGGTGGTCTGCGTCACCGACGCGCACCCCAAAGGCACGGCCGACTACGACCGCTTCGTGCGTAAGCACGACCGCTACTTCGCGCTCGCCACGACCGGTGACATCGCCTCGGGCGTGTCACACGTGGACCCGGACCTGTCGCCGTACGAGCCGCCGGCCACGGCCTCGATCGCCGAGGTGAACGCGCGGATGCTCATCCGGGCTGGCGGCAGGGCGGAGTCGCGCGAGCTGTGGCACATCGGGACGCCGTACGCCGACGAGCCGGTCGCGACCGTGATCGTGGCGTCCAGGCGGCCACTCGGGCTGGGGCGCGCGGCCGTGCCGACGGTTTTCGACGCGGCGGTCCCGGCCGACGAGCATGTCACCACTAGGCCCGGGCGAGTCGCCCGCGCCTTCCTCGCCGCGGTGTGGTTCGTGCTGGGCGTGACCGCCCGGCGGGCCCGCGCCGCACTCGAGGCCCCGGCCTCCGGGAGCTTCGCGGACATGGCCGCCGCGACGGCCGACGCGCTGCGGGACGCAGGGCTGGTCACCCAGGGAGCCAGCGCCGTGCGGCTCGAGCCGCTGCCTGACGGGGAATACCGGGCGCGGCTCGCCGACGTGTCGGCCGCCGAGTCCGCCACGTTCGCCGCCGCCCTAGACGAGGTCCTCGCGCCGCTTGCGAACCCCCGGTACATCGTGCCCCGGCTGTTCGTCGCGCCGCCCGCCGACAAGCGCGCCGCCCGGCGGCTAGCGCGCGGCGCAGTAGCGCCTGGCACCGGGTGGCGCGGTACAGGGGCGGACGGCGGGGTAGCGGCCACGGTCGTCTACCACGCGGTGCCGACCGTGCTCGGCGGGAACGCCAGGCTGGCGAAGGTCTTCGCCGCCGCGTGGCACACGAGGGTCAGCCCCGGCGAGATGCTCTACACCGGCTCGCCCGAAGGCACTGGCATCCTGGTCGCGCAGCGCGGCGATGACCCGTTCGCCGTCACGACGCAGATCCGCACGCTCTGGCGCTAGTAGCCGTCCCGCAAGGAAGGTCCACTGACAAGCGGAACCGCCGCGCCATGCGGATGCGTCCAACGGCCAGGTACCCCACGGAACGGGAGTTCAGGCCATGGACGTTTCCTTTGCGCATCGCGGGCTGGTCATCGGTGGCCTCGCGGCGGCCACGCTGGCTATGGCAGTCACGCTCGGCGGGTGCGGCAACGGCGCCGCCACGCAGTCCGCCCCGGCTGGACAGGCGGCGGCCAGCACCCAGCCGGCCACGCTGGCCGCCGCGGCGGCCGGCGCCGCGCGGATCACGGTGACCGGCACGGGGACCGTGACCGGGACGCCGAACCAGCTCGTCCTGGACATGGGCGTGCAGGTCAACGGGGCCTCGGTGTCGTCGGCGCTGGGCCGGGCCAACGACGCGGTCAACAGCGTGACGGCGGCGCTGCGCGCGCACGGCGTCGCCGCCGCCGATATCCAGACATCTGGGCTCTCGATCTGGCCGAACTACCCGAACAACTCGCAGGTGCCCAACGGCTACTCTGTCAGCGAGTCACTCACCGCCACGCTCAAGAGCCTCGGCGCCGCCGGAACGCAGATCACCGCGGCCGTGCACGCCGGCGGCGACGCCACCACCGTCAGCGGTATCTCCCTCAACCTGACCGATGACAGCGCGCTGCTCGCGGCGGCCAGGGCCCGCGCTGTCGCCGACGCGAAGGCGAAGGCCGCGCAGTACGCCAAGGCCCTTGGCCAGCCGCTTGGGTCAGTGATCAGCATCACCGACCAGGCATCCGCCCAGCCAGTCCAGCCGTATGCCGCGGCCAGCGCCGCCGCGGGCAGGTCCGTGCCGATCTCGCCCGGCACGCAGCAGCTGAGCGTTTCCATCACCGCGGTCTTCGCGGTCTGACCGCCCGCAAGCGCCCCTGACCCCCACAAGCTGACCGCTGACCGCCCGCAAAGCTGACCGCTCGCAAAGCCGACCGCCTTCGGGGGAACGGGCAGCGGCCGTAGGGTTAGTAAGTGGCCGAGCGAGGCGGGAGGACCGGGTGACAGCGGAGGAGCAACAGGCGGGCAGCCCGCCGGACACGTGGCAGGAGCACTGGTTCGACCACCGGCAGCTGCTGCGGCTCTACCACAGCGACGAACACTGCGCGATCTACCTGGACCCCGACGTGCGCCGCGCTGAAGTGCAGTGGCTGCCCGGCTTCATCAACCAAGCCTGGCAGTACTCCAAGGCGACCTATGGCCACGCGTTCGGGCCCGACCCGCGGATCTACTCCATCCATCACGCCGGGCGGCACGGCGGCGGGCACGCCGGCTACTACGTCAGCCCGGTGCACGACTACCACAACGTCAGCGACTGCGGCCTAGACAGCTGGTGGGAAGGCAATACGCTCGCCCGCGAACTGCCCGCCCATGAGATCGGTCATTCCGTGGAGAGTGCCAACAACGGCAGGCACGGCTCTCCGGCCTATGAGATCTGGGGCGACAGCAAGTGGGCCGAGTTCTACATCTATGACCTCTACACCGCGCTGGACATGAAGCGCGAAGCCAAAGGCGTGTACCGCCGGTTCACCGGCAACGCCGACGACTTCCCACGGCGGGGCACACGGTGGTTCCGTAACTGGTTCTTCCCGCTGTGGCGGGACTGCGGGCAGGCGGCGGTCATGGACCGCTTCTTCCGGCTGCTGGCCGAGCACTTCCCGCGCGAGCCTGACGGTACCTACACGCGGCGGATGAACTGGGGCGAGTACGTCCACTTCACCAGCGGGGCCGCGGCCGCTGACCTGCGGGGCCAGGCCACGCGCGCCTTCGGCTGGCCTCGCGAGTGGAGCGATCAGCTCGAACGCGCACGCGAACAGTTCCCTGGCGTCACGTACTAAGGCGAAGCGCACCGATTGTTCACCCAGCCGCGGGCGGCAACGAGGTTGACGATCATGTTTTCGAGGGAATGTATCACGTGTGAGCGTCGCCGACGTGACCCCCCGCGCCGACCCTGTCTTGCTACGAGCCGCGCTGGCTGCCGCCATGCGCGGCTGGCACGTGTTCCCCTGCGCGGTCGGCGGGAAGCGGCCTGCCCTGCGCGGGAACTGGCAGGACCTGGCCACTACCTCCCCCGACCAGGTCCGCGACTGGTGGTACCGCGCGCCCTACAACATCGGGATCGCCTGCGGGCCGTCCGGGCTTGTGGTCATCGACCTTGACCTGCCCCGCGATGACCGCCGCGATGAAGACGACGACGCTGACGGCGTGCTGTTCCCGCTGTCTGGCGCGGACCGGCTGGCCGGGCTCGCCCGGCGGCACGGGCAGCGCTACCCGGGCGGCACGTACATCGTCGATACGCCGTCTGGCGGGTGCCACCTGTACTTTTCCGCCGTTGACGGCACGTCCGCCGTTGACGGCACGTCCGCCGTTGACGGCTCGTCCCCCGTTGACGGCACATCCGCCGTTGACGGCATGCGGGTGCGGAACTCGGCGGGGGTGATCGCACCGCATATCGACGTTCGCGCCGACGGCGGTTACATCGTCGGCGCGGCCAGCCGGGCCGACGGGCGGGTGTACCGCGCGCGGGGGCGGCGCGACCCGGTACCGCTGCCGCCCTGGCTCGCCCACCTGATCAGCGAGGCGCACGAACCGCCGGTGGTGACCGCACCGCGGCCGCCCTTCACCGACCGCGCGCAGGGCCGGGCCTATGCCATGGCGGCGCTGCGGGCGGAGACCGCACGGGTCGCGGCGGCCCGCCCGGGAACGCGGAACGACACGCTCAACCGCGCCGCTTTCAGCCTCGGCCAACTCGTCACGGCGGGGCTGTTGCCGCCGATCCCGGTGATCACCGGGCTGATCGATGCCGCGATGCAGGCAGGGCTGTCCGAAGCGGAGGCCGCTAGGACGGTGCGGTCGGGCATGGCTGGCGGGGCACGCAAGCCTCGGCTGTAACCGGAGTGCGTGCTCCCGGGTGCCCCATGCGCCGGCCGGCGGGCCGCTAGCCCTTGCTCGTGGTCCCGATACTGGCCCGTATCTCGTCCGATGCTCCCCATTCGTTGACATGCATCGCCGCCACGATGACGCCGCGCCGCTCCCAGTAGGCGCGGAACGCGGCGGTGGTGTCCCCCTTGATCACGACGGTGTCGTAACCGTACGGGCCCACGTGGCCGAAGTACTCCATGCCGAAGTCGTACTGGTCGGTAAAGAAGTAGGGCTGCCTGTCGTAAGCCTCGTCTGCGCCGAGCATGTTGCGGGCCGCGGTCTTCGCCTGCTCGATGGCGTTGTCCCAGTGCTCGCTGCGCAGCCGGTCGAGCAGCGGGTGGTCGTGGTTGGCGACATCGCCAGCCGCGTAGATGTCCGGGTCAGAGGTGCGCAACTGCGCGTCGACGAGGATCCCGTTAGCGATCTGGAGGCCGGCCGTCTGCGCGAGCGAGATCTCCGGTATGGCCCCGATGCCGACCACGACCAGGTCGGCGGCGTGCAGGTTGGCTGCGGTGACCTGGGTGCCGAGCACCAGTTCCACCCCGTGCGCCCGGTGCAGGTCGGCGAACACCTGCGCCACCTCCGGCCCGAGGACGGCGCGCAACGGAAGATCGGTGAGGTCGTAGACGGTCACCGCGCACCCGGCCTCCCGGGCGGCCGCTGCGACTTCCAGCCCGATCCAGCCTGCCCCGACGATCGCGACGCGGGGGCGGTCGGCGAACGCCGTGCGCAGTCGCTCGCTGTCCTCAATGGTGCGCAGGTAGACGACGGGCACCCCGCTTTCGTCAGCGAGGCCGAACCGGCGTGGGTATGAGCCCGTCGCGAGCAGAAGGCGGGTGTAAGTCTCTTCTCCCGCAGGCGTCCGGAGCAGGTGATCTGCTGGACTGACGGCGGTGACCTGGGTGCCCAGGCGCAGGTCGATGCTGTGCGCGGCGTACCACGCGGCATCGTGGACATACATGCTGTCGAGCGGGTCGCGGCCGAGGAGGAAACCCTTCGAGAGCGGCGGCCTCTCGTAGGGCAAATGAGGCTCCGCCGCATAGAGCACGACGGGCCCGTCATATCCGCGCTCCCGGATTTCCGCGGCGGCCTTGGCGCCAGCCAAGCCGCCACCGACGATGGCCAGTGTCATGATCTCTCCCTCGCGGCCCTGGTCAGCGCGAGGAACTCGCCGCGCAGCGCCTGGTTGTCGCGCAGTCCGCCGTAAAGCGCGGACGTTACCGTCCGGGCGCCATGGGCGAGCGCCCCCCGCTGGCTCATGCACGCGTGCTCCGCGACGACGACAACGCCCACGCCGTGGGGTTCCAGCCGCTGCCACAGCTCATCGGCGATCTGCTTGGTCAGCCGTTCCTGGGTCTGGGGGCGGCTCGCGTAGAAGGCGGCCAGGCGGGCGAACTTTGACAGCCCCAGGATGCGGTCCGCCGGCAGGTAGCCGATGTGCGCGGTCCCGGTGAAGGGGAGCATATGGTGCTCGCACAGCGAGCGCACCGGGATCGCCTCAACCATGACCAGTTCGTCATAGTCCTGGTCGTTGGGAAAAGTGGTCATATCGAAGCTCGGCACGGCGAGCATCTCCGCGTACGCGCTGGCCATGCGGCGTGGCGTGTCCGCCGTGGCCTCGCCGGAGATATCCACCCCTAGGGCGGTCAGGAAGGACGCAGCCGCCTGTTCAGCGGCCGCCAAGTCGACCGGGTCCTGCCGGTGCGTAATGCGCGGGCGTAGCTGAGTTACCGCGCTCACGTTGCTGCCGGAGTGAGTCACCTCGCGCTCCCTTCTATTGGAGAGTATTCTCTACGTTAGAGCCGGGAGATTTGTAATGTCAAACGATCCATCTTTTAGAAAGCCTGACGTGGACCTTGCTGCACAGGCGGCGGGCATCGGCGCACTCGCCGACCCGGTGCGCCGCGCGCTCTACCAGTACGTGGCCGCCCAGCCGGACGCCGTCGGGCGGGAGGCCGCCGCGGCCGCGGTCCACGTGCCCGTGCACACCGCGAAGTTCCATCTCGACCGCCTGTGCGACGAAGGGCTGCTGCAAGCCGAGTTCCGGCGGCTGACCGGCAAGGTTGGCCCGGGCGCGGGGCGTCCCGCGAAGCTGTACCGGAGGGGCGACCGCCAGTTCGCGGTCTCCTTGCCGGAACGGCGCTACGACCTGGCCGCGCACATCCTGGCCACGGCGGTGCAGCAGGCCGCCCAGGGCGCCCCGCTCACCGAAGCCGTGCACGAGGCCGCCTACGACGAGGGCCACCAGTTGGGCGCGAGAACGGACACGGCCGGCCCGGAACTCGCGCGGCTGGCCCAGGCACTGGCCACCCAGGGTTACGAGCCCCGGATCGAGGACGGCGTGCTCGTGCTGGCTAACTGCCCGTTCGATACGCTCGCGCGCGAGCACACTTCGCTCATCTGCGGGCTCAACCAGTGCTACGTCCAAGGGGCCGCCGACGGCCTCGGCTGCCAGTCGATCGAGGCCTGCCTGGCCCCGGTGCCCGGCCAGTGCTGCATTAAAGCCCGGGTGACCGCAGCGCCGTGAATCCCCGCGCTGGGCGGACCTACCGCCGTAGTCCGGGTGATACGCAGTCCGGGTGATACCTGGCGGCATTCCCGTCAAGTGAGAAAGCTCGTGTGGGACGATAGCGTCAACACTGGACCCGCCGGACGCGGGATGCGAGCGGCCCATCGGCCTAGGAGCTGACGATGAGCACTACGGGGCCGGACGGCGGGCAGCCGTTCTCTGGCCTGGAGGACTCTTCTGTCGACGCGACCGTCCTGCGCATGCTGCTCGGCAGCCAGTTGCGGCGCTATCGCGAGGCCGCAGGCCTCACGCCCGAGCAAGCTGGCTACGCAATCCGCGCGTCCCGGTCCAAGATCAGCCGGCTGGAAAACGGCAAGGTCGGGCTGAAGAGCCGCGACATCACCGACCTGCTGGCCTTGTACGGCGTGACCGACGCGGACCTGCAGTCGAGGTTCCTCGCGCTGGCCAGGCAGTCCAACGCGCCGGACTGGTGGACAAAGTACAGCGACATCCTGCCTGACTGGTTCGAGACGTATATCGGGCTTGAGGCCGCCGCGGCGACCATCCGCAGCTTCGAGGTCCAGTTCGTGCACGGCCTGTTCCAGACAGAGGACTACGCGCGGGCCGTCACGCTCCTGCGGCGCAAGACCGCGCCCGACGAAGAGATCGAGCGCCGGGTCGCCCTGCGCCTCAAGCGCCAGGACCTGCTCAGCCGGCCCAGTTCGCCGAGGATCTGGTCGGTCATGGACGAGGCCGTGCTGCACCGGCTGGTCGGCGGTCCCGCGGTGATGCGCGCCCAGTTCCAGCGCCTCATCGAAGTGGCCGCGCTGCCGCACGTGACCCTCCAGGTCATCCCGTTCGCCAGCGGGGCGCACGCGGGAGAGAGCGGGTCGTTCACCGTGCTGCGCTTCGACGAGCGAGGCCTCCCCGATGTGGTTTACCTCGAGCAGCTCACCGGCGCCGTCTACCTGGACCAGCGCGCGGACGTCGAGCACTACCTGGAAGTCGTGGACGAGCTCAGCAGCCAGGCGCTTACCCCGGCCATGACGACGCGCTTCATCGAGCAGGCGGCCCAGGAGATCTGACCAGCCCCGGAGAAAGGCGCGCTACCCGACCATGGACACCACTGAGGGCGCGGCCGGCAAGGCCGGGCGGCCCGCGTTCGACGTCAGCGTGGCGAACCAGGCCCGGATCTACGACTACCTGCTCGGCGGCAAGGACAACTACGCGGCCGACCGGGCGGCGGTCGACGCGGTGCTCAAGGTCGCACCGGAGCTCGGCTTCAGCGCCCGGGCGAACCGGGCGTTCCTCGGGCGCGCGGTCCGCTACCTCGCGCAAGAGGCCGGGATCCGGCAGTTCCTCGACATCGGCACCGGCATCCCGACAGCAGGCAACACCCACCAGGTCGCCCAGGCGACCGCACCGGAATCCCGGGTCGTCTACGTCGACTACGACCCCGTCGTCCTCGCCCACGCCCGCGCCCTGCTAGACAGCCACGAGTCAGGCGCCACCGAGTACATCGACGCCGACCTGCGCGACACCGCCACCATCCTCGACCGGGCCGCGCGCCTGCTGGACTTCACCAGGCCGGTCGCGGTCACCCTGCTGATGATCCTGCACGTGATACCGGACGCGGACGACCCGCACGGGCTCGTGGCCACGGTGATGGCCGCCTTGCCGCCTGGCAGCTACCTCGCCGTGTCTCATCTGGGCGCCGAACTCCTCGCGCAGGAAGCCAAGCAGGGCTTCGACAACATCGTGAAACGCCAGGCACAACAGCAGTACATCGGCCGCACCCGGGAGCAAATGGCACGGTTCTTCGCGGGCATGGACCTAGTCGAGCCCGGTCTCGTCCGCGTCGAGGAATGGCGGCCCGATCCCCACACGGGCGACACGGGCAGGTCGGCCCTTTGGTGCGCACTAGCCCGCAAACGGTGAAGCATCAATGCGGTACCGGAAATCTCAGCTGACGAGTCCGGTAGCGGACGGACGAAGCGCCTGATCAGGCCTAGTCACTCAGTGGCTACTCAACGATCGAGGGCCACGGCTTCCGTGATTGGTGCCGTGGCCCTCGAGCTTGTGGGCGATACTGGGATCGAACCAGTGACCTCTTCGGTGTGAACGAAGCGCTCTCCCGCTGAGCCAATCGCCCGCTGCCCCATCAGCGTAGCGCATCTCAGGGGGTGCCATGGGCACCGTCACGCCGATGGGTCAAGGGTTTGGCCGTTGGGTCAAGGGTCTTACGGTGACGGCGGAGAGGATGGCAGGTGGCAGGCCGGTTGCAAGGGGTCGTTTCGATCAGGAAACTTGCAGATCCTACTGACAAGTAGGATGAACGTCGGCTACTCTCAGCAATGCAATCGATAGCAGCAACGTAGTCAAATATTGCTCCGAGTTACCGATTGCCTACCTAACGTAATCCTCTATGGATACGGGGATGCGAGGTAGGTCACAACTTATGCAATCGATACGCAGGAACAATAGACAACGACCACGCTGTTGGAGACTAATGGTGTCCTGAAGCAACGGATACCGTCGACAACTCCCTCTGCGGCCGCACAGCTGACATAAGTGCAAACGGAAGCAATCGGACATCTGCCCACTTAACGCTCCGTATTCACACGAGTCGCCCACTGGTCGCGTCGCAAAAAGAGAGCTCGGTATCCCTAGCCGGGCCCCCACCCCAGATTGAGGTTGGACTGACGATGAACAGCAGCAGCACGGTATCGGCGGAACTCGGACTTCGGCTGGTCGTCCCGCAGCAGACGATCGTGCCCCTCGTAGCGAGCCTGTACTACTCGAAGGAAGACCCCTACGCGATCCGTATCGCGTTCCACGTCGGGCTCGATGAGCCGGTGGAGTGGATCTTCGCGCGAGAGCTGCTCTCCAGCGGCATCGAAGGCCGCGAGGGCCTCGGCGACGTCGTCGTCTGGCCGTCGACGAGCGCGGCGGACGGCAAGCCCGGCAACGTGCTCAACATCGAGCTCTCCTCCCCGTTCGGCCAGGCCCACTTCGAGGCGCCGGTCAAGGAGATCTCGGACTTCCTCAAGCGGACCTACGCGATCGTGCCGGCGGGCGACGAGACCGACTTCGTCGACGTCGACTCCGAGTTGGCCGAGCTGATCCGCAAGGCCCAGTAACACCCCCAGCTTCCCGGCTCGGCCCCCCGTAACGGGCCGGGATATCACCCCCCGCAACGCAAGCCCCTGGCATCGTCGCCGGGCGATCGGAGCCTCCCCCGCCCGATACGCCATTCCCGACGCCGGGGGCTTTCGCTGTTCCCAGGAGCCCGG
>Ga0310811_10009409_pt1 | contig 12611 bp, 8 predicted proteins | sample YCmetagenome_FD_207642 | JGI IMG/M metagenome (GOLD analysis project Ga0310811, IMG submission 207642) | Soil microbial communities from experimental microcosm in Duke University, North Carolina, United States - YC | ecosystem: Engineered > Artificial ecosystem > Soil microcosm > Unclassified ... | reverse complement strand
CTGACGCCGCCGGAGACAAAGCTACCGATGCCAAGAACGGGTATTATTCCACCCGGTTCCTCGAGAACGGGAGTTATGTGCGGTTTGATAATGCGACCCTGGGATACAGTATAAAGAACATAGGAGAGTATGTCCATACACTGCGGTTTTATGTTTCGGCAAACAATCTTTTCGTCATCACGAAGTACAAGGGCATCGACCCCGAGATCAACCAGGGCGGTGTAGCGCCGGGAGTGGATTATAATAATTTCTATCCCAAGACCCGTACGGTAATGTTCGGCGTAAATGTATCCTTCTAACAATTCAACCGTAAAATCAGCATTATGAAACGCATATTAATATATATAAATTTTTCACTGCTATTGCTGGGCTCTTTGTCGTCCTGTCATAAAGTGGAAGTGGCGATAAATTCCGAGCTGACCCCCGATGTATATCCTCAAACGGCGGCGCAGTTCAACTCTGCCACCGGCCCGGTATACGTCGCGTTGCGGGGCAACTATTCCGTCGATTATTATTTCCTGCAGACCCTTAGCAGCAGTGAAGCTATCCTTCCCGCCTTTGGAGGCAACTGGTATGACGGTGATAAATACGAGCAACTGCACAAACATAGCTGGAACAAGGACAATGCCTGGGTTAACTCCGTATGGACTTACCTGGAGAATGTCATCGGCACCACCAATCAAACGCTCTATATCCTCAGCCCGGCCCCCGATGGCTCGGCCAAACAGACGACCCTGGCGGAACTGAAGACGGTGAGAGCCCTCTGTTATTTCCTGATGATGGACCTCTATGCGAATGTGCCGATCGACAGTGTTTACGGGAATACTACGCTGCATACCAATACACCCCGGCCCCAGTTGTTCACCTATGTGGAATCGGAGCTGAAAGCGGCAATACCCTATCTCAACAGGGTCTCGGGTCAGGCGCAGTATGGTCGCCCCAACGCTTATACGGCCTGGACCATCCTGGCGAAAATGTATCTCAATGCAGGAGTTTATACCGGCACCCAGCGAAATGACGATTGCATCGCCGCTTGTGACAGCGTGATCAACTCGGGCCTTTACTCCCTGGAGCCGATGAGCACCTACCTGCAGATGTTCTACCCCACCAACGGGCCTACCCAGAAGGAGTTTATTTTTGCCATTCCATACGACGCCAGCACCACCAACGGTTATATGTTTCATGCCCGTTATGATCTGAACCGCAACCTGGGCATACGCTATAAGTACTCCGGGTCTACCAATGGCTCCATCACTGACCCGGTAATGAACCAGACCTACCCCGGTTCGGGATTGCTGAACTCACAGCCCAGCGGCCCTCAGAGCGTCTTACCGGAATACTATGCTTATTTCAGTGACCCCAACGATGTAAGGAATGGTCAATGGCTCACCGGTCTGCAATACTGGCCTGATGGGCAGCCGCTGATGGTAACGACCACGAATAAAGGGTACGATGCCTCTTATTCGGGCAGTTCACCGGCCGCCACCTATACCTACCAGTTGACTTTAACAGCGGGCATGCAGTTCCGCTCGGCTGCCACCGGCGCCAATCCTTCCTTATTTGATTTCGGCAATGATGAAATAGCCTGGAATATGGGCTACCGGAATATTAAATTCTACCCGGACTATACCAATACGGTAAGCCGCAACCAGAATAACGATGTACCCGTTTTCCGCTATTCGGATATTATCCTGATGAAGGCCGAAGCCATTCTCCGGGGAGGTACGGCTACCCAGGGACAAACCGCTCTTTCCCTGGCCAACCAGCTGAGGGCGGTGCGTACCACCACGCCCGCCTGGACCACCATCACCGTGGACTCGGTATATGCCGAGCGGTGCCGTGAGTTCTCCTGGGAATGCTGGCACCGGAACGATATGATCCGCTTTGGGAAGTTTGAGGATTCTTATGGATTCAAAACGGATTCGGATCCCAATCACCGGATCTTTCCAATTCCTACCACGGCGTTGTCGACCAATGCGACGTTGACACAGAACCCAGGCTATTGATCGTCTCCTTTAAAAAAAATGCCGGCGCCGAAAGGCTCCGGCATTATATATTGCATTATGAAAAAGAATCTGTTTTATTTCATCTGCCTGACTTTCTCTCTCTCCTCCTTCTGCCAGCAAAAGAGCTATAATATCGCCGGGTACGGGGCAAAGGGCGACGGACAAACAGATAATACCCTCTCTATACAGAAGACGATCGATGCTGCCTTTGCGGATGGTGGCGGGATCGTACAGGTGCCGGCGGGCCGGTATGTCACGGGGGTGATCCATCTTAGATCCAATGTCGGGCTCTACCTGAATGCCGGCGGCATGCTGATGGGCAGCGCGAACAGAAGTGATTATGGCCCCGGGGCCGCCTCCGCCCTCATCGTGGCCGAGGGCCAGCATAATATCTCCATCACCGGCCCGGGTGTCATCAACGGGCAGGCGGCAGAATTGCTGAAGGATATTTACCGGATGTTAAAGGCCGGGACCCTGGAAGACAAGGAATGGCAGACCTATAACCCCTGGCATCAGATGCGGCCCGCCGAAAAGAACAGACCTAAAATAATAGAGTTCCGGAACTGTGACAGCGTGCGGATAAAAGGCATCACCCTTCGGGACGGGCTCGATTGGGTACAGAAATATACCAATTGCGCGAATCTCCTGATCGATAGCATCAACGTACAGAGCACCACTTTTCTCAACAATGACGGCATCGACATCGTGGATTGTCAAAAGGTAAGGGTGACGAATTGTATTATCAATGCAGCCGACGATGGCATCTGTCTCAAATCGGAGAGCTCCGAAGGCCGGTGTGAAGATGTCTACATCGCCCATTGCCGGATACGTTCCAGCGCCAGTGCCTTCAAACTGGGTACGGCCTCCCGGGGGCATTTCTCTAACATAACGGTGCGGGACCTGACCATTTATGACACCTATCGATCAGCTATTGCCCTGGAGACGGTGGATGGGGCCATCCTGGAGAATATCGATATCCGGAATGTAACGGCCACCAATACTGGCAATGCCCTGTTCCTGCGCCTGGGACGACGTAATCAACATGCTCCCGCGGGGGAATTACGGCATGTATATATCAGCGACGTGAAGGCGGATATTCCGGCAGGTAAACCGGATAAAGGATATGAGGAGGAGGGCCCCGAAGTAAGGATACCCCATAACGTCTTTCCTTCCTCCATTACAGGCCTGCCGGACCATCCTGTGCAGGATGTCACCCTGGAAAATATCGATATTACCTATGCGGGAAAGAGTGATAAGAAACTGGCATTCTTCTCTCCGGATACCTTGGCCAGGGTACCAGAAGCGGAAACTGACTATCCGGAATTCTCCATGTTCGGAGAGCTGCCTGCTTCAGGACTTTATGTCCGGCATGTGAAAGGTCTCCGGCTGAAAAATGTCCGGCTGCATTATAAGGCCTATGAGTTCCGCCCTGCCTGTCTTTTCGATGATGTGTCGGAGCTTTTGCTTAGTGATGTCGTTCTTCAGCGATAAAGGAGATAAGGAGTTATCTTCTCCTTCCATCCCTCCGCGGCCGTATGTTTTTGGATGTCGGCGAGCAGGGTGGCGGGATGGGATTCAAAAAGCTGTTCCGCCCGGGGCAGGCCCAGCAGGAGATCCAGGTGTTGCCCGCCGGAAGGGTTTACCTGGGTAGGATAGACCGCCCATTCAAAGGAGCCGGTATGCAGGTCTTTGATCAACCGGAGCAGCAGCCAGCCTGTCCTCACCGGCCGAAAAACAAAGGGGTCCCTCACATGCAATATAATACCGGGGCATTTTTGAGCAGTATATTTCCCTTCGGCCGGGGTGAAATGAATAGCCCTGGCCACTACTCCGCCTGCATCGTCAGCAACCATTTCATTAAACCGCTTCGCTGTCTTTTCCGCCTGCATCCACGGGGCGCCCACTACCCGGAAAGGCAGGGCGGTACCCCTCCCTTCGCTGAGATTGGTGGCTTCCAAAAAACAAAGCCCCGGATAGAAGAGAGCCGACTCAAAGTTGGTAATGGCCGGCGAAGGTGGAACGAACGAGGCGCCAAATTCCGGATAGAACCGGGACCTGTTCCAGTTTGCACAGGATACGACTTCCAGGGAACAGCCTATCTTCCGGGTAACATTGAAATAATTTGCCAGCTCCCCCAGCGTGCAGCTATGCCTTACCGGTATGCTCCACCGGCCGATGAAACTATGACAACGCGCTTCATCCAGCAAGGGGCCCTCTGCCAGGTCCAGATTTCCGGAGAGCGGATTGGGCCTGTCCGCCAGGATGAACCTCTTTTTATTACCAGCACAGGCTTCCATAACATGGGTCATCGTCCACAAATAGGTATAGAAACGGGCGCCCACATCAGGGATATCAAATAATACCAGGTCGATATCTTCCAGGTCTTCCGGCGTGGGAGCTACCTTATGGCTATATAGACTGATGATGGGAAGGCCGGTCGATGGATCCAACCCGTCGTGCATCAGCCGGCCATCGGCCCCACTGGTATCCAGCCCGTGTTCGGGAGAAAACAATTTCACCAGGCGGAAACCTTTTTGCAGCAATGCCATCCGGGAGCTGAGAAACCCATGGGTAACGGCGGCATGATTGGTAACGAGGCCTATCCTCGCCCCCTTCCATTCCGGAGGTGAGGCCAACAAAATATCGATACCGGATAAAACAGGGACCATGGACCAATTTACACTTTTCTGCATTTATATTTTTATTGTTTGCAGTTTTGTGCGTATTTTAGAGCATGTTACCCGCATATAATGCGTTTTTTTGCGGGTTTAAAACCATTACTATATGCTTACAACGGAGATGCCATCACATTTTGATGACCTGGAAAAAATGACTGTTAAAGAGATCCTGGAGGGTATCAACAGTGAGGACCTTACAGTACCCCAGGCGGTCGCCAAAGTAATCCCGGAAATGGAAAAGCTGATCACGGCCATCGTGAAAAGGATGAAGAAGGGAGGGCGTCTTTTTTACATAGGGGCCGGCACCAGCGGCCGGCTGGGCATCCTGGACGCTTCGGAATGCCCGCCTACTTTCGGAGTGCCGGATGATTGGGTGATCGGTATTATGGCAGGCGGAGACGGGGCCATCCGTAAGGCGGTAGAGTTTGCGGAAGATAATACGGAGCAGGCCATCCGTGACCTGGAAGAATATGCGTTGCACAAATGGGACAGCGTGATAGGCATCGCTGCTTCCGGCACCACCCCTTATGTCATCGGTGGCGTAAAAGCGGCCAGGGAGAGAGGAGTGCTGACTGGCTGTATTACCTGTAATGCCGGTACCCCGTTGGCGGCTGCCGTGGAAGTTCCCGTGGAGGTGGTGGTAGGCGCCGAATTTGTAACGGGCAGCACCCGGATGAAAGCGGGCACTGCGCAGAAACTGTTGCTGAACATGTTGTCCACGGCCGTTATGATACAACTGGGGAGGGTGAGAGGCAATAAGATGGTCGACATGAAGCTCAGCAATAATAAGCTTATCGCGCGGGGAGTCAGCATCGTGATGAAAGAATTGAATGTGGACCGGCCAACGGCGCGGCGGCTCATCGCGGAAAAGAAAAGCGTTCGCAGCGCCCTTGAGAGCGGGAGGGGGCATGAATAAAGGACTCGAAAAATTGTTCGGCCTATCCCGTAAACCCCAACGGCGTATTATAGGATTGATGTCGGGTACCTCCCTGGATGGCCTGGACATCGCCCTCTGCGACATTGAACACCATGGCATGGCCACTCGTCTGAGGCAGGTACATTTCGAGACCGTGCCTTACCCCGAAACGGTAAAAACAGCAATAAGAAAGGTATTCGCTAAACAAACGGTGGACCTGCAGCATCTATGTCTGCTGAACCCCTGGCTAGCCAATCTGCATGCTGCCTGGATCCTGTCCTGCCTGGAAAAATGGGGGCTCTCACCCGAAGACATCGATCTCATCGCTTCACATGGCCAGACGGTTTATCATTGTCCCGGGAACCAACACGGCCTGGAAGGCTTTCCCAATGCAACCCTGCAGATAGGGGACGGAGATCATCTTGCCGTCGGGACGGGCATCATCACCATCAGCGACTTCCGGCAGAAACATCTGGCGGCCGGCGGCGAAGGCGCACCCCTGGCCTTATACGGGGATTACTGTATTTTTTCCCGGGCTGGAGAAGACCGGATCATGCTCAATATGGGAGGCATTGCCAATTTTACTTTTTTATCCGGCTCGCTGGACCCCCGGGCCGTCTTCGTTACGGATACCGGTCCCGGCAATACGCTCATCGATGCGGCGGCCCGGCTCTATCTTTCCCAGGAATTCGACCGGGATGCCATCGGGGCCCGGCAGGGAAAGGTGAATCCCGCCTTGCTGGAAGCCTTAAAGGCAAATGATTTCTTTCAGGCGGCCTTTCCCAGGACCACGGGCCCGGAACTGTTCAATCTGGAATATGTACAAGAGGCGCAGATCCGCAGCGATACGACTGCCCTTTCTCCCTTCGACCTGTTGGCAACGCTGACCCGTTTCAGCGCAGTGACCATCGTCGAAGCTATTCAGCAGGTTTTACCAACGGCCAAAGAGAAGCCTGTGATCTATATGAGTGGGGGAGGAGCCCACAATCCCCTGCTGACGGAATGGATACGGGAAGGACTAACGTCCATCCCTATGCGTTATACCGATGGGCTGGGTGTTTCGGCGGATGCAAAAGAGGCGGTGCTGTTTGCTGTCCTGGCCAATGAGGCCATTTGCGGAGAGCCGATCCCATTCGGGAAGGCCGGAATGCCTGCCGTGACGATGGGCAAAATATCGTTTCCGGCCTATAAACCTGCATAAAAATGCGCTGTTTATGCGTTTTTATTTTTGTTCGTGCGTTTTTATGCTTAAATTCGAAATGTCATTAACCACGCTAACTATATATGCTCATGCTGAAAGAAGAACGCCAGGCCTATATTCTCCATCAGGTAAACCTGCATAATAAAGTCCTTTCTTCCCATCTCAGCGAACAGATGCAAGTGTCGGAAGATACCATCCGCCGGGACCTGCAGGAGATGGCCCAGGAAGGAAAGATCACCAAAGTGCATGGAGGCGCCTTATCCAATTCTTTTCACGTCGGCATCACTTCCAGGGATGTTTATTCCGTGGAGGAAAAACGAACCATCGCGCTAAAGGCTGTACAACTGGTACAGGATGGCATGTTTGTACTTACTTCCGGAGGCACTACGATTATCGAGCTGGCCAGGTTGCTTCCCAAAGACCTGCAGGCGACCTTTATCACGCCTAGTCTTGCAGCCGCTTTTGAATATACCAATCACCCCAACATTGAAGTGGTCATGATCGGAGACAAGCTCTCCAAGAATGCCAAAATAGCCGTAGGAGGAGATGCCATTCGCAGGATCCGGCAGATCAAGGCCGATATCTGTTTTTTGGGCATCAATGCCATCGACATCAACGATGGACTAACAGACAATGACTGGGACGTGGTAGAGATAAAAAAAGCCATGATCGATACTTCCAAAAAAGTAGTCGCCTTATCCATTTCAGAAAAAGTAAATACCACCGAACAACTGACCATCTGTCCGGTGGATGAGATCGACATCCTCATTACTGAACTTCCGCCCGACGCTGCACCATTAAAACCTTATCAGAAAAAAGGAATCCGGATTCTTTAGCCTTTTCACGTAAAATTTATTTGCAACCTAAAAACATGCTTTATGAGGAAAAACCCATCTGCCCGCTCTTCCGGCCGGCTATTCATTTTCTGCCTGTTGCTGCTCATGAACCTGACAGCCATCAGTCTGAACGCACAGGTAAAAATTTCGGGGACCGTTACAGACGGCGCGGGTAAACCCGTAGCCTCCTTAACGGTCCAGGTACAGCGTTCAAAGGGCGGTACCTCTACCGGTCCCGATGGTCGCTATACGCTAAATGCCGATCTTAAACCCGGCAGCTACACCCTTGTCTTTTCCGGAGTAGGTTACCGTTCGCAGGAAAAACCCCTTGTAATCGGGACCAACAATAGCTATACCATCGATGTGACCATGGAAGAGTCCATATCCAAACTGGATGAAGTGGTGGTGACCGGTACTTCACAGGGGACCACCCGCCGGCAATTGGGAAGTTATATCAGCAGCGTCAGCGCAAGCGAGCTTTCTAAAGGGTCTACGGGCAACGTACTGGCTGCCCTTCAGGGAAAGACGGCCGGCGCGCAGGTATCGCAGAACTCAGGTGATCCGGCCGGAGGTATCTCGGTTAAATTACGGGGCGTCAGCACCATTTCCGGTTCTACTGACCCTCTCTATATTATCGACGGCGTTATCGTGGACAACTCCACCACCCGTGTCACCAATGCTGACGCCACATATGCAGGCGCTAATTTTATCGGTACCGTGGGACAGAACAGGCTGGTGGACATCAACCCCGCCGACATCGAAAGGATCGAAGTACTGAATGGGGCGGCAGCGGCTGCCATATATGGGTCAAGGGCCAATGCCGGGGTGGTGCAGATCTTCACCAAAAGAGGCAGCAGCGGAGCGCCGGTAGTTAACTTCTCCACCAGCATCAACAGCAACAGCCTCCGCAAACAGCTCAAGGTGAACGAAGCTCCTACCAAATTTGGCGGCGATCCGGCTGTACAGACCCAGACGATCCTCACCCCCACACTGGTCAATACAACCCCTGTGAGCCGGCACAACTATCAGGATTATATATTCCGGACGGGCATCGGCACCGACAACACCATCTCTGTCAGCGGTGGAAAGGACAAAACAAAATATTATACCTCCGCTTCCTACCTCTATAACCAGGGGATCATAAAAAATACGGACTTCGGCCGTTACAGCTTCCGGCTCAACCTGGATCAGGCTCTCAACTCCTGGGCGAGCTTTAATGTGACCATGAACTATATCTATGACAAGAGTCACGAGAAGCCCGATGGCAACAGCTTCTATTCCCCCACTAACTCCGTCACCATCATCGGCAACTATTACGATATCCAGAAAAGGGATGCTTTCGGCAACCTGCTGGCGGTAGGAGAGCGGGGACGGGTAAACCCTGTTTCCGTCATCCAGGATTTTCAGCAACAGCAACAGACCAGCCGCATCATCACCGGAGCCGGTCTGAAGCTGACTCCTATCAAAAACCTTACTGTCGACTACCGGGTGGGTATCGACAACTACAGCACGGACGGAACTACCTTTATTCCACCCTTTGCCTATAATGTGAGCCTGGCCTTTTTTGGGGGCGGCGCCACCCTGGACCCTACCCAGAACGGTTATACCAGCGCGGGGACCAATACCTCCTTCCTGATCAACCATGACCTCAACGCCACGTATAACTGGAATATCAGCGAGGCGCTGAGCTCCGTTACCCAGGTTGGTTATTCCCAGCAGTATCAACGGGCGCATTATTCCCTGCAACAAGGTCGGGGACTGCCGCCCTATGTGCAGACGGTCAGTGGTGCCAGCACGGCCATACCGGGCGCCGATCAACGGACGGAACTGTCTATCTCCGGCGAATTCATACAACAGAATTTCAAATACCGCAATCAGCTCTTCCTCACAGGCGCCCTTCGCGTGGATGGCTCCTCTGTATTCGGCCCCGATCAACGCAGCCAGGTGTACTCCAAGTTAAGCGGCAGCTATGTGGTCTCCGGCACGGATTACTGGGACAAGCTGGGGGTATCCAAATGGTGGAACCTGTTTAAACTCCGGGCTGCTTACGGCGAATCCGGCAATCTGACCGGCATTCCGGTATACAACCGCTATAATACCTATATCGCATCCGCCTTTATCGGCAGCTCTTCCTTCGAAGGACAGTCCACCTATACGAATCCCAATGTAAAACCAGAAAGACAGAAAGAGCTGGAAATAGGAACAGACCTCGCTTTTCTAAACAACCGCATCGGGGTGAATTTTAACTATTATCGCAAACGGGTCAACGACCTGCTCATCAGCCGGCTTATCGCCCCCACCAACGGATATACGGCCCTGTTGGATAATATCGGCTCGTTGCAGAACAATGGATTTGAAGTGGTCCTGAACCTTACGCCGGTAAAGACAAAAGATTTCACCTGGGACCTGACAGCCATTTACAACCATAACGAAAATAAGGCGCTGAATATCGGACAGTCCCTCTTGCTGTATAATACCAATGGCGGAGCTCCGGTGGCTATCCTCGGGGGACAGCCCATCGGTGTTTTTTACGGGACCTTCTTTGCCACCGACGCCCAGGGCGGCCAGCTGAAGAATCCCGCCGGTATTCCCCAGACGGAATCGGGTATACAGAACGGTCCCCTCAGCTATACCACGCAGCGGAATGCCAATGGTCTGCCAACGGGAACAGCCCTGCAGAAAATAATCGGTAACCCCAATCCCAAATACACCGCCACCCTGACCAGTGACTTCGCCTATAAGAAATTAGGCTTGCATGTTCAGCTGGATGCCGTCCATGGCGCGAATGTCTTTAATGCAGACTTCAGGACCCGGCAGGGCGTGGACAATGGCACGGTAGCCCAACAGGAGGATGAAGGCCAGCTGCCGAGAGGATATATTGCCGGCGTGTACAATATCCAGCAGTGGAGGATAGATGACGGATCGTTTGTAAAACTTCGGGAAGTATCGCTCAGTTATGATCTGGGTAAGGTCAAAGGTTTTGGCGATCTCAGCTTTAGCCTGGGCGGAAGGAACCTGATCTCCTGGGATCATTATAAGGGATACGATCCGGAAGTCAATGCGGGGGGACAGAGCACGATACTCCGGGGTATCGACTTTGGGACCATTCCCATTCCCCGGACCTTTAGCGCCAGCATCCGTGCAAAATTCTAAACTCATTAAAAACTCAACTATGAACTCCAATAATATAAAATATTCGAACCTGCCGCAAAGCCGCGCCAAACGCCGCACAACACGAATGGCCGCCGGCATTTTGTTGCTGGCCTGTTTGTCCCTGACTGCCTGCAAGAAAAATTACCTCGACCCTTCCGGACCTTCTTCCAGCCAGGCGTTTAATTCTCCCAATGCCCTGACGGATGTTGCCGTAGGCTTGCAGAACTGGTACACGGCGGGCAGAGGAGGATTGGTATACAATACCATTACAGCCGATGGCCTGCTGACCAACCAGCTATACGTCGTCAATGCGGGCAATACTGACGAGGCGCAGCTGGGCAATGGCGCAGGGGCCGTTCAGAATACCAACGGCATCGTCACCGGCATGTGGAACGTTGCCAACAAGATCATCTTCGACGCGGACAGTGTGATCAACCAGACACCCCGCATCGTGACGGATAAAAATTATGCCAGTGGATTGATTGCCTATGCGTCTATCTTCAAGGCGATGGCCATCGGGGATATGGCCATGTTCTGGGACCATGTGCCTACCGGTATCGCAGACACGTTGGGAAAGTCGAATGTAAGTTTTGTAACCAATGCACAGGGTTATCTGAATGCCATCGCGGTCATCGACAACGCCTTGAACGTAGTCAACGCCAATGCGGTCAGCAGCAGTTTTTTGGCCAATATCCCCAAGGGGATCGACATCGTCAATACGTTGTATGCCCTGAAGGCAAGGTATTCCCTGCTGGCAGGCAACTATGCGGATGCGCTGACGGCTACCAATAGCGTCACCCGTTCTGTCAAATCCGTATTCTCTTACAATACCGTGGTGACCAACCCCATCTTCACCCTGGCTACATCCACCAACAATATCTATCAGCCCGTCGATTCCGCCATGGGACTTCCGGTGGGATTACAACCGGATCTTACTGACAAACGGGAGCCTTTTTATATCAGTATCGGCGCCAGTCCCCGCTACCGGATCAACGGCTTTTTTAATAGCACTACCAGCTCCATCCCCGTATATTTGCCGGGAGAGATGCTGCTGATCAAGGCGGAATGTTATACCCAGCAGAACGACCTGGCCTCGGGGGCCGCCTGGCTGGATAGCGTCGTCCTGAAACAGCCGTCACAGGATCCCTTTGGAGTAGGCGCCGGACTGGTAACACCCGTGACCTACACCTCGAAGGACGACCTGCTGACCCAGATCTACAAGCATCGGTGTATCGAACTGTATATGTCGGGTCTGCGACTGGCCGACGAACGGAGGTATAACAGGCCCGTGGCAGAGCGTAAACGCAGCTATTTCCCTTACCCGTTTGTAGAGCGGAATGGGAATACGAATACGCCGCCGGATCCGTCATTTTAAAAATAACACATGTCCCTGGTACAGGAGTTGTCCGAATATTTTCCGTCCGAACGGGTAAAGACCCGCCCTATAGACCTTCATGCTTATTCCAGTGATGCCGGATTTTATCTTCTGGTTCCGCAGGTGGTGGTCTTGCCCGTCAGCACGGAAGAAGTGCGGCTTATATTCCGGCTTGCCGAAAAATATGCTACGGCCGTCACCTTTCGGACGGCAGGCACCAGCCTGTCGGGACAGTCCGTTACAGAAGGCATACTCGTCGATCTGAGCCGCTACTGGAAGGCAGCATCGGTAGAACGACAGGGGGCGGCCGTTCGGGTGGAACCGGGGCTTACCGGTCAGGCGGTCAACCGGCTGTTACAACCCTATGGGAGAAAAATAGGTCCCGACCCCGCCTCGATCAATGCCGCCATGATGGGAGGCATACTTTCAAACAATGCCAGCGGCAT
>Ga0310811_10009408_pt1 | contig 12613 bp, 12 predicted proteins | sample YCmetagenome_FD_207642 | JGI IMG/M metagenome (GOLD analysis project Ga0310811, IMG submission 207642) | Soil microbial communities from experimental microcosm in Duke University, North Carolina, United States - YC | ecosystem: Engineered > Artificial ecosystem > Soil microcosm > Unclassified ... | reverse complement strand
GGTCAGCAGGGCCAGGAACGTCACCCGGGCGTCGAACAGTGCGGCCGTGACGGCTATCAGCGCCATCCGCTCCCCGATGGGCAGCACGATGATCTTCTTGAGCCAGTAGGCCGCACCCGAGTCCAGCCGTCTCGACAGTGCGAGCACGGACGCGGCCCCGGTGGTCGCGGGACGCGTCCGCTGCACGGTGTCCCACGGATCGGCGAGCGAATACTCCTGTTCCGCCGGGTCGGCGGCCTTGGCGGCATCCGCGACCGACCCCGAATAGGAGAAGTCGACCAGGTGCCTGATCGTCTGGAGGATCATCACCGCGACGGCCAGCGCCCAGATGTCGCGGGGACCCTCCGGCGCCGCGGCGTAGCCGACGGCGAGGCCGGCGTACACGACGTTCTCCTTCACCCGGTCGGAGATCGCGTCGAGCCAGTTCCCCAGCGGAGAGAACGTGCGGGTGTAGCGGGCGAGCTGACCGTCGACGCAGTCGAGCACGAAGGACAGGTAGAGCGCGAGGGCGCCGATGATCTGGGCGAGCCGGTCGCCCTCGGAGAACCAGACCGCGGCGATGGCGGCCAGGCCGATGGAGATGCCCGTGACCGCGTTCGGCGTGAGGCTCATCCGGGCGGCCGGCCGTACGAGACGGCGCGACCACGAGCTGACGCAATAGGTCGCGAAGAAACCGTCGCCGGTCTTGATGGCCGCGTCCAGCCGGGCCGCCTGCTCGTCGACCTCGGCGAGCCGCTGAACGGCCGTGTCCGCCGCGATCTGACCGGCCACCCTCTCGCAGTGCAGCGGGCCGATGGCGGCGGCGCGTACGGGCACTCCCGCGCGCACGAGCCCGGCCAGCAGCAGGTCGGCGACCTCGGTGTCCCCCGCGCGGCCGAGCTGACGGCTCTGCGCGAGCCGGGCGAGCTCGTCGGCCACGTCGGCGAGGCTCCCGAGATGCGCCTCCCCCACCTGGAGGACTCCGCGGAAGGTGCCGTTGGCCCACTCGACCTGGTGGAAGGAGTTCCCCGCGGAGACCACCTTGCTCCACTCGGTCCTGACCGGCGGACGGAGCGGCCCCGCCTCCCCGTTCCCGATGATGGCGCCGGTGCTCCTCGACGGATGTTCGAGCAGGGTGGCCAGCGCCTCGGTGTGGGCGACCACGTCACCCGATAGGACGGCCACCGCGCTGGTGGACGACCTGGCCACTCTCGCCACGATCCGCAGGTCCTCGGCGAGCCCGTCGCTCGCCGCGACGGTGTGCCGGAACTCGCCCGCGCCGTCCAGGCCCGCCACGTCGTCCAGACCCCGGAAGCTGTCGTCCCCGCGCGTGACCACGTGGACGTCCCTGACCGGCAGCAGGATCAGCTGACGCGTGAGCCTGCCGAGGAGGCTGCCGCCCGCGCAGGCCAGCCCGGCGAGTGGCGTGGTGGCGAAGACCACCACCACACTCCGGGCGGCCTCCGCACGGGACACGAGATTGTCCGAGACGCCGTGCCTGCTCAGATCTGCGCCCATCGCGTTCCCGCTTCCCAGCTCGACCACCCCCCCGAGAGTCACATCGCAACGTAACTGAGTGATCACGAGGTGGCAATCACCTTGCCCTTCTCCTGACGCGGGTATGGTCAGGTGGGGAGGAGATCATGATCGCGGAGTCACGCCTTCGGACGGTCGGAGTGGTGCTTGCCGGAGGTATCGGGCAGCGGATGGGCCTGAACACGCCGAAGCAGCTACTGAAGATCGCCGGTAGGACGATCATCGAGCACACGCTCGACACGTTCGACGGCCATCCGGAGATCGACGAGGTCGTGGTGCTGATGGCCCCCGGCTTCGTCGACGAGGCCGCGGAGCTGGTGCGCAGGAACGGCTACACCAAGGTGAGCAAGATCCTCGAAGGCGGCGCGAGCCGTACCGAGTCGACGTGGCGCGCCCTGCAGTCGCTGGGCGAACAAGAGTGCGACGTGCTGCTGCACGACGCCGTCCGGCCGTTCGTCGAGCCGCGGGTGATCAGCGAGTGCGTCGCCGCGCTCCGCCACCATCAGGCCGTGGACGTGGTGATCCCGTCGTCCGACACCGTCCTGGTCGCCGCCCCCGGGCCGCACGGCGACATCGTCCACGAGATCCCCGACCGCTCCGTACTCCGGCGGGGACAGACCCCTCAGTGCTTCCGGTTGTCTGTCATCCGCGAGGCCTACCGGCTGGCCTTCGACGACCCCGAGTTCGGCGCGAGGCCCGCGACCGACGACTGCGGCGTCATGTTGCGCTACCTGCCGGACGTGCCGATCCACCTGGTCGCGGGCAGCGAGCAGAACATGAAGGTCACCCATCCGATCGACGCGTTCATCGCCGACGGGCTCTTCCGGCTGCGTGGGCGGGCGGCTCCGGCGCTCACCGACGACGAGTGCCGCCGCGGTCTCGACGGCAGGACGCTGGTGGTCTTCGGCGGCGGGCACGGCCTCGGAGCCGAGCTCGCCGACCTCGCCAAGGGCTACGGCGCGACGGTCCGCTCGTTCTCCCGGAGCCGGGGCGGGGTGCGCGTGGAGGACGCTGTCGCCGTGGAGGACGCGCTCGCGCGCGTGCACGCGGAGACCGGCCGCATCGACCACGTCGTGAACGCCGCGTCGGCCCTGCACGTCGGCAGGCTCGCCGACATCGGGCAGACCGCCCTCGCCGAGATCGTGGCGGTCAACTACCTCGGCCCGGTCAACGTCGCCAGGGCCTCGCTCGGCCATCTGGCCGAGACCCGCGGGCGCCTCCTGCTCTGCACGTCGTCCTCTGACGCCCACGGGCGGGCCGACCGCAGCCTCAACTCGTCGACGGCGGCCGCCGTCGTGAACCTCGCCGAGGCGCTCGCGGACGAATGGGCCCCCAAGGGGGTGCGGGTCAACTGCCTGAACCCCGAGCGGGCGGTCACGTCCACGCCCGTCGTACCCTCCGCGGGCTCCGGCGCCGCCGGCACGATTCCGCCGGAGGCCGTCGCCCGCACCAGTCTCGACGTCCTGCTGTCCGACCTCACGGGACAGGTGGTGGACATCCGCCTCACGCGATGATCGGACGCGGCCTCCCCTGGGTAGGCAGCGGTGCATGGGGGGATCGTTCACGGGGAGAAACGCCCTGCTCATCGGGGTGCTGCTCGCCTCTTATCCGGCATTGCTCGCCGCAGCGCTGTGGCCCGCCGCGTGGGCCTTCGCGGTCGCGGCGGCTCTGTCGTACGCGGCGGAGGCCGGGCTGCGCAAGGCCGTCCGCGACCGACTCGGCAGGGTTCATCTCGGATCGATGCTCCGGTACACGGCCAGGGAACTCGCCGTCGTGGTGCTGCTCGCGCGCGTGGCGGGAACCGAGTCCCGCGGTTTCCTCCTCCTCATCGGCGGGTTGTTCGCCTTCCATGGCGTGTGCGTCGCCCAGACCGCGCTGGCGACCTACCTGAACAGCTGTCACCACCTCATGCCGGTCACCGCGGCGAACCTCGACCTGACGGCGCTGCGGATCCCGCCCGCGCCCCCTGCGAGGCTCCTGGCGTGGCGTGGCACCCGGTTGCTCCCCCTCGACGCGCTGCCCGTGGGGCTCGCCGCGTTCGGCGCACTCTCGGCCACCCCCTGGCCCGGCGTCGCCGGCGCGGCCGCCGCGGTCCTCGTGGTGCTCGCCGCCGTCCTCGCGCTCGTCCCGCACGTACGGCGGGCGGCCCACCTGCGGGACCGCGCTCAGGTCGTCCGGGCGGTCGACGAGCAGGTGCGCGCGTACGCGCCCGAGGTCCTGTTCTACTTCTCCGGCTCCGTGAAGTCGGCCTACCAGGCGACCATGTGGCTGGAGACCCTGGAGCGCATCGGCCGCAGGACGGTCGTCGTCCTTCGGCAGCGCAGCCTGCCCGCCGTCCTGGGACCGACGACGCTGCCGGTGTTGTGCATCCCCTCGGCCGTCGACCTGATGAACTTCCGCGGCCTCGACTCGGCCGGCGTCGCCCTGTTCGCGGCCAACGTGGGCAACAACATCCACCTGCTCAGGAAGCCGGGCGTCACCAGCGTGTTCATCGGGCACGGGGACAGCGACAAGGAGGCCTCGTTCAACCCGTTCACGAAGGTGTACGACGAGGTCTGGGTCGCGGGCCCGGCCGGGCGGGAGAGGTACCGGCGCGCCGAGGTCGGGGTCCGTGACGAGGCCGTCGTCGAGGTGGGCCGCCCCCAACTCGCCGCGGTGCTCCGCGGCAGCCCGTACGCCCGGGGGACGCTGCCGTGGCCGACGGTCCTCTACGCGCCGACGTGGGAGGGATGGACCACCGACCTGTTCCACACCTCGATCGACGTCATAGGGCCGCGTCTGGTGCGGGCGTTACTGAACGAGCCCGTCCGGCTGATCTACCGGCCCCACCCGCTGACCGGCCACAGGTCCGCCGCCGCGCGGGCCGCGCACCGGAAGATCATGACTCTCCTGCGGGACGCCCGCGCGGACGGCCCGCGGGAGCACGTGGCGGTGACCGGCGGGGGACCCGGCCTCTACGAGTGCTTCAACCAGGCCGACCTGCTCATCGCGGATATATCGAGCGTCGTGTCGGACTTCGTGGCGAGTGGCAAGCCGTACGCCGTGACGAACGTCGCGGGGCTGTCCGGCGACGAGTTCCGTGCGCGCTGTCCCAGCGCGCGTGCGGCCTACCTCCTCGGCCATGACCTCGGCGAGCTTCCCGGTGTCCTCGCCTCCCTCAGGGGAGGCGAGGACGGCATGGCCGCGGCCCGCCGCGAACTGCGCGCCCACCTGCTGGGCCCCGACGAGCCGGACGCGCTCACCCGCTTCGACGAGGCGGTCGGTAGGGCGGTCGCCCGTTCACGTGCGGGGCAGGCCGCCGGGACCGGCGGAGCCTCAGTCCTCGAACAGGTCCTGCAGGCGCGCCCGCTCAGCCTCGGGCCGGGTCTTGCTGAGCCGGGACGGGCTGGTGAGGAAGCCGGTGCCCCATGACAGGTGCATCGTCGCGTAGACGAGCGGGAGTCGCAGGAGCGCGGCCGGGGACAGGCCTCGCCCGGTGAGCACCGACCCGGCGAGGATCGCCACGATGTAGGCGGCGGGAATCAGCAGTCCCGGCCAGAAGAACGGTGAGACGACCAGACCGAGGACCATAGCCAGCACCGCAGCGGGCGGGGCCAGGTAGCGCAGGTTGATCGTGCCCTTGTGGGTGCGTGAGACGACCCGCCGCCACCGGCCGTAGTGGAAGTACTGCTTCGCCAGTGCCCGGGCGTTCGGCCGGGGCCGATAGGACACCCGCATGCGCGGCTGGAACCACACCAGGCCGCCGGTCTCCCGGATGCGGTGGTTCATCTCCCAGTCCTGGGCGCGCTGGAAGTGCTCGTCGTAGCCGCCGACACGGTCCAGCGCCTCACGCCGGAACACGCCGAGATAGACGGTGTCCGCCGGTCCGGCCTCGCCGCCGGTGTGGAACCGCGCGTTGCCGACACCGATCTTGGAGGTCATCGCGCACGCCACGGCCTGCTCGAACGGGCTGACCCCTTCGGCGGCCATGATGCCGCCGACGTTGTCGGCGCCGGTCTCCTCCAGGGTCTCCACGGCTGCGCGCAGATAGTCGGACGGGAGCATCGCGTGCCCGTCGACCCGGGCGATGACGGGATTGCTCGAGGCGGCGACGGCCACGTTCAATCCGTTGGGAGTGCGGCCGGTCGGGTTGGCCACGACGACGACGCGGGAGTCCTCGGCCGCGATCGCGTCGGCGACCTCCTGCGTCCGGTCGCGGGACGGGCCCACGCTGATGACGACCTCGATGGGACCGTCGTACTTCTGATCGAGGACCTGCATGACGGCATCGCGCAGGTGCCGTTCCTCGTTGAGCACCGGCATGATCACCGATACGGGGGGCCAGTCGCGCGTGGGGGTCTGGCCAGTTTGGCGCGAGTCGGGAAAGGGCTTCATGGCTGCGCTCACGCTACTGTACGGAGGGGTGGAGACGGCAACCGAAAGGGTGACCGCGAATGCCTGGCGACGACGATGAGATCGGCGACTCCGGGGTCCACGTGGGGGGCGACGCCTACGGGGGGATCAGGATCGCGGCCCGTCGCGCCCGCCGAAGCCGGACGAACCTCCGCTCTCTTCTCATCTCGGGCTCGTTGTCCAGCGCCGTTCTGATCGGATCCGGCGTGCTGTGGCTGATCCCCAACTACGCGGCGAGCCAGATCCAGTCCGTCGACGCGGGCACCACCGACACCCCCGCGCAGGGGGCGATGAACATCCTGCTGGTCGGCGTCGACAAGCGCGACGACCTCAGCAGGCGGCAGCAGAACCAGCTCCACCTCGGGCGCGAGGCCGGCGAGCGCAGCGACACGATGATGGTGCTCCACCTTTCCGAGGACCACAAGAGGGTCACGGTCGTCAGCCTGCCCAGGGACACCTGGACCGAGATCCCCGGCAACGGCACGCACAAGATCAACTCGGCGTACCAGTTCGGCGGGGCGAAGCTGGCGGTGAAGACGGTCGAGCAGGCCACCGGGCTGCGCATCAACCACTACGTCGAGGTCAACGTGCTCGGCTTCATCGACGTCGTGGAGTCGCTGGGCGGCGTCACCGTCTGCACGCCCATCGCCATCGACGACCCCAAGACCCGGCTCTCCCTGCGGCCGGGCACCTACAACCTCAACGGCGTCGACGCGCTCGCCTACGCGCGTACGCGGGCCACGGCCCGCGCGGACCTCGACCGCATCGACCGGCAGCAGCAGGTCATCTCGGCGCTTCTCGGCAAGGCGCTCAGCGGCGGCACCCTCGCCAACCCGGCCAAGCTCGCCGGGCTGGTCAGCTCCACGCTCAAGACGCTGACCGTGGACAAGGCCCTGTCCGAAGACCTGCTCGGGCTGGCCAACCAGCTCAAGGACGTCTCCACCGACGACGTCTCGTTCGCGACCGTGCCGCTGTCCGACGTGAACTACAAGGCGCCGACGGGCGAGTCCGCCGTGTTGTGGGACAAGCCGGCCGCGCGGGAGCTGTTCCGCCAGATCTCCGCGGACGAGTTGCAGGCCGGGCCGGTCAAACGCCGCTCCCCCGCCCCGTCCGCGTCGATCTCCGCTTCGGCTCTCCCGTCCACCTCCACGCCGCCCTCTCCCAGCGTGGCGCCCACCGCGTCCGCGGGTGCGCTGACGATTCCCCCGGGGCGGATCGCGGTCCGCGTCCTCAACGGCACCCTGATCACCGGGCTGGGCGCCAAGACCAAGGCGAGCCTGCTCGCGGCGGGCTTCATGGTCCCCTCGACTCCCGGTGACGTGCCCGAACGGAACTTCACCAACACCGTGATCCGCTATCCGGCCGGCCGCGAGGACTCGGCCCGGACGGTGGCCGCCGCGTTCCCCGGAGCAGAACTGCGGGAACGCAAGGGCATCCAGAGCATCGAGGTCGTCGTCGGCCAGAAGAACAACACGGTCAAGAAGGTGAAGGTCGCGACCGTCAAGCCGTCTTCCACTCCGGCGTCGATCCCCTCTGCCCGTACGGCCACGCAGAACATCTGCAAGAACCAGGCGAACTAGCGCGCGTCGCTCCCCCCGGTTGGCCGGCACTGCCAATCGCATACCCCATCATCGCTATCGATCGTCATAGGTATTGTCGAGCTTGTAGTAGATATACTACATTCCATGGCATGGATACTGTGATCAACGTCCGCGGGCTGCGGATGTCGTACGGCGAACGACAGGTCCTGCGTGGAATCGACCTGGACCTGCGCCGGGGCGAGACCGTCGCCCTGCTCGGCCCGAACGGCGCCGGAAAGACGACCACGATCGAGATCCTCCAAGGCCTGCGGACCAGGGCGGCGGGCGAGGTCCGGGTGCTCGGCGAGGACCCGGCGCGCGGCGGCGACGCCTGGCGGGCGAGGCTGGGCACGGTGCTGCAGGACTGGCGCGACCACCCCCGCTGGCACGTGCGGACCCTGCTCGACCATGTCGCCGCCCACTACCCCACCCCGTGGGACACCGGAGAGTTGCTGAAGACGCTCGGCCTCGACGGGCACGCGACCGCCAGGGTCCGGGACCTGTCCGGCGGGCAGCGCAGACGGCTCGACGTGGCGCTGGGCATCGTCGGCCGGCCCGAACTGCTCTTCCTCGACGAGCCGACCACCGGCTTCGACCCGGAGGCGCGCAGGGAGTTCCACGAGCTCATCGAGAGCCTGGACACCACGGTCCTGCTCACCACGCACGACCTGGCCGAGGCCGAGCGACTGGCCGACCGCGTCGCCGTGCTCCTCGACGGCCGGATCGCGGTCTTCGGCACTCCGCAGGAGGTGGCGGCAGCCGTACAGGCTCCCTCCCTGGTGCGGTGGCGCGACGGGACCGAGCAGACGGACGACCCGTCGGAGCTGGCCTGGCGGCTGCACCAGCGGTACGGCGGACCGGTCCCCGAACTGGAGATCCGGCGGCCGAGCCTCGAAGAGAGCTACCTCAACCTGGTGGAAAGGAGCGCGGCATGACCACGATGACGCTGGGGATCAGGCGCGGCCTGATCGAGCAGAACGCCATCCTGCGTGACCGCAAGGAACTGGGCACCAACATCGCGGGCCTGATCATGTACCTGATGCTCATCCTCTGGATCGGCCGCAACCCCGCAGGCGGCGGCGTCGGGATGACCGCGTTCATGACGGTCGGGTTCGTCGCGTTCACCGTGTTCTCCGCCGGGATCATGACGCTGCCGATGCTGATCGCGGCCGACCGCGAGGAGGGCGCGCTGCTCCGGCTGCGCATGCTTCCGCGTGGCATCCCCGTCTACATCACGGGCAGGGCGGTGTCGCTGACGCTGCACATCGCCGTGCACTCCGCGCTCATGCTGGCGATCGGCGGCGCGATCGGCGGGCTCACCCTGCCTTCGAGCCTGTACGGCTGGGCGACGCTGGTCTGGGTGCTGGTCCTGGGCGCACTCTCGGTCATCCCCCTGGGGGCGATGATCGGGGCGATGTTGCCCACCGCCAAGGCGGCCGCGGCGGCCGTCGGCCTGCCCAGCATGCTGCTGATGATCGCTTCCGGGGTGATGGTCCCCATGACGATGATGCCCACGCCCGTGCAGTGGGCCGCGCAGATCTTCCCGCTCTACTGGCAGGGACACGGACTGCGGGCGGCGTTCTTCGCCTCCCCCGGCGGCGAACTGCACGGCACGTGGGAGCTCGGCACGGCCGCGATGGTGATGGGCGCCTGGGCGGTCGCCGGTATGGTGCTGGCACCGTGGCTCCTGCGCAGGGTCACAGGCAAGTGAGGATTCCCGGTGTCCAACGAGGTCGTCTACAACAGGATCCCGATGCTCAGGGCGGAGCGTGGGATCTCCCGCAAGGATCTGGCCGCGGCCCTGGGTGTGCACTACCAGACGGTGGGCTACCTGGAGCGGGGCGAGTACAGCCCCTCGCTGTTCCTCGCACTGAAGATCGCCGAATACTTCGAGGTGCCGGTGGAGGTCATCTTCTCTCTCCATCCGTTCGCCAGGCTGGGGTCGTGATGAGCACGTGGGAGAAGCGGCGCGACCGGCTGGAGAGCCTCCCGGCGAACCGCTGGTGGGCGACCAGGCCGGCGCGGCGGCGTCTGGTCGTGGCGGGCACGGCGGCGCTGGTCGTCCTCTGGGCGGGACTGGTGGTGATCGCCCGATACGCGCCGAGCGACCTGGCGCGCAACGTCTACCTGTCGATGTTCGGCCTCAGCCTGGTGGTCGGGTTCCCGGTCGTCAGCTGGCTCCACGCGGCCACGCGCGGCGCCCTGTACCTGCCCGAGCGCTTCCTCGACGAGCGCCAGCTGATCGAGCGGCGCCGGGCCTACACGTCGGCCCATGGCGGCACCACCCTCGTCCTCGGAGTGCTGTTCGTGCTGGCGAACTTCGTGAGCTGGCAGGACGGCCCCCTCTCGATCACCATCCCGCTCGCGCTGATCGGCCCGACGGCGCTGACGCTCGTCGCGACCCACTACGCGATGCCGCTGCTCATCGCGGGCTGGCGCCTGCCCGACCCGCCGCCGGACGACGACGAGGACGAGTAGGACGAGCAGGACCGCGCCGGCGATCAGGCGCGGGACGTCCATTCCCCGGCGAGGAGGCCGAGGACGGCCTCATCCGCGTACGCACCCCACACCCAGGCGGAGCGCCTCAGCGTGCCCTCCCGGACGAACCCCGCTCTGATCGCGGCCGCGATCATCGGGGCGTTGTCCGCGAGGGTCTCGATCTGCAGACGCTGCAATCCGAGTACGGCGAACCCGTACTCGGACAGCGCGCCGAGGACGTCGGCGGCGAGCCCGCGGCCGCGGAACGCGGGTCGCAGGGAGATCCCCACGTGAGCCATCCTGTTGTGCGCGTCGATGCCCCAGAGCAGGGCCTCGCCGGCCAGTTCCCGCGACTCCGACTCCACCACGGAGAAGCACGCCGCGTCGTCCGACGGCGCGGCCACCGCGTACGGCGAGTGCCCCGAGGCCGGCGCGATGGGGCGCCACGGGCGGGAGTCGGCCCGCGACCGCGTCACCACGTCGTCGTACAGCTCGGATTGGAGGACGGGGACGTCACCGTCGTGCCGGGCCCGCAGGATGACCCTCTCGCCGTGTATCACGGAGCATTGCTACAGGAGGGGCCGTAGACGATCAACCGGATTTGCCGCGGAGGCTAGGGGAGTATGTCGGTGTTGGTCCGCGTTCCCATGCCCATCATGCGCTGGATCTGTTCCTCGGTCGGCGGCCCCGGCAGCTCGCCGGGTACGGCCTTGGGGAAGAGATCGATGAATCCCTCGTCCGGTCCGCCGGGGGTGAACAGGAAGATCATCTTTGCGGGGTGCACCCCCTTGTTCTTGAAACGGTGGCGAGTCCCCCGGGGGACGTGGACGAAGTCCCCCGCGTGCGCGGTGAACGCGTGGTCGCCGTCGAGGAACTCCAGTTCCCCGGACAGCAGGTAGAACGTCTCGTCCTGGTCGTTGTGAACGTGCGCGTCCGGCCCGCCGCCCGGCGGCACCGACGCGTCGATGAAACCGAGCAGGCCGCCGGTCTGTGTGGCCGTGGCCTTGATCGTGTACACGTCACCGGCGGCCCAGATGCTGGGGCCCTCACCGGCAGGCACATAGAGCGCGCCGCGCTTGGTGTACCGCGGGTCGTCGTCGGGGGTGGGGAATGGCAGGCTCACGCCGTACTCCTAGTCACGTGTGTGTCATCTTGCGTGGTCGCTCGGACGACGGCTTCGCATGCACCCGCGGCGACGGAGGACAGACCCGGGATGACTGCCGGTCGATGACTGATACGTTCCGAGAACCAGACGTTAGGTTGTCGGGCCAGTCCGCCTACCTGCAAGAAGGCAGTTGGATGTGCCCTGGTATCCCGGAGGGAACCGACATGACGGGTGTCGTTGACAGGGAGGCTCGGTCGACGGCGGAGCAACCGGACCCCTGCGACCTGATCCGAAGCGTGCTGGCGCGGGTGGGCGACAAATGGACGGTCGTCGTGATGGACGAGCTCCGCGACGGACCACGGCGGTTCAACGAGTTACGGCGATTGGTCAGCCCGATCACCCAGCGGATGCTGACCTCGACTCTGCGCGGCCTGGAAAGTGACGGACTGGCGACGCGAACGGTGCACCCCACCGTCCCGCCTCAGGTCGAATACGCCCTCACGGACTCCGGGCGGGCATTGCTCACCATCGTCAAGAGCGTCGCGACCTGGGCCGACACGCACCTCGACACCGTCTACGCGGCCCGCGCGACCCTCAAAGGCCCCAAGAGCTGAGCACGGCGAAACCCCGCCCTCCGGCTCTCCGGCTTGTCCGGGTTCTTCCTCGGTGCGAGGCATTCCCGTGGCATGGCCGGCTCAGCGCCACGGGGGGTTCGGCAGGCCGGAGTCTGGTGGTCAGGCTGCGGGTTGAGCGCGGCGTTCGGCGCGGACCTCCGAGTAGACCGGCCCACGCCGTCAGGACTTCTCGTGATTGAGGATTCAGCCGCCCGTCCGGATCAGTTCACGCAGAGGCAGAAGGGGTGACCTGCCGGGTCGAGGAAGACCCGGAAGGAGGTGCCGGGCTGGTGCGGGTGTCTGGTCGCGCCGAGATCGAGCACCGCCGCCTCGGCGGCATCCAGGTCGTCGACGACCACATCGAGGTGCATCTGCTGGGGCGACTCCTGGGATGGCCACACCGGCGGCGTGTACCCATCCACCTGCTGGAAGGAGATGCACTGACCGTACTCCGCGCGGACCTCGGCCCAGTCGGAGGAGACGTCGACCTTCCAATCCAACATCGCGCCGTAGAACTTCGCGAGCGCACCAGGATCGGGACAGTCGATGACGATGCTGGGGAAGCGAGCGATTGCCATGCCGCCATGGTAAGAGCGGTTGCGGACGATCCACTTCCGGTTTGATCATTCGATCATCAACCGAACCGCTCCGACCCTTGGGGTTGGGGGGCGACGAACATCGGAACGATGCCGACCAAGCGGCGGGCCGTAGATTTCGTGCCCGCTGCTCGTGCTGTGGGGCGCCTGCTCCACTGAGGCCACCACATTGCTCCACTGCGGCCACCACATGTCAGAGGAGGCGCTACGAGAGCCGGCAGCCGCGCTGCGGGATCCTTTAGGCGCTCCGAATCGGACATGACGAACCCCGCCGCCCACGCTGGGGAAGCGAGGTTTTCGCATGCCAGGGGCTACTTCAGCAGCTGGCGGGCC
>Ga0310811_10009407_pt1 | contig 12613 bp, 11 predicted proteins | sample YCmetagenome_FD_207642 | JGI IMG/M metagenome (GOLD analysis project Ga0310811, IMG submission 207642) | Soil microbial communities from experimental microcosm in Duke University, North Carolina, United States - YC | ecosystem: Engineered > Artificial ecosystem > Soil microcosm > Unclassified ... | reverse complement strand
GCAGCAACGGACGGATCCCCGCCCAGGCGGTGACGACGTCGTCCGCGTGAAGCCGCGCCGCCGGAAAGAACGTGTTCGCCGCCGCGAGCAAGTACTGCACATCGTCGTTTGACGCACGCACCTCGCCCGGTGCCGCAGTCGCATCAGTCTCGGTCGTGCCGATGATCGCATGCGCGCCGGCGGGCAATGCAAACAGCACTCTGCCGTCGACCGGCGAGAGCAGCGTGAGTGCGTTCCGATTTCCTATTCGCTCCCGTGGCACCTCGATATGCGAGCCCTTGCTTCCGCGAACGGTCGGCACGCCCGGCGTCTCGAGCGACCGAACGTCATCGCTCCACGGACCGGTGGCGTTCACGACGACGCTCGCGCGCACCTGAACCACCCCACCGCCCAAGCGGTCCTGAACCGTGGCGCCGGTGATTCGACTGCCATCCATCGACAGCGCCGTGGCGGCCGCGTGATTGAGTACGACCGCACCCGCTTCCAGCGCGCTGATCGCGTTGGCAAGCGTTAGTCGCGCGTCGTTCGTCGCGGCGTCGTAATAGATCGCACCGCCCACGAGCCCCTCCGCCTCCAGCGCCGGCTCCTTCTCCAGTACCTGGGCGGGCGTCAGTCGATGATGCCGTGCGACGTTGCGGAAAAGCGAAAGCGCGTCGTAGAGGAGCAGTCCCGCGCCGAGCTTCCAGAGCGATATGCGCGCGCCCGCGTACACCGGCCAGACGAACTCGAGCGGATGTACGAGATGCGGTGCGATCTCGAGAAGCTCGCGCCGCTCGCGGCTCGACTCGAACACCAAATTGAGGTGTCCGTGCTCGAGGTATCGAACGCCGCCGTGCACGAGCCGCGACGAACGGCTCGATGTGCCACTCGCGAAATCGTCCTGTTCGACGAGCGCGACGCTCAAGCCGTGCAGCGCCGCCTCGCGCGCAACGCCGCACCCGGTGATGCCGCCGCCGACCACGAGCAGATCGAACCCGCGGCTGCCGAGCATCGCCAGCCGCTCTGCGCGAGTTGCGGTCCGGGCTTGCATTGGGTCAAAGCTAAGCCAGTTTCAACCCATGCCATCACTCGGCACCCCGGGGCGACGCGTCGCCATCGTGGCCGGCGTTCGTACGCCGTTCGCGCGCGCCGGGACAGCCTTCAAGAATCTCACGGCGATCGAGCTCGGGAAACTCTGCGTGGCCGAGCTCATTCAGCGCACCAATCTCGAGGGGCGGTTGGTCGAGGCGATCGTATACGGCACGGTCGTCCAGGCCGTGACCGCGCCGAACATCGCGCGCGAAGTGTCGCTGCTGCCGATGCTGCCAAAGGGATGCGAGGCGTACACGGTCGGTCGCGCCTGCGCCTCGGCCAACCAGGCGATCACCGACGCGGCTGATCAGATCCTGCTCGGACATCACGATGTCGTGATCGCCGGCGGGGCGGAGTCGTTGTCCAATGTCCCGATCCTGCACTCGCGCAGCATGTCGGAGAAGCTGCTTGCCTTCTCACGCGCCAAGGGCACCGCGCAGCGTGTCCGCCTCCTCGGTTCCATCCGGCCGCGCGACCTCGTGCCGATCACACCGGCCATCGCCGAGCCATCGACGGGCGAGACAATGGGACAGTCGGCCGAGAAGATGGCGAAGATCAATCACATTCCCCGAGAAGAGCAGGATCAGTTCGCGCTGCGATCCCATCGACTGGCCGCGGTCGGCACGGAGGACGGGAGACTCACCGCCGAAATCGTTCCGGTCTACGTGCCGCCGAAATACGATGCCGCGCTCGTGTCGGACAACGGCATTCGGACCGACACGTCGATCGAGCAACTGCGCGGGCTCAAGCCGGTGTTCGACAGGCAATACGGCACGGTGACGGCAGGCAACTCGTCGCCACTCACGGATGGCGCCAGCGCGGTGCTGCTCATGAGCGAGGAGCGTGCGAACACTCTTGGCTATCCGCCGCTCGCCTTTGTTCGTTCGTATGCCTATGCCGCGCTCGATCCCGGTGAGCAACTGCTCATGGCGCCGGTGCTGGCGGCGCCCCTGGCGTTGCAGCGCGCCGGCCTGACACTCGGCGACATCGACGTGATCGACATGCACGAGGCGTTCGCCGCCCAGGTGCTCTGCAATCTGGCGGGCTTCGTGTCGCGCGAATGGGCCGCGCGAGCGGGGTTCTCCGAGCCGGTGGGCGAGGTGGACCGCTCGAAGCTCAATGTGATGGGCGGCTCGATCGCGATCGGGCATCCCTTCGGCGCGACGGGCGCGCGCATACTTACCACGCTCGCCAACGAGCTCGTTCGGCGCGGCGGTCAGTTCGGATTGCTCACCGTGTGTGCCGCGGGCGGCATGGGGCACGCCATGGTGATCGAGCGCGCATGACCGATACGCGCGTCGAGTCCGCCCCCTCTCCCTCCCCGTACGCCGGCCCGGCGCTCATCACCGACGTCGTCGACGACGTCCTCGTCGTCACGATCGACCGCCCGGGCGAGGCGGTCAACACGCTCGGCCCCGAGTTGATCGGCGAGTTCGAGACCGTGTTCCACCGCGTCACTGATGATTCGCTCATCAAAGGAGTAGTGCTGAGGTCGGGCAAACCCGACGGGTTCATCGCCGGCGCCGACATCGAGCAGTTCACGATGCTGCGTACTGCCGCAGACGCCGAGCGGCTGAGCCGCATGGGACAGGAGCTGCTCGGCCGTCTCGAGTCGCTCCGCGTGCCGGTGGTGGCGGCGATCCACGGCGCCTGCCTTGGCGGCGGCCTCGAGATCGCGCTCGCCTGCCGCTATCGCATCTGTACCGATCATCCCAAGACGACGTTTTCGCTCCCCGAGGTGCAGCTCGGCATCATTCCCGCCATGGGCGGCACGCAGCGTCTGCCGCGGCGTGTCGGGCTCCAGGCCGCGCTCGACATGATCCTCACCGGACGAAGTGTCCGCGCCAAGCGCGCGCTGCAGATGGGACTCGTCGACGAGATGGTCCATCCGGCGATTCTGCGCGAGATTGCGATCGATCGAGCCCGCGCCCTCGGCGACGGGCGGCGCCAGGCGCCGCGTCGCGGCATCGGCGGGCCGGCCAACCTGCTGCTCGAGCACAACCCGATCGGCCGCGGGCTGGTCTTCAAGAAAGCGCGCCAGAGCGTCCTCGAAAAAACCCATGGTCATTACCCGGCGCCCCTCGCCGCTCTCGAGGCGGTGCAGGCCGGCTACGCACAAGGCATCGATCATGGCCTGAGCGAGGAGTCGCGGCTGTTCGGTGAGGTGGCGATGACGGCTGTCTCACGCCAACTCGTCTTTCTGTTTTTCGCGAGCAACGCGCTCAAGAAGGACCCCGGCGTGCCCGAGCCCGCGCCCCGGCCGCGCGAGATCGAGCGGATCGGCGTGCTCGGCGCCGGATTCATGGGCGCGGGGATCGCATCGGTCGCCGCGCAGCAAGGCACACTGGTTCGGCTCAAGGACACGGACACGGCACGCATCGGCAAGGGCCTCGCCGCGATTCGCGGTGTGTTCCACGAGCGCGTCGCTCGCCGCCACGTCACTCGACGACAGGCGGACGACTGGATGAGTCTCGTCGGTGCAACCACCGATTATTCCGGATTCGAATCGGCCGATCTCGTCATCGAGGCGGTGTTCGAGGACCTGTCACTCAAGCATCGCGTGCTCGAGGAAGTCGAGCCGGTGCTCGATCCCACGACCGTCTACGCCTCGAACACGAGCACGATTCCCATCGCACGGATCGCCGAAGTGGCGCAACGCCCGGAGCGCGTGCTCGGCATGCACTTCTTCTCTCCCGTGCATCGCATGCCACTCCTCGAGGTCATTGCCACCAGGCAGACCTCCCCCGAGGCCACCGTCACGGCGGTTGCGTATGGAAAGCGACTGGGCAAAACGGTGATCGTCGTGAACGACGGCCCCGGTTTCTACACGACGCGCACGCTCTCGGCATATATGAACGAGGCAGGCCGATTGCTCGACGACGGCGCCACGGTCGACGCGATCGATCGCGCGCTCGTCGATTGGGGTTTCCCGGTCGGTCCCCTCACGCTGTTGGACGAGGTTGGAATCGACGTCGCGGGCAAGATCGGCGTCGTGTTGGGAGAGGCGTTCGGAGCACGCATGGCACCGTCCGAGTCGCTGCGGCGGGTCGTGGCAGCAGGGCGCGCGGGGCGAAAGGGCTCCAGCGGCTTCTATCGGTACGACCAATCAGGTAAAAAGGGCAGTGTCGACGAGTCGGTATACGAGATCATCGGCGTGCCACGCCGCGCGATCGACGCCGCCGAGATCACGGAGCGGTGCGTTCTGGCAATGGTCAATGAAGCCGTTCGCTGCCTCGAAGAGGGAATCCTCCGCTCACCGCGCGACGGCGACGTCGGAGCGGTATTCGGCATCGGCTTTCCACCGTTCCGCGGCGGTCCCTTCCGGTACGCGGACAGCATTGGGGCCGCTCAGATCGTAGAACGACTGGAGGACCTCGATCTTCGGTTCCACCCGCGGTTTGGCCCGGCCGGACTGCTACTGGACATGGCCGCGAGCGGGCGGAGCTTTTACGACCCAGGCTGGTAGAAGTCTGTAGCGCGCCCAATTTTTGGGGCGTCTGTGACCGGCGTACACATTCCCAGGTCTTTGCCTCTTGGAAGCTAGCTCGGACGCAGCGATCGTCGCGCGTGTGTTGCGCGGGGATGCGGAGGCGTTTCGCGGACTGGTCGATCGATATCGCGATCAGTATGCGCGGTACGCGCTTCACATGCTCGGCAATCAGGAGGATGCGGAAGAGGCGCTGCAAGACGCCTTCACGCGCGCCTACCGCGCCCTGCCGCGGTGCGAGGATCCGGAGCGCTTCGGCGCTTGGTTGTTCCGTATTCTGGTCAACCGGTGCCGAACCGCCGGTACACGACGTGGACGGCGCGCGCGCACCTTCGTAGCCGACGAGGCGGCGCTGCTCGGTGCCTCGGAAGAACATCCCGAAGACCGCGCGGCATGGCGCGAGGAAATCGATCGAGCGGTGCATCGCCTGCGTCCCGAGCAGAGGGAAGCGTTTCTGCTCAAGTACGTCGAAGAGTTGGGGTACGACGAGATGTCGCAGCTGACCGGGGTCGGAGTTTCGGCGCTGAAAATGCGCGTCATGCGCGCCTGCGAGCGACTTCGCGACTTGTTGAGTGAGGTGCACAGTGCGTGACGACGACATCGTGAACTTCGATGAAATCGCCCGCGAGCTGCGGAAGCCCGTGCGGGTCAACCGCTCGTTCAACGAGCGGGTCATGGACTCCGTGCTGCGGCTCCCACGCCATGCCCGCGCGCGTTTGTGGAAGCGCTTGACCACGCCTCGAACCGTCACCATCACTCCGCTCGTATGGGGGCTCGCGGCGGCATCGCTGCTCCTGTTCGCGTCGCTCGGCGTCATCCACGCCAAAGAGGATCTGCACCGCGCCGCGCAGCCAATCGCCAAAGCGCTGTTCGCGACGCCAGTCGCGGCGACCAGCCGGGCACAAAGCGTTCAATTCGTATTGGTGGCACCCGACGCCAAAAAGGTCGCCGTCGTTGGCGACTTCAACGGCTGGGATGCGTCCCACGTCGCCTATCAGGCGCAGCAGCGCGGCGGGGGCGTGTGGTCCGTTACCGCGCCGGTGCCGGTTGGGCACCATCGTTATTCGTTCGTGGTCGACGACAGCCTGTGGGTAGCTGACCCAACGGCTCCCCGGGTGATCGACACCGATTACGGTCTACCGAACTCGGCCATCGTCGTCGAAGACGACAAATGAGCGCGGGGCTGCGCACGCTGGTCGCGCTCGCGCTCGTTGCCCGCGCGGCAAGTGGCCAGGATCCGCGGCTGGCGCAGCGGCTCGACAAGCCCACGTACGTTGCCGTCAACGCGATCGTCGATTCGGCGCGGGTCGCCAAGCTTCCCACTGCGCCTTTGGTCGACAAGGCGCTCGAGGGAGCGGCCAAGGGCTCGGACGGTCAAAAGATCGTTTCGGCCGTGCACCTGTTGTCCGTCCGCATGGCAGCCTCGCGACGCGCGCTCGGCTCGAACGCCACCGGCGACGAGATCAAGGCGGCTGCCACCGCGCTGGGTGCCGGGTTGTCGGCGCGCGATCTCGCGCGCATTCGCACGGCGTCGGGGAAGCGGCCCGTCGCGATGCCGTTGGCCGTCGCGATCGATCTCATCGGCCGCGATGTACCCGTGGCCACCGCGACCAGTCTGGTGATCCAGCTCGAGCGTTCCGGCGTGAAGGACGCGGACTTCGCCCTCTTTCAGCGGAATGTCCGCGCGGACATCGACCGCGGCGCCGATCCCACCGTCGCGGCAACCACCAGAGCGCGCGGTTTGGTCCTCCGTTCCGGATCTGCTGCGCCCAAGCCGTCAGAGTAGCGTCGCGAGGAGCGGATCGGGTACAATTCCCCGTCTATCGTTTTGGGGAATACATGCGTCGTGTCGCGTGGCTCGTCGCCACACTCGCCAGCTGGGTCAGCGTCGCACCCGCGCAGCAGCAGGTCGACGAGTACTCCATACCGCAAAAGAGCAGGTACAACCTGCAGAGTTTCGTCGGCAAACGGCCGTTGACTCGGGCCGAGCGGACGAATTTCGCCGAGACCTCGCATTACGAGGACGTCGTCTCGTTCATCGACTCACTCAAGGCGCTCGGCGCCAAAATCTCGACGGGGTCGATCGGAAAGACCGTCGAAGGGCGCGAGCTTCCGTACGTGATCGCGTCGCGGCCGCCCATCACGTCGCCGGCCGACGCGAGGCGGCTCAATCGGCCGGTCGCATACATCCAGGCGAACATCCACGCCGGCGAAGTCGAGGGTAAGGAGGCCATGCAATCGTTGTTGCGTGACCTCCTTTTTGACACACGCAAGAACGTCCTCGACTCCATCGTGCTCATCGTGCAGCCGATCTACAACGCGGACGGCAACGAGAAGTGGGGGCCGCAGGCGCGCAATCGCGGCGCGCAGAACGGCCCCGAGATGGTGGGGACGCGGCAGAACGCGTCGGGGTGGAACCTCAACCGCGATTACATCGGAGCCGACGCGCCGGAGACGCGCGGTGCTTTCGCGATGCTCAACGCGTGGAATCCCGACCTGTTCATGGACCTCCACACGACCGATGGGAGCATTCATGGCTACGCCTTGACCTATTCTCCGCCGCTCACGCCGACGGCCGTGAACGTGATTCCGTTCGCGACGAAAATGCTTTCGGACATCCGCGGCCGGATGCTCGATCGCCAAGGGTTCTACGTCAGCGATTACGGCGACTTCAGCCGGCCCGGCGTCGCGCGGGGCGGCCGAGCGGCGGGTCGCGGCGCGCCGCCTGACAGCGCGGCGCGCGGCCGCGGTGGTCCACCCCGCGGCGGCGGCTTCGGCGGCCGTGGTCCTTCGCTCGAGCAGATCATCGCCGATTCGATTCCAACTAGCGGCTGGGCGTTTTCGACCTACGAATCACTCGCGCGCTACGGCACCAACTACTACGGACTTCGCAACCGGATCGGCATTCTCAGCGAAGCGTTCTCTCACGATCCGTTCGCGCGTCGCGTGGCGTCGACCTACGACTTCGTGAGCGAGATTCTCTCCTACGTCGCCGAGCATCGCGCGGCGATCCTCGCACTCGGACGGCAGGGAGATGCCAAGGTCGCCGCATGGGCGAAATCGCCGGGCAGCTCGCCCAGGCTGGCGCTCAGGTCGCGCATGGACACGACGCGCGTCGAGGACGTTCGCGTGGAGCAAGTGACGCCGCTCGCCGACAGCAGCAAACGCGAGGCGGGTATGGGCAGCCGCCAGCGCACCGGCGTCATCAAGCTCGTGCGCATGCCGGTCATGGCGAGCTTTACGCCCACGCTCACCAGCACGCTGCCGTTTGCCTACGCATTCGACAGCGCGACGGCTCGCGTGCTTCTCCCCATCCTCCGGGTACACGGCATTGCCGTCGAACGACTGGATGGAGCGGCGAACGTCGTCGCGCAATCGTTCGCCGTCGACAGCGTGATCGATCGTGGCCGATCAGAGACATCACGCATGCTCAAGGATGTCGCGGGGCAGTGGGGGAAGGCGGCCAGGCGCTCGCTCGCCGCGGGCTCGTACATCGTTCGCGCCGGTCAACCGCGCGGCCTCGCCGCCTTCTACTTGCTCGAGCCGGAAAGCGAAGACGGTCTGATGCAGTGGAGCTTCTACGACGGAATCGTCGCGGCGCATACGGACTTCCCGGTGGCGCGGATCACCGCGCCGGCAACGTTCCGCTCGCACGCGGTGCGCGACTGATGCTGAGATCCGCGCTTCTTTATCTGTCGAATCAGCCGCGAGTCTTCCGGTTTGTCCGCAACAATCGAATGGCCAAGAAGTTCGCTCGACGGTTCGTCGCCGGCGAAACGCTGGAAGATGCGCTTCGCGCGATCAAGGCGCTCAACGCCAAAGGCATTTCCGCGTCGATCGATCTGCTCGGCGAAAGCGTCACCAACGAGCGCGAGGCGCGCACCGCCGGCGCCGCGTACCTGGACATGCTTGACCGCATCGCCGAACGCCGACTCGACGCCAACGTGTCGGTCAAGCTCACCGCGATGGGACTCGACATCTCGGAGGATCTCTGCGTCTCGATCATGCACGACGTGCTGAGCCGCGCTCAAGTGTTCAACGCGTTCGTCCGGCTCGACATGGAATCGAGTGCGTATACCGAGCGCACCCTCCGGCTGTTCGAGGATCGGCTGTATCCCAGGTACAAGGACCACGTGGGTATCGTGCTGCAGAGTTATCTCTACCGGACGTGGTCCGACGTGGAGCGGGCGGTCCAGCTCCGTTGCCGCGTACGCCTGTGCAAGGGAGCGTACAAGGAGCCGCCCACGGTCGCGTTCCCTGACAAAAAAGAAGTGGACGCGAACTACAGCAAATGCATGCAGGCGCTCCTCGAGCACGGCAACTATCCGGCGATCGCCACACACGATCCGCTGCTCATCTCGGAGGCGAAGCGGATCGTGGAAGAGCACGACATCGACCGCTCGCGATTCGAGTTCCAGATGCTCTACGGCGTGCGACGCGACCTGCAGGAGCAGCTCGTGCGCGAAGGCTACCGCATGCGCGTCTACGTCCCGTTCGGCACGCAGTGGTACCCGTATCTGATGCGGCGCCTCGCCGAACGACCCGCCAACGTCGCATTCATGACCGGTAACATCGTCCGTGAGATGCTCCCCGGCAGGAAGAAGTGATGTCACACGCGCGGTTTCGCCCGCCCGATCACGGCAAAGGTGATGCGAACACCATCGGCGGGTACGCCGCCGTGCACGACCGGCCGGCCGCGTTCGAGGGGACCGACGGATTCTCGTACAGCGTCGAGATCATGACGGAAGCGACGGCCGATCCCGCGGCGCCCTGGGCGGCATTCTTCCTGTTCGTGAAGTGGTCGCGACTCGGCGCGCAGTCTCCGGAAGGCCACCTCGAGACCGACTATCTCCTGACGGCGGCCAGCGAGCCGGACGCGCGCGCGGCACTCGGCGAGACGCCGCTCAACGAGGTGAAAGCGCTGCTCGACCGATTGATTGCCGCGCGCCAAGGCGGCAAGCCGCCGCGCCGTTGGTGGGACGCGATGCGCGACGAAGGCTCGGACGAGTGAGCGAGTCGGAGCTCGTCCTGGGCGTCGTCATCGGCGGTACGGGTGGTGTCTGGCAGGTCCGCACGAGCGACGGCCAAACGGTCGACGCTTCGCTGCGTGGACGGCTGAAAAAATCCGAGGCCGGCCGCCGTGCCGACGGCTCCCTGCGTCGCGACACCGTCCGCACGGCCGCGACGATCCTCAAACTCGCGGTCGGCGACGACGTGCAACTCGAGCGATCGGCCCGCGGCGACGGCTGGGCCATTGGAGAAATTCTGCCACGCCGCTCGGTGCTAGCCCGACGAGCGCCCGGCGGCGGCCAGGGCGAGCGAATCGTGGCGGCAAACGTCGACCAGGTGGTCGTGATGTTCGCCGCGGCCAAGCCTGAGCCGCACCTTCGCATGCTCGACCGTTTTCTCGTCATCGCCGAGGGCAACGGGCTTCCGGCCCAGATCATCATCAACAAGATCGATCTCGTCGGCGAATCGGCGGCGCACGAGAAATTCGGAATCTATGAACAGGCCGGATATCCCGTCCACATGACCAGCGTCAAGCAGGAATCGGGAATGCTGTCGGTGCGGGCCATGCTCGGCGGACGGCGCTCGGTCTTCACTGGCCCCTCCGGAGTCGGGAAATCGTCGTTGCTCAACACGCTCTTTCCTGGCGCTTCGCTCCGCGTCGGTCCGATCAGCGAGTCCGTCAACAAGGGTCGGCACACGACAGTGGGAGCCGTATTGCTGGCGTTGCCCGGCGCCGACGATGGCTACGTCATCGATACGCCCGGCTTGCGCGAGGTCGGAGTGTGGGAATTGCCCGCCGGCGAGCTCGATCAGTGCTTTCCGGAGCTCCGGCGCGTTCGCGAACAGTGCCGTTTTGCCGACTGCCGGCACGTCGCCGAGCCAGGATGCGCAGTCCGCGACGCGGTGGATTCGGGCGGCATCAGCCCGGAGCGCTACGACAGCTATCGCCGTTTGCTCGAGGAGATGGAATCGGCGCGCTGAGGCGCGATCACCACGATCCGCGCTCGCCGGCCATCGCGATCACCTTGCTCAACCGGTCGGCCGCGTGCCGCCAGTTCACCTGTACCGCGAGTTCGGCGTCATCCGCGCGTCCTTCGTCGATGGCCGCGGTGATCGTGTCGTGCTCGTACACCGATGCTCGGATGTCGCCCGTGAGCATGCTGATGTACATGCGGATGTACCGCTCGGCCTGCGGCTTCACCGCGTCGTGCAGCGAGAGCAGCCGCGGACCCGCGCTCGCCTCGACGATGCGCCGGTGAAAGTGCTCGTCGGCGTCGTAGAGGCTGCCGTGATCGATCGGCGTCGTCCTGCCGGCGCGATGAAACTCGGCGTTCAACGCTTTCAGGTCGCGGACGAGCGCGCGTCGTTCGGCGTGCGGCAGCTGCGCGGCGCCGCGCGCTCCCAGACCTTCGAGTGCGCCCACGATGTTCAGCAGCTCGTAGACGTCGTCGCGCGTGAGCGGGGCAACCGTGAGCCGTGACTGCTGCGCGCCGGGCGACCCCATCACGTAGCCTTCCTGCTGCAACCGCTGCAGGGCTTCGCGAACGGGGGTACGGCTCACACCCAGGCGGCCGGCGATCTCCGTCTCGACGATGCGGCTCCCCGGTGCGAGCAGGCCCTGCACGATCAGATCGCGCAGGCGCGAATACACCTGCTCGGGTCGCGAGCCGTGCGGCGCATCCGCCGCACTCCCAAGTGGAAGGTCGGCGACCGGAGAGGCTTCGGCTGTGCGAGGGGGTGGTTTGCGTGTCGAGGTCATGGGGAGTCATAAAGTGGCGCGCGTCCCGCGCGACTGCAACCGAACGACGTTGCTCCGCTCGCGCGGTGCGGCGACATTGTGAGCGACCATGCACCGACACGCCGGACCGAAGCCATGAGCTGGGCCCTGGAGGAATTCTTCGCCGCCGTGGAGGAAGAGTTCGGCGTTCCGATGGGCGATGGTGACGCCGGGTTTCTCGAGACACCGGGCGCCGTGATCGACTTCGTCGCCGACAACACGCACGCGTCCGACGGCATGACGGACGACGAACATCGCGAGTATGTCTCGGGCGTGATCGGCGAGATCATGGCGCGCACGCTCGGCGTCACTCGATATACCGAGAGCTCGCGATTCGTCCAGGATCTCCACGTCCGATGACGCGCCGCATCCTCCTGGCCGATGCCGACGCGTTCTTCGTGGCCGTGGCGCGCATGGTCGATCCCGACGGGGCGGGGAAGGCGCCGCTGCTCATCGTCGGTGGCACGCGCGAAAGCCGCGGTGTCGTGTGCTCGGCATCGTACGAGGCGCGAAAGTTCGGCGTGCGCTCCGCGATGCCGATCGCGCGCGCGCTCCGGCTGTGTCCGGACGCGACCTGTGTCCCCGTTCCGCGCCGTGCCTGCTCGGAGAAGAGTCGCGAGATCCGGAAGGTGCTCGAGCGATTCGCGCCGGTCGTCGAAGGTGCGAGCATCGACGAGTGGTATCTCGACCTCGGCGGCACCGAAGCGTTGTACGGCAACGAGCCGCTCGCCGTGACGGCGACGCGCATGCGCCAAGCGGTCATCACGGCGACCTCGCTGTCGGTGTCGATCGGCGGGGGCACATCCAAGCTCGTCGCCAAGCTCGCCGTCGAGCGCGCCAAGCCCAAGCCGGGGACCGGGGCCACGGGCGTCCTAGTGGTGCCGGCGGGTGACGAAGGTCGCTTCCTCGAATCGTTCGATCTCGCGGACATCCCCTTCATCGGCCCGCGATTTCAGGAGCGTCTGGCCACACTGGGTATGCGCCGCGTTCCCGACGTGTTGCAGTACGACCTCGAAACGCTGACACAATGGCTCGGACCGCGCGAAGCTGGATGGCTGTTCGATCGCGTGCGCGGCATCGACCCCAGCGAGGTCGAAGCCCACGGCGAGTCCAAGAGCATCAGCCGGGACGAGACGTTTCCTGCCGACATCGCTGACGACGACGAGCTGGCACGGGAGCTCCTCGCGCTCGTCACCCGCGCCGCAAGCGACCTGCGCGCGGACGGCCTCACCGCACGCACGATCACCGTTCGCCTGAGGGACTACGAC